>Ga0081455_10008818_pt1 | contig 10436 bp, 10 predicted proteins | sample TabmetS3T2R1_FD_70207 | JGI IMG/M metagenome (GOLD analysis project Ga0081455, IMG submission 70207) | Tabebuia heterophylla rhizosphere microbial communities from the University of Puerto Rico - S3T2R1 | ecosystem: Host-associated > Plants > Roots > Rhizosphere ... | reverse complement strand
GCCCGAGTCTGCGATTGTTGGCGCCGATTCGTAAGATACGTTGCGGTCTTTTCCTTTGTTACATCACAGTTTTATCCCGCACCTGTGACTTGCCGCGGTTTAGGCGTAGAATTATCTCTGCGTCACCTGAGCCGAGGAGCAATCCCATGCATGTCATCCGCCGTCGTGGCTGGGAAATCCCTGAGAGCTGTGCGACCCCCGAGCACCTGTTCTTGAACCGGCGCGCCTTCCTGGCAGCGACGGGCGCCGCTGCGATCTCGCTCTCGCCGGAGCTTGCGCTGGCGCAACGGGTGGCTGATCTGCCCGACCCCACCGTCAATCTCTATCCGGTCAAGCGTAACGAGAAATACGTGCTCGACCGGCCGATCACGGACGAGAAGATCAACACCAACTACAACAATTTCTACGAGTTCAGCTCGACCAAGACGGTGGCGCGCGCCGCCCAGGCGCTCAAGCTGCGGCCCTGGACGATCAAGATCGACGGCATGGTCGAGAAGGAGCAGACGATCGACATCGACGATCTCATCAAGAAGGTGACGCTGGAGGAGCGGCTTTATCGCCACCGCTGCGTCGAAGCCTGGTCGATGGCGATTCCCTGGTCGGGCTTCCCGATGGCGAAGCTCATCGAGATGGCGAAGCCGCTGTCGTCGGCGAAGTACGTGCGGATGGAGACCTTCCTCGACAAGGCGATGGCGCCGGAGCAGCGCAAGACCTACTACCCGTGGCCTTACGTCGAAGGGCTGACCATCGCGGAGGCGACCAACGAGCTCACGTTCCTGGTCACGGGCGCCTACGGCAAGCCGGTGCCCAAGCAGATGGGCGCGCCGATCCGGCTCGCGGTGCCGTGGAAGTACGGCTTCAAGTCGATCAAGTCGATCGTGCGCTTCAACTTCACCGATCAGCGGCCGAAGAGCTACTGGGAGTCGTTGCAGGCGTCGGAATACGGCTTCTGGGCCAACGTCAATCCGCAGGTCGCGCATCCGCGCTGGAGCCAGGCGACCGAGGAATTCATCGGCACCAGCGAGCGCAAGCCGACGCAGCTGTTCAACGGCTACGGCGAATATGTCGCCGACCTCTACAAGGGGCTCGAGAAGGAGCGCCTGTGGGCGTGACAGCTCAACACTTGTAGGGTGGGCAAAGGCGCAGGCACTGCACGTCAACAATCGCAGGCCGCTCGTACGCCGTGCCCACCACATTTGCGCGCGATTGCCTTCAGTCTGCAAGGGTGGGCACGGCGCACGCTAGGCTTGCGTGGAGGAGAGGCATTGCCTGCGCCTTTGCCCACCCTACAAGGCTGTGGGCGTGACAGGCGACAGGGATCAGACATGTCGGTGATTAGAAATCACTGATTCGCGCCCTCTGGGCCCTCTGCCTCCGCGAGCTTGTTGCGCCAGTCTTTCCGGCTGCGGATCAACGACAGTGCGGCCAGCGCCAGCAGCACTCCGCACACCGCAAGCAATGCCGCCGCGATCGGCCGCTCGTTGACGTCGAAGAAGATCGTCCAGCTCCCGTTTGACACGATCAGCGACTGGCGCAGGCTCATCTCGAAGATCGGCGCGATCACGAGGCCGAGCACGAGCGGCGCAGGATCGAAGCCGAACTTGCGCAGGCCATAGCCGACCACACCCATGATCAGCATGATCCAGACGTCGACGACCGAGTGGTTCACCTCGTAGACGCCGATGATGCAGAACATGATGATCAGCGGATAAAGATAGCCGTAGGGAATCCGCAACACGCTTACGAACAGGCCGACCAGTGGCAGATTGAGCGCGAGCAGCATCAGATTTCCGACATACATCGAGGCAATGAAGCCCCAGAACACCTGCGGATGCTCGTTCACCAGCGACGGCCCGGGCGGCACGCCGTGAATGAGCAGCGCCGCCATCAGCACGGCGGTGACCGGCCCGGTCGGAAGGCCAAGCGCGAGCATCGGCACGAAGGCGCCGGTCGAGGCCGCGTTGTTGGCCGATTCCGGGCCGGCGACGCCGGCAACCGCGCCGTGGCCGAATTCCTCCGGCGTCTTCGATATGCGCTTTTCGAGCGCATAGGAGAGAAAGCTCGAAATGATATGCGCGGACCCGGGCACGATGCCGATCAGGAAGCCGAGCAGGCTGCCGCGCGCGATCGGCATCGCCGACTGTCGCCACTCCTCGCGTGTGGGCAATAGCTCGACGAGACGCGGCGACACGACTTTCTCGGTGACGGTCTTGCTCGGCGTCGAGAGAATCTCGCCGAGCCCGAACAGACCGACCGCGACCGGTACGATGCCGATGCCGTCGCCGAGCTCGGGGATGTCGAACGAGTAGCGGAAATGCCCGGTCAGAACGTCGATGCCGATCATGCCGAGGAGGAGGCCGAAGCTCGCCATCAGCAAGGTGCGCACCAACGAGGTCGACGACATGTAGGCGAGGAAGATCAGGCCGAGCACCAGGAGCGCCGTGTATTCAGGCGGCCCGAACCGCAGCGCGAAGCCGGCGAGCGGCGGCGCCACCACGGTCAGCAGGAGCACGCCGAAGGTGCCGGCGATGAACGAGCCCACGGCCGCGATGCATAGCGCCGCGCCGGCGCGGCCCTTCTGCGCCATGGCATAGCCGTCGATGCAGGTCATCACCGAAGCGGCCTCGCCCGGGATGCGCATCAGGATCGAGGTGGTCGAGCCGCCATATTGCGAGCCGTAATAGATGCCGGCGAGCATCACGATCGCCTTGGTGGCGTCGAGCCCGTAGGTCACCGGCAACAGAATGCTGATGCCAGCAAGCGGCCCGATGCCGGGCAGCATGCCGACGAGTGTGCCGACGAGGCAGCCAAGGAACGCGTAAAGCAGCACGTCCGGTCGGAACGCCACCGAAAAGCCAAGCAGCAGGCTGTCGAAGGTCGCTTCCACGTTAGAAAAACCCGATGAGGCCGCGCGGCAACGGCGACTTGAGCAACGAGCTGAACAGGAAATAAGCGAAGAGTGCGGTGCCGATGCTGAAGGCGAGCGCGTGCAAGGGAGGCTTGCGCTCGATCGCGGCGGTGAGGCCGAACAGCAACAGCGACATCGTCAGCACGAATCCGAGCGTGGTGTAGAGTGCAGTGGCAAGCGTAGCCGCGATGATCACGCAGAGAGCGTGTCCGAGATCGCTCCAGTCGGTCTCCGCGAGCGGCGGGCTCGTGCTGCCGCGCACCATCAGTAGGAGCCCGAACACGATCATCATGCCGAGCACGAGCTTCGGCATCATGCCGGCGCCCGGCATCGCGAGCGAGCCCCAGGGCAGGCTGTCGGAGAGCGCATAGACGAGCCCGCCCGCTGCCACGAAAACCAGACCCGCAACGTGGTCGCGACGCAGGATCATGACCGGGACTTTCTGATGCTGATCGCAGCAGGTCTTGCCGCAGCATCATTCGCCACACGTGAGGGCCTCTCCGTTCCCCTCCCCTCGCGCATCTTCGCGCGGTGGGGAGGGGGAAGGGGTGGGGGGCCGGCTTCGCCTTCACGCAGCGCCGCTAAAATCGTCTCCATGACGCCTTCGATGTTCTTGAGCACCTCATTGTTCCAGAAGCGCAGAATGCAATAGCCCTGTGATCGGAGATAAGCGGACCGCTCTGCATCAGTAACAACGTGATCAGGTCGATTATGTTGCCCACCATCGGCTTCGATGATGAGGCGCCGCTGATGGCAGGCGAAGTCTGCGAAGTAGGGACCGATTGTCGCTTGCCGTCGAAAGTGCGAGTGCTCGACTGGCAGGTGTCGCAGGTGCCACCAGAGTTTGCGTTCCGCGTCGATCATGTCGCGACGCAGTCTGCGTGCGCGGGGAACGCGTGGGTCGAGGTCGCTTGTTCTGGTCATGCTGGCCCCCCAACCCCTTCCCCCTCCCACCACTCGCAAGAGCTCGCGGGGGGAGGGGAGCGGCACCGCTGTGCGCTCCTTACATAGAGTGCAAGTTTGCAATCGCGCTCAACACCTCACCCGTCCACCTTGCCGATCTGGCGCACGGCGTCCTCGATCCGCTTGGCGTCGGCGTCCCAGAACGCCTTGAATTCGGGCTGGTCGAGATAGGCGAGGTCCTGACCGAGATTCTTGAGCGCATTCGCGAACGGCTCGCCATGCGCGGCCTTTTTGATGTTGTCGCGCAGATACGTCACGATCCGGTCCGGCGTGCCCTTCGGCGCAAACAAACCGACCCAGAGATAGTATTCGACGTTGTAGCCGAGCTCCTTCATGGTTGGCACGTCAGGCAGCGACTTCGCGCGCTCGGCGCCGAACATCGCCAGCGGGCGCGCCTTGCCGGCCCTGATCTGGGTCATGGACGCCGAGATCGACGACACCAGCACCTGCGAGTTATTGCCGAGGAGGGCGGTGAGCGCCGGCCCGCCACCGGCGGTCGGCAGGTGCCGCAGCTTGAGATCGCCGGCCGCCTTGGCGAACAGCGCGGTCGGGATGTGCAGCGCGCCATAAAGTCCCGACGAACTGAAGATGATTTCGTTCGGCCGTTTACGGACGTCGTCGACGAACTCCTTCAGGGTCTTATGGGACTGCCTGTCGTTGACGATCAGCACGCAGGGATCGGCGACGACGCGCGCGATCGGAATGAAATCGGCGTTGGTGAACTTGACCGGGCGCCCGAACAGCCGGTCGACCTCGGCGAAGCCCGAGATCGACGTGATGTGAGAGAGCAGCGTGTAGCCGTCGGGCTTGGCGGTGGCGGCGAACTGCGCGCCGACCTGGCCGGCAGCGCCTGGCTTGGTCTCGATCACCAGCGGCTGCTTGATCAAGGGCTCCATGGCGGCGGCGAGCGGCCGGGTGACCACCTCGGTTGCGCCGCCCGGTGGGAACGGGCTGATGATCGTGATCGCGCGGGTGGGATAAGCCTCCTGCGCGGGAGCCGGGCTGCTCGCCAGCACGGCGCCGGCGCCGATCACGAAGCTGCGTCTGTCCATCTCGTTCTCCCTGGACTTTGGTCGCGTATTGCGAGGGTGCTGAGAATGCTAATGCAATTTCCGGGGCAAGTGGGAGGAAAACGACCATGCCGGCCTATTGGGTGGCGCGCGCGAAAATCAACGATCCAATTGAATACAAGAAGTATACCGATCTGGTTCCGGACATTCTCGCCAGATACGGCGGCAAGGTGTTGGCGCGCGGCGGACGCCATCAAATCATGGAGGGACCGCAGAAGTTTCATCGCTTCGTGGTGGTCGAATTCCCGACATTCGAACAGGCGGTGGCCTGCTTTACCTCGGACGACTATGACCGCGCCGCGGCCTTCCGCCGCAGCGGCGCCGGCGAAGTAGAGACCATTATCGTTGACGGTGGCGATGCCACCCGATGAAACGATACAGTCGCCGGCGACAACGACCTCTAGCGACTGGCCGCTGAAAACGCCTAGAATTCCCAAACTATCCAACCGGAGGACATGACCATGGTGAATCGCCTGAGCCGAAGGTCCGCTCTGCTTCTCGGTGGCGCTGCCGCGGCGACTGCAGTCACTGGACCTGCCGCTGCGCAGACCGGCGCGCCGATCCGGATCGGCTTCAGCATGGCGCTGACCGGCGGGCTCGCGCCCAACGGCAAGTCGGCGCTGCTGGCGCAGAAGATCTGGGAGGACGACGTCAACGCCAAAGGCGGCATGCTCGGGCGCCCGGTCAAGCTCGTTTACTACGACGATCAGACCAACCCGGCGACCGTGCCGGGCATCTACACCAAGCTGATCGACGTTGACAAAGTCGAGCTGATCATCGGCGGCTATGCCACCAACATGCTGGCGCCCGCGATGCCGGTGGTGATGCAGAAGAACAAGCTGTTCATCGGGCTGCTCGGACTCGGAGTGAACAGCGAGTTCAACTATCCGCGCTATTTCGTGATGATCCCGTCCGGGCCCGATCCGAAACCGTCCTTCACCAAAGGCTTCTTCGAGCTGGCGATGAAGCAGAATCCGCGGCCGCGCACGGTTGCGATCGTGGCGGCGGATGCGGAGTTCTCGGTCAATGCCTCCGACGGCGCGCTGGAGAACGCCAAGAAGCACAGTCTCAACGTCGTCTATAATCGGCGCTATCCGCCCAACACCACCGACTTCGCGCCGATCGTGCGCGCGATCGCGGCCACCAATCCGGATGTCGTGGTGGTGTGCTCCTATCCGCCGGACTCGGTCGGCATGGTGCGTGCGGTCAACGAGCTCAACTTCAAGCCGAAGATGATCGGCGGCGGCATGGTCGGTCTGCAGAACACGTCGATCAAGGCGCAGCTCGGCCCGTTGCTCAACGGCTGGACCAACTACGACTTCTGGCTGCCGGTGCCGAAGATGAATTTCCCCGGCTCGGCCGATCTCATGACCAAGTACCAGGCGCGCGCGGCGGCTGAAGGCGTCGACCTATACGGCTACTACATGGCGCCGCAGGCCTATGCCCAGATGCAGGTGCTGCAACAGGCGGTCGAGGCCACCAAGACCTTCGACGACGCCAAGCTCGCCGACTATGTCCGCGCCACGACGTTCAAGACCGTGCTCGGCGACGTGAAGTTCGGCGCCAAGGGCGAATGGGCGGAGTCGCGCGTGCTGCAGGTGCAGTTCCAGAACGTCAAGGGTAACGATCCGACTCAATTCAAGGGCATCGATACCCAGGTGGTGGTCGATCCGGCGGCGTATGAGTCCGGTAAGCTGGTCTATCCGTACGAGAAGGCGAAGTAACGTCGCGCATCGTCTTGCAGCGTCGTCATGGCTGGGCCTGTCCAGGACAGGTCCGGCCATTCGCGTCTCTAACCCTACATCACCAGCGTCAGCCGCTTCGCCGCGCGGGTGACGCCGGTGTAGAGCCAGCGATCGCGGCTTTCCGGAAAGGCGAAGGACTCGTCGAACAGCACCACGTTGTCCCATTGCGAGCCCTGCGCCTTGTGGACGGTGAGCACGTAGCCGAAGTCGAACTCGTCGTACTTCTTGCGCTGCGGCCATTCGAACGTCTCGATCGTGCCGTTGAAGCATTCCGGCCGCACCGAGACCTTGACGATGCGATCGGTGATGCTCTCGTCCGACTGAAGGTGCATGCGCAGGATCTGCCGGCGCGGCCGCGGGCGCTCCTTGATCAGCCAGAGCGAGCCGTTGAGCAGGCCCTTGCGCCGGTTGTTGCGCAGGCAGACAAGCTTGTCGCCGGCGACCGGCAGCGGATCCTCGAAGCCGCGCCGCTCGCGCAGCCGCGCGTTGTAGGCGCGCCGCGTAGCATTGCGGCCGACCAGCACCTGATCGGCGTCGAGCACACGCTGCGGATCAAGCTCTTTGCGCGGCACCACCTGAGTCTCGCCATAGATACCCGGCGCGAGGCGCCTTCCTTCGCGGATATCCATCGACAGCCGCACGATCGGATCGTCCTGGGCCTGGCGGTGTACTTCGGTCAGCATCGCGTCGGGCGCGGCGTCGGTGAAATAGCCGCCGCCCTGGATCGGCGGCAATTGCGCCGGATCGCCAAGCACCAGCAGCGGCACCGCAAACGATTTCAAATCGCGCGCGAGCTCGGCGTCGACCATCGAGCACTCGTCGATCACGATCAGCTTGGCCTTCGACGCCGGCGCCTCGCCCCACAATTCGAAGCTCGGCTGCTCATTCACGCTGTCAGGCGGCTTGTAGATCAGGCTGTGGATTGTGGAGGCACTCTGGCAACCCTTGCTGCGCATCACCTGCGCGGCCTTGCCGGTGAAGGCCGCGAACAGCACCTTGCCGTCGACGCCCGCGGCGAAGTGCTTGGCGAGCGTGGTCTTGCCGGTACCCGCATAGCCGAACAGCCGAAATATCAAGGGCGTGTTGCCGCGGCCGGGTTTGGCTTTGAGCCAATCGGCGACGGCCTTGAGCGCGGCATCCTGTTCGGGGGAGAAGGTCGGCATGGTGTTTCGCTCGCGAAGGCACTCCTCAGTTCAGGTAAATGGACGCAAGCCGTACAATCTCAACCAACGACTCACAGGTCTTGAGTGGGGCCATCTTATCCTCGTCTGCGCCTCTGACCGCTTCCGCTGACGCTCGCGCCCACGATGGCTCCTGCCACGCCTGCGATGGCGCTGCCAAGAGCCTGAACGAGGATAGGAAGCCAGTTTCTGTCGCCGGTGAACAGCGCCGAGAGTGTGATCAGCAGTGTCAGCAGGCAAAGCAGGAGCAGCACGATCAAGCCGAGCACGGCCGTGCTGCTCTCGCTGTGCCACGAAATGTGTCCCAGCCGCCCGAAGCTCAGGAGCACCGTGTTGGGTGTCGCGGCCGCCGCGAATTGCTGGGCTTCCGCCTGCACCGTCGGGGAGGCGTCCGCTTTGGCCGGTCTCTCAGGTTGAAAGTCAGTGTCTTCAGCGGAGCCTGCCGTCATGCCGCCTTCGTCTTCACGAGCGGCTGGAAGTATTCCTCGATATATTTCTGCGGAATGTTCGCGTTCTTCAGGCCAAATACGTTCTCTTGCCGTGTCCGATCCCACGGGCTGTCGGGCCGATGGGTCATGCCGGAAAGCTCCTCGGCCGAAAAGCCCGAATAATGCTTCCAGACGTAATTAATGACCCGACGGGCGTCGGGATCGTCGAAATCGGGAAACACCGGAATGTGATCGTCCAAGGAACAATCAAACTCGGTCGCCAGCCGCGTGATCGGGCTGTTGCCGAATTCCTTGAACTCATGATAGGCGGCCGGCACCACCGGTCCGTAGGGCCAGGCTTCGAACGCCTGATCGACCAACGGCTTCCCGGCGGCTGCGGAATAGTAACCGTGGGCGTAGTAGAGCAGCTTCTGGAGCTTGAGCGGACTGACTTTCGCTCGCTCCGAGAACGCCTTCTCCAGTATTGCGTTTGCGACCGCCTTCACCGGGAAGGGGGCTGGCATGGCGACAAACTCCTCGGTTTCACCTAGGTATTTTCCCGGCCCGAGATACTAACCGACTCGCCTGCTCTAGCGGGTATTAGCTTAGTTTGTTTCCCGCTTGGCGTGCAACCCACGGATAGAACATAACAAGAACATCTGTCAAGCGTCAGGCCGCCTTGGCTTGCACCTCGACCGCGAAATATTTGGCCAGCCAGTTCTCGACGACGCGATGCACGCGCGTGTTGCCTTCCGCAAACATGAAGTGATCGGTGTCGGCAAAGAGGTGCAGCTCGGTCGGCTGGCCGGCGTGGCGAAAGAGCTCGACCGACTGGTCGACCGGGGTGACGTGATCGTCCGAGCTGTGCAGCAGCAGAAGCGGCCGCGGTGCAATCTTGCCGACCACGTCATTGGCGCAGAAGTCGAACATGCTCTGCGCGGTCTCGGACGGAAACATCTGCACCGAGCCTGGGAAGACGTGCGTGCGCAAGTGCTCCGGGATCGGCACGATGTCATAGCGTGGCACCATCAGCGGCTTGCCGGTGCGCGCGCGATAGCCGCGGCCTTCCTCCAGCATGGCAGTGAACTTCGCCCACGCCGCTTCGCCCGGATGCTGGCCGCGGAACTTGCGCTCGCCGTGGCCCCAGCCCGATGCCGAGAGCACGGCCGCGACGCGCGGGTCGATGCCGCCGCAATAAACCGCGACCGCGGCGCCGAAGCTCGATCCCATCACGGCGATGCGCTTGCCGTCGACGCTTGGATGCTGCGCGAGCAGCGTGAGCGCATCGCTCGTCGCGGTCACCTGGTCGGGACACAGGAGCAGTCCCTTCTCGCCTTCGCTCTCGCCACAGCCTGGCATGTCGAAGCGCATGCAGATGTAGCCGAGCTTCTCGAACATCGCGGTTGGCCGCATCACGTTGTCCGCGGTCATGCGGCTGCCGAAGCCGTGCAGGATGATGAAGGCCGGCCGCCGCTCGCCGGGCTTGAGGCCTTCGGGAACGCGGATGACGCCCGCGAGCTTGAGGCCTTTTGAGGTGAAGCTGACGCGTTCTTCGGACATCGATATTTCCTGGACTTTGTCGTGAAGGGCTCAAGCCGCGAGGAAAGCATATAGGCTGCGCCGTTGCGCATTCGCAAGCGTACTTGTTCCGCGCCCGAACCCCTTTATAACAGCGCCGCAACAACGAGCACGGGGCGAGGTATGGCGTCTTTGCGTTTGGCAACATTCAAGATCAATGGCCGTGTGAGCTACGGGGCGGTGACCGACACGGGCATTGTCGATCTCGGCAAGAAGCTGGCGAAATGCGCAAACCTGCTCGACGTGCTTCGCGCCGGCGCGATCGGCGAGGCGCGCGCCGCCGCGACCGGGACGCCCGATTATCAGCTCAATGACGTGGAACTTCTGCCGCCGATCCCGGCGCCGGAAAAGATCATCTGTGTCGGGATCAACTATCCGGAGCGCAGCGCCGAATACAAGGACGGCCGCGAGCCGCCCAAGTATCCGAACTTGTTCTGCCGCTTCCCGACTTCGCTGGTGGGCGCTGGCGTGCCGGTCGTGCGGCCGAAGGTCTCCGACAAGTTCGACTACGAGGGCGAGATCGTGCTGGTGATCGGTCGGGAAGGGCGCCACATCCCCAAGGA
>Ga0081455_10008816_pt1 | contig 10437 bp, 8 predicted proteins | sample TabmetS3T2R1_FD_70207 | JGI IMG/M metagenome (GOLD analysis project Ga0081455, IMG submission 70207) | Tabebuia heterophylla rhizosphere microbial communities from the University of Puerto Rico - S3T2R1 | ecosystem: Host-associated > Plants > Roots > Rhizosphere ... | reverse complement strand
CGGTGTCGTCGTCGTTGTCGTGCTGGTACATGCTGTACTGAGCATCGAGCCGCACCCCTTCGAACTTGTCGTTCATGATGAAGTTGACGACACCCGCGACCGCATCGGCGCCGTACACGGCCGAGGCGCCGCCCGTCAGCACTTCGACGCGCTCGATCAGCGCCGACGGAATCTGGTTCAGGTCGGGCGAGGCCGCGGCGTTCTGCGTCGGATCGCCCGGCATCAGGCGACGGCTGTTGACCAGCACCAGCGTGCGCTGCGAGCCGAGATTGCGCAGATTGACACTGGCGGTGCCGGTGCTGCCGTTGGAGAGATTGCCGCCGAAGTCGGCGAACGCCTGCGGCAGGTTGTTGATCAGGTCCTCGACGCGGGTCACGCCTTCGACCTTGACCTGTTCGGAGCTCACGGCCGTCACCGGACTGACGCTCGTGAGGTTGGGTTGCGGAATGCGCGAGCCGGTCACGACCACTTCCTGAATGGTCGAGCCTTCCTGTGCCTGAGCCGGCAACGCGCCGGCGAGCGCAGCGGCCGCCTCAGCACGTCAGTTCACCGGGCGCCGGCGTCACTTCGACCGGCTTGTAGTTCTGGAACGGCGGGTGGACCGCGACGCGCCGCACCCAGCTGCACTGCTGGTTCTGCGGTGGGCTGGTGCCGGCGTAGCCGAGGATCGTCTTCGGATCGCCGAATTCGCCGCCGCTGAAGTTGATCTGCAGGCCGGCTTTGACGTTGAGGCTCGGCACCGAGGCGTAGGCGACCGCAGCCTGCGGGCAGGGCGGGTAGATCGTGCTCAGCGGCAGCGACCCGTTGCCCGGCGCATACGTCGCGATCAGGTTGTTGCCGCCCCAGCAGTTGCCGCCACCGGTGGCGTCGTTCCAGAAGTCGTATTCGCCGTTGGGGTCGGCGCCTTCGCGGCCCATCGTGTTTTCGCTGATCTGGTTGTTGACGTTCTTCGCTTCGTTGCCCTCGTTGGCGACGAACGTTTCGCCCGGCCCGGAGAACGAGGCGATTCCCCACTTGAAGTTGCCGAACACTTTGTTGCGGCGGACGATGTTGCCGTCGCCGCCGTAGAGGACGATCCCCACCCCGGTCGGATAGTTCACCGTCTGGCCGCTGAGTTCGCCGAGCCCGGTCGAGACGGTGTGGAAGTTGGAGCCGGCGAGGAAGTAGTTGTAGTTGTTCCAGAACACGTCGTTGCGTTCGATGATGTTCCAGCCGTTCGGCTCGTACCCCTCGCTGTCGAGCGTGTTGGGGACGATCCCGGCGCCGTTGTTGTAGAAGGCCGATTCGACGATCCGCACGTACTTCGAGTTCGTCCCCGAGTAGCCGAGCACGTTTTCGTAGCTGCGGTCGTTTTTCAGCAGGGTCCAGGTCGGCTTCTTCTGGCACGGTTCGCTGTCGTAGACGTTCCAGTTGCGCTTGTCGCACGGCGTTTCGCCGACGTAGAAGGCCGAGTCGCCCTGGTGATAGCCGGCCGAATTGATCATCTTGCCGCCGAGGCAACCCTTGGCGAAGAGGCCGTAGGAGCGGTTGCCCGAGGCGAGCAGGTTGTCCATCGTGTAGCCGACGCACTGCTGGCCCTGCTGGGTCGCGGCGTGGACGAAGAAGCCGTTCGATTGGTAGTTGCGCGCCCACAGGTTGCGGATCACGACGCCGTCGACGTCGACCGCCTCGACCCCGTTCTGGGCTGCCCCGAGTTCGCCCTTGGCGTTCTTGCCTTCGAGGATCACCCGCTTGCGATCCTTCTTGGTGCCTTCGATCGTCAGGTCGTCGAAGTCCTTGCGGCGGGCGGTGCCGTCGAGGACCACCCCCTCGACGTACTTGCCGGGACGGATCGCGACCACGACCTTGGCATTTGGGTTCTCGAACTTGTAGGAGCCGGCGGCGTCGACCGCCTTCTGGATCGTCGGGTAGCGGCAGCCGTGCTTGCAGGCTTCGAAGACGGCCTTCGTCGACTTCTTCGCCCCCTTCGGCGCCTTGGCGACGGTTGCGTCACGGGCCAGCGCCGGGCTCGCGGCGGCGGCCAGCGCCAGCAGCGCCGCGCACAGCACCAGGGTCACGGTCCGGAAAGCCAAGAGGTGCTTCATCAGTCTCCTTGCAGCGTCGAAGTTCCCGGCGACCTGCCTCCCCTGCGGGCACCTGCCGCGGTCCCTGCACCCCGGCCTATTTCGCAGCGGACACTAGCGAAGCCCTAGCTGTTCAGCCAGGCACAATCGTCTGCAGCGCCTGTTCCAGTTCGGCCACGCCGTAGGCGCCCTCGAGCCGGTCCTTGACGCGGCCGTCCTTGCCGACGAGGAAGGTCCAAGGCTCGGTTTCGAGCCCGAATTCCTTCAACTGCGGCCGGATTCCCTTGGCGATTTCGTTGTCGACGTAGACCTCCTGATGGATGAAGTCGACTTCCGGTTCGTACTCGTCGGCGACCTGCTGGGCGACGTCGACGACCGGGCCGCAGACCCGGCTCTGGCAGAGCGCGGGGGTGGCGAAGATCAGCACCACCGGCTTCTTGCCGAGCACTTCGGCGAAGTCGACCTTGTGCATCTGGTCGGGCGGCACCCGGGTGTCGATCTTTTCCAGGTCGCCGCCAACGTCCGCCGCGGTCAGCGTCTGGATCGCCGGCGGCCGCTGGCCGACCTCGGGGATCCGCGGGTTGGCGCCGACGACCGGGCTCGGCACCCGCGAGGCTTCGAGCCCGTTCTCGCCTTTCAGCATCGCCACCGCCAGCCACGGCCCGTCGCTGTCGAAGTCGACCTTGGGGACGACGTAGACCGAGCTGGCATCGCCTTTGGCGCCGCTCGTCTGCGCCCGGTATGCCGGCTTCGTCTCCAGCGATTCGAGCCGTGCCGGGTATGGGCCCTGGACCTTGCTCTTGCCGTTCTTGGCGAAGTAGAGCGCGACGTCGGCATTTTCGACCTGTTCCTGGCTGAGCGTGAAGACCCCGAACGGGTAGCGGTTCGGCCCCTTGTCGAAGACCAGCGCTGCCGGCGAGACCACCAGCTGCGTCTGCTTCGCGCCCGAGTCGCGCAGCAACTCGCCGATCGTCTTGCCCTTGGCGGAGGGGAACTCGGTCGCCGCCGGGGCGGGCCTGGTCGTCTCCTCGTCGCCGCCACCGCAGCCGGCGACGACGAGGGCGAGGAGCGCCGCGCAAGCGAGCGCGGTCGCCGCGGAGTGGAGGCGGAACCGTGGCATCGACCCGGACGCTACCTATCCGAGCTAAACGGCTCCTCTAGCCTGGGCGCGTGCCCAACATCGAAGAACCGGACTTCGAACTGCGGGACGGCCCGCCTGGCTTCCGCGCCAAGCGCGCGCGGATCGGCTACGAGCTCGGCAGCGAGGCGGTCGGCGTCAGCCTTTGGGAGCTGCCGCCCGGCGAGGCCGCCTACCCGTACCACTTCCACTACTCCGACGAGGAGGTCGTGATCGTTCTCCGCGGCCGGCCGACGCTGCGCAGCCCGGAGGGCGAGCGGGTGCTCGCCCAGGGCGAGGCGATCCGCTTCCAGCTCGGTCCGGAGGGCGCTCACCAGCTCTACAACCCAGGCGAGGAGACCGTCCGCTTCCTCGCAGTCTCGAGCCACGGCCGCCCCGACATCGTCGTCTATCCCGACTCGAACAAGATCAGCGCCGCCGAGCGCGACCCGCGCGGCGAGGGGTTGCGCGTCTACTTCGACCGCGATGACGAAGTCGACTATTGGCAGGGCGAGGTGGCGCCCGACGGCGACGGCGGCTGAGGCGCCGACCGAATCGATCGTGCCGCAGCGGGTATCTACTCGCAGAATGGCCGCCTACCGGGGGAGAGCAGCGCTGGCGCTGGTGCTGGTGACGGGCCTCGCGCTGGCGTTCGCGCCCGGCGCGTTCGCGGCCGAAGCCCCAGCGCCCGAGGAAGCCGCCGCCCCGCCCCCGAGCGCGATGCCGAGCTGCGCCGAAGGGCCGGAACGGGTCGGCGCGGTGGTCCTCGGCACGCCCTGCGATGACCGCATCGTCGCCCCGGCCACGGCGGCCGCCGTCTACGGCGGCGAAGGCGACGACGTCATCATCGGCGCCAACAGCGGCGTCGTCACCGCCTCGACCGGCGACCCGTCGTTCGGCCTGCACCTCGAAGTCGGCAGCCAGACCTTCGAAGGCGGCGACGGCAACGACGTCGTCTACGGCGATCGCGGCAACGACACCCTGCGCGGCAACGGCGGCAACGACCGTCTCTACGGTGGGATCGGCGACGACGTGGTCGAAGGCGGCGACGGCAACGACCTGCTCGCCGGCGGTTTCGGCGCCGACGACCTCGACGGCCAGGCGGGCGACGACTACGTCCGCGGCGACGCCACGATCGACAACATCTTCGACACCGGAGGTGGCTTCGACACGCTCAGCTTCGCGACCGCAGCGACGCCCGGCTTCGGCGGCGCCGGGCCCGCCAGCGTCGCCAACTTCCCCGTCGTCGGCGGCGAGCGCGGGGTCTGGCTGAAACTGAGCGAAGACGGCAACAACGCGCTGAACGGCGAACCGTCGCTCGGCGGCGGCAACGACGAAGTCCAGCCCGGCGCCTTCGAGCGGATCATCGGCTCCCCGTTCGCCGACTTCATCGTCGGCAGCGCCGGCGCCGAGGACATCTGGGGCGGGGGAGGGGCCGACGTGATCAATGGCGGCGGCGGCGCCGACACGCTCCACGGCGGCGCCGGCGGCGACTTCCTCACCGGCTCCCCCGAAACGGCGATCGATGGCGAAGGCGGCGCCAACAACTGCACTGGGACCCTGGCCCAAACCAACTGCACCGGGACGACCGAAGCCGTCACGCCACGCAATCTGGGCACCGTCAGCGTTGGCATCACGACCACCCCCGGAGGCCTCACCCAGCTCTACGTCGTCGGCAGTGAAGCCGCCGACACGATCACCGTCTCGGTCGCCCCCAACGGGGTCGTCGTCTCGCTCGCCGGCGGCTCCTTCGACCCCGACCTCGGCGGCTGCGGCCAGATCGACTCGCTCAACGCCGGCTGCCCAATCGCCGCCCCGCTCGACTCGATCGTGGTCGCCGCCAAGGGCGGCAACGACACCGTCACCACCACCGGCGTCCCCGACGGCGTCAGCGTCGTCGAGCTCGGCGGCGACGGCACCGACCAGCTCACCGGCAGCGGCAGCGAAGACGTGCTCGTCGACGGGCCCGACGCGAGCCCCGACTTCCTCGCCGCTCTCAGTGGCGACGACGCGCTCACCCACAACGGCGGCGCCGACCTGCTCGACGGCGGCGAAGGGTCCGACCTCTTCCTCTCCGTTTCGATCTGCGACGGCGAGACGATCGACGGCGGTGCTGAACGGGCCGGCGCGCCGACCCAGGACCGCGACAACGCCTCCTGGGCACGGCTCACTGGGATCGGCGTCGCCGCCCGGCTCGACCTCAACCAGGTCGGCCAGATCGGGCCCGGAGACCAGCCCGTCTGCCCGACCGGCAGCCTCGATGCGTTGCCCCGGATCGAGGACCTCGAGACCTCCAACCAGAGCGACGTCCTCTACGGCAACGAATTCGGCAACCAGCTGCTCGGCCACCAGGGCGAAGACTCCTACTTCGCACTCGGCGGCAACGACAGCATCCTCGCCAACTCCGGTTCCCGCGACCGGGTGATCAACTGCGGGCCGGGGCTCGACCAGGCGGTGATCGACTTCGCCTCGGTTGGCGACCCGACCCCGGTCGAATGCGAGCGCGTCCGCGAAGGGGCCGCCGGCGAATTCAAAGAACTGCCGCTGCTGAGCGAACCGCCGCCGCCTCCGCCACCCCCCCCACCCCCGAAAGACCGCAAAGCGCCGCGGACCAAGCTGCTGCGCCATCCGACGAAGCTGCTGCGGGTCGCGCCCCGGCACCGCAAGCTCGTCGCCTTCCGCTTCACCGCCAGCGAGACGTCGCGTTTCCGTTGCAAGCTCGACCGCAAACCGTATGCATCGTGCAGCTCGCCGCGCAAATACCGCGTCCGGGTCGGCCGCCACGTCTTCCGCCTCTTCGCGATCGACGCCGCCGGCAACCGCGACCGCACCCCCGCCGTGTTCGTCTTCCGGGTGGTCGCGAAGCAGCATCAGCGGCCGGGAGCCGCCGCTCGCTAGGGTCAAGGGCATCGCCAAGGTCGTCTACACCGCTGAAGCGCACGTCACCGGCGGCCGCGCCGACGGTCACGGCCGCAGCTCCGACGGAGCGCTCGAGGTCGACCTCCGCCTGCCCGCCGAGATGGGCGGCGAGGAGAGCGGCACCAACCCCGAGCAGCTCTTCGCCGTCGGCTACGCCGCCTGCTTCGAGGGCGCGCTTGGGGCCGTCGCCCGCCGCGCCAAAGCCGAGGTCGGCGACGTCGCGATCGACTCCAAGGTCAACCTGCAGGCCGAAGACGACCGCACCTTCGGGATCTCGGTGGTGCTCGACGTCAGCCTGCCGTCCGTCGAGGGCGAGACGGCGGTCGAGCTGGTCCGCGAGGCGCACAAGGTCTGCCCCTACTCGAACGCGACCCGCGGCAACATCGAGATCGCGCTGAGCGCCAACGGGACCCCGGTCGACGTCCAGTCCGCCTGAGCGTCCGCTGCGCCGCCTAACTTGGGCGCCGCACTGCGCTCGCTCCGCCCCCGCATCCTCGTCCTCCTTGCGCTCGCCGCCGCGGTCGCGCTCGGCGCGCTGCTGCCGACCGCCTTCGGCCGCGACAAGGCGGCGCCGACGGCGATCCGCAATGCCCTCGCCCAGACCAGCCACGTCCAGGGCGCTCCGGGGCGGACGATGGTGCTGAGCCGGGTCACGGTGCCGGCCGGGGTGCAGCTGGCGCTCCACCACCACCTCGGCACCCAGATCGCCCACGTCGAGGCCGGGACCCTCGCCTATACGGTCCGGCAGGGCGCAGCCGTCGTCTGGGAAGGCGAGTCCGACCAGAACCCGCGCAAGGTGCGGACGATCCACGCCGGCCAGACCGCCCGCCTCCAGCCCGAACAGTGGATCGTCGAGCAGCCGAGCGACGTCCACGAAGCCGCCAACCGTGGCCGCGTCCCGGTCGTCCTCTACCTGGCGACGCTGCTGCGCACCGGTGCCCCGCCCTCGTCGCCGGTCCTGCCTGCCCGCTAGATGATTGATTCCATGGCGAGGTCTGACTGGGGGTGCGCACTTGCCGGGTGCATCATCCGGGCGGGCCTGGTCGGGGAATCAATCATCTAGCCCTGCTAGGCAAAGCGTCCTTCTTCACATCGACGGGGGACGGTCGCGTTAGGGTGCCGCGCATGGCGAGCGCGCGCGAGCGGATCGATCTCCCCCCGCAGATCACCGCCTGCCTCTTCGATCTCGACGGGGTGCTGACCAAGACCGCCGTCGTCCACGCCCACGCCTGGAAGCAGATGTTCGACGAATTCCTTCAGAAGCGTGCCGAGCAGCAGGGCGAAGAGTTCCGCCCGTTCGAGATCAGCAGCGACTACAACGAATACGTCGACGGCAAGCCGCGCTACGACGGCGTCCGCGACTTCCTCGCCTCGCGCGGGATCGAGCTGCCGCACGGCAAGGAGGACGACCCGCCCTCGGCGGAAACCGTCTGCGGCCTCGGCAACCGCAAGAACGACCTGGTCCTGGAGCTGATCGAACGCGACGGGGTCGAGGCCTACGAGGGCTCGGTTCGCTTCGCCCGCCTCTGCGGCGAGGCCGGCCTGCACCGCGCCGTCGTCTCCTCCAGCGCCAACACCAAATCGGTGCTGAAGGTGGTCGGGATCGAGGACCTCTTCGAGGCGGTTATCGACGGCGTCGTCACCGAGGAACGGCACCTCAACGGCAAGCCCGCCCCCGATACCTACCTGGCCGGCGCCGAAGCGGTCGGGGTCGAGCCGAGCGCCGCCGCGGTCTTCGAGGACGCGGTCTCGGGCGTCGAATCGGGACGGGCGGGAAACTTCGGCCAGGTCGTCGGCGTCGACCGGGTCGACCACGCCGAAGCGCTGCGCCAGCACGGGGCCGACGTCGTCGTCAAGGACCTGTCCGAACTGCTCAAATGACCCGCCGATGATCGAACAGCAGGCTTACACGGTCGAACCCTGGGGCGTCCGCGAAGTCGAGCTCGACCTCGACCGCCTCGCCCAGTCGGAGTCGGTCTTCGCCCTCTCCAACGGCCACATCGGAGTCCGCGCCAACCTCGACGAGGGCGAGCCGAACGGGATCCCCGGCACCTACCTCAACGCCTTCTACGAGCAGCGGCCGCTGCCCTACGCCGAGGCCGGCTACGGCTACCCGGAGGCGGGGGAGACGGTGGTCAACGTCACCAACGGCAAGATCATCCGGCTGCTGGTCGACGACACCCCGTTCGACATCCGCTACGGCGAGCTGCTCGAGCACGAGCGCGCGATCGACTTCCGCACCGGCATCCTCACCCGCAGCGCCCACTGGCGCTCGCCGACCGGGCGCGAGGTCAAGGTCGTCTCCGAACGGCTCGTCTCCTTCGTCCAGCGGGCGATCATGGCGATCCGCTACCAGGTCGAACCGGTCGGCGAAGCGGCCCGCCTCGTCCTCCAGTCCGAGCTCGTCACCAATGAGCCGCGGCCGGCGACGAGCGCCGACCCGCGCGCCGCCGCGGCCCTCGAAGCGCCCCTCGTCTCCGAGGAATTCGTCTCCGGCGACATGCGCGCGGTGCTCGTCCACCGCACCAAGCAGAGCCGCCTCGCCGCTGCCGCGGCGATGGACCACGAACTGACCGGCCCCGAGGACACCGAGTGGGGCGAGGCGGAGGCCTGGGAGGACCTTGGCCGCTTCACGGTTACGACCAGCGCCGCCGCCGACGAGCCGCTGACCCTGACCAAGTACGTCGCCTACGGCTGGTCGAGCCAGCGCTCGGTGCCGGCGCTGCGCGACCAGGTGGGAGCGGCGCTGGCCGAGGCCCGCCACGCCGGCTGGGACGAGCTGGTCCGCTGCCAGGCCGAATTCCTCGACGATTTCTGGAAGGGCGCGGATGTGCAGCTCGACGGCGACGCCGAGCTGCAGCAGGCGGTCCGCTTCGGCCTCTTCCACACCCTGCAGGCGGGGGCACGCGGCGAGGGGCGGGCGATCCCGGCCAAGGGGCTGACCGGCCCCGGCTACGACGGCCACGCCTTCTGGGACACCGAGGCCTACGTGCTGCCGCTGCTCAACTACGCGCTGCCGCACGCCGCCGCGCAGGCGCTGCGCTGGCGCCTGGCGACGATCGAGACCGCCCGCGAACGCGCCACCGAGCTGGGTCTCGAAGGCGCGACCTTCCCCTGGCGGACGATCAGCGGGGCGGAGTGCAGCGCCTACTGGCCGGCCGGCACCGCCGCCTTCCACGTCAACGGCGATATCGCTCAGGCGGTGATCCGCTACCACGAGGTCAACGACAACGACGAGTTCAGCCGCGACGTCGGGCTGCCGCTGCTGGTCGAAACGGCGCGGCTGTGGCGCTCGCTCGGCCATCACGACGCCCACGGCGCCTTCCGCATCGACGGCGTCACCGGGCCCGACGAGTACAGCCCAGTCGCCGACAACAACATCTACACCAACCTGCTCGCCCAAAAGAACCTGCGTGAGGCGGCGGCACTGGTCGAGCGCTTCGGTGACGCCGCCACGGCGCTCGGGGTCAACGAGGAGGAGGCGGCCTCCTGGCGCGACGCCGCCGCGGCGATGGTGATCCCCTACGACGAGGAACTGGGCGTCCATCCCCAGTCGGAGAACTTCACCAAGCACCAGCGCTGGGACTTCGAGGGGACCGCGGCCGAGCAGTATCCGCTGCTGCTCCACTTCCCCTACTTCGACATCTACCGCAAGCAGGTCGTCAAGCAGGCCGATCTGGTGATGGCGATGGCGATCTTCGGCCACGCCTTCAGCGATGAGCAGAAGGCCCGCAACTTTGCTTACTACGAGGCACTGACCGTCCGCGACTCCTCGCTCTCGGCCTGCGTGCAGGCGGTGATGGCGGTCGAGACCGGCCATCTCGAGCTCGCCTACGACTACTTCGGCGAGGCGGCGCTGATGGACCTCGACGACCTCGAGCACAACAGCTCCGACGGCCTCCACATCGCCTCCCTGGCGGGGGCTTGGATCGCCGCCGTTTACGGCTTCGGTGGCCTGCGCGACGAGGACGGTGAGTTGCGCTTCGCCCCGCGCCTGCCGGAGCGGCTGACCCGGCTCGCCTTCCGCCTGCGCTTCCGCGAACGCCTGCTGGAGGTCGAGGTCCGCGACAGCCACTCCCGCTACCGGCTGCTGCAGGGCGAGCCGCTGACCATCGCGCACTTCGGCGAGAAGATCGAGGTCGGCAGCGAGCCGGTCGAGCGCGAAGCGCCGCCACTGCCGCCCGTCGATCCGGTAACCCAGCCGGCCGGCCGCGCCCCCGAGCGCCGCCGTCCCTCCGGCGGCGGCTAGTCCCTCCCCCCCCGTCGCTTCTAACTGAGCATTCTGTCCGTCCCCGGCCCTAGCTTCGCCGGCAGGATGGCGACGACCGGCAAGACGTG
>Ga0081455_10008815_pt1 | contig 10437 bp, 9 predicted proteins | sample TabmetS3T2R1_FD_70207 | JGI IMG/M metagenome (GOLD analysis project Ga0081455, IMG submission 70207) | Tabebuia heterophylla rhizosphere microbial communities from the University of Puerto Rico - S3T2R1 | ecosystem: Host-associated > Plants > Roots > Rhizosphere ... | reverse complement strand
CACCTGATAGCCGCGCGCCTGCAGGAGCGCGCCGAGCGCTGCCGATGCGAGACCCTTGCCGAGAGAGGAGACCACGCCGCCGGTGATGAAAATGTACCGCGCCATGGGACCCAACTCTTAGCGCCCTCGCGCTGATTCGACGAGAGGGCCGATCGGGGGATCGAGATCAAATCCATGCGCTCCGCGCATATCGAATAATCCCTGTTGCTTCCGAGGGATGTGGAGATATCCCTTCATGTGATGTCTCAAGCCGCCATTCGTTGTCCGCATAGCTTTTCAAAAAGTGAAGGGGCCGGTCACCCGGCCCCTGACTTACTGCGACTGCGGTACCTGAGGACCGGACGGCGGGGCCGCCGGTTGCTCGCGCTGGCGCAGCGTATCGAGCAACCCGCCCCCCTGCCCCGGCTGGTCGCTTGGTGCGCCGCCCGGCACCTGCTGTTGCGCCGGCGCGCCAGTATTCTGGATGAGCGACCGCGGCTTGCGGTCCCAGCCGGCGAGGATCGACAGCACCAGGCTGGTGGCGAAGAAGGTCATCGCCAGGATCGCGGTCGTGCGGGTGAGCACGTTCGCCGTCCCGCGGCTCGACAGAAACCCGCCGCCGCCACCACCTCCGATGCCGAGCCCGCCGCCTTCCGATTTCTGCAGCAGCACGACGCCGATCATGGTGGCGACCACGATGAGATGAATGACAATGATTACGGTCTGCATGGCTCCACAACGTCAATGCACGGCCCGGAACCACCAGGTTCCCGTCCCAGGGCCTCATATAGGAAGTCGCAGGCGTGTCTACAGCATCCCCGCCGCCATTTCCATGGCGCGGTCCCGCTATTCCGGCTCGATCCCCGCGTCCTTGACCCATTTGGTCCACTTGGCGAGGTCCTCGCGCACGAAGGCGTCCAGCTCCTCGGGCGTGCTCGAGAACGCGTCGAAGCCGATGGCTGCCAGCCTTTCCTTGACCTTTGGATCGGCAATGATCCGCCGCAGCTCGGTGTTGAGACGCGCGACTATCGGCCCGGCTGTATGGGCGGGCGCGAACATGGCATTCCACGGGATCAGGTCGAACGCCGGAAGGCCGGCTTCCGCCATGGACGGCACCTCCGGGAGGAGCGGGCTTCGCTCCCCGGTGGTGACCGCAAGGACGCGCACATTGCCGGCCCGGGCCTGCGGCGAACCGAGGGCGAAGTCGACGAACATCATGGCCAGGCGGCCGGTCATCACGTCGTTGATGGCCTGGGGTGAGCTTCGGTAGGGCACGTGTACGAGATCGAGGCCCGCGATCCGCTTGAGGGTCGCGCCCGCGACGAGACCGATGCTGTTTGCGCTGGCGTAGCTCAGGCGGCCGGGATTGGCCTTCGCGTAGGCGATGAACTCGGCCACCGACGTTGCCGGAATCCTGGGATCGGTGACTAGCATGAACGGAAGATTTCCGATCCGCGACAGCGGCGTGAAATCCCGCACCGGGTCGTAGGGAATGCTCTTGAGAAGATTAGGATTGGCCGAATGCGTGCTCACCGTGGTCATGAAGATGGTGTAACCGTCGGGCGCCGCACGCGCGACCGCGCTCGCCGCGATCGCGCCGTTTGCTCCGGGCTTGTAATCGATCACGACCGGCTGCTTGAGGGCTTTGCCCAACTCCTCGCCGATGATGCGGGCGGTGGGGTCTATGCCGCTGCCGGCGGCGAACGGCACGACCAGCGTGATCGGCCGGCTGGGATAGTCCTGCGATTGTGCGGCGGCGGTCGCGAGACCGGTGCCGGTGAGACCAGCAACAAGGAGTAGCGTGACGCCTGTGCCCAAGCGCCGGCCTATTTCAAGGTCTTGAGATAGGCGATGACGTCGTCGACATCCTTGCCGTCAGTGAGTCCGGCATAGGGCATGCGGTTGCCTTTGACCTTGGCCTGCGGGTCCTTGATGTAGTCGCGCAGATTGTCATCGTCCCAGACGAGGTTCGCGCGCCTCATCGGGTTCGAATAGCGGAAATCCTCGAGCGCAGCTGACTTGCGCCCGACCACGCCTTTGAGGCTCGGGCCCAGGGCATCGGGCCGTTCGGTGTGGCAGGCGACACAGGTCTGGTAGAGCTCCTTGCCATGGTCGGCGTCCGCCGCCTGCGCCGAGGTCGCGCATAGAACGAAAACGAGAGCGGCACCGACCGCCGCGCTTGGGATCGAATCATGCATGGTTCTGGCCTTCACGCGTGCACCAGCGGGCCGGGACTCTTGAGATATTTCGTGACGATCGCCTCCGCCGACCAGTAGGCGAGCGCGCCCACCGGCCCGGTCGGGTTGTAGGCCGGCTGCTGCGGAAAGGTGGAGGCGCCCATGATGAACAGGTTGTCCGCGTCCCAGGATTGGAGATAGCGGTTGACCGCGCTGGTCTTCGGGTCCGTCCCCATGATGGTGCCGCCGGTGTTGTGCGTCGACTGATACGGAACGATGTCGTAGTCGCCCCTGCGCATGCGCGGCGGGCCCATGATGGTGGGGTTCATCGCGCGGGCGATCTTGGCCGCGACGTCCAGCGTGTATTCCATGACCTTGTAGTCGTTCTCGACGAAATTGTAGGTCAGGCGCAGCAGCGGCCGGCCAAGCTGATCCGTGTAGGTGGGATCGAGATCGAGATAGTTATTGCGGTTGGCGTAGTTCGAACCCGACACCGCGATATTGGCGGCGTGGTGATACCATTTCGCGGTCGCCTTCTTCCACGCCGTGCCCCAGCGTGGCGTGCCGGGCGGAACCGGCCGGTAGCCGATCGGGCGGCCGTCGGCGTGGCCGCAAGCGAAGCGGGAGCCGCCCAGGAAGCCGAGCCCGCTGTGGTCGAAGTTGTCGCCGTCGACGTCGTCGAGCGCCATCGAAGAGCCTGGCGCGCCCATGAATGGGTTGAACTCCTTGTTCTCGAAGAACATCGTCACGCCCATGCGCGAGAGCTGATAGCAGTAGTTCTTGCCCACCGCGCCTTTGCCGGTCACCGGATCGTAAGGCTGGCCGATGCCGGAGTGGAACATGAGCGAGATGTTGCCGAAGACATAGGCCGAGAGCACGACAAGGCCCGCGGGCTGCTCATATTCCTCGCCGGTGCGGGTGTCGGTGTAGACGACGCCCGTCACCTTGCGCGCCGCCTTGTCATAGATCATTCGGCTGACCCAGGCGCGTGCGCGCAGAGTGAACCTCGGCTCGGCGCGTAACAGCGGCAAGATGCAGACCTGCGGCCCCGCTTTTGCGTTGGCCTCGCAGCCGCTCTTGTCGCAGTGGCCGCAATACTGACAGGCGCCCAGCGTCAGGCCCTCGTTGTTGACGTAGGGGCGGCTCGAATTGCTGATGGGCTGCGGGAAGGGGTGGTAGCCGAGCTCCCTCGCCGCCTTCTCGAACATCAGGGCCGACTCGGTCATCTTCACCGGCGGATTGGGATATTCGTTCTGCCGCGCTCCTTCGAAGATGTTGCCGCCTTCGATCTTCTGGCCGCGCAGGTTGCCGGCCTTGCCGGAGACGCCACAGAGCTTGTCGAACCTGTCGTAGTAAGGTTCGAGCTCGTCGTAGGTCATCGCCCAATCCTGGATCGTCATGTCCTCGGGAATGACCTTGGCGCCGTAGCGCGCAACGATGTGGCTGCGGCAGAGATGGTCGCTGGGCAGATAGCGCCAGTGCAAGCCGCCCCAGTGATTGGCTGCCCCACCCACGCTGTTGCCGGGCAGGAACGACCCCATGCGCCGCATCGGGAGCGCCAGGTCCGACGGGCGATGGCGAAACGTGATCGTCTCCAGCGCCGGATCCTGAACGAGCTCGAGTCGATAGGTATATTTCAGCTCGTCCCGGATGCGAGGGAGCGCGAAGTGCTCGCCCGGCGTCAGATCTTCGCCGCGCTCGAGCCCGACCACCGTCAGACCCGCCTTGGTCAGCTCGCGCGCCATGATGCTGCCGGTCCAGCCCATGCCGACCATGACCGCGTCGACTTCCTTCAATCGCGTCGCCATGTCCGCCTCCCCTCACGAGAAATCCGCGATGGACTGCGGTTCCACCCGGTAGCGCTTGTTGCGGTACTCATCGATCAGGGTGGAGTAGACCGCGGGCAGGCCGGGATAGCCGACCAGCTTCCAACCGGCCTTTTCGCGGTTGCCGCCATAGATCGGATCGGCGAAGAACCCCTCCATGGTGATCTGCAGCAAGGCTTCGAAGAACTGCTTGCCGTCGAAATCGTCGAGCGCGACCTTGCCGCCCTCCAGCTCCTTGAGCGCCGCCTCGCGCTCCTTGGACGGCAAGCGGTCGAAGTCCTTGCCGTAGCCTTTGCGCGTCCATCCGTTGATCGCCACCACGCCGGCGGCGAAAAACTCCCGCGGGGTGAGCGGCAGCTGATAGCCCTGCCCCGGCTTGCCTTTGCTGAACGGACCGGCGCGGTACATCTTGGCGCCACCGCCCCACGCGCCGGCAAGCTGCCGATCGATGAAAATGGTCACCCCGCAGGCGCTGCCCGAAGGCGAGAGTTCGTCCGCAGGGATCATGGTATCGGCGACCGCCGAGAAGAAGGCCGCCTCGGCGGCGGTCAATGTGAGGAGCGCGTCGTCGTTCGTCGCTGGCGGTGCGGCGCCTTCAACGGGTTTCGGTTGCTGGGCCTCGGTCGGCGTGGCCGGCGTCAGTCCCGCCGCGACGGCGGTGCCCGCGCCCAACAGGAAATTGCGTCGCGCAATCGACGCCATATCGTCAGTCGTCTGGTCGTCAGCCATCGAAACCTCCCTAGGAACGCCGCCCATGGGCTCGGCGCACCGCGCGGCCCGCGTAATTCGTTGTTTGGAATAAGACTAAACCGATTTGCGTGACGGCGGGAAGGGGATCAATTCTCTTGCCGCGCGGGCAAGACGTGCGACATCAGCCGAAGCACTTCGCGCTTTCGCAGAGCGCTTCCGAGCGTCAGATCCACGCTGCCCCGCGCGAGCAAGCTCACGCCGGCACGAGCGGGCCGTTGCTCTTGAGGTATTTGGTCGTGATCGCGTGCGCCGACCAGTAGGCCAGCGCGCCCACGAGACCAGTCGGATTATAGGAGGCGTTCTGTGGAAACAGCGACGCGCCCATGACGAAGAGATTGTCGGCGTCCCAGGCCTGGCAGTAGCGATTGACCGCGCTGGTCTTGGGATCCGCGCCCATCATGGTGCCGCCGGTGTTGTGCGTCGACTGGTAGGGCACGACGTTGTAATTGCCGCGGCGCACGTTGACGTTGCCTTTGATCGTCGGCTTCATCACGGTGGCGATGCGATCGAGCACCGTGCCCAGGTATTGCGCCATCTTGTAGTCGTTGTCGCGGAAATTGTAGGTCATGCGGATGAGCGGCCGGCCAAGCGCATCCTTGTAGGTCGGATCGAGATCGAGAAAATTCTCGCGATGCGCGTAGTTGCAGCCGGAAGCGCCGATGGTGAAGGCGTGATTGTACCATTTCGTCGTCGCCCGCTTCCATTCGCGCCCCCAGCGCGGCGTGCCCGGCGGCACCGGCCGCGTGAGGATCGGGCGGCCGTTGGTGGTGCCGGCCGAAAGCCAGGCGCCGCCGAAGAATCCGAGTCCGGCATGGTCGAAATTGTCGCCGTTGAAGTCGTCGATATTGGTGCCGTGCGCGCCCGCCGCCATGAACGGATTGATCTCTCGATTCTCGAAGAACACCGTCACGCCGTTGCCTGACACCTGATAGCAGTAGTTCTTGCCGATGGCGCCCTTGCCGGTCTTGTGATCGTAAGGCTCGCCGATGCCGGCCGTGAGCATCAACAGAACGTTGTTGAAGACATAGGCGCCGAGAACGACGATGCCAGCGGGCTGCTCGAATTCCTCGCCGCTGCGCGTGTCGACATAGCGGACCGCCCTCACCTTCCTGGCCTGCTTGTCGTAGACGAGTTCCTTCACATAGGCATAGGTGCGCAGCTCGAATTTCGGATCCGGCAGTAGCACCGGCAGGACGCAGGCCTGCGGCGACGCCTTGGCGTTCGCCTCGCAGCCGAACCGCTCGCAATGGCCGCAATATTCGCAGGCGCCGAGCGTGACGCCTTCCGGATTGGTGTAGACGGCGCTCATGTTCGCCGATGGTGCCGGGAACGGGTGATAGCCCAGATCGTTCGCGGCCTGTTGCATCAACGAACCGGCCATGGTCTGCACCAACGGCTTGTTCGGGTACTCGTTCTGCCGCGGGCCCTCGAACACGTTGCCACCCGGGATGATTTGGCCGCGCAGGTTGCCGGCTTTGCCGGAAATGCCGCACAACTTCTCGAACCGGTCGTAATGGGGCTCGAGCTCGTCATAGGAGACGGGATAGTCCTCGATCGTCATCTCGGCGGGAACAGCGTTGCGGCCATAGCGATTCTGCAGATGGGTGCGCAGATTGTGATCGGACGGCAGCAGCCGCCAGGTCACGCCGTTCCAGTGTGCGCCCGCGCCGCCGACGCCGGTGCCGGGCAGGAAGGAGCCGAGCCGGCGCAACGGCAGCGCCGTCTCCGCGGGCGAATGGCGCAGCGACACGGTCTCCATCTGGGTGTCCTGGAACAGCTCCTGCCGCACGGCGTATTTGAGATCGTCGCGCACGGACGGAAGAGTGAAGTCCTCGCGCGCCGAGCGGTTGGCGCCGCGCTCGAGGCCGACGACGCGGAGCCCGGCCTTGGTCAATTCGCGGGCGAGAATGCTGCCGGTAAATCCGACCCCGATGCAGATCGCGTCGACTTCCTTGAGCACCGTGGCCATTGCTGCTTCTCCTCGCGCGTGACGATCACCCGTGCCAGTCCGGCGTTTCGTGCACAATTCGCCCGCCCACCATGGTCATCAGTGAGCGGATGTCGGCGAGACCCGTTTCCTCCGCCGTGAGCGGATCGGCGCTCAATAGGGCGAGATCGGCGAGCTTGCCTGGTTCGAGCGAACCCTTCTTGTCCTCGTCGAAGGTGAGATAGGCGCCGTTCGCGGTGGCGCAGCGCAGCGCATCGGCGCGGTTGAGCGCCTCCTCCGGCGCCACGCGCGTCTTGGTCTGGTAGCTTGTGCGCGCAACCGCCTGCCAGATCGGCAGGAAGGGCGAGACCGGCACGTTGTCGGTCGCGAGCGAGACCTTCACGCCGGCATCGATGAGCGAGCGCAATGGCACGATTTCACGATGACGTTCCGGCGGCAGCCGTTGCGCCTGCACGTGCAATCCCTTGTAGAGGTAGTTATTGGTGTGCGTGGTCAACACGAGGCCCATGCGGACGATGCGCTCGATGTCGTGGGGTGAGAGCGTGCTGATGTGGCTGATGACCCAGCGCCGTCCCTTGAGCGGAATCTCCCGATCGACCTCGTCGTAAAGATCGAGGTTGCTCGATCCGATCATGATCGCGCGGATGTCGTTCGCCGCGCAGTGCAGCAGAAGCTCCTTGGCCTGTTGGCGCGGCAGGCCATGATTGGAATTGAAACCGGCCCAGCCGGTATAGGGCGCTGCGCTGGCGCGGACATCGTCGGCCGCCTCGCGCCCGACGTGAACGTAGAGCCCGCTCATCTTGAGCCAGTCGTCGCCGAAGCCGGGTTCGCCCAGCCATCCCAGCCATGCCTCGACGAAGGGCGCGAGCGCGGCGCCGCCGGCCGCTTGCCAGTTCGGGCTGAACGCGAGCGCAGTGCGCATGGTCAGCGCGCCTTCCTGGTGGGCTTGCTTGTAGGTGCGCAACAACTCCGTCGCCGCGCCATGCCCCTCGAACACGCTGGTAGTCCCGAAGGCATGATAGGCGCGCGCCGACTGCGGCAAGGCGCGCAGCCGATCCGCTGGCGTGAATGCCGCCGCCTTGCGAAACCAGATCAGCTCCGCGACTGGGGCCATCTCGCGCTCCACGATGACTCCGGTCGGATCGCCATTGGCGTCCTTCTCGATTTTGATCGTGTCGACCGGCGCCACCGTGTCGCGCGTGATGCCGGCGCGGCGCAAGGCCTCGGTATTGGCACATGACACGAGCGGAAAGGTGCCGCGCCAATAGCCCCAGATGGAACGGATGAAGACCGGATTGTTCGGCGCCGCTGCGTCGAGTTCTTGGCGCGTGGGCCAGCGCTTCTCCGCGAGAATGTCGGGCACGTCGAAATAGTAGGGCGGATCGCCGATCGGCATGGTGACGATCCACTCGCCCGGCTGCTTTTCTCGCGCGAGCTCGGCGATCCGGTCCTGGATGTCGCGGATGGAGCGCACGCGCCCGAGCGCGGGAAACACGTTCCGCAGCGCCTCGCGATCCATGTGGGCGTGGCCGTCGGTGATGCCGGGAATGACGGCCTTGCCGTCGAGATCGACAATGCGCGTCGCCGGACCCGTATGTGCCGCCATTGCGGCGTCCGGCCCGACCGCGAGGATCCGGTCGCCGGAAATCGCGATCGCCTGCGCGATCGTGAACGCGGCATCGACGGTGATGACCTTGCCGCTCTTGAGCACCAGATCGGCGGGTCCGAGCGCCGCGCGAGCAGCTGACGCTGACGAGCGCGTCTGTCCTTGTGCCGCGCCCGGGAGGCCGCCGGCGAGGATGCCGGCAGTGCCGGCGGCGCCCGCCGCCCTCAGGAACCCACGGCGTGGAATGGTCTCGTCCACGGCAGTCGCCCGCGCTAGGAGAAATCGGCGATCGAGTGCGGCGGCTTGTCGTATTTCTTGCCGAAATACCTCTTGATGTCCTCGCGATAGGTGGCGGGGAGCCCGGGGTAGCCGATCATCTTCCATGCGGCCATGTTGCGGTTGCCGCCATAGATCGGGTCGGCGAAGAAGCCCTCCATTGTGATTTGCAGGAGTGCATTGAAGAACATGGTGCTGGTGAAGCCCGGGAACTCGGCCTTTCCCTCCTCCATTGTCTTCAACGCCGCCGCACGCTCCGCCTCGGAGAGCCGGTCGAAGTCTTTGCCGTAGGTCTTGCGCGTCCAGTCGTTGGCGGCGGCAACGCCCGCGCGGAAGAATTCGCGCGGCGTGAGCGGGAGCTGATAGCCGAGCTCCGGCTTGCCCTTGGGAAACGGGCCGTCGCGATAGAGCCGCGCACCGCTGCCATAAGCACCGGCGAGCTGGCGATCGATGAAGGTCGCGACTCCGCACTCGCTGCCAGCGGGCGAAAGCTCGTCGGCAGGGATGATCGTGTCCGCGGCGGCGGCGAAGAAAGCGTGCTCGGTCGCGGTGAGCGTGAGCAGCGGCTCGGGCTCGGGGGCAGGCCCCGCCGCCAGCGTGCCTTGCGGGCTTTGAGCTTCGGCAGGTGCGGTCGGCGCAAGGCCGGTGGCGACCGCGGTCCCGGCGCCGAGAAGGAAATTGCGACGTGCGATCGGAATCTTGTCGTCCGGCGCCCGCTTGTCAGTCATGGCGACCTCCCCTTGCGCGCCGCATCATACGGAGATGCGGCATGAGCCGCGTGAGGTCGATCGCCGTCACGCGACCATTGGTTCTGTTGTTTGGAGCAAGATTAATCCGAATTTTGCCCGCGCGGGAGGGGGCGCCGGAGCGTTGACGGCACGCACGCAGCGGAGCGCAGCCGGTGGGCCATGCGAAGGCCCCAGCGCCGCATTTCGCCCGGCCCGATAGGCTTGCTCAGCTTCAGCGGTACACGCCGGCGATCGCGAGGAATTCGTCGGCCTTCAGGCTCGCGCCGCCGACCAGCGCGCCGTCGACATCGGCGACGTGCATGAGCTCCTTGGCATTCGCCGGCTTCACTGACCCGCCGTAGAGGACCCGGATGCCCTCCCCCTCTGTTCCGAAGCGCGCTACGAGACGCCGGCGGACAAAGCCATGCATCTCGGCGACGTCGCTCGGCGTCGGCGTAAGCCCGCTGCCGATCGCCCAGACTGGCTCGTAGGCAATGACGAGGTTCCCGGCGGTCGCGCCGTCCGGCACGGAGCCGTCGAGCTGCGTGCCCACCACGGAAAGCGCGCGCCCGCCGTCGCGTTCGCTGCGGGTCTCGCCGACGCAGACGATGGCGCATAGTCCCGCCCGCCGCGCGGCCAGAGCCTTGGCCTGCACATCGCCATCGGTTTCCCGGTGATAGCTGCGCCGCTCCGAATGGCCGACGATGACCGCGCTGGCGCCGGCGTCCTTGAGCATTTCCGCCGAGAGGTCGCCGGTGAAGGCGCCCGCCGGCTCGGCATGGCAGTCCTGGGCGCCGATCCGCACCGGACTGCCGGCCGCAGCAGCGGCGAATTCGGTAACCAGTGTCGCGGGCGGACATACCAGGAGATCGACCGCGGCGAGTTCGCGTGCACCCCGGACGATTCGGGCAAGCTCTGCCACCGAGGCCCGCAGGCCGTTCATCTTCCAATTGCCCGCAACGAGCGGACGCCGTGGCGCGCGAGCCATCTCGGGTCACCCTCGCCTTTTCCGTATTCGACCAAGCGGTTAGCAGAGCGCCGGGGGAGACGCCAGGGCACGCTTGTGACGGGCTTCTCGCCCCGGCGGCGGGTTGCGGCGGGGGGGACCCCTCCCTATGATGCGGAGCGCTCGCTGCACCGGCGACTT
>Ga0081455_10008814_pt1 | contig 10438 bp, 8 predicted proteins | sample TabmetS3T2R1_FD_70207 | JGI IMG/M metagenome (GOLD analysis project Ga0081455, IMG submission 70207) | Tabebuia heterophylla rhizosphere microbial communities from the University of Puerto Rico - S3T2R1 | ecosystem: Host-associated > Plants > Roots > Rhizosphere ... | reverse complement strand
CAGGAAAAAGGGCAGAAAAAGGGGACAGATTTATTTTTCCGTCCGGAAAAATAAATCTGTCCCCTTTTTCTGCCGCCTTTTTTCTACCTGCAGATCTCCGCCAGCCTCTTCCGCGGCTTGTCTTCCATCTTCGGCCACGCGATCTTCATCTTCTCGACGAAGAGCTCCGTGTGCGTCCCGCCGTGCCCATCCGCGAGGTCGGGATCCTGCGAGTAGACAGGATCGCCCTGCGCTTCCTCGAGCGTCACGAGCTCATAACCTTCGCGCTTCAACCACTCGAGCAGGTCGGGCAGGATCGTCGCGCTGAACGAACCCAGGTGCAGCAGCATGACGTGGTTGATGTCGCGACCGAATGCCTGCCGCGACAGGTCGCGCTCGGCGCGGAACCAGCGGGCGGCTTCCGATAGATAGCTCTCGCGCAGCCAGCGGATCGTCGCCGCGTCGTGCCTGTCGACGCAGCGCGCATGCGCGCTGTTCCACAGGTAGTCCTCGTGGTCGAGCGTGGTCTGTGCGATGCGGTAGCCGTTCGCGGCGAGGAACGCGCGCACCGCGCGGCGCTTCTCGAGCGTGTCGCCCTCATGCAGGAATGGATAGCGGAACCAGCGCCAGTCGTGCTTGCCGCCTTCGGGCATGAGCAGCTCGAGAGCCGGCTCGTTGCGCAGGATCTCGCGCTCGAAATCCTCGGTAGAGCTCGTCGACAGGTCGAGGTGCGTGTACGTGTGGCTGCCGAGTGGATTGCCCGACGCCGCCCACAGCCTGAGCGCGGCAGCGCCGTCCGGGTCGCGCTCGAGCTTCGCGGCATTGATGAAACCGTATGACGGCGGGACGCGGTGCTTCTTGAGAACGGCGAGCGTGTCGCGCGTGATGCCGACGCGCGTGACGCCAGCGGGCAGCGTGCCGTTGAGCGGCAGATCGTCGAACGTGAGCGCGACTTTGAGTTTCGAGTCGGCGGCGAGCGCGGGACTGGCGCAGACCAGGGCGCTCGCGAGAATCACAGCCAGGAATTGGACCAGCGAAGTCAGGTCTGTCCCCGTTTTCCAGGAAACGATGAATGTCCCCGTTATTTCAGGAGGCTGCGCAGCATCCAGGCGGTCTTCTCGTGCACCTGCAGGCGCTGTGTGAAGAGGTCGCACGTGGATTCGTCGCCAGCCTTTTCCGCGGCGGGGAACGCTGCGCGCACGGTGCGGGCCACGGCCTCGTGGCCTGCGACGAGCAGGCGGACCATGTCGAGCGCCTGCGGCACGCCGTCGGTCTCCTCGATCGACGACAGCTGCGCGAACTCCTTGTAGGTCCCCGGCGCCGGGAAGCCGAGCGAGCGCACGCGTTCGGCGATCGCGTCGAGCGCATTCCACAGCTCGGTGTACTGCTCCATGAACATGAGGTGCAGCGTGTTGAACATCGGGCCTTCCACGTTCCAGTGGAAGTTGTGCGTCTTGAGATACAGCGTGTAGGTGTCGGCGAGCACGCGCGACAGGCCGAGCGCGATCTTCTCGCGATCCTTGCCCTTGATGCCGATGTCGATCTGCGGTGCGGACACGGAGGCCGCTTGGCTCTTCTTCATCACATGCTCCTCACAACCTGCGCGCGAGTCTAGCGACGCGCTCCGTACGCGGCCAGACGATGTTTTCTATCGTCTCGATAGAAGGCTCGATAGAAAATTGCGCGGCTCGTGGTCCTGCCGGTAGTGCGCACGCAGCGCATCGCCGCCGAAGTCGTGCTCGAGATCGCGATACACCGTGTGGATGTGGTTCGCGTCGTTCTGCGTGTCGTCGTACTCGATGAGCAGCGTGGGCCCGTGGATGCGGTAGTAGTGCGGCTGCCCGGATTCGGTGCCGCCCGCCCACGCGAACCGCACCTTGTCGAAGCCCGCGCGATCGAGACGCTCGCGCGCGTCGGCGGACGCCGCGGGCGTGAGCCGGTCGAGATACACCGCGAGCAGGCGCTGCAGCGCATCGCGTTCGCGCGCGTCCATCTGCGCGACGGCGAGCCCGGCCTGCTCGAGCGGCTGCACCTTGGGATCGTTGCCCGTGACGATCTCGGAGAACGCCGTCTCGCGGATCATCGCGACCTCGAGCTGCTCGGGAGACAGCGTCTTCACCATCTCGCGCCCGAGGTCTTCTTCCGCCGCGAGCAGGCGGAAGCCGGCATTCGGCCCGCTCGGCACGCGCGCAGGGTTCGCGCCCACGAAGAACGGCGCGACGATGGGGGCATGTCCGGGAAGCTCGGTCACGTTGATCGAGAGGTGATGACCCTCGAAGCGCCACGACCAGGGTGCGCCATCCGTCGGCTTGCCGAACACGCTCGCGTAGTAGCGACCGGGATCGCGGCGGGTGGCATCGACGCCGCGCTCGGTCTCGATCTGGCGCAGGATGTTCTCGTGCTTCATCACGCCGCGCGCGGTGAGCAGGCCCTCGGGGCTCAGCGCGCTCGCGATGAGGGGCCCGAGCTTCTCGCTCTGCGCGTCGTCGAGCTGCAGCATCGAGACGCCGATGCGGTCGCGCGGCACGAAGTACCACTTCGTGCGTTCATCGGACGTGAAGGGAAACTGCGCCTGCTTGCGAATCTCGGCGGGGAGCGCCGCGAGAAAGTCGCGCGCGAGATGCTCGGCGTCGTTGTGGACGCCGGTCTTCGCGGCATCGGCGGTCGGAGTGAAGCCCACCGCCGCGATCGCGCCGGCTGCGGTCGCGGCCAGCATCGCAAACCATTTCGTCGTCATGCGCACTCCTCGCAAGGGAGCGCCATGGTAGGGCGAGGGCGCGGGATTTGCACCCGCGCCGGCTCATCGGCCGGCGCGGGGTCAGGCCTTGTCCGCGACCTTGCCCAGCAGTGCCGCGGCCTCGCCGCGGCTCTTTTTCAGAGCTTCTTCGAGACCGGCTTCGCGCAGGAAGGTGACGTCGATGCGTCCCGAGCTGTCGATCGCGGTGCCGGCGGGGCGCGATTGCGTGTCGGCCTCGGTCATCTCCTCGATGAGCCCGCTCGCCATGTGGATCGCCGCGACGAGCGGCCGCGATTCGGGAGCGACCTCGTTCGGCCGGTGGTGGAACGCCACGGCCTCCACGATAGGGAACGGGATGCCCCAGAGGCCGAGTAGATAGGCACCGACCTCGGCGTGCGTGACGCCGAAGATCTCGCGCTCGGCGGCGGCGCCGTCACCCTGCAGTTCCTTCTTGCGCTCGAGCGCGCGCATGTAGTCGGGCGGGGCGGCGTGCAGCAGCACGAGCGCGCCGATGTCGTGCAGCAGGCCCGCCGTGAACGCGGCATCCGCGAGCGCCGGGTTCGACACGATCTTCTTCGCGAGCAGCGCGGTCAGCATCGAGTGATGCTGCAGGCGGTCCGGGGAGAAGCCCTTGACCTCGCTGATCGCCTTGTCCGAGAACGACGTCGAGCTCAGCACGAGCGACTTGATGATCTCGACGCCGAGATACGTGACCGCGGCGCGGATGCTCACGATCTTCTGGCCGAGGCCGAAGTACGCGGAGTTCACGAGCTGCAGGACCTTCGCGCAGACCGCGGCGTCCATCTCGATGACCTTCACGAACGCGGCGCTGTCGGCTTTCGGATCCTGCGCGAGGCGCGAGAGCTCGGTGTACGTGGTGGGCACGGCCGGAATGCGGTCGAGCTTGCCGACGAGCGCCGTGAGCGCCGGGTTCTGCATGAGCTTGTGGAGCGCATGCGTCTGCTCGATGACGGCGCGCAGCGTGTCGCCGTCGCAGGGCTTGTGGAGGAACTGGTGGGTCACCGGCAGCGCGCGCATGATCGCTTCGCGTTCGGCCTGGCCCGAGAGCACGATGCGCGCGGCCGCGGGGAAGTCGCGCTGGATGTGACGCAACAGCTCCGCGCCATCCATGCCCGGCATGCGCATGTCCGTGATGACGACGTCGGCCGGCGTCTGCTTCATGGCCTCGAGCGCCTGCTGACCGCCGAGCGCGAAGGTCATCTCCCAGCGCTTGCGCTCCTTGCGCAGTGAATTGCGCAGACCGTCGAGGATGGCCTGTTCGTCGTCGACAAATAACACGTGTAGGGAAGTCATGCTGCAGCCTGTTTATTGGTGGCCGAAATGGCCGTGTCCGACACGGGTAAGCGGATGAAGAAAGTCGTCCCGCGACCCGTTTCCGTCTCGAAGTGAAGTGAACCCTTGAGTTTCTCGACCACGATGCCGCGCGACAGCGCGAGACCCTGGCCCGTGCCGCGTCCGACTTCTTTCGTCGTGACGAACGGCTCGAAGATGCGGCCGCGCACGGCCTCCGGGATGCCGTCGCCGGTGTCGCCGATCGACACTTCGACGAAATCCGCGATCGCGCGCGTGCGCAGCGTGATGCGTCCCTTGCGGCCGCTGTCGCCGACCACGTCGCCGATCGCGTGCGCGGCGTTGAGCAGCAGGTTGAGCACCACCTGGTTGAAGTCGCCGGCGTGGCAGTGCACGCGCGGCAACACCGGATCGAGCTCGATCTCGAGCTCCGCGACGCCCTTGTATTCGTTGCGCGCCATGTTGAGCGTCGAGCGGATCGCGCGATTGATGTCGACGTCCGCCATCGCGCGCGCATCGGGATGCGCGAACTCGGTCATCGACTTCACGATGGAGCCGACGCGGCCGATGCCCTCGAGCGCGCGATCGAGCGCGTCGGGTGCATTTTTGAGGAAGTAGTCGACGTCGGCGGCCTCGTCGGTGTCGAGCGCCTTGCGCGCGGCGTCGCCGACTTCCTTGCCCGAGAGCAGATCGGCAACGACTGCACGGTAGTCCCCGATCGCGCGCGGCACGTCCTTGAGCGAGTGCCGCACGAATCGCACGCTGTCGGAGATGAACTGCACCGAGGTGTTGATCTCGTGCGCGACGCCGGCGGCGATGCGGCCGACGGACTCGAGCTTCTGGCCCTGCGCCATCTCGCGCACGAGCCGGCGCGCCTCGGTGACGTCGATCATGAGGCCGCGCAGTACGCGCATGTCGTCGACGAGGTCGCACGACACGGTCCAGCGCAGCTCGAGCACGCGGTTGTCGGGAGTCACGACCGCGCACAGCAGCTCGAACGTGCCCGGTGAACATTCATCGAGCTGGCGGCGCGCCTCGCTCTCGCGCTCGCGCGGCAGCAGCGCGTCGAGGAACCCGGGCTCCTTCCAGCGCGGCTCGTCGATGCCGAGCATGATCGCGGCCTGCGGGCCGACGTAGGTGAAGCGGCCGTGGGCGAGATCGAGCTCGAACGGAATCGCGCGCGTCGTCTCGGCGATGAGCCGGTACTGCTCGCGGCTGCGCTTGAGCTCGTCGGTGCGCGTATCGATGTCCTTGCCGATCGTCTCGTTCGTGAGCGAGAGCGTCGCGACGTGCTCGGCGACGCGCTGCACGGTGTAGAGGCTCTGACGCACGGCGAGCAGCAGGATGAGGAATTCGGCGAACACCCACACCGACTGGTCGGCGATGCGCCACCACGTCGACGCGCCGATGGCATACGTCGCCGGCAACGCGAGCACGCGTACGGCGGGCCATGCGAGCGCGACGAGCGTCGCAGTCACGAGCACGCGCCAGTCGCGGTAGAACGCGAGGAACGCAAGCGACACGAACACGTGGAACTGCGCTTCGGATCGTCCCTCGAGCAGCCACACGAACAGCATCGACCACGTCATCTGGCACACCGCGACGAAATGGCGCACCCAGAACGATTGCGGCGCCGCATTCGCGAACGCGAGCGGCGGCACCGTCAGCATCGCACCGAGGATCGCCGTCACCATGACGCGCGAATCGCCGGGCAGCGCCGTGTTCCACGCGAGCGCGAGCGCCACGATCCACTGTGCCGCGAAGAGCACGCGGAAAGTGCGGTGGGTGCCGGCGGTGAGCTGCGCCACGACATCGTGACGCACTTCACGGGCACGCGCTTCGCGCTGAATGGGATCGACCTGGTCCACGTCCGTCCTTGCCATGACCGGAGGCAATCTTCCGGTTGTCAGCGGTAGATATCGGCCCGTGGGGAGGCAGGCTTAAGGGCGCCTGGTCACCCTTTTTCGGGGGCGCGACCGTGACGCAGGTCACTTCCGGCAAGCGGTTGCCGCCGCGATGTGCGGCAGTCGGCGGCGGACGGCAGCGGCACCGCCACGGGCCTGCGTCGCCGCGACCGGGATGCGGTCAGTTGCGCGGCGGTCCGGGGAAGAACGCGTTCGTCTTCCGGACGTACTCGGCGTACTGCGGACGGCGCGTCCCGATGTCCTTTTCGAGCAGCGCGACGCCGGAGACGCGCAGCAGCAGGACGGACATCAGCAGCGGGCCGGGCAGCGCCCACCACGCGCCCGCGGCGAGCGCGACGAGATAGAACCCCCACCACACGCAGAACTCGCCGAAATAGTTAGGGTGACGCGTGTAGCGCCACAGGCCGCGGTCCATCACCTTGCCGGCATTCGCGGGGTTGCGCTTGAACCGCGAGAGCTGCCGGTCGCCGACCGCTTCGAACACCATGCCGACGGTCCAGAGCGCGATGCCCGCGTAGTCGAGCGCATTCACGGGCGCGAGGCTCGACAGCGCGCCGAGCAACGGCAGCGAAACGATCCACGCGAGCAGCGCCTGCAGCCAGAACACGAGGTACACGCTCTTCCAGGCGAAGCCCGGCGAATTGCGCGCGCGGATTTCCTGGTAGCGGCGGTCCTCGCCGTGACCCATGTTGCGCGCCGTGATGAACATCGAGAGACGGAAGGCCCAGATGACCGCGAGCCACAGCAGGAATGCGAGCCGCGGGGCGCGCGGATCGGCGCCGAGGCCGTAGATGACGCCCGCGGCGAAGATCATGAGGCTCCACAGCGAATCCACGATCGACGCATTGCGCAGCGGCAGCGACAGCACCCACGTCACCGTCGCGGCTGCGACGAGCACGGGCAGCGCCGACGCGAACACGTGGAACTGGAACGCGGCGGCGCTCACAGCAGGTCCTTGAGACGGAACCACAACATCGCGAGGACGAGGGCCGGACGACGTAACAGTGGCCCGCCCGGAAAATCGGCATGCGGGATGCGGGCGAACATGTCGAAGCGGCTCGCGGTGCCCGCGATGGCCTCGCTCACGATCCTGCCCGCGATGCCCGAGATCACCATGCCGTGGCCGGAGAGTCCCTGGATGAAATACGCATTGGGGCCGAGCCGCCCGAAATGCGGCGCGCGGTTCGTCGTGATGTCGAGATAGCCGCCCCAGGCGTACTCGATGCGCACGTCGGCGAGCTGCGGAAATACCGCGGCGATGCGGCCGCGCAGTACGCGCGCCGAATCGAACGGATCGACGCCGGAATAGCTCACACGCCCGCCGAACAGCAGCCGGTCGTCGGCCGAGCGGCGGAAGTAATCGATGATCCAGTTCATGTCGGCGACGGCGGCGTCGTTGGTGATGAGCGCGCGTGCGCGCTCCGCCCCGAGCGGTTGCGTGGCCGCGATGTAGGTGCCGACGTCGATGAGCTTGCGCGCGAGCGCGGGCACGAGCTTGCCGAGCAGCGCGCCGCCGGCGACGAGCACGTGCCGCGCGCGCACCTCGCCCCCGGCCGTCTGCAGCACGCTGTCGGACGACGCGTCCTGCGCGATGTCGAGCTTCGTGACCCACGAGTCCTCGTGGATCGCGGCGCCGGCGCGCTGTGCGGCGAGCCCGAGTCCGCGCGTGTAGCGATACGGGTGCAGGTGGCCGCCGTTCGAGTCGATGAGGCCACTCGTGTAGCGGTCGCTCGCGACGAGCGTGCGCAGCTCGTCGCGGCCGACGAGGCGCAGCGAGCGATAGTCGTAACGCGTCGCGAGATTCTCGACTTCCTCGGCGAGCGCGCGGTCGTGTCGCGGCTTCATGCCGACGATCATGTGGCCGGGCACGTAGTGGCAGTCGATCGCATGCCGCGCGATGAGTTCGCGCTGCAGGTTCATGCCCTCGACCGCGACGTCCCACATGCGGCGCGCGTCGGCCACGCCGACCGCCTTCTCGAGCGTCGACTGTTCGCAGGCATAGCCGAAGATCGATTGCCCGCCGCTGCGGCCGGAGCCGCCGAAGCCGAGATGTTTCGCCTCGAGCAGCGTCACGCTCATGCCGGCGGCCGCGAGATGCAGTGCCGCCGACAAGCCCGAGATGCCGCCGCCCACGATGCAGACGTCCGAGCGCACGGCACCGCGCAGCGGCGCGAACGGCACCTGCGGCGGCGTGCTCGCGTAGTACCAGTTCTGCGGCTCCGGCGTGCTCATCTAGAGCGGTCCGAGGTAGCGCGCGATCTCGAGCGGCGTGACCTGCAGATTGAACTCCTCGCATTCCGCACGCTTCACGATCGCGAACAGGTTCGTGAATTCCGCGCCGAGATGTCGCGCCGCGAAGTCGCTCGCCGCGAATCGTTCGATCGCCGCGTTCCAATGCAAGGGCAGTGGCTCTCCGGGCTGCTCATAGGCGTTGCCCGTCGTGACGGGCGGCGGCTCGAGCTTGCGCATGAGTCCCTCGTGAATGCCCGCGAGCACCCACGCCGTCACGAGGTACGGGTTCGCGTCGGCGCCCGCGAGCCGGTGCTCGATGCGCAGGTTCGCGGGGTCCGACGCGGGCACGCGCACCGCGGAGCCGCGATTGTTGATCGACCACGTCGGATGCAGCGGCACATACGCCTCGGGCCGGAAACGGCGATACGAGTTCGGTCCCGGCGCGCACAACGCCATGCCGTCCGCGAGGGAGGCGAGCGTGCCGGCGATCGCGTGGCGCAGCGGCGCGCTTTCGTGGGGCGACGCCGCGGCGAAGATGTTGCGGCCCTGGTCGTCGAGAACGCTCACGTGCACGTGCAGCCCGCTGCCCGCCATCTCGGCGTACGGCTTGGCGAGGAACGTCGCCTCGCAGCCATGCGCGCGGGCCACGCTCTTCACGATCCGCTTGAAGCGCAGCGCCTCGTCGCAGACGCGCAGCGCATCGGGCGCGTGCGCGAGGTTCACCTCGTACTGGCCCGGGCCGTACTCGGCCAGCGCCGAAGTCGCCGGCACGTTCTGAGCGCGGCAGGCATCGTCGATCGCCACGAGGAGCTCGGAGTACTCGTTGAGATCCGTCATCGAATTGATCTGCGTGCGGAACTCGCGGCGGCGCCGGAGCGGTCCCGTCGGCGGCTGCGGCAAGCCGCGCGCATCGCGCTGCGCATCGACGAGATAGAACTCGTACTCGATCGCGACGACGGGCGTGAGGCCGCGCGCGCGAAAGACGTCGACCAGCCGCTCGAGCACGAAGCGCGGATCGCCGAAGAAGCGCTTGCCGTCCTGCTCGTGCATCGCGAGCTGCACCTGCGCGACGTCCGGCGCCCACGGAATCGGCACGAGCGTGCCGGGAATCGGCAGGCAGGGGCGGTCGGCGTCGCCGTCCGAAAAGCCGAGTCCGGTCGCCTCGACGGTGCCGCCGATGATGTCGAGCGCGAACATCGATCCGGGCAGCGGCATGCCGCGCGCGAACACGCCCGCAATGCCGGCGCGATCGATGCGCTTGCCGCGCTCGACGGTGTTGAGGTCGTTCACGAACGCGTCGAAAAACCGCACGTTCGGCTGGTCGCGCAGGAAGCGCTCGAGCTCGCTGTGTTCGGCTCGCTGCATGGGAGTCCCGAGTGTTTATTATTTTCGACACCGGATCGTGCCGACGGGACGCAGCATAGACGTGCGCACGGGGCGCGGGCAAACGCACGAAATGCCGGTTTTGTGCCGTGCGCGGGCCTGCTCGCAGCGCTTCGGGTTACGAGCCGGCGCACCCCGGCCTGTGGTCTAATGGCGCCCGCGCCCCGGTCACCGGGGCGAGTTCGTAAAAGATAATAGACAGCGCCCAGACCGACGGTCTCGGTGAAAGCGTGTATGAGCTCAAGACCGGTCATTGGCATTCCCGCCGACCGACGCATGATCGGACCGCATCCGTTCCATGCCGTCGGCGAGAAATACATCGCGGCACTGGTGCACGCGGCCGACTGCCTGCCGCTCCTGATCCCGGTGCTCGAGACGCCGCTCGACGTCGCCGAGATCCTCACGCATGTCGACGGCATCTTCTTCGCGGGCTCGCCCTCGAACGTCGAGCCGCAGCGCTACGGCGGTCCCGCGAGCGAGCCGGGCACTCTGCACGACCCGCATCGCGACGCGACGACTCTGTCGCTGATCCCGCGCGCGATCGAGCGCGGCGTGCCGGTGTTCGGTGTGTGCCGCGGCTTCCAGGAGATGAATGTGGCCCTCGGCGGCACGTTGCACCAGCGCGTGCAGGACGTCGGCGGTTTCGCGGACCACCGCGAGGACAAGGACGAACCGCTCGACGTGCAGTACGCGCCCGCGCACGAAGTGGCGTTGGAGCCCGGCGGTCTGTTGCGGGCGTTGGCCGGCGCAGATCGCGTGCAGGTGAATTCTCTCCATTCGCAAGGCGTGGATCGATTGGGCAAAGACCTCATTGTCGAAGCCCGTGCACCGGATGGCGTGATCGAGGCCTTTCGCGTCAAAGACGCGCCCC
>Ga0081455_10008813_pt1 | contig 10439 bp, 13 predicted proteins | sample TabmetS3T2R1_FD_70207 | JGI IMG/M metagenome (GOLD analysis project Ga0081455, IMG submission 70207) | Tabebuia heterophylla rhizosphere microbial communities from the University of Puerto Rico - S3T2R1 | ecosystem: Host-associated > Plants > Roots > Rhizosphere ... | reverse complement strand
TCATATAGGCCTTTTTGATCTTTTGACAGTCACCAAGAAGGCCGCTGGGATTTACCCGCACGCTGGAGGTACATGACCCGTTCAAGGAGTCAGGTTGAACCATGCGATTTTTGCATCCGAAGAGTGATTTTTTTCTCGATTGAGAGTGAAGGATGGACAAAAGTGTCCTTTTAAAGACAGCAATGTTGCAGCCCTCATGCTCACAACGCCATGCAGAGTTTCTGGTGACCACTCATCGCTGACACTTGTTGCCAACATCCTCCTTCACTTGGTATCCCTAACCATGCATGTGGGCTGGGGTCCAGCACTCTTCACAGGAAAATACCCCATGTTCACTTAGTCCCCTTGAACGTGGGATGTAGTGCTCAATTCCCCTCGAAGACCGCGTCTTTGACGGATAGTAGCAGTTTCTTGGCGTCGGCTTTCTCCCCGAACAGCAGTAACCCTTTGAGGATCTCCGTCTCAGAAATAGGGCGGCCAGCCTGGTCGCTCAGACGCTCGAATATTCCCCTGCAAGCAGGGCACACTCCTGGGGAAGATGCATCCTTTTTGCTCAAGTTCCCGCACGATCCTGCCGAGAAGGTGCGTCGTGACATATCAGCATCGTAGATACGCTTCGGAGGTGATCGAACATGGCGAAAAGGAAAGAACCCAAGACAGCAAAACCAGAGGCCAAGACCTTTCAGGTGGGAAGAGACGCCAAAACCGGGCGGTTCCTTTCGGTCAAGGAAGCCCAGCGGCGCAAGAAAACGGCCGTCGTCGAAACCATCACAAAGAAGTAGCTCTCGTTCTGGCCCGTGCTGGGAGGGCGGCCAGGGAACTGGCTGCACTCCCCCTGCAAGATTTCTCCTGACATCCCTTGCATTCTCCTGCGTGACCATCCACGGCAAAACGAAAACGCTCAATTTATCAGACTTTGTAGTTGGTCGCCGTTGGTGTAGATGTATACGTGTATGCCTTAATGCGACCTCTCTGTTTTCGCGTGATTGGCTTGAAAACGGCGAGGAGATGCACAGTACCTCAGCCAGTATAGACGCGCTACAAACTGCTATAAATTGAACGACTACGATTATCGCTACTTGGGAGATGTCGAGAACAGGTGGTTACCGACAGGCGGGAGGAGTGTTACAAGAATACAAAATTGTTGCAAAACTGATGCTCTCAACCTATCCTTTCGGCTGTTTCCAACCACAACGCATCCACCACAGTAGCCCTCCATGCGTACGAAAAGGGGGTCTGCATGCGTACGATCCACGTCTATCGCGCTGCCCACAATTATTTCATTGAAGGTATCTATTGGGGAGATGATGCAGAAGGCGTGCGGTTCTATCTCCAGGTCACAGGCGTGCCCCCGGAGGAGATCACGAAGGCCTTAGAACAGGTTGAACAGGAAGGGACATACACGGTCGAGACCGGTGGGGGTTCTCACGCACTCGCCATAAGAGTCTCGGCATGAGGGCATGAGGCGGGGGCAACAGGATTGCCGCAAGGGCGACAGGAGGAGGTGGACGCCACCGAGGCTGAAGATGCCCTTCCCACTCCGGCACGCGCACGCCGTGCACGAGATGATGGATTGTGCCTATCTCGCATCGACCAACCCGAAGAATCTCCCGCTCTATGAACGACACGGGTTTGAGGGACTCGGCACCATGCAGGTGGGGACGTCGCCTGCCGTCGGTCCCATGCTCCGGAGACCCCGGTGACGCACCCTGCTTCGCCGGGCCTGGGCGTGGCAGGCGTAGTCGAACACTGGCACGCAAGCGACGCCGTTCGGCGTCGCTTGCGTGCCTCTTTCACGGTAGGAAGAACAGCGTATGAGTCCCGAATCTTGACGAGAAGCCGGCATTTTGCTGGTTATTTTCCCCACCGTTCTTTATGGTGGCGTGACACTGCTGCGGCTGCTCATCCATGACCCGCGCTACGCCCACAATGCATTGCGGCAGGACTTGTGGCGTGCTGGACACGCGCACGCAGGGGTTGTGCTCCTTCTCTCGCTCATCGCACTCCGCTATGTTGATGATGACAATCTCTCCTACGGGTGGAAGAGGGTGGTGCGCTCGCTGATCCCCTTATCCGCCATATTGCTTCCGGCCGCATTTTTCTTGTCGGTTTTGTCACCGGATGCAACCGAGCCAAACGGATTCGCTCAATTTATCATAGTTTGTAGCGCGTAAAAACTGGCTGAGACGCGGATCATCTCCTCTCCATTCCAGAGCCCATCGTGTGTAAAGAGGCGAGCCTCTTGGATGCCTCCTCGGTCCCATGTCCCCTCCCTTTGACCTTCTACAAACTGCTATAAATTGAGCGAGGGCATCAAGCCGCTGTTGAGAGCGGCCTGATTTATGACCAGGCCTCATTTAGTTGACCGACATCTTCCAAGATATCGGCGGAACTGATACCATAACCTCAGCCACCTGGGGAGGCTAAGCAGCACACCAGCAACTTTTTTGTTGCGGCACGCCCTCAGGCGCCGCGGGGTAAGCATGTATGGACAAACCACTACTTGATCTCACGCAATGTGCGCATGCAGATTTCTATGCCTTGATCGGACGTGTGAGTCTGCTCTTGGTCGAACACAACATCGATGCGATCACCGTTACGATGTTCTTACGGGAAATTGTCGACGCAGGCGGCGACGCACTCAGTCTGGAACAGGTCAGGCACATTGCCTCTCACTATGTGGACATGGCCAGCAGACATGCCTAAGAGCGTGTTTTGAAAATCATGCTGGATTCTTTGCTAACCGCCGCCGCATCAGCCGAATCATCGCAAGCTTCAGCAGGGTTTCACTGGTCTGGAGCTTGCGCTCATAGTCTTTGCTCAAGCGGCGCTGCCGCCCCAACCAGCCCAGCGTCCGTTCGACGATCCAGCACCACGGTCTGACCACGAATCCCTGCACGTAGGGTGTCGGCTTGATGATCTCCACGCGCCAGGCTGTGGTTCCCGAATATTCGTAGCCGTTGGAATGCTTGACTTTTGAGCCTTTCCGCTGCACCCTGACATCAAACCATTGTGCTCTTTCCCTGGCCTCATCTCCTAAGGGCTTTCCTATGCTATCCGTCTTCTCAGCCCTGAGGGCTTACGTCGTATCGCACTTTCGATCTCACGATGCTCTGCGGCTCGAAAACATGGCCTTACGCCATCAGCTGGCCGTCTACCAACAAACCGTCAAGCGGCCCAAACTTCATCCTTCTGATCGGCTTTTCTGGTCCTGGTTGTCTTGCCTGTGGCCAGGTTGGCAACAAGCTCTGGAGTGGTTTTGTCAAGTTGTTGACCATCCTTCCCAGCCCGTGACATAATGACCACTGTGATGCCCCCTCACAGACCAAGCCAACCGCAGGAGAGGCAGCTGACATGACGCCACCCGCTGACCCCGAACGCTACAAAAATCACCGCTTTCCCGGCGAAATCATCAGCCATGGGGTCTGGCTCTATTACCGCTTCCCCTTGAGCTATCGCGATGTACAAGAGCTGCTCTTTGAACGCGGGATCGACGTCACCCATGAAGCCATCCGCCAGTGGTGTCTGAAGTTTGGGCAGGACTACGCGAATCGGCTGAAGCGTCGACGCGCCCAACCAGGCGACAAATGGCACTTGGACGAGGTGTTTCTGACGATTCATGGCGAACGCCATTATTTGTGGCGTGCCGTGGATCAGGACGACAACGTCCTCGACATCCTGGTGCAGAGTCGGCGCAACAAAAAGGCGGCCAAGAAGTTTTTTCGTAAGTTGCTCAAGGGCTTGCAGTACGTGCCACGGGTGATCATCACGGACAAGCTCAAGAGTTATGGCGCGGCCAAACGGGAGATCCTGCCCGGAGTGGAACATCGGCAGAGTCGGTATCTCAATAACCGCTGTGAGAACTCGCATCGGCCGACGCGTCAACGCGAATATCGTATGCAGGGGTTCAAATCTCCTGGCCATGCGCAGCGCTTTTTGTCGGCGTATGGTCCCATTGCCCAACACTTCCGACCCAAGAGGCATCGGCTGTCAGCGTCAGAGTACCGCGTAGAAATGGGGAAGCGATTCGCGAGTTGGGCCGAAATTACGGGTACAAAGCGGGCGGCCTAATGGGTGGGGAGGACCGGGGAGAGGCACCCGCTTGCCTGATGAGCGTCTCAGCCTCAACAACTTGACAAAACCCTCCGCTACCCGCTACAGCGCTGGGTGGCGCGTGTGCCAGTCCGTCACACCCTGGTAGAGGTGGGCGGCACGCAGCACGGTCGCCTCGTCGAACGGCCGACCGACGAGCTGCGCGGAGAGCGGCAGTGCCTGTGCCGAGAAACCCGTGGGGAAGGCCACTGCCGGTTGCCCGGTCAGGTTGAACAGGTTGGTGATGCCGGGCCGGCGCATCCAGGCATCTGCCAGCGATTCCTCGTACGTTGGCGGCTCCGTCGGCATCGTCGGGCAGAGCAGTAGATCGATGTGCTGGAACAGCTCGGCCACAGCCCGCTGGATGATGGTGCGCACCCGCTGCGCCTGGATGTACTCGCTGGCGAAGTAGAGCCCGCCAGCCTTGGTGCGATGCTCGAGCTGCCGGCCATATTTGCGTGGCAGCTCGGCCAGGTCCGTCGCGTGATAGGCATACGCCTCGCTACTCAAGATGACGCGCAGCGCCGCGGCGAGCTCGCGATAGGGGTAGGTGACGGGCTCCACGACGGTACCGAGACCGCGAAAGACCTCGGCCGCGGCCTGCGTCGCCTGGCGTACGTTCTCGTCCGCCATCTCCAAGACATTGGTCGCCAGGCCAAGGCGCAGCCCGCCAATGCCCCGGCGCAGCGCGGCCACATAGTCCTCCGCCGGCACCTTGGCCGAGGCGGGATCGGCCGCGTCGTAGCCCGCCAATGGCGTCAGCAGGTACGCCACATCCTCCGCCGTGCGCCCCATCGGCCCCGCATGGTCCAGGGACCAGGACAACGTCACGATCCCCCGCCGGCTGACGCGGCCGTAGGTGGGCTTGAGCCCGGTGATGCCGCAGTAGGCGGCCGGACCGCGGATGCTGCCACCTGTATCCGTGCCGATGGCTCCCGCCACCAGCCCCGCCGCCAGGGCGGCGCCACTGCCGCTGCTGGAGCCGGCCGGCGAGTGGGCCAGGTTCCAGGGATTGCGCGCCCCAGAGATAGCGTGATCCAGGGCCTGGGCACCTGAGGCAAACTCCCAGGTGGTGAGCTTACCAAGCATGACCGTGCCCGCGGCCCGCCACTGCTCGACCACGGCCGCGTCTTGCTCTGGCACCCAGTCGAGATGCAGGGCCGACCCGCAGGTCGTGCGGATGCCCTTGGTCATCACGATGTCCTTATAGGCGACCGGAATGCCCAGCAAGGGGGAGGCGGTCTCACCCCGCAGCAGCGCGGCCTCCGCCTGGCGCGCCTCCGCCAGGGCCAGCTCCGGCGTGAGCGTGATGTAGGCATGCAGCCGCTCCTGCAGTCCCGCGGTGCGCTCCAACAGGTGCTGTGTCACCTCCACCGGTGACACGTCCCGCTGGCGATACAACGCGGCCAATTCGGCGATCGATAAATAACTCGTGTCGACTGCTTGCACCATGGTTGTTACCCTTTCTAGCCAGCGCTGGCTATTCTGGCCAGCCCGCCTCAAAGGTGACAGCGGGCTCAACCAGGCGGATAGCGCGCAGGTCGAGGCTACGTAGCGGGGCGAGGGCAGCCTCCATCGTGGAGGCGAGATCATCGAGACGGTCCTCGTCGAGGCTAATGCCGGCCAGCGCTGCCCGCTGCCTGACGATCTCAGGGGTAATTTTTGCGTCGTCTGCCATGAAGCGGCCTCCTTCTCGTCTTGCGTCCCGCCCATGCCGCGTCAGGTTGGCGCGGAGAAACGGCTATTATAATGGATTCCATGGTTTTGCAAATACCGTGGTGCCCTACACGTCTGGATGGCACGTGTGCCAGTCGGTGGCGCCCTGATAGGCGTGCGCCACGCGCAACACCGTTGCCTCAGCGAACGGCCGCCCCGACAGCATGATGCTCAGCGGCAGCCCTCGTCCCGAGAAGCCCGCTGGCACCGCCAATGATGGCAGCCCCGTCATGTTGAAGGCTCCCGTATAGGAGGGCATATACATGAAGCTAAGCATTGACAGCCTCCATCAATACGATGGCTTCATCTTGTTTTGCCAAACTTTCTCGGAGGATTTGAGCCGTGGTGTGTCGTTTTCGTGACGCCTTGGCCACCAGACGTTCTGCGGTAGCACAGGCCCGTTGGAGAAAGCGGCGTAGGACAAACGCGGACTGAAAGATGGCCTGCATCCACCGATCAGCCAACGCCTGGAAATGCCGGACGAGTTTGAGCACGCTCAGTTCCCGTTGTTTCTTCACCCATAATGTCGCACGCACCTGGGGACAAAGGGCATAATTGAGCACAATGAGGAGCATACGCCCGTACAGATAACATAAGGTTGGGTTAACTGTTTTGGTCTTGATAGAGGCTAAATGCAGATAGCTCTTCCAAGACTTAAAGATAAGTTCTACTTGCCAGCGAATAGGATAAACTTTCCGTATTGTTGGAGGCTGCCATATCGTGTGGGGCACATTGGTGATAAAGAGGTTCCAGGCTAACAGGGCGAGATGCGCTTGAGATGGAGTATAGCCTTTTTTCTTGGCCTTCTTTTTTGCGAGACGCCTGCGCTCATTGACGATACACTCTGGGAGCCGATACGCCACGAGACGACAGGCTACCTGCTCCTTGGCGCCTAGGAAAATAGCGTGTTCCGTAATATCGCCTACTACGGTTGTGAGCCAAGAAGCCAGGGCCAGAGGTTGCATCTGCCCAGACGCCGTGTGCAAGAGTGTCGTTTGATGATTGAGGCGACTTAAAAAATACGCCCCAGCGGCGGCAATGCATGCAAAGGCTTTGATCTTAAAGTAGCCTAAATCAAAGAGAAAGAGAACGCCTTTTTGCGCTAAGGCCACCACAGTGTCGACATACCTCTGATCGGGCATGTTCCAGGGGGTCAGTGCAAAATGCCCAAACACACTGTTTTTATAGTCCCACACAGCTTGGATTTTGGCTCCGGCTGTCGCTGCACTCCCCCCAGAGCCGGGAAAGAGCTCGTGCAGACTGTCGGGGAGCGCAAAACCTGTACTATCAGCGAGATAGACCTTGGTAAAGTCGGTAAACAGCCCGTCATTGCAGACTTGTTCTATGGATTGGACTTTGGCAAGTGCTTGCCGGAGCATGTCCTGTAGAAAAGCCAGCGCACGCTTGTTCATGCGTTGATGGATGGCTTCAGAAGACACCTCCACTTGCTCGTCCAATTGCGTCACCTTCGCCGCCAATTGCGCCAACGTGGTGGTGGCGTCACTCCAGGCCCCAAAGGTGACGAGGGCCAGAAACAGTTTGCCGGTCAGCTTCGACGTGCGTTTGACAAAGCCGGTGCGACGCGCGGCAGCTTCGATAGCGTCGGACGCAAAGAAGTCTGTTAACATGGAGACCGCACTACGTGTACCGGTGGTCATGGGAGTCTCCCTTGTCTGGTGTCAAGATGCGAAAGGCAATCCATCTTAACACCTCGGGGAGACTTCTACTGCCTATAGTAATTCAATAGGTTAGCGCTTCAGGCGTATGCCCTGGGCGGCGCGCTGGAAGCACTGCTCGACGGCCTCGACATCGCCCTGGCGGCCGACCAGGGGGCCAGCCGTCCGCAGGGGGGGGGCTCTCCGGGGCGTCGCCCAGCAGAAAGCGATAGCCCTGCCGGCCCACCGTGGCGAGATACCGCGGCGCGGCGGCCACATCACCCAAGGCCTGGCGAATCTCGTGCACGCTGACGCGCAGCACCGTATCGGTGACGTGCGTGCCGGCCCACACGTGCTGGCGCAACTCGGTTTTGGTCACGAGGCGGCCGGGATGCTCCACCAGATAGCGCAGCAGCGCCAGGGACTGGGGCCGCAAGGGGAGCACCTGGTCGCCCTGCCACAAGCGGCCCTGCGCGTCATCCAAATGGAATGGTCCAAACGCGAGATGGTGCTCCTGCCCCATCGAGTCTCCTCCGTCGCAATGTAAACAGTATTTTAACCCTACAACATCACTTGTTGGTAAGGCATTTAATTTCAATCGCGAAATCATGCATACACTACCCCCGGATAGCACCACTTGACGGTATAGGTTCGTAGCGCTAAGCTAGGAATTGGCACGGGTGCACACGTGACACGTCGGCGTGGAGCCTTCCCAGGACTCACGTGACTCGAGACTTCGGTTCAAGACTATGGCCAAATTGCCCAACGGTTAGCGCGCTCTCATCCCGATGGAAAAGTTGACCGACTACTGCTTGAACCCAGATCATGCCCGGGGAAAAGACAAGGCGCGGGTGTTCGCCTCGGTCCTTGGCATCACCCGAGACCGAGCCCATGATTCCACGCCTGGTCTCGGTCTTTATTCGTTGAGAAAGGGAAGCCGGTATGGGACATCCCCAACTGCTTGACGTCGTGGCGTTATTGCAATCGCTCCCTCCCGAGACGCTGCACCTGACCGACGAGCGCTATAATCTCTCCACCGGTCTCGAGGTCGGTGCCGTAGGCACCGTGGTCGAGGCCTATCCACGAGATGCGGCACCGTCAACGTGCCTGGTCGAATTTAGCGACGCCCATGGACGCGGGTACGCCTTCGCCACGGTCCCCGTCGAAGCCCTGCTCGTCTTGCACTACGTCCCGTCTGACGCCATGACAACCCAGGGGTAAGGCAAGCGAGCTCTACCCGAAACTCCAGCCCTATGCGCCGGCAGGTCATACAGCTGCAAGCAGCAGCTTGGCCTCCTGCAGATCCGGCGTGTCAAAGCCTTCGGTGAACCAGGCGTAAAGCGGGGCCAGGAGATCGCGGGCGGCTTCCCGCTGGCCGTGCTGGTGCCAGAGCCGACTCAGGCCACACGCCGTGCGCAGCTCCAACGCCTTCGCCTGTTGGCGGCGGGCCACCTCCAGGGCGCGGAGGAAGGCCGCTTCCGCCTGGGAGACATCAGGGCTGGGGAGTTGGAGCAGTAACTCCCCCTGGAGCCGATACACCTCGGCCTCCCACCAGCGCATCTCGGTCGTGGCCAGCAGCGTCACGGCCTCGGCCAGGACCTGGAGCCCAGCCTGGGGTTGCCCCGCCCGACCATACACCTCGGCCAGCGCGGCGAGCCAATGGGGGCGTAGGATCTCTGGTCCCACGCCTTGAGACGCTGCCAACCCCTGACGGAGATGTGCCAGGCCGGCGGCCGCGTCTGCCCGCATGGCCAGTGCCCACCCTCGCAGCATGCGCCCCTGCTCCAGGCGCACCCCAAAGCCTTGCTCGCTGGCGAGAGCTATCAACGCCTCGGCGTGTGCCTGCGTCGCCGCGACGTCCCGGCGGCAATGGGAGAGGAGGGCGGCACTGAGCTCCGCATACGCCAGGCTGGGGGTATGCTGCCTCTGCTGGGCCAGGGCGACCGCCTCATAAGACCGCTGCTGGGCCTGGTCGGCATAGCCCAACACCCACAGCACTCGCGCCAGCCAGATCCGAAGTGGCACCTCGGGCACCATGCCATCATGGAGGAACAGCGAGGGGGACGGTACGGTGTCCGCGAGGCGGCAGCTGTGCTCCAGGTGGGCCCGGGCGGCGAGGAAGTCCCCCCGATAGTTCGCCATCACCCCCATGACAAAATACCCATCCACCGCAAACCCCGTGTCGGGCTGGTGTTGCGCCAGCTCGAGGAGCCGCTGCGCCAACGCGTCTGCGGTCGCCATCTGCCCCTGGCTCATATGAAAATGCGACAGTCCCCAGAGGGCCCGCATGCGCTGCGGCGTCTCCCCTACCTGCTGGCTCAAGGTATAGGCCCGGGTGTAGACGGCGCCCACGTCCGGGGACCCCACCCCCTGCGTGGTCCTCAGCAACTCCCCCAGGGTGAGCAGCAGCGCGAGTTCGTGCTGGGAACGCTCGGGGCTCTCTGGCAGGGTGGCCAGCAGCGCGAGGCCTTTCGTGAGGGCGCTGCTCGCTTCGTGATGGGCATTGCGCCGAGCGGCGTTGTCGGCCGCCTGCTGCCAATAGTGGACGGCCTGCGCGGTGGTGCCGCCGCGCTCGAAATGGACCGCGAGCCGGGCCGCGATCTCCCCGGTCCGGGCGCCATACCCCACCTCCAGCCGCTCGCCAATGCGCCGGTGCAGCTGCCTCCGCCGCACCGTCCCGATCTGCTCATACAGGACCTGCTGGTACAGGGCATGCTGAAAGCGGTAGCGGCCCCCGCTGGTGCCGTCCGGCCACTCCCGCAGTCCCACCTCGTCGAGGAGGTGCTGCTGCGCCGCCAACCCTTCACACACCGCCTCGACGTCCTCCACCGGGGCCTGGCTGCCCGCCGCCACGGCCGCCACCGTAAACGCCTTGCCCACCACGCTGGCCGCCTCCAACACCCGACCCACCGCGGGCGGCAGCGCCTGGAGGCGCCGCAGGAGCAACTGCCGCACCCCCTCGGGTAGATGCGCCAC
>Ga0081455_10008812_pt1 | contig 10439 bp, 11 predicted proteins | sample TabmetS3T2R1_FD_70207 | JGI IMG/M metagenome (GOLD analysis project Ga0081455, IMG submission 70207) | Tabebuia heterophylla rhizosphere microbial communities from the University of Puerto Rico - S3T2R1 | ecosystem: Host-associated > Plants > Roots > Rhizosphere ... | reverse complement strand
CGAGCCAGCGCCGATCCCATTCGCGCGCGTCCATGTGCCGTCAGCTCTCGCGAACGGTGACGCTCTCGATGACGACCGGCTGTGTCGGCTGCTCGTTTGCGTCTCCGAGCGCGTCGATTCGCTCGACCGTCTCATAGCCCTGGGTCACCTTGCCCACGATGGCGTACTCGGGCGGCAGCCCGGCGTCCTCGGCCGTGACGACGAAGAACTGGCTGCCGCTCGTTCCGGGCGCTTCGAGCTGGGTCTTCGCCATCGCGACGACCCCTCGCGTGTACGCGGCATCGGACGGCGGCGCATCGACGGTCGAGTAGCCTGGCCCGCCGCTCCCCGAGGCTGTCGGATCGCCGCCCTGGATGACGAAGCCCGGCACGATGCGATGGAAGGTTGTGTTGTCGAAGAAGCCGTCGTTCGCGAGCGCCACGAGCGAGGCGGCCGTCTTCGGCGCGAGCCCCTGGTCGAGCGTGATCTCGAAGGTGCCGCAGCTCGTCTCGACGACGAGCACGTATGTCTTCGCCTCGTCGAGGGGTGTCGAAGGTTTCGTCGCCCCGCCGTCGGACTTCGCCTCCGGCGCCTCGACGTCGGCGCAGCCCTCTGCCGTCGGCTCGCTACCGCCGTCGCCGCCGCAGCCTGCAAGGGCAAGCACAACGAGTGCGAGAGCGGCGAGGCGCACGAGCGCGATCGTAGCGGCGCGGTTGGCAGCCGACGCTCAGTTACGGCAAGCTCTGGGCATCCGAGAAGGAGGGTGACATGCCCGGAACGACTGAGGCATTCAAGGCCCACCCTGGTGACACCGTGACCGTCGAAGGCCACAAGGTCGGTGATGCTCGCCGCCAGGGCGAGATCCTCGAGGTGCTCGGCGAGCCCGAGCACGAGCACTACCGCGTGCAGTGGGAGGACGGACGCGAGACGGTCTTCTACCCGTCGAGTGACGCGACGATACGACCGAAAGCCCGGGGCGCGAAGGAGGCAGGCTGATGGCTGCCGAGGCGCTGACGGCGCTTCTCGAGCGCGAGGGTGTCTCGTTCGAGCTGCTTCCCCACGACCACACGGAGCGGGCGGCCGAGGAAGCGGCTGCGCTCGGGATCCCACCGGAGTCAGTGGCGAAGACGCTCGTGCTCACGGTGCCGGACGGATACGTCCGCGCCTTGCTACCGGCGAACGAGCGCCTGGATCTACACAAGGTGCGCGAGGTCATAGGCGCGAGCTCGAACAAGGCCGTGCATCTCGCTTCGGAGGACGACCTCGGGCGAGACTTCCCCGAGTTCCAGCTCGGGGCTGTGCCGCCCGTCGGTGGCCGCCGCGACCCGGTCCTCGCAGACGAGACGGTTGCGAACCGCGACGAGATCGTGTTCGAGGCAGGTGACCACGACGAGTCCGTCCGTCTGCGCTGGGAGGACCTCCGTCGGGTTGCCGACGTTCGTGTGGTCGACATCCGGGAGGATTGACGAGGCGAGTGGCCGCCTGGGTCATGATGGGCGGAGCATGCGGCTCTGCCTGATGATCGAAGGCCAGGAGGACGTGTCTTGGGACGAGTGGCTGGCGCTTGCAGATGCCTGCGAGCGAGCGGGGCTCGACGGCCTGTTCCGATCCGACCACTACCTCTCCGTCGTCGGCAAGCGGGAGCGGTCGTCGCTCGACGCGATCGCGACGCTTGCCGCTCTCGCTACGAGCACCGAGCGGATCCGGCTGGGCACGCTCGTCTCTCCGGTCACGTTCCGACATCCGTCTGTGCTCGCGAAGTCCGTCGCCACGATCGACCACATCTCGGGTGGCCGCGTGGAGCTCGGGCTCGGCGCCGGCTGGAACGAGGAGGAGCACGCGGCCTACGGCCTCGAGTTCCCGCCGCTCCGGACGCGGATGGAGCTGCTCGAAGAGCAGACCGAGATCGTCCATCGGCAGTGGACTGAGGACTCGGTGACGTTCGAGGGTGGCCACTACCGGCTCGACGAGTGTCCGGCTCTCCCGAAACCGCTCCAGGAGCCGCATCCGCCGCTCATCCTCGGCGGCAACGCGGGTCCCCGGTCGGTTGCACTAGCAGTCCTCTTCGCCGACGAGTACAACACGCTGCTCGCCTCGGTCGAAGACTGCAGCGAGCGGCGCGCGGCGCTGGCGGCGGCGTGCGAGGCCGCCGGCCGTGATCCGGCGACCCTTCCGCTGTCGCTCATGGCGACGTGCGTCGTCGGAGAGGACCGCGGCCAGGTGCTCGAGCGGGTGCGAGCGCTGCTCGCGGTCTGGGGCGTGGACGACGACCCGGAGGTCGTGCTGGCAGACCGTCTGCATCGCTGGATCGCGGGCACTCCGGACGAGGTCGTCGAACGACTGAGGTCGCTTGCGGAGGCAGGGGTAGAGCGCGTCTACCTTCAGCATCTCGTCCCGGGCGACACGGCGATGATCGAGCTCGTCGGCGACGCAGTCTTGCCCGCGCTCGCGGAGTAGCGCCGTGCTGCGGTTCCGTGACCGCGCGGAGGCCGGAGTCGAGCTCGGCGAACGGCTCGCGGAAGACTATGCCGATCGCGACGATGTGCTGGCGCTCGCGCTGCCGCGCGGTGGCGTCGTCGTCGGCCGCGAGGTTGCCCGCCTGCTCGGTGCGCCGCTCGACGTCCTCGTCGTGAGAAAGCTCGGCTTCCCGGGTCAGGACGAGCTCGCGATGGGCGCGATCGCGAGCGGCGGTGCGCGCGTGCTCAACGAGGAGCTCCTCGCACAGACGGGGTTGCCGCACGACCGCGTCGAGACCGTCGTCGCGCGTGAGCTCGAGGAGCTGGCCAGGCGCGAGGAGCTGTACCGCGGCGATCGTCCCGCGCCGGACGTCAGCGGCAAGACGGTCATCGTCGTCGACGACGGGCTCGCCACGGGGTCGACCATGCTCGCGGCCGTGCAGGCGCTGCGCTCTCAAGCTCCCGCGCGCATCGTCGTCGCGGTGCCGACGGCCCCGCCGCAGACGTGCTCGGCGCTCGAGCAAGTCGCCGACGAGGTCGTCTGCCTGCGCCAGCCGTACCCGTTCTACGCCGTAGGACTCTCCTACGAGGACTTTTCGGAGGTCGATGACGCGGAGGTGCGGCGGCTGCTCGACGAGCCGTCGGCGTAGCCAGCCCACGGCCATGGCTCTTCGGTTTCGACGCCGGCGCGCGCCGGATTGTCGAGGACATACCGGCAGGCCGTCTCAAGATGGGCGTCGTCTCGGATCACCCAGGCGGAGAAACGGCTTTCGAACAGGTGGCCGCGGCGGCCGTAGCGCCGATTGAATCGCTGTGCGTAGGCCGTGTGCAGGTCGTGCATCCGGCGAGAGAGCGTCGCCATCGCCGTCTCGAGCACGAGGTGGTAGTGCGTGTCCATGAGGCACCACGCATGGCACGTCCAGCCGGCTTTTCGTGTTGCGGCATCGAAGAGCGACAGGAACTCCAGGCGGTCGATGTCTTGCACGAACAGCGCTTGGCCGTACACTCCGCGCGCCGTGACGTGGTAGATGCCCTCCGACGGAAGCTCGCTACGGAGTGTCCGCACCATGCTCCGAGCGTAAGGGTCACGCAGGCACATGCAAGGGTCGATGTCGATCTCGACACAGACGTTTATCTCTCTAGGGTCAGTCTCAGTGTCTGACCCTGGGTCTGACCCTCAGAGCTGTCCTAAAGAGGCAGGTCGCGGGCGGCGAAGGAGATCGCCTCGGAGAACGTCGGGAACGGCTGGATCGTGTCACGGAGCACGTCGATCGGTACCTCGGCTCGGATGGCGAGCGTCGCCTGCTGGAGCCACTCTCCTGCCTCGGGGCCGACGGCCACGGCGCCGACGAGGACGCCCCGTGCGGGATCGGCGACGAGCTTCACGAAGCCGTTCCGCTTCGGCCGCTCGTACGTCGACGAACGTGACGTGCGATTGACCTCCCACGACGCGCTGACGAGCGCGTCGCCCTCGACCGTGCCCACCTGCGCGACCTGCGGATCCGTGAAGACGACGGCCGGCACGGCGCGGTAGTCGGCGACACGGGGCTGTCCGGCGACGTTCGACGCGGCCACGCGCGCCTGGTACTTCGCGACGTGCGTGAACAGCGAGACGCCGGTCACGTCGCCGATCGCCCAGACGTTCTCCGCGGCCGCGAGGTGCTCGTCGACGACGATGCCCTGGTCCACGATCTCGACGCCGATCTGCTCGAGCCCGAGCCCATGGACCGTCGGCGTGCGCCCGACTGCGAGGAGAAGCCGCTCGGCACCGATGGTCGCGCCGTTGTCGAGTGACAACGTCACGCCGGCATCCGTCGCATCGACGCGCGCCACCCCGGCGCCGCAGCGCACGGTCAGGCCCTCCTCTTCGAGGCGGTCCTGCAGCAAGTTGCCTGCGTCTTCGGCCATCTTCGTCAGCAGCCTGCTGCGCTGGACGATCGTGACGCGAGCGCCCAGCCGGTGATACAGCTGCGCCAGCTCGACGCCGGATGCCCCTCCGCCGACGACGACGAGCGACCCCGGCACGTCCTTCGCCGATGTCGCATCGGCGGTTGTCCAGTGCGGTACCTCGGCGATCCCCTCGATCGGCGGCAACGCCGGCCGCGATCCCGTGGCGACGACGAGCTTGTCGTAGAGAACCTCCCTTCCGCCGACGTCGAGCACGCCCGCGGCTTTGAGGACCGCGTCCCCGCGAACCAGCGCGGTGTGACGGTCCGCAAGCCAGCTGGCGTGTCCGTGGTCGTCGTAGCCCTCGACAACCTGGTCTCGCCACCAGAAGACCCGGTCGAGATCGAGGTCGCCCGTCACCGCTTCGCTCGCGCCCGGTGCCTGCCTCGCCGCCGCGAGCAGCTCCGGAGCGCGCAGCAGCGTCTTCGAGGGCATGCACGCCCAGAACGTGCACTCGCCGCCGACGAGCGCGCGCTCGACGAGGGTCACCTCGAGGCCGGCGTCAAGGCGGCTCGCCGCCCCGACGAACGCCTCCCCCGCAGAGCCGCCTCCGAGTACGACGACCCGCGTCACTCGCTCCCCGCCGAGAACGACAGAGAGACGGCGAAGTCACCGTCAGGATCCTCCCACCAGTTCCCGAGCTCGAAGCCGGCGTTCCCGAGCTCCGCCTCGAGCCCGGAGCGCCGGAACTTGTCGGAGATCTCGGTGCGCATCTCCTCGCCCGCGGCAAACTCGACCTCGAGCTCGAGGGCGGAGACGCGCACGCGCTGGTCGACGTTGGAGCGAAGCAGCATCTCCATCCATTCATGCTCCGCGTCCCAGCGTGCGATGTGCGTGAACCGGAGGGGGTCGAAGTCGCCGTCGAGCTCGCGGTTGATGACGTTAAGGACGTTGCGGTTGAACTCGGCAGTGATGCCTCGGGAGTCGTTGTACGCACGCTCGACCCGCGCCGGATCCTTCACGAGATCGGCGCCGAGGAGCAGCGCCTCGCCGGTCCCGAGCAGGCCGTGGAGCGTGTCGAGGAACTGCGCGCGCTGCTCGCCGGTGAGGTTGCCGATGGAGGAACCGAGAAACGCGAACAGCCGCCGGCGCCCCTCGGGCAGCCACACGAGATGGTGCTCGAAGTCGCCGACGACGCCATGGACCTCGATTCCCGGATAGTCCTCGGCTACCGCGGCCGCCGCCTCGCGCAGCGCCTGCTCGGAGACGTCGAAGGGCACGAAGCGCTTCAGATAGCCCGCCTCGACCATCGCGTCGAGCAGCAGGCGCGTCTTCTCGGAGGACCCGGAGCCCGGCTCGACGAGCGTGTTCGCGGCGGTGAGCCGAGCGACCTCGCGGGCGTGCTCGCCGAGAATGACGCGCTCGCGCCCGGTGAGGTAGTACTCGGGCAGGCGGGTGATCTCCTCGAACAGCGCCGAGCCACGCTCGTCGTAGAACCACTTGGGGCGAAGCTCCTTCGGTGTCGAAGTCAAGCCGACACGGACGTCCTCGCGCAACGCAGCCAGCCGGTCCTCCCGCGTGAGGTACACGTCGACCTGGAGCGTTGCTGCGGGCGCGCCGTCGGTCATCGACTCTGTCGCCCATGAGCGGACGGGGAGGCCTCCACGGGAGCGAGGCCGAGCCGAGCGACGTTCATGCGTCTCTCGCGCAGCGGAAGCCCGCAAAGATCTGCCGGCGAATCGGGAAGTCCCAGTTGCGGAACGTCACGCGAGCCACGGTCGGGCTCGTGGCCCAGGACGCACCACGCAACACCTTGTACTCGCGGCCGAAGAAGACCTCGGAGTACTCGGCATACGGGAAGGGGCGGAACCCCGGGTAACCGCGGAAGTCGGACGACGTCCACTCCCAGACCGAGCCCACACCCCGGAGCACGCCGAGCTTCGCCGCGCGCTCCCACTCCGCCTCGCTGGGCAGCCGCTTTCCTGACCAGTCGGCGTACGCCTTTGCCTCGTCCCACGAGACGTGCTGCACGGGCTCGTCGGGCGGTACCGGCTCGGCGGTGCCAAACCACTTGCGCAGCCACCCGTTCGGCGCTCGCTCCCAGAAGAGCGGCGGCTCCGGCCAACCGCCGTCGGCGAGAAATGCCGTGTAGTCCGCGTTCGACACGGGGTTCGCGTCGATGACGAACGCACCGGTCTCGGCCGTGTGCGCGGGGCGCTCGTTGTCGTATGCCCACGGCTCGTCGTCTGTGCCCATGACGAACGAGCCCGCCTCGACCAGCATGTCCGGGCCGCCCGCCAGGCGCCGGCACCTGCCGCCTCCGTGTTCTCCCCCCGAGAGCTGGATCGTCTGCAGCATCGTCTCCACGTGTTGCTGCTCGTGCTGGATGACGAGGCCGAAGGCGAAGCCTCCGCGGAGCAGCGGGTCGTCCTCGTCGAGCTCCACGTCGTCGAGGACTGCCAGGGTCCGCGAGCGCACGTCATCGAGATAGCGGCGCGCGGCGTCGGGGTCGAGGAGCTCGAGCGACGGACGCTCCTCCCGCTCGTGGGCGAACGCGTCGTACGTGTTGTCTCCGTCCGGGAAGATCGGAGCCTCTCCGCCGAGTCGTCGAGAGATCCAGAGCTCCTCGAAATGGCCGATGTGCGCGAGGTCCCACACGAGGGGCGACATGAGCGGCGAGACCTGCTTCGTGAGCTCCTCGTCGGAAAAGGGCGCAAGCAGCGCCGTCGTCCGCGCCCTCGCGGCGACGAGCTCGGCCGCGATGCGCTCCTTCACGTGCACCGTCACCTGGGCGGTTCCGCGCATGGAAGCGCGAAGTCTAGGCATCCGGCGATGATGCACCCGAATGCCCGAGGTTCTCGTGATCTGCCCGCAGGACCGTGACCGCCACGCTGCGGGTTCGACCGAGTTCGCCGTTCGGTTCGCCGGGCCCGATCTCGACGTGGGCGGCGTCGATGCTCGAGCACTGCTCGCTGAGCTCGCGTCGCTGCCGGCGGACGGCGTCGTCGGGACGAAGGACCGCTCCGCGCTGCTCGCAGCGCTGCTCGCCGAGCGGCGCGGCCTGCCGGGGCCGAGCCCGCGGGCGATCGTGTCCAGCCAGCACAAGCCGACCTCGCGCGCGATCCAGCAGCGCGTTGCACCCGAGGCGACGCCACGCTTCGCCTTGCTCGAGGGCGAGCCCCCGTTCCCGCCGCCGTGGTGGGTGAAGCCGGTCGTCGGGCGGCTGTCGCAGGAGGCCCGCCGTGCAGACTCGGTGGCCGACCTCGTGGGACTCGACGAGGAGCGCGAGTACCGGGACGAGTACGGCGATCTGGCCGGGCTCCCCCCCGACGACGTCCGCGGCTTCCTCGTCGAGGAGCTCGTCTCCGGCGAGGAGGTCACGCTCGAGGGCTACGTGCACGAAGGCCGCGTGACCGTGATCGGCGTCACCGACTCGGTGAAGTACGCCGGCACGAGCTCGTTCGAGCGCTTCGAGTACCCGTCGGCGCTTTCCGATGACCGGCTGCACGAGCTCGGCCGACAGGCGGAGACGCTCGTCCGCGCGCATGGCCTCGACACGTGCTTCTTCAACATCGAATCCTTCGTGCCCGCAGAGGGTCCAGCGAAGATCGTCGAGCTGAACGCACGCATCGCGTCGCAGTTCTCGCCGCTCGTCGAGGCTGTTCACGGCCGTTCGACGTACGACGTGCTCTTTGCGCTCGCCTGCGGCCGGGACCCCGGCTGGGACGGCAACGCGCCGAACGGCGTTGCCATCTCGTACGTCATGCGGGTGTTCGAAGACGCCCTTGTCGAGTCCGTGCCGGAGCCGCAGCAGGGGCTCGAGGTGCTCGTGCGCCCCGGTGCTCTGCTCTCCGAGCAGGGCACGAACGACACCGCGAGCTACCGCCTCGCGATCTTCACCGAGTGGGCGGAGACGCGGGAGGGGGCGCTTCGACGGTGCTCGGAGCGGGTGCGGTCGCTGCGCTTCGAGCTCGCAGCCCCAGTCCGCTGACGATCGCTCCCGCCGCGGCCAGCCCGGCAGCGACCCACATCGCCGCCTGGAACGCGTCCGCGGCATCTGCGAGCTGCTCCGCACTTCGCGCGCCGAGCTCGAACGGGTCGCCCACTGAGGTGTAGACGAGCGTGACGACAACGCCGAGTGCAGCCACCGCGATCAGCTGGCCCAGCCGCGACACCGTGGTGTTGATGCCCGAGGCGACGCCGGTCAGCTCGTCGGGAGCCGGCTTCAGCGCTGTGGAGGTGATCGCGGGAACAGTCGCCGCGAGGCCGATCGAGAAAACGAGCAGCGGTGGGAAGACGTCGAGCCAGTAATTGGCGCCTGCCTCGAGGAAGCCGAGCCAGGCGAGTCCGACGGCGATCAGAGCGGGCCCGGCGATGAGAAACGGTCGCGGCCCGAGACGATCGGCGGCCTTGCCGAAGCGGCTCGCGAGCGCCCAGAGCACGATGCTGACCGGCGCCATCAAGAGGCCCGCCTCCGGCGGCGAGTAGCCGAGCACCGATTGTGCGTAGAGGACGATGTAGAAGAGCGCGCTGCCGAGGGCGGCATAGACGAAGAACGTCGCGACGTTCGCGACCGACAGGTCGCGGATCCGAAAGAGCGACAGCGGCATCATCGGCTCCTTGACGCGCGACTCGACCCAGATGAAGGCCGCAAGCGCCGTGCCTGCAAGCACGAAGCCTCCGAGGACCGTGGGGCTCCCGAAGCCGCTCTCCGGCCCTTCGACGAGCGCCCAGACAAGCGCCCCGACGCCGACCGCCCCGAGCACGATGCCGGGAATGTCCAGATGCCGATGGCGGATCTGCGTGCGGCACGTTTCGCGGGAGACGAGGGTCGCGATCACCGTCACGACCGCGACCGGGATGTTGAGGAGGAAGATCCCCCGCCACGACACCGCCTCGACGATCGCGCCGCCCACCACCGGTCCGGCGACGGTCGCCGCGCTCGTCCACGCCGTCCAGGCGCCGATGGCGCGGCCGGCCTCGTCCTTGTACGTCGCACGGAGCAGCGCCAGGCTGCCTGGCGTCAGCAGCGCCCCGAAAACGCCCTGGATCGCGCGTGCTGCGATGAGCACCTCGCTCGTAGGCGCGGCGCCCGCGAGCACCGACGCAACCGCAAAGCCGGTCACGCCGACAACGAACGTGTTCGCATAGCCGTACCGGTCGCCGAGAGCGCCTGCCGGCAGATAGAGGGCGGCGAGCGCCAACGAGTAGCTGAGGAACATCCACTGCTCGCCTGTCAGTCCCAGGCCGAGCTCGTCGTCGATCGTCGGCAGCGCGACGTTGACGACGAACGCGTCGAGGAACGCCATCGAAGACCCGAGGACGGTGGCTACGAGCACCAGCCGCTTGCGCGACTCCGCGGTCATGTCCCCGCAACCCTACGACGAGAGAGCATGCCGAAACAGCGCTTCACATCCGCCGAAAATGCGAAGCGGAAGCTAACCGCATTTTCGGCGGCCAGCTAGCGCACGCTCTGCGGCGCAGTGACGTGATGCCCGACGAGCCGCGGCGACCCCGTCTTGCCCTGCTTGCGGACATGGATCACGACGCGGCCGCTCTCCTGATCGACCGAGTGCACGAGCCAAGGCCTGCCGTCGACGGTCGACAGCTCGAGCTCCTTGCCCTCCTCGGGCGGATCGCCGCGCCACACGCCGCGCCAGAGCTCGTGGCCGGCGCTCGACTCCTTGATCCAGATCGCGTCCGCCTGGAGACCTGCGGCGGCCCGCTCGTGGGCATCGACGGTCGCGGGAGATCTCTTGATTCCGCCCGGCACAGTCTCGACGGCATAGGGGATCGGCGGGAAGCGCCCGAGCTCCGTCGCCGCGCCGAGGTTCAGTTCGAGCGGCAGCGCGCGCGGGTCCTTTTTGCTCTGTTCGGCCAGGACCAGCCACGGGACATTTTCGCCGATCTCGACCATGACCGATCCGAACGCCATCGAGCGCGAGCGTTCGGAGCCATAGGCGAGCGAACCATCCGGATTGCTCACGGGTGCGCGGTCCGTGATGTAGAGGAGGTCGACCGACGTCGCCGATTGCACAGGCCCCGTGAAGATGAGGCGAGCGTTCTCACCGGTGTAGATCTTCGGAGTCGGCATCAATTCGGGTCGGCCCGCGCACC
>Ga0081455_10008811_pt1 | contig 10439 bp, 8 predicted proteins | sample TabmetS3T2R1_FD_70207 | JGI IMG/M metagenome (GOLD analysis project Ga0081455, IMG submission 70207) | Tabebuia heterophylla rhizosphere microbial communities from the University of Puerto Rico - S3T2R1 | ecosystem: Host-associated > Plants > Roots > Rhizosphere ... | reverse complement strand
GTCGACTGGGTGCACACCACGTTCGAGGTTCGACCGGAGGACAGACTTTCGAACCACGCTCCGTTGAACTTCGACCTGTCCGTGCTCGATCTGTTCGGCGCCGCGAGCGCGGGCGCCTCCGTCACGCTCGTCCCCGAGAAGCTCGGCATGTTCCCTCCGCGTCTCGCGGAGCTCATCGAGCGCGAGCGCCTGACGATCTGGTACTCCGTCCCGTCGATCCTCACGCTGCTCCTCACGCGCGGCGCGCTCGGAGATCGCGATCTCTCGGCGCTTCGCTGGGTCCTATTCGCCGGCGAGGTGTTTCCCACGAAGTATCTCCGCGACTTGATGCGCACGCTGCCGGGGCCCCGCTACGCGAATCTCTATGGCCCCACCGAGACGAATGTCGTCACGTGGTACGAGGTGCACGAAGCTCCTGAGAATCTGGCGCAGTCGATCCCGATCGGCAAGCCATGTGACAACAGCGACTGCGTGGTGCTCGACGAGGAGGGTGCCGTCGTGAGCGAGCAGGGCCGCGAGGGCATCCTCCACGTTCGAGGCTCGACCGTCATGCAGGGGTACTACGGCAGGCCGGCCGAAACCGCCGAGGCGTTCGCCAAGAATCCGCTCGCCGCGGGGCGCGAGGACCTTCTCTATTGCACCGGGGACTGGGTCGCTCTCGACGAGAACGGCGACTTCGCGTACCTGGGGCGTCGCGACCACATGGTCAAGTCGGGCGGTCACCGCATCGAGCTGGGCGAGATCGAAGCGGCGCTCCATTCCCACGGGAGCGTCCTGGAGGCGGTTGCCGTACCACTTCCGGACGACGTGCTCGGCAGTCGAATCGTGGCCGTGGTCGTCGCAACCGACGTGTCCGCACAGGAACTGCGCTCCCACTGCGCCGCCATCGTCCCGCGCTACATGGTCCCGGCCGAGATCGTGTTCCGCTCGGAGCTGCCCCGGACCTCGACCGACAAGGTCGACCGGCAGCAACTCGCGCACGAGCAGGTCCAGGCCCACGTCCCAATCACCGGAGGAGCAACGTGACATGGAGAACGAGCTGATCGACTACATCCGAACGGAGATCGCATACGACCGTGCGACGAGCTTGACCCCCGACGAGCCGCTGCTCGACGGCGCGCTCGACTCGACCGATGTCCTGCGGCTCGTCGTGCACGTCGAGGATCGCTACGGCGTCAAGGTCGACGACGCCGATCTCGTTCCGGAGAACTTCGCGACGGTCCGGTCGTTGGCGGATTTCCTACGGGCGAAGACCGCCGCGGAGTAGGCACGACCGCCGAACCTCGCGACGGTCTGCGGCCACGGCGAGCGGTCTGTCCACGAGGACTACACTCGGATCAGTGCGCGCAGCCGCTCTCATCGTGCTGGCGTGTGTGCTCGGGGCCGGCATCGTCGCCGAAGCGGAGAGTCATGGCTCGAGCGCGGGCGACACCGTCCAGGCCAGGATCGACCTTCGTGCGACCCGCCAGGTGATCCAAGGGTTCGGCACCTCGACGCGCGTCTGGAGCGACCCGCATCTTGCGAAGTCGGGCAACGTCGACGTTCCTCCGGCAGCGCAGCGACAGGTTCTCCAAGCAATTCAGCGCCTTGGTCTCACCCGGATCCGGCCCGTGCTCAACCCTGGCGTGCAGAAGCAGCCCGGCGGGCCGTTCGACTTCTCTGGAAAGCTCGGAGACGCGCACGCCGCCCTGATCAAGCAGGCACGAGCATACGGCATCCGCACAGCCTTCCCAGGCCCCGTCTATCTGGAGGACTGGATGCGCGCGGACGACCCGGGCGCATACGTGGACTGGGCCATGGCGATGATCGAGCGCTTCCGAAAAGACGGTGTGAACCTTGCGCTCTATGCGCCCCTCAACGAGCCGAAGGTCGCCGGCGACTTCCCGCCGGAATGGATGCACCAGGTCGTCCTTCAGCTCGGCCAGCGGCTACGGGCTGCCGGTTTCGAGACGAAGCTCGTGATTCCCGACGACGAGAATCCCATCGACGCGTACGCTCGTGCGGCGGCGGTCCTCTCGGATCCCAAGGCGCGCCAATACGTGGCGGCCATCGCGTTCCACATCTACCACGGCGTCACGCGCGAGAGTCTCACGAAGTTGCGGCAACTGGCGACGAAGTACGGGCTTCCGCTGTGGATGACGGAGTACAACAGCCAGGACTACACCGACTGGCGGAGGTCGCTCGACTGGGGCGTGAAGATCCACTACCTGCTCACGCTGGCGGAGGTAAACGCGATCGACTACCTGTTTGCCTACTTCGGGGACTGGGTCGGGGACACGACGCTCGTCCGCATGGACTTCGACGACGGCCGGTATACGGGCATGGGACTGACTTCGCTCTACTGGATCACCGGCCAGTACTCGCATTTCGTCAGGCCGGGCGACGTTCGGGTAGCGGCTACCCCTGCGACAGGCGACGTGCTCGTCAGCGCTTACAGGGCGGCCCACCGCGCCATCGTGGTTGCGCTCAACAGGAGCGACAGCGCGAAGAAGGTCCGGATACGTGTCACGGGAGGAAAGGTCGGGTCCGTGGTCCGGCCGGTGCGTTCGAGTGCAAGCGAGCACTGGCAGACCCTTCCGTCGATCCCCGTGCGTAGAGGCTCGTTCACGACGACGCTTCCTGGGCTGAGCGTGACGACGCTCCTACTGTCGCGCTAGGCAGATGGCAGCGATGATTGGTACGTGAACGGCGTCGTCCTACGCTGCACGGGTTTGGCCCTCGTCCTCGTCGCGTTCGGCGTCGGCATGTCGGCGACCGACGCTGCACGCGCTGCGAACGACTTCCGGAGCCTGTGGGACCTGTCCCCCGGCTTCAACCTCACGATCGACACCGAGGGCTACGAGCTCCCCACGGCGATTGCCTTCGTCCCGCACCCCGGTGGCGGGCCCAAGAGCCCGCTCTACTTCGTCGCCGAGCTCCGGGGGACGATCAAGGTCGTGACGCGGGATCGCACCGTGCAGACCTTCGCCGATCTCGGCCTCCGCAAGCCGCAGCCGAACTACCCGGCGCTCGGCGCGCAGAACGGCGCGGCGGGCATCTGTCTCGACGAGCGTCACGGCTTCGTGTTCGTGAGCTACGCGGCCTTCGACTCGTCGGGCGTCCTGCGGAACGGCATGGTGCGGTTGAGCTCCACTCCCGGCACGTTCTCGCTTCGTGCGAGCGGCAGCCGGAACATCGGCCGGATCTTCGCGCCGTATCCGACCTCCGCGAACCACCAGATCGGGGGCTGCGTCGTCGTCGGTGACGCACTCTTCGTCGGGGTCGGCGACGGCGCTGCGTCGTCGCGGGCGCAGGATCTCGACCAGCTCTCGGGCAAGATCGTGCGGATGACCCTCGACGGAAAGCCTGCGCCGGGCAATCCGTTCGTCGCCGAGGAGGGCCCGCGTCGGTACGTCTGGTCGTACGGGCTTCGGAACCCCTTCGGTCTCACCGCGGTCGGCCGCGACGTGTACGCGACGCAGAACGGCAACTCGATCGACAGCTTTCTCTCCGTCACACGTGGACAGAACTACGGCTGGGACGGGACCGACGCGACCATCGCGGCGAACGCCGAAGCTGTCTTCGCGCCCGCGATCGCGCCGGTGCACGTGGCCTATTACGGCAGCGGCCTCCACTTTCCGGCGGAGTACCGCGGCTCGTTCTTCTTCGCGTCGGCCGAGTCCTCCGCGTCCGCCGGCGCCGGCGTCTGGGCGCTGGGCTACGACGTCTCCACCGGAGTCGTGACCAGTCCTGCGGCAAGCGTCGTCCGCTACCGAGGGCCGGCGGGGGGCGAGGTCTCGGGCCTCGCGCTCGGGCCGGACGGCGTCTACTTCGCGCCGCTGCTCCCACAGGACACCCCGACGGCGGCCGTCTACAAGCTCACGTACGACCCGTCGGCTCGGTATCCGCACCGGATCTCGGCGGCCGCCTCCGGCAGCGTCCTGTTCGAGCAGCTCGGCTGCCGGTCCTGTCACTCCCTGAACAGCGTCGGCGGCTCGGTCGGCCCGGCGCTCGACCGCGGCGTGCTCGTCGACCCGCTCGAGAAGCGCCTTTCGTCGGATGCGTACCGAGACCGGGTGGCGCAGCTCGACCGCGCAGGCGGATCCGAGGCGTCGCGCGAGGCGCGCGCCTCGGTGCTCGCGGAGAGCGACACGGATCGTGTCGTCGAGTGGGTGAAGCAGCGTGTCCTCGATCCGAAGTTCGACGACCCGAACGCGGCGATGCCGAGGGTGGGCGCGACGGATGCCGAAGCAGCCGCCGTCGCCGACTATCTCGTGCGGGGCAACACGGACTTGCTCGGCGGCGGCTCGGCCAGCCGCTCGTTCACGGAGCGTAGCCGTGACGTGGTCACGAGCAAGAAGTTCGCCGGCGGTGTCGTGGTCGGCTTCGGATTCGCAGCCCTGCTCGTCGTGCTCGGACTGTTCGAACGACGCCGACGGGCGAGGCTCGCCGCTCCTCACTGATGAGCCTCGAGGCGGGCCGGGGCGCGCGCGCCCGGCGGGGCGGAGGCACTAGCCAAAGGTGCAGTTGCCCCGACCCTGACCCTGGCCGCATGTTGTGTCTTCGGCGCCGCCCGGGCGACAACGAGCGGCATTGAAATAGTGTGAGGAGAGCCGTGTCCAGTCCTGCCGCAGCTCCGCCACCTCGAGCAGTCCCTTCGGGACCTGTCGGGCCGCGACTCAGCTGTCCTACCTGCGCCGGCCCGTTGCGCGGCGACGCGGACTCGCTCGTCTGCGTCGAATGTGGGAGCGGGTTCCCTGTACGCGAGGGAATACCGGTGTTTTCACGCGGCGACGACTTCTACGAGGACTATCTCGAAGAACACTGTCCCTATGTTCGAAATCCGTCGCGTAGCAAGCAGGCGCTGTTGCGGGTGCTTCCTACGCGTGCCTGGCGCGAATGGAAGTTCTACCGACGCTATCTGCCCCGCGATTCAGTCGTGCTCGACATCGGCTGTGCCCGCGGAAAGGAGTGGTTTGCGGATCCGGCCTCTTTCATCGCGGGAGTCGACCCGTGCTTTTCTCCGCTCGTCGAGTGTGCCCGGCATTATGACGTGGTCGCTCAGGCCGGCATCGACTCGCTACCGTTTTCAGATGAAAGCTTTGACTGCGTCGTCACATCGCATGTCGTCGGCCACGTTCCGTTTTCCGAGAAGGACGCAGCATTTTCGGAGATCGCACGCGTGCTCAAGCCAGGTGGTCTTTCGATCAACGTGATCGAGACCGACAGTAAGAACAGATTCGTTACATTTGGCAAGACGGATTCTGAGCTTTATCAGCTGAACTTCGTCGAGACCGACGGTCACGTCGGGTTGGAGCTGCCGAGCGAGCTGGTCTCGCGCTTCGAGCGCCACGGCTTTCGCGTCGTGAAGGTGCGCAAGATGGAGTCGGGCGTGGTCTACCTCCGCTACTACCGAAAGCTCCTCGCTCGAGGGTACGCAGAGCGTTCGGCAAGGGTTCGCAGGCGGATCCGTCTTTGGGAAGCGATCGAGCGCCGTCGTCCGCTATTGATCTCCTACGATCTGCTCACCGGCTTTTACCATTCGCTCGTCGAGCCCTGGCGCACGCCGCTCGACCATGCCATGTTCGTGGCTCTCGTCGCGGTGAAGGAGCCGCGCTGACCCTGCCGCGGGCGCTCCACGTTTCCGACCAGTGAAGATGATCTGGCCCGCCAAGACGGGGCCGAGCCGGGGCGCGCGCCGCGCTGCCGCCTTCGCGAGCCGTTCGGCGATGGTCGGCAGGGCGTGCGATATCGGCGGCAGAACGACGTGGAAGCCCACGTAGTGCCGGCCGACCGGCTCGATGCCGTTCGAGTCGAGTAGCTCGGCGAACCGCTCGAGCGATAGGAGTGGGGCGCCGCGCGGAGGTTCGCGCCCGTCTCGAGCGAAGTGCTTGGCGACTCCGATGGCCCGGTAGTAGACCCTGGTCTTCCACCACCGGTGCATCGAGCGGGGGTTCGGATAGCTGACGAGCACCATGCCCCCGGCCTTGACGACACGGGAGAGCTCCGCCAGCGCCGAATCGAGCTCGCTGAACTCCAACACGCCGGTAGCGACTGCGACGTCGAACTGTGCGTCGCCGAATGGCATCTTCTCGAGGACTCCTTGCACTAGGCGATCGCTCGCGGTGGGAACCCTCTGGCGCGCGAGCTCGACCATTGCCTCCGAAGCGTCGATTCCCGACACCTTCCACCCGTTCCGCGTGAGCGCCTCGCAGAGTCGACCCGCACCCATTCCCGCATCGAGCACGTCGCCCGAGCCTGATCCGATGAGCTCGACCGTGCGTGCCAACCGATCGCGAAGCGCCTGCCCGTCGCTGCCCGGGCTGTCGAAGCGGCGGTCATACCTTTCGGCCCCCTGCCCCACGAACCCATCGGCGAGGTCCCGTTGCGGCGTCATCGGCCTCTGACGGCATCGCGCGAGGCGGCGACACGGTCGAGAATCTCGAGCGTTCGGGTTGCGGTCGATTGCCAGGTGAACGTCATCGCCTTCGCCCTCCCTCGAGCCGACAGGTCGGCCCGGAACTCGGCGTCGCACAGCAATCTCGCGAGGCTCTCGGCCAGATCGTCGACGCTTGCCGTCGGCGCGATGAATGCGGCGCCGTCGGCGCCCTCCCACACGGTGGGGTGATCGACCGTGAGAACCGGGGTTCCGCTCGCCATCGCCTCGAACATCGTGCGCGAGATTCCTTCGTAGGTCGTCGGAAGCGCGAAGAGGTCGGCACCCGCGTAGAGCAGCGCGAGCGACTCCTGATCGAGGAACGGAATGTGCACCACGACGTCGTCGAGACCGAGACGACGTGAGATAGCGGCAAGGTCGACCTGACTCGTATTGGGGCCGACGAGCAGCAATCGATGGCGGAGTCCAGCGGAACGACGGACGGCGGCGAACGCCTCGACCAGATTGGGGACGTTTCGCCGCTTCGCGAGCTTTCCGACGAAGATGACATACGGATCGTCGCTTCCCAGCCGCCTCGACACCTCCGCCGCGATCGCGGCCGGCTGGTGTTCGCGAAAGAAGATGTCGGCGGCGGCCGCGTACACGACGTCGATGCGCCCTGGGTCGATCGCGAAGAACTCGACCAGATCGCGCTTGGTCTGCTTCGAGTTTGCGATGACACAGGTCGCTCGCCTTGCGCTGAGGCGATGGATGGGCGTGCTCCTCAGACGTTGCATGCGCGTGAATTCGTCGGGTGTTCGCTCGTAGATCCCGTTGTTGGCGACCACCATCGGACCACGATGAACGACCGGTGCGTTGTACGTCGGGCAGAAGAGGACCGCTGCGCGCCGAGCCCGTGCCGGCAGCGCTGCCTGCTCCCACGCGACCAGCGGGAGACGGCTTCCGAACGATCGCGACTCGACGAGGGTCCGGTTGTCGAGATCCGGCAGGTCGAGCGGGCGCGGAGACAGGAGCAGGATGCGATCGAACGGGACGTCCATCGCGCTCCAGGCGCGGGCGAGGTGCTCGATGTGCCTCCCCTGAGCCGTTCGCAGCGCGCTCATGCGCAACGCGTTTACCGCGAGCGTCCTCATACCGCCGCCTCGCCGAAATCGGACACGACCGTCCGACGGGCCCGGGCGGCGACGGCGCGCGCCCGAAGATAGAGGTCGAGCGACCCGGCCACGGCACGCCGGAGCAGGGCCGGGCGGCGAAGATAATGGGCGTCCACTCGCGGAAGCGAGTACGGATCGGATTCGTCGCGCACGCGCCCGATCGACACGGTGCACACAGCCTCATACTCGACTTGGAGCAGGATCCGAGCCTCCGGGCTCGGACCGGCGCCGTAGGGAAGGGCGAACGACCTGACCTCGACTCCCGTCGCCGTCTCCAGGGCGATCTTCGCCTCGACGATCTCGTGGGACAAGAACGCGGCGTCGGCCCCGAGCAGCGGTGCGTGCGTCGCTCCGTGGCAGCCGATCTCGAAGCCCGACGAGGCGAGGTCGGCCAGCTCGCCGGCGTCTGCCAGCGACCCGGTGGGCGCACCTGGGCGACGCGACGGCCAGTCGCTCGAGCCGCCGAGGTGTCCGGCCACACAAAAGACGGTCGCGGGCATGTCGCGCTGCGCGAGGAGCGGCGCGGCTCGTTGGGCGACGCTGCAGTAGCCGTCGTCGAAGGTCAGGACGACGGCGCGCGACGGCACCCGCTTCTCGCGCATTGCGGCCACGAGGCCACCTATCGTCAGTACCGTCGCTCCGGCGTCCACGAGCGCATCGAGCTGAGCGGCAAAGAGCTCGGGAGAGATCGTCAACGGGCCGTCGCCCGGCTCGATCGCGTGATACGTGAGGATCAGCGCACTCACATGCGCCCCTGGTCGGTGTCGGCTCCCGCCGGGCAGAGCCCGGCACCGCTGCCACCGGCCAGGAACGCGCGAGCGTCGGAGGTCGACACAGGAGGTCTCATGCCGGCACCGGCTCCCGCTCGTCGGCGCCCTCGCGCTCCGCCCGCCGGCTGCGGGCGAGGGACACGAGCTCGAGGTAGCGCTCGAGGTGCGGCTCCTCCGACCAGCGCTCGAGGAACGCCTCGTGGCCGCGCCGGCCGAGCTCGTCGCGGAGCTCGCGATCGTCGAGCAGCCGCTGCATGTGCCCGGCAAGCTCGGCGTCGCTGCGGTACGTGAGGCCGCCTCCGCTCTCGCGGGCGAGCTCGCCGACGGCGCCGAGCTCGGTCGCGATCACCGGCGTCTGCTGCGCGAGCGACTCGAGCGTGATGAACCCGAACGTCTCGTAGACGAGCGACGGCACGAGCGTCGCGACGGCGCCGCGGTACAGCTCCTTGAGCGCCTCGGGATGCACGCGTCCCAGGAAGCGGACGTGCTCGAGCCCCGCCGCCTGCGCGCGCAGCTCGTCGAGGTACTCGCCGTCGCCCGCGAGCAGGAGATCCGCACCGGTGAAGGAGCGGAAGGCGTCGATCAGCGTCTGGGCGCCCTTGAGCTTCACGAGCCGACCGACGAAGAGGAAGTACGGCCGGCCGGGGCGTGGCCCTTCGGGTGGCTCGGCTGGCGGCTCCGTCAGCGTCGTCGAGGACGGCAGGAAGTAGGGCAGCTGCTCGATCGGGTACCCGAACCCCCGGCGGTGGTGCTGCTCGATGGTGGAGCGGCTCGGCGCGAGGAAGAGGTCGACCTGCGGCAGCACGCGGTCGAGCAGCTTCGTGTGGCGCCAAAGTTGCGGCGGCCGCTTGAACGAGGCCTGGCAGCGGATGCACGCGCGGTCTTCGCAGAGCTCTCGGTTGTACTTCCAGAGGTCGTACATCGGGCACACCAGCCAGTGGTCGTGCGTCGTGTAGAGCCGCAGCGCGCCCGGCGGAGCGAGCTCGATCGCGCCCGGCCCGAAGAGCGTCACGAGGTGGAAGTGGACGACGTCGAACGACTCGGAGAAGATCCTCCGGAGGGCCGGTGCCTTGAGGCCGGGCTTGCCGGAGAGATACGTCACGAGCGGCGACAGCGACCGCGCCGGGCTCTCGAGCGCGTGGACCGACACGTTCGGGTGGTGCGGGAACTCGCCGCGCGGTCCGGCCTTCGTCAGCATGCGGTACGAGTCGACGCAGTGGACGACCGTGACCCGGTGGCCGCGGCCCGCCAGCTCGTTGGTCAGGCGGTACAGGTACATCGCCTCCCCGCCGAAGTGATACGGCGGATAGAAGGTCGTGACCATGCAGAAGGAGAGGCCCGTGTCAGTCATGGCGCCTCCGACTCATGCTAGTGCCGCCGCGCGCCGGAGCAATGCCCGCAGCTCGATCGCCGCGGCGTCCCACGTGAGCCCTTCGACGGCCTCGCGGCAGGCCCGAGCCAGCTGGTCCCGCGCGTCCCGATCGGCCGCGAGCAGCACGAGGTGCCGGGCCAGCGCCTCGCTGTCGGTGGGCTGGAAGAAGAGGGCGGCGGCGCCGAGCGTCTCCCGGTGCGGAGGAATGTCGCTCAGGACGACGGCCGTTCCCGCTGCCCCTGCCTCGACGGCCGGCAGGCCGAAGCCCTCGGCGAGCGACGGCAGCGCCACCGCGAGCGCCTCGGCATAGAGGGCGGCGAGATCCTCGTCGCTGACGAAGCCCGGCATCAGCACGCGCTCCTCGAGGCCGTTGGCGGCGATCCGCCTCCTGACCTCCGCTGCGGACGAGACGAACGTCTCGTCGCCGTCGAGCGCGCCGACGAGCACGAGTCGGAGCGGCCCGTCGGCGCGACCGACGGCGAGCGCGAACGCGTCGACGAGGGTCTCGACGTTCTTGTGCGGGCTGATGCCGCCGGCGTACAGAACGAAGGCGTCGCGGGGCGGGAGTCCGACTCGTGCGCGTGCGCGGGTCCGCGCCTCGTCGCTCGCGGGCGTTCGGAACACGGGGTCGGGCGCCTCCGGGACGATCGGCAGGCGCTCCGCCGCGATCCCGAGCTGCGCAGAGAGCGCGTCGCGCGAGGCCGCCGACACGGTGAAGAGCTGGGCCGCCGAGCGAACTGCGAGCGACTGCTTCGCGCGCAGGAGCA
>Ga0081455_10008810_pt1 | contig 10441 bp, 10 predicted proteins | sample TabmetS3T2R1_FD_70207 | JGI IMG/M metagenome (GOLD analysis project Ga0081455, IMG submission 70207) | Tabebuia heterophylla rhizosphere microbial communities from the University of Puerto Rico - S3T2R1 | ecosystem: Host-associated > Plants > Roots > Rhizosphere ... | reverse complement strand
CCGAAGACGGCCTCCAGCTCGTCCCCCGGCACGGCGGCGGTCGTCACCTACGACTCGAGCGGATGGGAACGTCGTCTTGGCGCACCGTGGTCAGCACTGCCGGAGGCCGAGCTGTGTGGCCGGGGCTGACGCTGCAAATCCCGTACGGTTCTGTGCCCACATGCCGGCCCATCCGCTCGGCCTCTTACAGGGCGAGGAGGGATCGCCAGTCGGCCCGATGCCGTTCGACGATCTCGTCCGGGGTGAGCCGCAGCACGTCCTCGGGCACGAGGTCGACGATGCGGCGCTGCTCGGCGTAGTGCTGGGGGTTGGCGACCTCGGCGAACAGCGGCTGGCGGTACGCGATCAGGTCGGGCGGCGCGTCCCCGAGGAACCCCCAGACGGTGAGCGCCGCGGTGAGGTCGTGCACGACGGGAGCCCGGCCGAACAGCGACGCCCGCTTGAGCGCGACGCCGATGCAGCCGACCAGTGCGTCCTGCTCGTTCTCGTCGTGCGCAAGCTGCAGGTGGCCCTCGAACCAGCGGGCCAACACGTAGACATAGCCCTGGTCGGGGCCCGGGGAACCGAGCCGGTCACCCGTCGGCTGGTGCCAGGGCTCGTCGCCGGGGCGCACCGGTCGCCATGACTCGAGCCGCCACGGGTTCGACTCGTAGTTCCGGACGCGCCTGATCGCCGGCTCCGGGACGTACTCAGGGGCGGCCACGGGCCGGAACGATACTTCGGGCGCCACTCATCCGGCACCGGTGGTGTCGGTCCCGGGCGGCGCCTTGAGCAGGCCGTAGACCAGCGAATCGACCAGCGCCTGCCACGATGCCTCGATCACGTTCTCGCTGACGCCGATCGTCGACCAGGTGTGGTCGCCGTCGGCCGAGTCGATGAGCACCCGCACGACCGCGCCGGTGGCCGCTGCGCCCTCGAGCACCCGCACCTTGAAGTCCGTGAGGTGGATCCGCTCCAGCTGCGGGTAGCGGTCGGTGAGCACCGACCGCAGGGCCGCGTCCAGCGCGTTGACGGGTCCGTTGCCCTCGCCGACCGCCACCAGCCGCTCGTCGCCCACCCACACCTTGACCGTGGCCTCGGTGTCGATCATCGACTCGCCGTCCTCGATGGGGGCACCGCCACGCACGGCGTTGCGGTGGTACGTCGTGACGCGATAGCCCTCGAGCTGGAAGTAGGGCTGGCGCCATCCCCCGGCCTGTCGCATGAGCAGGTCGAGCGATGCGTCGGCCGCCTCGAACTGGTAGCCGTCGGCCTCGAGGTGCTTGAGGCGATCGGACAGCTCGGCCGCCGCCCGCCCGTCGAGCTCGACGCCGAACTCCTTGGCCTTGAGCGCCATCCCCGATCGCCCCCCGAGGTCGGACACCAGCACCCGCGTGTGGTTGCCGACCAGCACGGGATCGACGTGCTCGTAGCTGGCGCCACCGACCTTGCCCAGGGCCGAGGTGTGCAGCCCGCCCTTGTGGGCGAACGCGGACGCCCCGACGTAGGGATCGGCCGAGTGTGGCGGCAGGTTGACGAGCTCGGCGACGTGCCGGCTTACCGCCGTGAGCCGGTCGAGGCGCGACTCCGGCAGGCAGCGCACGCCCATCTTGAGCTGCAGGTTGGGGATGCAGGTCATGAGGTTGGCATTGCCGGTCCGCTCGCCGTAGCCGTTGACCGTCCCCTGCAGGTGGGTCGCCCCGGCCACGACCGCCGCCACCGAGTTGGCGACGGCACAGCCGGTGTCGTTCTGCGTGTGGATCCCGATCTGCTGCTCGGCGCCGAAGTAGGCCGCCACCTCGGCCACGATGCGCTGCACCTCGTGCGGCAGCGAACCGCCGTTGGTGTCACACAGCACCAGCACTTCGGCCCCCTCGGTGGCCGCCGCCTCCAGGACCCGCAGGCCGTACTCGGGGTTGGCCTTGTAGCCGTCGAAGAAGTGCTCGGCGTCGAAGAACACCCGTAGGCCCTGGGCGCGCAGGAACCGGACCGAGTCGCCCACCATGGCGACGCCCTCGTCGAGGCTGGTGCCGAGGGCCTCGGTCACGTGGAAGTCCCAGCTCTTGCCCACGATGCAGGCGGTCGACACGCCGCTCTCTACGAGCGCCGCCAGCGTGGGGTCGACGTCCACCCGCCCAGCGGGGCGGCGGGTCGAACCGAACGCCACCAGGGTGGCGGTGTCGAGGCGCAGGTCGCGCGGCGCACGGCGGAAGAACTCGGCATCCCGGGGGTTGGCCTGGGGGTAGCCGCCCTCGATCCAGCGGACCCCCAGCCAGTCGAGCTGCTCGGCCACCCGGAGCTTGTCCTCGACCGACAGCGAGATCCCCTCGAACTGGGCCCCGTCACGCAGGGTCGTGTCGAAGATGTCGACGGCGGCGGGCGCGTCAGCGGACATGCTCCACCCAGTCCTTGTACCTGTCGACCTGGCCTCGCACGACCCGGCCGTACTCCTCGCCGATCGCCAGGGTCATCGGCCCCGGGCACGGCAGCTCCCGGTCGTCGACCGAGCGGACCGAAGACACCTCGGCCGCGGTGCCGCACACGAACATCTCCTCGGCGATGTAGACGTCGCTGCGCGACAGGAGGCCGAACTCGACGTCGAAGCCCAGGTCGTGGGCTATGGCGATCACCGTGCTCTGGGTGATCCCCTCGAGCGCGCCGGCCGACAGTGGCGGGGTGATGAGCTTGCCGTTGCGGGCGACGAACACGTTCTCACCGGTGCACTCGGACACGAAGCCCGCACGGTTGAGCAGCAGTGCCTCGTCGTAGCCGGCCTTGAGCGCCTCGACCTTCGCCAGCGAGCTGTTCGCGTAGTTGCCCGTGGTCTTGGCGGCCGGCGGCATGATGTTGTGGTCGTGGCGGGCCCACGACGAGATCTTCATGCGGACGCCGTTGGTGAGGGAGTCGTCGCCCAGGTACGCGCCCCACGGCCAGCAGGCCACGGCCACGTCGACCGAGCAGGGCAGCGTGTTCAGGCCCATCTCGCCGTAGCCGTAGTAGGCGATGGGGCGGATGTAGCAGGCGGGCAGGCCCGTCGAGCGGACGGTGTCCTTGACGGCCTGCACGAGCTCGTCGACCGAGTACGGCATGGGCATCATCAGGATCCGGGCCGACTGGTCCATGCGCCGCATGTGGTCGGTGAGGCGGAACGCGGCCGGGCCGTCGTCAGTCTCGTAGGCGCGGATCCCCTCGAAGACGCCCATGCCGTAGTGCAGCGTGTGCGTGAGGACGTGGATCTTGGCGTCCTCCCACGGGATCAGCTCGCCGTTGAACCAGATCTTCTCGGTGGGAGTGATGGGCATGGTGCTGGGGTCCCCTCGTGTTGGGTGTGGTCAGACGCGAGCGGCGATGGCGTCGCCGATCTCGGGGGTGGTTCCGGTGAGCGCCGACGGTTCGGTGCAGGCCTTGCGGATGCGGGCGGCGGCGTCGGCCTCGCCCAGGAAGTCGAGCATCATCGCCGCGGACAGGACCGCGGCCACCGGGTTGGCCTTGGCCTGCCCGGCAATGTCGGGCGCCGAGCCGTGCACCGGCTCGAACATGGACGGACCGGTGCGCGCGGGATTCAGGTTGCCGGAGGCCGCAAACCCGATGCCGCCCGAGACGGCCCCGGCCAGGTCGGTGAGGATGTCGCCGAACAGGTTGTCGGTGACGATCACGTCGTAGCGCGCCGGATCCTGCACGAAGTAGATGCAGGCGGCGTCGACGTGGTTGTAGGCGGTGCCGGCGTCCGGGTGCTCGCCGGCCACCTCGGTGAACGCACGCTGCCAGAGGTCGCCGGCGAACGTGAGCACATTCGTCTTGTGGACCAGGGTGACGTGTTTGCGGGGGCGTTGGCTCGCCAGGTCGAACGCGTAGCGCACACAACGCTCGACGCCCATGCGGGTGTTGACGGAACCCTGGGTCGCGACCTCGTGCGGTGTGCCCTTGCGCAGGACGCCGCCCTCGCCGACGTAGGGGCCCTCGGTGTTCTCCCGGATGACGACGATGTCGATGCCCTGGGCCGGGTCGAGGAAGGGCCGCTGGTTGATGTAGAGGTCGAGATCGAAGCGCATCTTGAGCAGCAGCCCCCGCTCGATCACGCCGGGCGGGACGTCGGGGGTGCCGACGGCGCCGAGCAGCAGCGCATCGAGGGCACGCCACTCGTCGAGCACGTCGTCGGGCAGGATCGTGCCGTCGCGCAGGTAGCGGGCCCCGCCGAGGTCGTAGTCCACCGTCTCGAGCGCCACCCCGGTCGCGCCGACGACCTTGAGGGCCTCGGCGATGACCTCGGGGCCGATGCCGTCCCCGCCGATGACTCCGATTCGATGACTCACTGCTTCTCCGTGGGTGGGATCCGGGCCGATAAATGACAAACCGCCCACCGATGGTGGACGGTCGGGAGCGCACGTCGACGGCCGACGCGCGCTACACGATGATGATTACCGAGGCGGCGAGGGGACGCACGGCGGCAAGTGTTCACCGAAGCGCCAAGCGGCGTCAACCGCGATGGCGGACGCCGTCAGGTTGGCCGTTGGCCCACCTCGCGCGACGTCCTAGCCTGGTGCGTCTATGGCACAGACCCATCACCTCTCGCAGGCTGCGTACGACCGCCTCCAGGCGGAGTATGAGGAGCTGACGACGCGCGGACGGGTCGAGATCGCTCGCAAGATCGAGGCGGCCAGGGAGCTCGGCGACCTCTCCGAGAACGGTGACTACCACGCCGCCAAGGAGGAGCAGGGCAAGATGGAGGGTCGGATCCGCCAGCTCTCGGTGATGCTCGAGAACGCCGAGATCGTCCAGGGCGACAACGGTGAGCACGTGTCGCACGGCTCGGTGGTGGCCATCCGCTACGCGGGTGACGACGAGGTCGAGCGCTACCTCGTCGGTTCGATCGAGGAACGCCACGACGACCTCGAGGTGATCAGCCCCTCGTCGCCCCTCGGCGAGGCCCTGATCGGTGCAGGACCCGGCGACTCGGTGACGTTCACGGCCCCGACCGGCGCCGAGCTCCAGGTCGAGATCGTCGAGATCGGCTGAAGGTCGATAGGCGCGATCGACGCATCGTTCCCGGCGCCGAATTGGTTGCTCGGCAACCGGTCATGCGCCGGGAACCGCGGGAGGGAGTCGCATGGCGGATGATTCGACCATCGAACGGCACGTCGACCTCGATGCCGGACGCATCCGGGTGCGGGAGGCGGGCGACGGCCCGTCCGTCCTGCTGGTCCACGGGGCCCTGGTCAACAGCCACCTGTGGGACGACGTCATTCCCCTCCTCGCCGAGCGCCACCGGGTGATCGCGCCCGACCTGCCGCTCGGTTGCCACACCGAGCCGGTGAGCCCGGCGGCCCCGCTCGGCCTACGCGGGCAGGCCGACGTGGTAGCGGATCTCGTGGGCGCGCTTCAGCTCGACGACGTCACCCTCGTCGGCAACGACACCGGCGGCGGGATCTGCCAGGTCGTCGTGACACGCCGGCCGGACCGGATCGGCCGACTGGTGCTCACGTCTTGCGACGCCTTCGACAACTGCCCACCCCGGTTCTTCCGCTTCCTGATCTGGGCCAGCTACCTGCCCGGCAGCGCCTGGCTGACGGCGCAGAGCATGCGCTCGCCCCGGCTCGCCCGGCTGCCCGTCGCCTTTGGCAGGCTCACGCATCGGGGGCTCGACAAGCGGCGCCTCGACCTGATGTTCGAGCCGCTGCGCCGGTCGGCGGGTGTGCGTCGGGATGCGGTGCGGATGTTCCGGTCGCTCGACGCGGCCGATACGCAGGCTGCAGCCGGAGCGCTGGGCAACGTGACCATCCCGGTACTCATCGCCTGGTCGGCCGATGACAGGATCTTTCCGACCGAGCACGCGTCGCGCCTCGCGGCGTTGTTGCCCCACGCCACGGTGTCGCCGATCGCCGACAGCCTCGCCTTCAGCCCCATCGACCAGCCGGCCGCCCTGGCCGAGCGCATCGCCGGGTTCAGCGGCCAGGGGTCGTAGCCGCGGACCGACGGCAGCGGGCGGGCGTCAGGCGGCGATCAGGCCGTACTCGATGGCGGTGGCGGCGAAGGTGACGCCGGCCGGAGCCACGGCGAGGGCGACGCCGAACATGGCGAGCAGCCCGGCGGCGATGAGTCCGATGGTCTTGCGCATCTTCGATCTCCGGTCCTGGGGCGGTGGGCGGGTTGTCACCGCCAGCCGGCGGTTGACACCCTCGGTTCGGAGCCATCGCGCTGCGCGGATGGGGCCGGCGACCCGCCATCGCCCGAGCACCGTCACCGCCAAGAGGTCACGACACCTCGCGCAGGCTGCCGTTCTCGACCTCGTACACGAATCCCCGCACGCGCTTGTGGGGGATGAACGGGCTGGCGTGGATCCGAGCGACCGACTGGCGGACGTCGTCGTCGAGGTCGACAAAGGCCTCCAGGGCGAACGGCGGCCGGATGCCGGTGTCGGCGACGATCTGGTCCTTCACGTCGTCGTCGCGAAAGGTGAGCATGCCGCAGTCGGTGTGGTGGACCAGCATGATCTCGGACGTGCCCAGCAGCCGCTGCGAGATGGCGAGCGACCGGATGACGTCGTCGCTGACGACACCGCCGGCGTTGCGGATGACGTGGGCGTCGCCCGAGGCGAGCCCGAGGATCGCCTGCGGATCGAGGCGGGCGTCCATGCACGCGACCACCGCCACGTGAGTCGGCGGCGGCGCAACCCGTGTGTCCTGGTCGAAGCCCTCGGCGAATCGCCGGGCGTTCTGCAGCAGCTGGTCGGTCACGGTCATCTTCGCCTCGCTCGTCGACCCGGGTCCCCTGCCCCGAACGTCAGCCACCCGGGAGCCGGCATGACAGCACATCGAGCGGGTACCACGCGTAGCGGACCGTCGGCACCGTGCCGCCGGGGCCGTCGTCGAGTTCCCGGTCCGCGGCGCCGCTGTGGAGCTGACGCGCTAATAAGGCGGTAGAGCAGACGACTAGGGGGAGCCATGCAGGTTCCGTTGACGATCGCCGATCACCTGGAGCGAGCCGCGCTCGTCTACCCCGAACGCATCGGCGTGGTGGACGAGCCCGACCAGCCCGTGCCCTCGTGGGGCTCGCTCACCTACCGGCGCGTGGCCGAGCTGGCCCGCGCCCAAGCGGCGGCCCTCGACGAGCTCGGCGTGGATCGGGGCGAGCGGGTGGCGATCGTGTCGCACAACGCCGCCAGGCTGGTGGTGTCGTTCTTCGGCGTGAGCGCCTGGGGCCGGGTGCTGGTGCCGATCAACTTCCGCCTGAACGCCGAGGAGATCGGCTACATCGTCGAGCACTCCGGCGCCACGGTGCTGCTGATCGACCCGGAGCTCGATGAGGCGCTCGCCGGCATCGACTGCAAGCACCGCTACATCCTCGGTGCGGAGACCGACGCCCTGCTGTGGCCCGCCGACGCCGGCGACCCCGAGCCCTGGGACGAGCCCGACGAGAACGCCACCGCCACCATCAACTACACCAGCGGCACGACCGCGCGTCCCAAGGGCGTGCAGATGACCCATCGCAACCTGTGGGTCAACGCCGCGGTCTTCGGCTGGCAGACCGGGGTAAACGACCGCGACGTCTACCTTCACACCCTGCCCATGTTCCACTGCAACGGCTGGGGGATGCCCTACGCGCTCGCGGGCATGGGCGCCAGCCAGGTGGTGCTGCGCAGGGTCGACGGCACCGAGATCCTGCGGAGGGTCGAGCAGCACGGGGTGACGCTGCTGTGCGGGGCGCCGGCGGTGGTGGCGGCGATCCTCGACGGCGCCGCCCGCTGGGACGGCGAGGTGCCCGGCCGTGACCGCGTGCGCATGGTGGTAGCGGGTGCGCCTCCGCCCACCCGCACGATCGAGCGGATGGAGACGGAGCTGGGCTGGGAGTTCATCCAGCTCTACGGCCTCACGGAGACGTCGCCGGTCCTCACCATCAACCGGCGCCGAGTCGAGTGGGACGAGCTCTCCCCCGCCGACCGCGCGGCCCGGCTGGGGCGGGCCGGCGCGCCCACCCTCGGCGTCCAGCTGCAGACGAGCGAGGACGGCGAGGTTCTGGCCCGCTCGAACGTCGTGTTCGACGGCTACTGGAACCAGCCGGACGCCACCGCCGCCGCCCTGGAGGACGGCTGGTTCCACACCGGCGACGGCGGCACGCTCGGCGACGACTCCGAGGGCAGGTACCTGGCCATCTCCGACCGCAAGAAGGACGTGATCATCTCCGGCGGCGAGAACGTCTCATCCATCGAGGTCGAGGACGTGCTGCATTCGCACCCCGCGGTGGCCGAGGTGGCGGTGATCGGCGTGCCCGACGAGAAGTGGGGGGAGACGGTCAAGGCCCTGGTCGTGCCCGTCCCCGACGCCGACGTCGACGAGGCGGCGCTGATCGCCCACTGCCGCGAGCACCTGGCGCACTTCAAGTGCCCGACCTCGGTGGAGATGCGTGACGCGCTGCCGCGCACCGCTACCGGCAAGCTCCAGAAGTTCAAGCTCCGGGCGCCGTTCTGGGAGGGACGGGTGCGCCAGGTGAACTAGTGGATGCTCGCGGAAGTTCCGTGGATGTATCGCCGAGATGACTTCCGCGAGGGTCCACTAGGGGCGCCCGGCACGCCCGGAGCCCGAGGCCACGAGTGCCGGTTCTCAGGTCAGGCTGCTGGAGATGCGGCGGGCGGCCTCGGCGACGAGAGTCCCGTAGCGGCGGCCCGGCGCGCGGCTCGTCCGGTCGACCGGACCGCTGACGCTCACGGCGGCCACGACCCGACCCGACGGGTCCACCACCGGGGCGCTCACCGACGCCACGCCCGGTTGGCGCTCCTCCACGCTCTCGGTCCAGCCCGTGGCGGCTTCGTCGCGGAGCACCCTCCCACCGGACCCGCGGTCGAGCGGGAGGCGGGCGCCCACGGGCACGATCGTGCGCAGCTCGTGCGGGGCCTCCAGCGACTCGACGCACACTCGCACGTCGCGGTCGCGTACGAAGAGCTGCACCGATTCACCGGTCTGCTCCTGCAGCCAGGCGAGCGCCGGGCGGGCGTCGAGCCAGCCGGGGACGGCCTCGGCGGCGGCGTGGCCCAGCCCGATCAGGCGCAGCCCCAACGTGAATCGCCCGTCCTCGTCGCGCCGCACGAGCCCGTGGGCCTCGAGCGCCACGGCCAGGCGATGGGCGGTGGCGCGGGTCAGGCCGGTCGCGGCCACGAGCTCGGCCAGCGACTGCGGGCCGCGCTCGAGCGCAGCCAACACGCCGACCGCCTTGTCCAGTACCCCGACACCGCTTATGCTGTTCACTTCCTGAGAACCATATCTCGGTATGTGAGACAACGGCCATGACAACATCGACGACAACCGGGCCCCGCACGCTCAGCCAGAAGGTCTGGGACCACCATGTCGTCCGGTCCGCGGAGGGCCAGCCCGACCTGCTGTTCATCGACCTCCACCTCGTGCACGAGGTCACGTCGGCGCAAGCGTTCGACGGGCTCCGCCTGGCCGGCCGCGGGGTCCGGCGACCCGACCTGACCGTGGCCACGATGGACCACAACGTGCCGACCGAGGGCATCGATCAGCCGATCGCCGATCCGATCTCCGCCAAGCAGATGCAGGTGCTGCGCGCGAACTGCGACGAGTTCGGCATCACCTGCCACGCCATCGGCGAGCCCGGGCAGGGCATCGTCCACATCATCGGCCCCGAGCAGGGACTGACGCAGCCGGGCATGACCATCGTCTGCGGCGACAGCCACACCTCGACCCACGGCGCGTTCGGGGCGCTGGCGTTCGGGATCGGCACCAGCGAGGTCGAGCACGTGCTGGCCACCCAGACGCTCCAGCAGCAGAGGCCCGGCACCATGGCGGTGTCCGTCGAGGGCTCGCTGCCGGCCGGAGCGACGCCCAAGGACGTGATCCTCGCCATCATCGGCCGCATCGGCACCGGCGGCGGCATCGGCTCGATCATCGAGTACCGCGGGTCCGCCATCCGCAGCCTCTCGATGGAGGGGCGCATGACCGTGTGCAACATGTCCATCGAGGCCGGCGCCAAGGCGGGGCTCGTGGCCCCCGACGACACGACGTTCGCCTACCTCGAGGGTCGCCGCTATGCCCCCACGGGCGCCGCCTGGGAGCGGGCACTCGGCCACTGGCGCACGCTCGCCACCGACGACGGCGCCGCGTTCGACAAGGAGGTCCGCCTCGACGCCGCCGACGTCGTTCCCCACGTCACCTGGGGCACGAACCCCGGCCAGGTGGCCCCGATCACCGGTCGGGTGCCGGAACCCGACGCCTTCGCCGATCCCTCCGAGCGCGACGCCGCCCGCCGGGCACTCGAGTACATGGGGCTGGCGCCCGGCACGCCTCTGTCCGACGTGGTCGTCGACACCGTGTTCATCGGATCGTGCACCAACAGCCGCATCGAGGACCTGCGTGCCGTCGCCGCCGTCGCCGAGGGCCGCAAGGTCGCCCCCGGCGTCCGGACCCTCGTGGTGCCCGGGTCCCACGCCGTCAAGGCCCAGGCCGAAGCC
>Ga0081455_10008809_pt1 | contig 10441 bp, 8 predicted proteins | sample TabmetS3T2R1_FD_70207 | JGI IMG/M metagenome (GOLD analysis project Ga0081455, IMG submission 70207) | Tabebuia heterophylla rhizosphere microbial communities from the University of Puerto Rico - S3T2R1 | ecosystem: Host-associated > Plants > Roots > Rhizosphere ... | reverse complement strand
AACCTGAAAGGCGTACGCCTGACTCACCAGGCCGATCGCCGTGCCGAGCTGACCTACCAGGAACAGCCAACCGATCGGGTTGCGCGGCTGCCGCGCGGCGATCAAAGCGCCGATCAGCGAACCCAGCACGCAGCCAACAGTGATGATGGGGAACGAGTTGAGCCCGGCCTCCGAGTCGATCAGCCCGACGGGCCCTGAGACGACCAGCGCGCCGTGCGCGATGGCGAGGACCGCGGTCGCGGTGAACATTGACCACGCGAGGCGCCTCGCGGTGGGTGCCCTCATGACGTGGACCCCGACGCTGCCAGAGGAACCTCGGCCCGAACCGTCGTCCCGTCTCGGTGGCCCGAGCGAATCGACAGGGCCCCGCCCACTTCCTTGAGCCGTTCGGCCATGTGCGCGAGGCCACCGTCGCTCGATCCCTGCACGTCGAAGCCCCGCCCGTCATCGCTGACACACGCGGTGACGCGACGCTCGTCGCCGTAAAGCTCGATCACCACCGCATGAGCCGCGGCATGCTTGGCAGCGTTCTGCAACGCCTCCATGCAACAGAAGTACACGGCAAGCTCCACGTCGGCCGAGTATCGCCCGAGCCCGCTGCTCACGAGCTCGACAGGTAACGGGCTGGTGCCGGCGGCCGAGCGCAGTGCGGCCGTCAGGCCTGCCTGGACGAGCAGCCGCGGCCGACCGCCTACTACCTCCAGCAAATCTGTCCTCGCTTGCTCGACGGATCGGTCAAGACTTCCCAACAGCGCACTCGCCTGGTCTGGGCTGCGAGTCAGCAGGTTCTGCACAAGGCGAAGGTTCACCGCGAGCGCCACCAGCTGCTGCTGTGCGCCGTCATGGATGTCACGCTCGAGGAGCTGACGCTCCACGTCCTCCGACGCAACGACTCTGCGCCTGGATGTGCGCAGCAGGTCAGCCTTGGCCGAGACGTCGAGTAGCTGGTCGTGCAGTTCGGTCGTCAAACCCAGGTTGCGTAACACCAGACCCGCCTGCGCCGCAAGGCTGTCCAACAAATCCTCCTCCACCGGCGTTAGACGTTCATCCTCACGCTCCTCGACGACAAGTACGCCCAGCAGTTCACCGCTGTGCCGGACGGGGCGGACGTGTCGCCCAGGCACTGGGCCGGTATCATCCGTGAGCTCCGGTGTTGCCGGAGGCCCGCCGTCGCCCTCTGGGTAGACCGCAGCAAGCCTGATTAGACCGCCGACCAGCAGCCACACCTGAACCCGGCGGGCACCCACCCCGCCAGCGAGAACCTTCGCCATCCACATCGGTGTCTCCTGCGCCGACGCCCCGCTCTCTGGTGCGAAATGGGAAAGCACGTCGTACGGCAGCGGATGCGAACGACCCGATAGGCGGTTCGCCCACGCCCGCAATCGCCGTCGCACAGGTTCGAACCCCACCGCGACGATCGCCGTGGCGGCCACCGACAGCATCGGGCTGGGCGCGTCCGCACGACCCACGAGCAGGCCAACGACGATCACCACGACGACATAGACCGCGCCGACGAACGCCACGAGACCAGTCAGCACGAGGAGATGCTCCCGAAGACGTCCTCGTAAGGACAACCGCCAGCGACCGCGCGGCCACCAACCGCTCATCTCAACAGTCTGCTCGCTGGCTTGGAGACAGGGATAGGTATCCCGCCCTCTCGCCTGGTGGGGCTGACCGTACAGCGACCCGCCGGAATGCTGCGGATGCCCTCCCATACCCGTGCGGCCAGCCCGATGGGTGCCGACCGCGGCGACCGCTGTGATGAAAGCAAGCCGTCCGGAAGGACGATCCACCCCAGGGAGATCTTCGATGGCGCCCTCGCCGCTCAGCCACCGTGCAGGCAGGCTGAAATCATCCAGCAGAACAGACGTATAGCCCATGAGGCCCTCACGGCTCCTTGGCATCCGTTTCCTTGCGGCAGTGGCCTGCGGCATCGCGTCGTTAGCGCTCGGATCCACGCCTGCGGCGGCCGACGACGGTCCGGACCTGGCAGCTATCGACCGGTACGTGCGCTCGGAGATGGACGCGCAGCACATACCCGGCTTGGCGCTCGGCATCGTGCACGGTGACCGCGTCGTGCACGTGCAGGGCTTCGGCCAGGCGGACGGGTCCGGACGGCAGGTGACCCCCGAGACGCCGTTCCTGATCGGTTCGGTGACTAAGTCGTTCACTGCGCTGGCCATCATGCAGCTGAGCGAGGCGGGTCGGCTGGAACTGGACGCGCCGGCGCAGCGTTACCTGCCGTGGTGGCGGGTGGCCGATCCGGACGCGTCCGCCCAGATCACGGTTCGCCATCTGCTGTACCAGGTGAGCGGGTTGTCGAAGGCGACTGGCAACGCGTACGCGACCAGCGGGGACACTCACGACTCCGCCCTCGAGGAGCGGGTCCGCGCGCTGCGCGACGCCGAACTCACCGAGCCGGTCGGCACCACCTGGCAGTACAGCAACGCCAACTACTGGACCCTGGGCATGATCGTGCAAGCGGTCTCCGGCCGGTCTTACGAGGCCTACGTCCAGCAGCGCATCTTGGACCCGCTGCAGATGCGCAACTCCTACACCTCGCGGACCGACGCGGTGCAGCACGGCCTGCCTACGGGTCATCGCTACTGGTACGGCTTCCCCGTATCCTCAGAGGTGCCGTTCGACCGAGGTGGCCTGGGTTCCGCTGGCCTCAGCTCCAGCGCACAGGACATGACCCGATACCTCAGCCTCTACATCAACCAGGGTCGAGACGGCACGACCGCGCTGGTCTCCCCCGCCGGTGCCGCTGAGCTGCAGCGGGCAGGGGTACCAACCGGCTTGAACGGGGTCTCCTACGCGATGGGCTGGGACGTGGGTCAGATGCACGGCACCACGACAATCTCCCATGACGGCAGCGGCTTCGACTCCCACGCAAACGTCGTCCTCATCCCCGACCGCCATTGGGGTGTCGTGGTGATGGAGAACGGAGAGAACTCCACGGATGAGTTCTTCGGTTCGCGCCGGATGACCGGCATCGCGTACGGCGTCGCCGGCCTGCTGATCGGGGAGAATCCACCCGCCACGTCGTCGAACCTGTCTCTTTGGGCGGTCTACGGGGTTGTCCTGGGGATCCTTCTCATTCAGGTCGCAGGGATGGCCCGGAGCGTGCGGACCATCCGTGGGTGGCACACCGACCCGCTGCGTCGCCCGACGGGAGCGCTGCGGATCGCGTTCCGGGTTGGCCTGCCCCTGCTAGTGAGCTGGACCTGGGCCCTCCTCGTGCTGGTCGGACTGCCGCAGGTCATCCGCGCGCCCCTGTCGGCCGTCCTGATGGGCCTGCCCGACCTCGGCTACCCGCTGGTGGCCAGTGCCGTCCTCGCCTTCGGTTGGGGCCTGGCTCGGGCCGTCTGGGCGATCCGGAGCCTGCGCACCCTCCCTACCCCTGTGCCGGCGCCCTCAACCGGCGCCACCACCACCCAGCTGAGCTTGACCGCTAGCTAAGGAGATTCGATGTCCACCACCACGCTTAACCCCCGCCGGGCCCAGAGTAGAAGCCTAATTCGGCGGCACCCCCTGATCAGCTTCTTCGTCCTGACCTACGTCATCGCGTGGTTGCTGTGGGCCCCATTGGTCATCTTCGGCGACCAGCTCCCGGGCCCCCTGGGATTCGTCCTGCAGATGTTGGGAACCCTCGTACCGTCCACGTTGGGCATTCTGTTCGTCGCCCTCCTCCGCGGCCGATCCGGCGTGCGCCAACTGCTCGGACGTCTACTCCATGCCCGGGTCGGACTGCGCTGGTATCTCGTGGTGCTGCTCGCCCCGTTCGTGCTCAGCCTGAGCGTCCTGTTCGCTGGGGCCCGGGTCGTGGACACGACCATCTTCTTCGTCCTCTTCCTGTTCGCCTTCCACATCTTCCCGGGCAGCGCCTTGGGTGAAGAACTCGGCTGGCGGGGTTTCGCCCTACCCCGCATGCAGGCACGCCACAGTGCCCTGAAAGCCAGCCTCATTCTCGGGATCGTGTGGGGGTCCTTTCACCTGCCGCTGTGGCTGAGGGGGGCCGAGTCCAATCCGATCAGCTACTTCCCCGCCTTCGTCATCGCGGTCATCGCGACATCGGTGCTCTGCACCTGGCTGTACAACAGCACGGGTGGAAGCCTGCTCATCGTCGTGCTCTACCACGCAGCGATCAATCTGCCGCTCACGGTGCTCATCACTCCCCTCGGAAGCCAGATGGTGCAGCCCTTCCTTATCTATGTCGGGATCACGGTCATCGCGGCTTTGGTCGTCGTGATCGCGACCGGCGGCGAGAACCTGTCCCGCACCGCCCACAGGCAGATCGAGCAGCCCTGATGTGACCGCACCGATAGGCCCATCGCTGGCGGAGAGTCAGCATCAGCAGCATCAACCAGGAGGCGACATGAGTAAGGAACTCGTCAGTTCGATCGACATTGCAGCGCCGGCCGAAAGGGTCTGGGAGGTGCTGGTCGACTTCGCAGCATTCCCGGCCTGGAACCCGTTCATCACGCAGGCGGAGGGCCGACTGGAAGTTGGCGGTCGGCTCAGGCTCCGGATGCAGCCTGTGGGCGGGTCGGCTGTGACACTGCGACCCACCGTGGTCGAGGTGGTCGACGGACAGCGACTCCGGTGGCACGGCCGACTCGGGGTGCCACGCCTGTTCGACGCCGACCACCTGTTCACCGTGGAGGCTCGCGGTGCCGCCGAGTCGCGACTCGCACAGCAAGAGCATTTCAGCGGTCTGCTGGTGCCGTTCTTCCGGCGCTCGCTGGACCGTGGCACGCTGCCGGCGTTCCGCGCGATGAACACGGCGCTGAAAGACCGGGCGGAGAAGGCGACCGCCGCACGCGGCTGATCCTCTGACTTCGGGCGCGCGTCGGTGCTGGAGGTGCTCTCCCGCTCTCCCGGGTGGCCGTCCGCGAGGCGTTGCAGCCCACAGGTCGTTGTGCTGATCAGCGGACGCGCGCGAGAGACCCGAGCGCTCGCCGGACTCGATTACATGCATGACAGGGACGACGGTCGCTCCTGCGCCAGACCGAGTCGACTGGGCGCTGACCGCTCAGACTCCCTTACGGATCAGAGGATCAGATCGCAAACTGGAGCCATCCTGCGAGCCAGACATAGCAGTTGACCCCACACTTGGATGGATATCGACAGACCTGGGGCGGCCGTCCTGAGCGTGGACCGATCGGGACGCCAGATTGTGGCCTACGGATCGAAGGTCGGGGCCCCGAACGCGAGCTCAGAGTGCCGCTTGTTGTTGAGGGCTGCGCCATCGAGCCACTCTCCTCAGCTCTCGATTCTTGGCTTCACTCTCCACGAACGATCGCCAGAACCCGAATGGACGACTTAGGGATGCGGGCAAGGACTGACATCTTCAACAAACGAGGTGCGCGATGGAGGATCGACTGCTGTATCGGGTTCCCGAGGTCGCGGCGATCTTGAACATTAGCCGATCAAAGGTCTACGAGCTGTTCAGTTCGGGCGATCTTGAATCCGTCAAGATTGATCGCATTCGTCTGGTGCGGAGCTCGGACCTACGCGCCTATGTTGATCAGCTCCACTCTGTCGACAAGTCCGCCTGATCGTTGCTGAGTCGTTCGGCGCACCAGTTCCCAAGCCGTCCCAGGAAGACCGGGCCCTCCCCGTCGGGACTGTGCTCAGCCGTGAGGCGAGTGATGACCCAGTCACGCGCCCGAAACCACTCCGCCGTTCGCGATTCCCATAAGATGTTGAGAGCGATTGGCAGAAGGTTTGCCGCCTTGTCTGACCCACGGAAGCCTGGTGCCAGCGGCGTGATCAGAACGCTGCCATGGCTGACGAGCATGGAGGCATCCGCAGATCCAATTCCAGGAGAACCTAGCGCCGAACAGGACGCCCCGCGAGACAACCGGGATTAGTGATATCACTCGGATTCGCTGGACCCCACCCTGGGCTGACGGGTCTACTCCAAATACGGCCAGGTAACGCGCCGCATTGCTGCTTCTCACCGGATTGGTTGCCGCGCTCGTTTTGGCGGACCTTGGTTGCCAGACCCTTCAACATGTTTTTTATCGCCGGTACGTTGAGGCGTTGGCGACCGAGATAAACCTGCAGGCGATGCGCGGAACTGAGCACATGGGAGCACACGATTCGATTGGCTAACCTCCTGTTCGGAGCCAATCGGGTGGATCGCCGGGCCGAGCGAGCCGAGTTCAAAAAGGCGATCCGCTCGGCGGCCGACGCGGAGCAGTGGGTTGATGAGGTGACAAGGCTCGGTCATACACGGCACTTAAGCGAGCATTTCTTGTCCTCGTTGTGATTGCCATGTTGCTCGTGATGGCTCCGTCGTGATTTGTGAGCGGGTAGCACCCCGAAATGCTTTATCAGGGCATTGGGTACGGCGGCCGCGCACTGGTCCATCACCACGGATACGACCAGGAGACGACGACATCTGAGAGGAGGGATCAGCCGCCAAGGACGTGCTCAGTAGGCAAAAGCCGGAGACGAACCGATTTCCATATGCGGCGGACGAAGCGCGGCCCGGCGCGTAAAGCGGCTTTGAGCATTCGTTCAACCACGGACGTTGACTTGACGCATATATAGGCGATCGGCGATGCGGCGTGTGAAAGGTCGGCATTCTTGGCCGCTTGGTATCTGAACCGGTAGCGTCGGCACTGGCAAATCACTGAGTCGTACCCGAGCATCCGCGGCGACACGCACGACACTTTGGCCTTTGCATACCAATGTCCGTGACAATTCCTTGCTCGTCGATATGTTGAGTTCTGCTGTGTTCCTTCCCCGCGTCTCAGGTCGTGCCGCTAAACGCGCGCTCAAGCGACTCCGACTCCTGGTAGCTGGCAGGAACCGGGCAGCTTTGAATTCGAGCGGAAGCCAGCTGATTGGCGTTCGCTAGGTGCGAGCAGGGCGAAGAAAGGAAACCCTACTGTGACATGGAATGTATCGACTGCCATACGTTCGCTCTGTGTAACGCTGTTGGCGGCTATCCTGGCGCTGGTTTTAGTTGTGGCCTTGGCCGAAGATGCGGACGCCAGGAAAAAGAGGCGCAAAAAAGGTGTCGCGGACTTTGCCCTAGTTTTCCACCACTGCGATCCTCGGTTCACGCCGGAGGGCAATGTGCCCGACTTAGCCGCACGGTTGGCGCGCGAGCAGTGCGAGGACACCGGCAAGGATTTTGCGCCGCCGGATCGCTTCTCTTGCAGCCCGGGAACGCCTTTCCTGATCCCGACCAGGGCGGAATTTGACCCACCGAACATCCGGCCACCAAAGCCAATTGATGGCTACATCTGCAAGGCCGAGGGCAGCGTCAAAATGGTGTCCATCGACGGTGGCCCCCCGGTGAAACAGGCGGCGGAATTCGACCTGAACGATGTGTTAGACCGAGATGCGCCCACCACGGAGCGCGCGCAGGAGTACAAGATTCCGCCTGGCCAACTTGCGAGCCCGGACCTCTTCAAATGCCAGTTGATACCTAACTTACCTTCCACTACCCCCTCGGAGGTCGAAGCCGACGGCGAGACGGGTGTCGTCGACGTTCTCCAAGTAGCCCGGACCACCAACGACTTCAGCTGCGCGTTCGCCGAAAACCAGCAGACTTGTGTCTTCACAATGCACGAGCTCGTGCCCACTAATGTCGATGACGTAGACGAGCACGGCAACGTGAAACGGGATGATGACGGAGAACTGCTGGAAGATCTCGACCGCTGGGACCCTGAGGATGAGGCCGACTCGTTTAACGACTTGTTCCTCCCCATCGCGTGCCACCCGGTGCCCCTCGCGGTGCCTGCCGGTGCGGATGCTGCCGGCCAAGGTTCGGCGCTCTGGCCGTTCGGTTTGGTGTTGGCCGCTGGTGGGGCGATGGTGGGAGGCGTGATCATTGCGCGCCGCCGCATTCTCCAATGACTCCTGATCCGACATTCCTGCGGGCTGGCCGGACACCACGACGGCCAGCCCGGTTCATTGCCGCGCTTTGCCTTGCGGCCGTCACAGCTGCCTGCGGCACCGGCGGCGACCATGTCACCAAAGTCGGGTCCACAGCCACGCCGTCGGCAGCGACGACGTCACCGGATGTGAACGAGCTGCCCCCCGAGCCGACAGCGAAACAAGGTGGCGGCATCGAGGGCCCGTATGTGTTACGCATTCCTCAAATCGGTGTGGACGCCCACGTCGTGCCCGTCAAGAGCAACGAGGAACGGATACTTGAGCCTCCACCAAATCCCAGCGTCGTCGGTTGGTGGAGCGACGGCGCTGCCCCTGGTGCAGCGCAAGGATCCGCGGTGTTGGTCGGACACACTGTACGCCACACAGACGGCGGCGTTTTCGACGACCTCGGGTATTTGAGCCGCGGCGATGCCATCGAGCTCGAAGGACCGCACTCCACATTGACCTACCGCGTGGACTCTATCGATGTGCTGTCGATAGACGACTTCGCTCGCAAGGCCCCGCAGATCTTCAAACAGACTGGCGCTGGCCGGCTGGTCCTCATCACCTGCGGTGATTTTGTCGGGACGGTCTGGCGGTCCAACATCGTGATCAGCGCGGAGCCCGTCTCATAGTGATCTGGGCTAGCTCGTTTGTTATGCCTTCAGCTACCGCCTCCAAGACCTCTTCCCACACGTCGCCGGAGGAGGTGAAACCATGCCGCGATCATCCTGCTGAAACCGACACATAAGGCGCAGCCCGACAGCGGTTCTTGGGCTGTTAGTCGCATTCGACTATTTCTCGGGTTTGCGCTAGTGAGTACCTCCGTTCGCCCGTCGTGACCGCACCCGCCGGCGAGCGTTCCCAGTCAGTGGGCGGATGGAGCGTCTTCTGGAGCTCCCTCGCAGCGGGTGGGTCCGAGCAGGTTCGCTCATAGGTCCGACATCGACGAGCAAACTCGTTCCACTCCGTCATCGACAGATTGCGGTTGACGATCTTGCATCCCTGTGTGACCCAGAAGGTCAACCGCGGGTTCCACAGCCGTTGTGTGATCCGCGCCGGCGGTGGGCAGAAACTTGCCATCGGGACTGAACGCCACGTCTTGCACCGGGTCCTCTGATCGACGCGTGGCTGCCCCTGCGGCCTCCCCGAGGGGACACGCCTCGCGCTGGCCGATCAGGCTGATCGAGTGCACGAGCGGGCCGCAGCTTCCAAATGACCTTGGCCTGCTAGCCGCCTGCTAGCCGAGGAGGTAAATCCGCAGACCAGCGATCAGCTGGGTAGCTTCCGCAGACCTTTTAGCCACATCGGCCTGGCTAATGCAGCGTGGACAATCTCGGAAGCGGAGCGCCGAGCACGCCCGTTCAGCCGGAGTATTTCGCGGCAGAAGCGGAGCTGGGGGCGCCCGGTCCTGAGGGAAAGTCCGCGCAGGTGCGCTGATATTCCTTGTCAGGCAGAAATTGCTGCCACTCGGTCATTGACAGGTTGCGCCGGACCAGTCGGCATCCCACAGCTTGCCATTCCGCCGGCTGCCATTCGTGGAACCTTAGGTCCCAAAGTCTGACCGCCCCGTTCGCGCCCACGGTTCCTAGGGTTCTACCGTCGGGACTGAAGTCCAGCCCATACATTGGACCCTCGTGGGCTGAGAGTTCGGACCCGATCTGCGTGCCGTCTGAGACCCGCCAGAGTTTGACCGTTCCATCTTTACTAGCGGTCGCTAACATCTGACCGTCGGGGCTAAACGCCACCTGCCAGATGATGTCCTCATGGGCCAGGATGGGTTTTCCGTGCCGCTGGCCGGTGGCGGTATCCCAGAGCCGAACGGTCCGATCATCTCCGGCACTGGCTAGTAGCTTTCCGTCTCGGCTGAAGTCGATGCTCTCCACTTGGTTGGTGTGGCCGCCCAGGACCGGTCCGTACGGCTGCCCGGTCTTGACGTCCCAGACGTGGACTGTGCGATCCGCCAGCCCGGCGGCTACTAGCGTCCCATCCGGGCTGAATTTGACGGCATTGACGATCTCGAGGTTGGTCAATGGCTTTCTGTACTCGCGTCCGGAGTCGACCTGCCAGAATCGCACCTGGTTCTCGCTGTCTCCGGTAACAAGCAGCCTTCCGTCCGGGCTGAAGGCGACGTCCTGCACGTAGTAGTTCTCGTCCGACGGGTCGTGCAGCTGGATGGTCCTGAGACGTCGCCCACCCGCAACGTCCCAGATCGTCACAGTGCCCCCGTAATCCGCGGCGGTTGCGATCAGTCGGCCGTCGCGACTGAACGCGAGCCGTTGCGGGGACTCGTCGTGCCGCAGAGCATAGCCATGTCGCTGCCCGTCGGGCAGCTTCCAGAGTCGGATGGTGTTGTCATCGAGACCTGATGTGGCCAGCAGTCCGCCCCGCGGTGAGAACGCGATCCCGTGCACCTCACCGACGTGGCCGCTGAGGAATCGGCTCACCGAGAAGGTTTCGGGCACGCGCCAGGCGCGTGCCGTGGTGTCCCAGCTGCCGCTTAACAAGGTGTTGCCGTCGGGGCTGAACGCGACGTCGGCTACGT
>Ga0081455_10008808_pt1 | contig 10442 bp, 11 predicted proteins | sample TabmetS3T2R1_FD_70207 | JGI IMG/M metagenome (GOLD analysis project Ga0081455, IMG submission 70207) | Tabebuia heterophylla rhizosphere microbial communities from the University of Puerto Rico - S3T2R1 | ecosystem: Host-associated > Plants > Roots > Rhizosphere ... | reverse complement strand
CCCCGCCGTTCACGTGAATGGTTTGCCCACAGACGAACGACGCCTCGTCCGAGGCGAGAAAGGCCACTACGGCGGCAACCTCGTTCGGCTGGCCGAGCCGGCCGAGCGGCACCTGGGCGTGCTTGGCCCGGGCGAGCGGATCGTCGCGGGTGAGCTCGCGCATACGCTCTGTTTCGATCGGCCCGGGAGCGACGACGTTGACGCGGATGCCGGCCGCGGCCACCTCGGCGGCGAGGGCGCGGGAGAACGCGACGATGCCGGCTTTGCTTGCGGCATAAGCGGATCGTTGCGCGGCCGGCATGAAACCCCAGCCGGACGAGGTGTTGACGATCGCGCCGCGGCCGGCCCCGGACATCGCCGGCAGGAACGCGTGGCACATCAAGTACGTGCTGGTGAGATTGAAGCGCACCTCGGCGTCCCACTCGGCCGGAGACAGGTCGAGGACCGACCGCAGGTGGGCGCCACCGACCACGTTGACCAGGACGTCGGGCGTGCCGAACTCACCGACTACCTGGGCCGCGAGCGCGCCGACGGCGTCCGTGTCAGTGACATCCGCCACCACCGGCTGCACGGATTCCGGATCGGAGGCCTCGCGCACCGTCTGTTTCAGGGCATTCTCGGCGATATCCACGGCGACGACCTCGGCGCCGTCGGCCGCCAGTCGCTGCGCCGTGGCCCGGCCGATGCCTGAACCGGCGCCGGTGACGACGGCGATGCGGCTCCTGTTGGTCATGCGTATTCCGTTCAACGAGGGATGTGTATAACGTATACACCTAGTCGAGCGGCGGTCGGGCCGACTAGCGGTCGGCGACGGAGCGCGTCACTGCGAGATGCCGAAGGGAATCCGACGTGAGCCTGCACAGTGTGGAGCGGTTGCTGTACGACCTGAATCGCGATCCGGCCAAGGTCGCCACCTTCCAGGCTGCGCCGGACGAGGTGTTGGAGAACTACGAACTCACCGTTGAGGAGCGTGCAGCGTTGCGGACGCACGATGTACTCGCACTGTACCGGCAGGGAGTTCACCCGTTGTTGCTGGCGCCGGCCAGCCGCTTCTTCCGGATCGACCAGGCCGACTTCCGGGCCGCATTGCTGCCGGCGTTGGGGGAGCGAGTGCGATGAGTGTCGTCGGATCCTTCGCGGTCAGTCACGCGCCCGGCATGCTGGCCTGGCCCGAGCGGGCCGAGCCCGGCGAGCGTCAGCGGCTGTTCGTCGACGGCTACGAGCAGGCCGGCGCCCGGTTACGGGAACTGAGTCCGGACGTCGTCGTGCTGGTCACGGGCGAGCACTTCGCCAACTTCTTCTCGGTGGTGCCGGCGTTCTGCATCCACGTCGGTGAGCACACCGAAGGGCCGATCGAACCGTGGCTGGGCGTGCCCCGGCGGCGCATTCCGACCCATGCGGCGCTGGCCGATCGCCTGCTGCGCGCCGCGCTGGACAGTGGTCGCGACGTCGCGTTCAGTCACGAGCTACTGCTCGACCACGGCAGCATGGTGCCGCTGCACCTCATGGGCGTGCCGGCTGAGACGCCGATCGTCCCCGTCATCGTCAACACCCTGATCGATCCGCTGCCCTCGCTCGACAGTTGCCGACGACTGGGCGAGGTCCTGGGCGCCGAGCTGGCGGCCAGCGACCTGCGCGTCGCGCTGATCGCCGCCGGCGGCCTCTCGCATTGGCCCGGCATGGCCGAGGCCGGCAAGATGAGCCCGGAGTGGGACAACGCCGTGCTCGATGCGCTGGTGGCCGGACAGCGGCACGCGTTGTGGGCCCTGCCGTCGGCCGGTTACGCCGACGCCGGGCCGGGCGCCGAGGAGATTCGCGCCTGGGCGGTCGTCGGGGCTGCGGCGCCGGAAGGGCGTGCCGACGTGCTCGCGTACGCGGCGGTCGACGCCTGGGTGACCGGCTGCGCCGTGGTCGATTTGCAGGGGACGGGTCGACGTCATGACCAGGTGGCCGTCGAGACCGCATGAGCCGGCCGCAGCGCGTCCGTACGCTAGTGTATTCAGTACGCATTGTCGGGCAGCGAAGGGATTGCCGTGGAGCCAGCCGAGCGAGTAGCTGAACGCGTCAGGGATCGCGACGCCCCCGAGCGCGGCTTCTACGAGTCCGTCTTCGCCGCCCTGGCCGAGCGGCGCCGTCGCGCGCGCGAGGGACGCATCGTCATCAAGGCCAGCGATGCCGTCTGGGAGGAGAACCGGCAGGGCAAGATCGGCTACTACCTGCACGAGCACGTCAAGGACTCCGCGCTGCAGGACTGGCGGGTCTTCGCCCACGAGATCCACACGCACTCCGGACGCCACACCCACCAGGGTGGCCTCGTGCTGTACGTGACGAAGGGCTCGGGCTACACCGTCGTGAACGGGCGGCGCGAAGACTGGTCCGAAGGCGATCTGATCCTGCTGCCCGTACTGCCGGGCGGTTGCGAACATCAGCACTTCAACGAGGATCCCGACCAGCCCAGCGAATGGTTCGCGTTCATCTTCGTGCCGGTGCAGAACGCGACCGGAGCTCTGTTCGAGCAGAAGGAGAACAGCCCGAACTGGAAGGACGACAAGTGAGCGCGGCGCACGAAACGGAGAGCCTCTGGGACTCGATCATCCGGCGCAGCGGGGCGGAGCGCTCGCGGGTCGAGACCGGTCGCAACACGGTCCGGCGCGACGAGATCACGCCGGAGGTGACGCCGTTCGGGCTGCTGCGCTGGTACCTGCACAACGACCTGGAGGCACCGGTCACCCATTCGCTGTACTTCTGCGAGCTGGAGATCCCGGTCGGATCCCGGTCCGGACGGCTGCGGCACCAGGGCGGCATGGTGCACCTGGTCGTGCAGGGCAGCGGGCACACGCTGTTCGACGGCGAGGAACACGAATGGGCCGCCCGGGACGTGGTGGCCCTGCCCGTCCGCCCGGACGGCGTGATCTTCCAGCATGTCAACACCGGCACCGGACCGGTGCGTATGGTCGTGGCCTGGCCGAACCTGGACTCCTCGATCGGGCCGGAGGGCGGCGTGGCCATGGAGATCCTGGAGCCGGCGCCCGAGTTCGCGGCGACGAGCTGATGGCCGACGCGCTTCCGAAGGACGCGGCCTCGATGGACGCGGCTGCGAAGGGCACGGTCACCCGGCCGGCTCCGGGCCGACCCGTACCGGCCGGCGCCGTCGAGGTGACGACCGCCCTGGGCGCGCAGTTGGGCGTGACGGCCGACGACGTGTTGCGGATGCGGTCCTACACCGGCCGCGAGGCGTTCGCCCGCGTGACCCAGCCGGTCGACGACGCGCCGAGCCTCGTTCGCCTCGGCCGGATGCTGTGGACCCGGCTCGGCGTGCGGCCGGGCGACACCGTCGAGCTGTGGCGCGAACCGGATCCGGGCGAGGCCGGTGAACTCACCGTCCGGCCGGCGTTCCACCTCTCGCATCATCTCGGCGATCACGTCGTCGACTTCCTGCGCAAGGACGCGACCGTCGTCTGGCCGGGTGCCAAGGTGTTCGCACCGATCTTCGCCGGCGGTGGCGGCGTGGTGGTGCGCGTCGACGCGGTCGACGTCGAACCGGCGGTCGCGGGCGGCTCGACGCGCATCGAATTCGCCGATCCCGATCCGGAGATCGCCGAGCGGCGCACGACATTCGCCGAGGTGGGCGGGCTCGACGCCGCCCTCTCGAAGCTGCGCGACATCATCGAGCTGCCACTGCTTCGGCCCGGCCTGTACCGCTCGCTGGGCGTCCGAGCCCCCAAGGGCGTGATCCTGCACGGACCGCCGGGCACCGGAAAGACACTGCTCAGCCGGGCCGTCGCGCAGGAGCTGCGAGCCAACGTGCTGAAGATGCCGGCCACCGAGCTGGTCGGCACGTACTCGGGGGAGACCGAGGCCAACCTGCGCTCGCTGTTCAACGAGGCCGCGCATCACGCCCCGACGCTGATCATCATCGACGAGCTGGACGTCCTGGCCACGAGCCGGAATCGCCTGGCGTCACAGGGCGACATCCGTGCGACCACCCAGCTGCTCACACTGCTCGACGGGCTCGAGCAGGTCGACGGCGTCGTCGTGCTGGCGACGACGAACCGCATCGACGCCATCGACGAGGCGTTTCGGCGACCGGGCCGCTTCGACGAGGAGATTTACGTCGGACCGCCGGACGGGCCGGGACGTTCGGAGATCCTGGCGGTCCACACGCGCGAGATGCCGCTCACCGCCGCCGCTGAGGCCGCGCTCGAGGACGTCGCGGCGGCGCGCACCGCAGGTTTCACGGGCGCGGACCTCATGCACCTGAGCCGCGAGGTGGGCCTCTCGGCGGCGCGCCGGCTCACCCGGGATGGGATGGGCACGGGCATCGAGCTCGCCGAGGCGGCCGACGGCGTCGAGCTGTCGATCACCGCCGAGGACGTGTACGAGGCGGCCGGGCGGGCCGCGCCGAGCGCGATGCGTGGCCTGCCGCCGGCCGGCCTCACCCTGGCGTGGGACGAGTTCGACGGCCTCGAGCAACTGCAGGACGAACTGATCGAGACGGCCCGAGCCACGTTCGCCCCGGGCGCGCGACACGGCGAAGGCGTCCTGCTCAGCGGACCTTCCGGCAACGGCAAGACCGCCCTGGTGAACGCCTTGGCGCGTGAGGTCAACGCCAACCTGGTCACGGTGGACGGCTCGACGATCTTCACGCAGTGGCTGGGCGAGTCGGAAGCGGCCATCCGGACGCTGTTCGCCAAGGCCCGCGACGTGGTGCCGTCAGTGCTCGTGATCGAACACCTCGACGCCGTCGCGCCCAGGCGGGCGGCCGGCGCCGACGGTGCTGCCGCAGCGATGGCGAGCAGCCGCGTGCTGTCGGCGCTGCTCTCGAGCGTCGACCGTTGTGTCAGCGCCGGCGGCGTGCTGATCGTGGGCGTGACCGACCGGGTCGAGCTGATCGATCCGGCGCTGCTGCGGGCCGGGCGGCTCGGGCAACACCTCGAGCTGCCCGCGCCAGATGCCCAGCGGCGCCGGCAGATCATCGCGCGGACGGCCGGTTCCGTGGCCGGGGTCGAAGAACTCCTCCGGCAGACCGAAGGAGCGAGCGCCGCCGATGTCCGCCGGCGCGCGGAACGGCTCGGCGCTCGCTGAGCAACGGGCAACCGAGCAAGGCCGAGTAAGGCCGACATCGAGCAGAAGGAATGCGCATGGACCAGGTGCGATTGGCGACCACGACCGCCGGTGATGTCGTGGGTATCGAGGATCAGCGACTGGTGCACAACTCGGTGTACCTCGACGAGCAGCTGTTCGCGCTGGAGCAGCGGGCGCTACTCGGCCGCGTCTGGAACTTCGTCGGCCACGACTCGGACCTGCCCGAGATCGGCGACTACCTGACCATCCAGATCGCCGGCAACCCGGTGGTGATCATCCGGGGCGAGGATCGCCAGATCCGCGGTTTCTACAACGTCTGCCGCCACCGGGGCGCTCAGCTGCTCGACGACGCCGGGCAGTGCTCGGCCATCCGCTGCCCTTACCACTGGTGGACGTACGGTCTCTCCGGCGAGCTCAAGGGCATCCCGGGCAGCCCGGCCTATGAGAACACCGGCTTCGAACGCGAGCGGTTCGGTCTCGTCCCGATCCGCACCGAGTCGATCTTCGGTCTGCACTTCGTGTGCGTGGACGAGTCGGCGCCGTCGCTGATCGACTTCCTCGGTTCGCGCATCGTCGAGGTGCTCGCGACGCCGCTGCAAACGGTGTCGATGGAGGTAATCCACAAGCAGTCGTGGACCGTCCCCATCAACTGGAAGCTGGTCGCGGAGAACCAGCGCGACGGCTACCACGTGCCGTTCGTGCATCCGATCTTCCGCTCGGCCAGCCCGGCCAGCCCGTACGAGCTGGTCGACAACGGCCACGCCGTGCAGTGGACGAAGCTCGACTACGACCGGTTGCCCGAGGAGCTGAAGAGCGCCGCCGACTACGCGCTGCCCGGCTTCGAGGGCGGGGGCGGCTACATCATGACGCTGTTCCCCGACCTGATCTGCCAGGTGCGCAACAACTACTTCATGCTGTCCAGCTCGGTGCCCGAGTCGCTGGACAGCACGGTGGTGACCCGGCGCATCTTCGGGGTGGTCGGCGACGACGAGGCGAAGCGCAAGGTGCGGATGGCCGCGGCGCAGGCGACCGCGCTCGCCTCCTACGAGGACGAGGACGTACCGGTGCTGCTGCGCCAGCGGACCGGCCTGGCCAACTGGACCGTGCCGTACAGCCTGATCGCGCGGGGCCAGCCGGCGACCGAGGGCACCCGCGGCGACGACAACCGGCTGCGCCAGTGGTGGGAGTTCTGGCGCGACTACGTCGGCGCGTCCACCAACACCAGCCCGTTCTGGAAAGGCTGATCGGGTCGATGCGGATAGGACTCGACACCGATCTGTGCCAGGCGTACGGGAACTGCTTGCTGGCCGCCCCCGACGTCTTCGAGCTGACCGACGCCACGCCGGTCGCGACCCTGCTGCAAGAACGGCCCGACGAGAGCCGGCGGGCCGCCGTCGAGGAGGCAGTGCAGAGTTGCCCGGTGCAGGCCCTGACGCTGCTCGACCAGTGACCGCCGAGCGCCCGGACCTGCGCCGGGTGGTCGTCGTCGGCGCCTCGCTGGCCGGCCTGCGGGCGGCGGAAACCCTGCGGCGTAAGGGGTTCACCGGTGAGCTGATTCTGGTGGGCGACGAACGCCATCCGCCCTACGACCGCCCCCCGTTGTCCAAGGGGTTCGCCGCCGGCGCGGTTTCGGTCGAGGCGTTGCGGCTGCGGCAGGTGGCCGACCTCGACGCGACGTGGCGGTTGGGCGAGCGGGCGGTGTCGCTCGACCCGCAGGCCCGCGTGGTCGGCCTGAACGACGGGACGCACCTGCCCTACGACGGCCTGGTGATCGCCACCGGCGCGCGTCCGAGACGCCTGCCCGGCCTGCCCGATCAGGCGCGGGGACTGCACCTGCTGCGCACCCTGGACGACGCCGTGCGCCTGCGTACGGAGCTGGTCGGCGAGGCGCGGGTGGTGATCGTCGGGGGTGGCTTCATCGGCGCCGAGTTGGCCTCCACCGCCCGCGAGCTCGGCCTGTCCGTCACGATCGTGACACCGCTGCCCATGATGGTGACGGCGCTCGGGCCGCTCGCGGAGGCGGCCGCCGAACGGGCCCGGCGGCACGGCGTCGAGGTCGTCGAAGGCGCAGGGGTCACCGGAATGGTCGTCGACGACGGCTGCGTGCGCGCCGTCGAGCTCAGCGACGGGTCGACCGTGGCGGCCGACGTCGCGGTCGTCGCCGTCGGCGTGATTCCCAATACGGACTGGTTGATCGGCTCGGGTGTGCGCATCGAGTCGGGCGTCGTCTGCGACGCCACGCTGGCGGTGTGCGAGGCGCCGGACGTCGTCGCGGCCGGCGACGTGGCCTGCTGGCCGCATCCCGCGCTGCGGGGCGAGTTGCTGCGCCTGGAGCACTGGACGAACGCCACCGAGCAGGCGGCCGCGGCCGCCGAGCGACTCCGTACCGGTTCCGGGCCGGCCTTCGCGACCGTGCCGTCGTTCTGGAGCGATCAGTACGGAATCCGGCTTCAGGGCATCGGTCTGCCCGGCCGCGCCGACTCGGTCGATGTTGTCGACGGCGACCCGGCCGGTGACCGGTTCGTGGCGGAGTACCGCCGCGACGGCGAGCTCGTCGGCGCGATCACCGCCGGCAGCGTCAAGGCGTTGCTGCCGTACCGGCGTGAGCTGATGCGTCGCTTCGCGAGCGCGGCCGGCGAAATGGTGCCGGCTCAGTAGTGGATCGAGCCGACCCGGCCACCGCCGCACGGGATCGCGTCCCCGCTTATCGCGATGCTGCGGGGCGAGGCCAGGAAGGCGATCACGTAACCGACCTCGTCCGGCTCGACGATCCGGCCGATCGCGTAGTTGCTGCCCATCGCCGCCGCTGCGGCGGACACGTCGATGCCGGCGGCCTCCGCGCGTCGATGCAGCTGGGCGTCGATGCGCTCCGTCCGCGTCGTACCGGGGTGTACGGCCGTCACGTTGACGCCGTGCGGGCCGAGCTCGTCGGCGAGACTCTTCGTCAACGCCGCCACCGCGACGTTCCGCACGGCCGCGCTGACCGCACCGGTCTGTCGCGCGGCCAGCCCGGCAACACTGATGATCCGGCCCCACCCCCGTTCGACCATCTGGGGCGCGACGGCCTGGGCACAGCGGAGGTAGCCGATCGCCTTGATGTCGATCTCGTCGCGCAGCGTGCCGGTCGAGATCGTTGCGGCCGGACCGGACGCGCCGGCCGATCGGGCCGCGGAATTCACGAGGATGTCGATGCGTCCGAGCTCGGCCGTGGCTCGCGCGACCATGTCCGTCACCGATGCGTCAGCGGCGGTGTCGACGCCCACCGGGACTACGCGGCGCCCGGTCTCGGCGGAGAGCTCGTTCGCCGCATCCTTCAGTGCGGCCACGTCACGGGCGGCGATCACGACGTCGCAGCCCTCGCGCGCGAGCTGGCGGGCGGCGGCCCGTCCGATCCCGCGGCTGCCGCCGGTCACGAGGGCACACCGGTCGTGCAGTTCGAGGTCCATTGGGTTCCGTCCGGAAGGTCGTAGACGTTATGGTGGAAACTGTATCCCAGATCCCCGCGGAGGATGGCGCATGACCCGGGTCCAGAAGAAGCCGGCCGACGTGCTCGCCGGCGCGAACCGCGAGGCCGCCGACGCCTTCGCCGCGTTGCGCCGCGCTGTGGAGGCCGGCCCGCTCGACCAGGGCACGGTCGAGCTGATCGTTATCGGCGCGCTCGCCTCGGTCGGGCAACTGGGCAGCCTGGCTGTTCACGTCAAGCGGGCGGTGCAGCTCGGCGTCACACCTGAGCAGATCAACCAGGCCATCGTCTCGACGCTGGCGGCGAGCGCGGTCTTCAACGACGTGGTGGACGCGCTGCGGGCCGCCGAGCAGGCGTACACCGGCTGACTGCGTGCACGGCGTCGCACGAGACAAGGTGTATACAGTAGCCGCATCGCCTGGTAACGTCCCTTCCCGTCAGGTGGATCACCGCCCCCAGCGGGTATTGCGGGGGCCGGCCAGGGCGATGACGTTCTGTGTGAACGACGTTCCGGAGAGGGTCTAAAGTGTTGACAGTAGTCAGCCTCAGCGCGAACGACGGGCAGTCGGCGGCATGACGCTCTTCCTCGACAGTGACGACATCCGGTCGCTCGCCGCGGAGGACGTCTGCGAGCGGGCGGCCTGGGCCGCTGTGCGCGCCGAGTCGTCCGGCCGGACGCAGCTGCCCGGGCGCATCGACCTGCCCTGCGAGAACGGCTTCCTGCGTGTGATGCCGGCCGTGCTGGGCGCGGTCATGGGGCTCAAGGTCATGACGCTGGCCGAGGGCATCGGCAACCGGTACCTGGTGCTGATGTTCGACTCGCAGTCCGGCGACCTGCGCGGTGCGCTGGACGCCGACGAGCTGACGCGGCTGCGCACGGCGGCCTACACCGCTACCGCGGCCCGGCTGCTGGTCGGCGAGGGCGCTCCCCGGAACTTGGCCGTGATCGGCTCGGGTTTCGAGGCCGACGGGCATCTGCGCGCCTTGTTGCGGCTGTGGACGTTCGACTCGGTCAACGTGTTCAGCCCGTCGCGCGAGCGCCGCGAGGCCTTCGCGACTCGGCAGACCGCCGAGCTGGGCGTCAAGGTCGCAGCGGTCGAGACGCCGGACGACGCGGTCGGCGACGCCGACCTGGTCATGATCGCGACCAAGTCGCGGACGCCGGTGCTGGACGGCACGCGCATCCGCAGCAACGCTGTGGTCCTGTCGGTCGGCTCGACCCGCCCCAACCTCCGCGAGCTCGATGCGGCCACGATGCGTCGAACCGGCACGCTCGTCGTCGACGCCGTGGCGCAGGTCAAGGCCGAGTCGGGCGACATCAAGGCGGCGCTGCGCGAGGGCGACCTCACCGACGATCGGCTGGCCTCGGTGGCCGCGGTCGCGGACCGGCCCGAGCTGCTGCGCCGAGGCGACGGTCGTGACCTGCTGACGTTCAAGTCGGTCGGCACCGCGTTACAGGATCTGGCCCTCGCGGAGTTGCTGGTGGCGGCCGCCGAGCAGAACGGTGTCGGCCGCGAACTGGGTGAGCTGGCCGCGCTGAAGCCGTTCGCCGACAACTCGGTGAAGGTGAGTTGATGACGCAGCTCGCCGTCGCGACCAGCTCCGTGTTGGCCGACGTCCCGACCCAGCTGCTGATCGGCGGCGTCTGGCGACCGGCTGCGAGCGGGGCCAGCTTCGCCGTGCTGGATCCGGCCAACGGCGACGAGCTGGCCCGGGTCGCCGACGCCGGCGCCACGGACGCGTTCGCAGCGCTCGACGCGGCGGCCGCGGCTCAGGCGGCATGGCGAGAGACCGCACCCCGCGACCGCGCGGACATCCTGCGTGACGCCTACGACTCGGTCCGGCGTCGGCGCGACGAGTTCGCCGAGCTGATGACCTTGGAGATGGGCAAGCC
>Ga0081455_10008806_pt1 | contig 10442 bp, 8 predicted proteins | sample TabmetS3T2R1_FD_70207 | JGI IMG/M metagenome (GOLD analysis project Ga0081455, IMG submission 70207) | Tabebuia heterophylla rhizosphere microbial communities from the University of Puerto Rico - S3T2R1 | ecosystem: Host-associated > Plants > Roots > Rhizosphere ... | reverse complement strand
CGACGCTGCAAGCCAGGCCCTGGCGATGGGGCCGATCAACCGGGAACAGGTCCGGGACTGGCTTGCCCGCGTACATGCCGGCGGCCTGCGCTTGAAGTCAGCCGCCGAAACCGTCGCTTCGTTGAAGGACAGTCGCCGGCTCAATCCGCGAGCGCTGGGCACCACGGATATCGAGCCAGTGCTGGCGAGCGGACTGCGTACCTTGGAGAGTTGCCTTCTGGCGATTCGCGCCCTCTTCACCGTGCTGCTGAGCGAACTTCCCACCGAGGACAGGCCTGACGATCCGTACGGCGAAGAGCTCCGGGCGGCCTTTGCCGTAGTTCTGCACGACGCCGCCGATTGCATCCGCTCGTTCGGCAGCCTCGTCCTTGCCGAAGTGGAGGAACATGAGGAAGAGGCAGAGCGGTCCCTTGATGAAAGCCTGGAGATCCTGCGCGAGACCCAGACGGTCCTCACCGAACTGATGACGGTCAACTTTCAGGACAACAAATCTTCCTGGCTACTGCGGGGGTCAATCCTGGCGGCTGTCGAGCATGTTGTCGACGAACTGAATCTCGAGAATCACGCCCGCGCCCGGCAACAGTGGAAGGACGAGCAGCGGACCAGGCCTCTCTCGCAGTTGCCACCGATCGTCAGCGCAGCTCTGCCCCATCCCGACCGACCGTTGCTGCGCGGCCTTCCGCCAGGCACGACCTGGCGTAATGCGTTTGTGAAGCAGGCCAACGACGAAGATCGCCGCGACGATGATGATCATGCTGACGAGTGATGGCGGCCGCATCATTGTGCCGGAGTTCGGCTGCTTTGATGCTGCCGCAACGTTGCGATCAGCAGCACAAGGGCAATGACCTGGCTGGCTATTACAACCGCGATCAAGATCGGAAGTGATCGCTCGTACAGTGCGCCGGCCATGACACCACCTGCGACGGCGGCTGCGCCCTGAACAGCGGCGAAGACGCCGTAGGCAGTGGCACGTCTCGAGATCGGGACGAGGTCGGCTACCAGCGCCTTGACACTCGAGTCAAGCACTCCCCCAGCCGCACCCCAGAGGAGCACCCCGGCAATTGCGATCAGCGGCGAGCCGGCAAACGCCAGAACCGGTACCGCGGACACGAGGAACGGCAGGCTCAACAAGGCGCCGCCCCTGGTGCGATCGAAGAGCCAACCAGACCCAAGCGCGGCGAGTGCCTCTGCCCCCATGGCTGCGGCATAGATCAGCGGTACCGAGGCGACGGATACCACGTGATCTTGGGTGAGGTGATAGGCGATAACGGCGAACGTGACGAGCCCCGCACTGGTTGCCGCTGAGGCAGCCGCGAACAACCAGAACACGCCGGGCAGCCGGCCATGCAACCTGGAGAGCAGTGATTCTCGAGGCTTCGGATGAGCTGGAGTTTCCGTTCGATCCGAGTGCTCCTCACTCACAACGGGATTGCCCATTCTCCGCCAGATTCGGACAAGGATGAGCATTGCCACCGCTCCAGGAACGATCAAGACAGCCATGGCCGGCCAGATCGTTCCCGCCGCAGCGGCAACCACCGCCACGAGAACAGGCCCGGCAACGGCACCGATCTGGTCCAGTGCCTGGTGTACACCGAAGCCGCGGCCGAGTCCGACCGCAGCGGCAGCCTGCGCTAGCAGCGCCGTCTTGGCCGGGCTACGGACAGCCTTTCCGAGCCGCTCTCCCAGGATGAGGACGCAGGCCAGTGCTAGCCCGGCACCGGCTAGGAACGGTGTAATGGCGAGAGCCGGTACGCAGACCACGGTGAGGGCATAGCCGGCGAAGGTGAGTGCCCAATAGCGCCCGCTCCGGTCTGCCCATGATCCGAAGACAAGACGCATGAGTAGTGCCGTGGCCTCACCCGCACCGCTGATAAGGCCCACGAGGACTGCGGAGGCGCCAAGCGATGCCAGCAACGGTCCCGTGACCGAGCGTGCTCCCTCATACACCATGTCCGCGGCAAGGCTCACTACGCCAAACCCGACCACAGCACGCCACGGCGACCATGAAGGCGTAGCGACGGAGGCGGTGACTGATGCAACCTGCTCAGCCGCTGCCGGCCGGGCTTGCGCCGGTTCTTTCACGATTTCACCGCTTCCGTTGATGTAGCAGATGCGGTGCTCGTTGAACGATCATGTGGGATCTGCCGCTGCCGCCGGTATTCGCGCCAGGTCAACGCGACGATCACGGCGTCGAAGATCGTGAGGGCGATCAGGCCTGCGCTCGGATCAAGCACAATCCGATACAGCTGATAGCCGATAAAGATCAACAAGACAACGATCATGCAGGGATACGCCCAGAGCTTGTTCAGCAGGAGCGCGATGACCAGCACGACCTTCACGGCGCCGTGGGCCAGCAGATAGACGGCGCCGAAGAGCACCGCGCTGCCGGTCAGCCCGTTCGCGGTGTGCAATATGTAACGGGCCACGACGTCGTGAGGATCCTCTGACAGCTCACCTTGGGTGATCATCGCCGCGAGGTGATGGATAGCACCCGGGGTCACGAACAGCAGGAGCACGCCACCTACGAGCTCGGCCAAGCCGTCGAGGCCCTTGGCGATGATGCCGATCTCGAAGACACGGTCCAGCCAGTCCTTTGGTTTGAACATCGTTACCTTTCAGACAGGCGATCAGCTCTGTCCGAGTTTGAGATGATCAATCTGTGGTGCCGCTGAGGGCGGTGTACACATGGTCGGCGTAAGTTTCGAACCGCTCTTCACACTGCTTGAGCGTCGTGGCCGAGTCGGTGCTCTCCGGGACACCGAGCAGATCGCGGCTCCGTAACTCGCGATACCAGCGGCGCAGCCTGTCGAGGCTTTGCTCCTCCTCCTCGAGCTCGGCAAGGGTGTACTTGCCGAGCCGCTCCTCTTTTTCCAGCTCAGCCAGGTACTTGCCACAATCGGCGCCGAACTCTGCCCATTCCTCCTTGCGCGCCGTCGCGTACGACTGCTCCAGCCGAGCGACGTCCTGGTCGGCGTAGCCCTTCGCTGCCAGCCGAAGCAAGGTTCCCCCTGCGGTATCGACGAGGCTGCCCACGCGCTCCAGCAACGGCCGTACCGCCGGCAGGTCCGGGACCGCCCACACCGCCTTTCCCAATGCGATCGCGCCAGAGCGCCGCAGCTCGCGCCACAACGCCATGCGATGGCGCGCTGGTTCCGCTGGCAGCCGAGCCACCACCACTATCCATGAGCGAGCACGTAAGCCCTCTGCAATATCTGTCACAGGCTCCAAGTTACATCTGTAACTCAGCACGGTCAGCGGACGACCGAGGGCTGATCGTGAGCACCAAGCCGCCGAGCCCGCCAGCGGATAGCGCTATGTCAGTCCGAGCGGTCGCGATCTCGTGCCACCTGTACCACCGCCTGAATCGCGCGGGCGACCGCGCGCGCGTACTCGCGATCCGAGATCAGGGACTCGTGGCTGGCGCCTTGCACGATCTCGAAGCTTGCGTCCGCGGTCAGCTGGCTGAGCTGGTGCTGCAAGTCAGTGAGCAGCTCACCCCCGACTGGTTGCTCACTGACGCCGAGCACGCTGAGCGGAAGGTCGCCGAGCGGTGCGGCGGCATTCAGCTGCTCGCGGCTGACCGACCAGGAGCGCATCTGCTCAGCCTCGGTGGCGGCGAACCCTGGCAGCGCCGCACCCGCTCGCAGCTCCGCCACTTGCCGCGCAGGCAACCCGGCAGAGATGCCACCCGAGAGGTTGAGTGCGCGCAGCAGCCCTAACCAGCCCAATCCGCTGAGGACCCGCTGCGAGATTTCCACGATCTTGTCCGCGTGGGGCGTCGGCCAGCGCAGCCATTGATCAGGATGTGAGGCGTCAACCAGGACCAGACCCGCTGTCAACGCGGGAAAGAGGTCTGCGAATGCGCGGACCGGCAGACCGCCGAAGGAGTGTCCAGCGAGCACGTATGGCGGGTCGAGGCCCGCCTCCCGCAGCGCATCTCGCAACTCGACGGCAATTGTCTGGGCGTCCCGCGGCCGGCGGCTGCGCCTGCTCCAGCCGAGCCCCGCTCGGTCATAAGCAACGCTGCGGACCGTTGACGCAAGCTCCTGCTGGACCCAGTACCAATTCGGCGAGAACGAGCCCATACCTGCCTCGAGCACGACAGTCGGTCCGCCGGAATCAGGCCCGAGAACCTGCAGGTGCATTTGGTGACCATCCACATGGACTAGCAACCCTGGTGCCGGATAACGCATTCGATCGCGGACAGTGAGCGCTTGCTGAACGCCGGCCGCAGACCCCAGGACTGCAGCCAGAAGCAGCGCCGCCCTGCCCCACTTCATTCAGTCCACCTCATCAGGGCGACTGTTCAGTAACCGGACCGATACGGAACAGGTGCCATTGCCACGCGTCTAGCTGGACGAAGAGCCCGTCCACAAGATCGTCGCCGGACCGTGTGAAAACCATGTCTCGGGTGGGGTCGGTGAGTTGGCATTTGTGCTTACGCAGGTCTTCCCACGGCGTACGTACGCGGCCTGCGGCTGTGCCGTCGCTGAGATTGACGATGATCAGCCAGCGCGTGTCGCCTTCCCAGCACCAGGTGACGAGATTTTGGTACCTGTCATCTCCTGGCCATCCGGACCGGCCGCACAGGCGCCAGCGCCCGCGTCGGAACGTGGAGTCGGCTAGCGCGGGCAGGAAAGAGCGATAGAACGCGAGAAGAGCCGAGTCCGTTGGCTCGACTGGGTATCGGCCAAGGAACACCGGGAGATGCGCCGTCGCCCCCTGCATCTGGCCGTTGTGAATCAGCCTCGCGCCGCACTGGGTCAGCGCCGCCACCGCTGCGACCTGCGATCGAGTGGCACCGAAGGCTGACGCCGCCCGCGGTTCATCGTGGTTCTCAACGAACCTGACGAGACGATGCTGGTAGTCATCGTCGGCGAGGAGATGCAGTCGGACCTGTTCGGCGGGGCCCTGCAGAATCCGGTCGTACAGTCGCTTGTCATAGCAGTAGTTGAAGCCTTGCTGCTGCAGCGACCACTCAAGATCCCAGTAGGCCTCGGCCAGGAACAAGAACCCGGGATGGGCGTCTCGCACCGCGTTGATCACTGTCGGCCAATAGTCGGCGCTCGGTGCGGGCCCAGCCCGCTCGTTCCAGGTTCGCCTGAAAATGTCGTTCATGACCAGCATCGCCATGTCGCAGCGAACCCCGTCGCACTGGTCCGCAATCTGGTTCAAGGTCTCGATCACCGCAGCCCGGAGCGCTGGGGCGAAGGCATTGAGCTGAACCACATCCGGCCAAGCGGGGAAGAATGGGTCGCGGCCATTGGCGAGAACTCGTCCGCCAATCTCCAGGAACGACGCTGGATCCCTCTGCAGGTCCGCGGCCGTGCCCGACACGAACACCTCCGGCTTATGCACGGTCCATGGATGATCAGGCGCCACATGATTAGGCACGAAATCCAAGATCAGACCCATCCCGCGGGCGGCCAGAGCTTCCCTTGCCCTGGCGAGTCCATCCCGTCCACCCAAATGATCATCTACGACATAGTCACGTATGCAATAAGGGGATCCGACCACGTCCTCGGCTCGCCAATCGGGAAGCGCGGCTCCAAAGCTGGCGCGCAAACTGTCATTTGACAGCGCGATCGCGACGCCTGCCGGACTGCGCTGCCAAACACCCATCAGCCACACGCCGTCGAAGCCGAGATCGGCTATTTCATCCCAGTAGCGATCAGGAACCGAGCCAAGATCAATAGCTGCGTCCTGATTCTGGCTGATTGCTGCAAGCCAGGGCCAGGTGTTGATCTCGTAGAGGAACGGGTAGGTGATCTTGCTCAACTCAGATGGCATGACGCCGCTCTGAATCCGTCTTGCTAGCCGGCGGGGCCAGCGACCAGCGGAGTCACGTCCGGGGTGCTGCCGACGTCGTCGTAGAAGACCATCCGGTGTACCCGGCGTGGCGGATCGAGCAGCAGATCAGCCACCAGAGCCGTCCAGCCGGTCTGATGCATGGCTCCGAGTCCGGCGCCGTTGTCGCCGTGGAAGTACTCGTAGAACAAGAGATTGTCCTTCCACGCAGGGTCGCTCTGCATAAGTTCGACGCCGCCGTAGACGGGGCGCCGGCCGTCAGGGCCTGGAAGCCAGATGCCGACCAGCCGGTCGGCCAAGTCACCTGCGATGTCACGCAGGGCCAAATGCTCGCCGGATCCGGTCGGGTACTCGATCGTGAATTCCGGCCCGAAGAACTGGTCGTACTGCAGCAGCGAGCGAATGACCAAGTAATTGATCGGAAACCATACCGGACCGCGCCAGTTGGAGTTACCGCCATACATTGCGGTGTGAGATTCGGCAGGCTCGTACTCGATAGTTGCCCCGGCGATGCCAGGTACTTGATATGGCGTGGAGTGGCGCTTTGAAATGGCACGCAGCCCATGGGGAGATAAGAACGCATCCTCATCAAACAATGTCGCGAAAATCCGCTTGAGTTGGTCGGGTGGGACGACTGACACCAGCCCGCGGCGGCTATTTCCGTGACCGCGCATCCGCCAGTCCAGGATCGTCCTATTCTGTGCTTCCATTCTGCGGGCAAACCGCTTTTGCAAGTGTTGGATTCGCTCGCTGTTTTGAGTGGGCAGGGTCATGGCAGGTAGAGCGGGAATGACCCCGACGAGGGTCTGGACCTTGACCGGCTCCCTGTTACCGGAGGCATCGGTGAGCAGGTCATAGAAGAATCCGTCGTCCGGGTCATAGCAACCGGACTCCTCGAGTGCATCCATTACCAGAACCAGTTGCTCGAGGAACTTCACAACCATGTCCTCATAGACGCTGTCCCGGTTGGCAAGAAGCACGGCCAAGGCGAGCATCGCGACCGAGTAGTAGGCCATCCATGCCGTTCCGTCTGCCTGGTCAAGCTTTACGCCTGGGGGCAGGTGGGAACGATCAAGGGGGCTGATGTTGTCAAGGCCCAGGAAACCGCCGCCGAAGATGTTGTTGCCCTCCGGATCCTCCCGGTTGAGCCACCAGGTGAAATTGAGCAGCAGCTTTTGGAAGACCCGCTCGAGAAAGTCGAGGTCGGTGGCACCATCAATGACGAACACCCTAAGCGCAGCCAGGGCATGGACGGGAGGATTGACGTCGTCGAAACTCCATTCATACGCCGGAAGTGCGCCATTCGGATGCAGAAACCATTCCCGCAATAGCACCAGCAACTGATATTTCGCGAACGCCGGATCTAGATGGGCCCAGCTAATGGTGTGAAATGCCAGGTCCCAGGCGGCAAACCAGGGATACTCCCACGGATCCGGCATGGCCAAGACATCGAACGAATCAAGGTGCCGCCAGCCGGAATTGCGGCCAACTCGATGCCCGGGCGGCGGAGCTGGCTGACCCTGATCCCCGTCTAGCCAGCTGGCCACCCGGTACGGATACATCTGCTTGCTCCAGATCAGACCTGCGCACGATTGACGCAGGACCCGCATCTCTTCTTCACCGATGTCATCGGGTGCCAGGGCGGCGTAGAACTGGTCTGCTTCGCGCTCGCGATCAGAAATGACGGTGTCAAAGTAGCTGCCTTGCCAGACGTCGGCAGTGGTCGGCTGTTGATCAGATCTGTGCAGCCTTAGACGCACTTGGGCCTCGCCGCCGGCTGGGACCGTGATCTGGTACCACCAGGAAGCCTTGGTGCCACGCTGAGCCGGGTTCACCGTGTTCGCGCCGGTGATCACGTGGTCGTTGATCCCATCCTTCGGGTAATCGGTGATGGGAGCAGCACCAAACAGTCGCGGGTTGTTGGATTCGTTGTCACAGAACAGTGCTTGCGGACGAACACCTTCGGCCGTCGGCGCCGCATCAAGCCGATAGCCGGAGAGGCGGGGATGATCAACAACGATGCTGTCCTCATCCAAGGACAACGCTGGAGCGTCGGTACCCGCGAACCGCCAGGTGTTGCGGAACCACAGGGTGGGCAGCACCGAGAGCGTCGCGTCCTCCGATGCATGGTTCTTGATCGTGATCTTGGCAAGCACCTCACTGGGTGAGGCTTTCGCGTAGGCAACATCGACGGCCCAGTAGCGGCCATGATCAAAGACGCCGGTATCCATCAGCTCGAACTCCGGTTCGTCGCGGGAACGACGACCGTTCTCATCGATCAGCCACTGATAGGGAAACGGCTCCTGGGGGTAGTGATATCGCCAACGCAGCCAAGCGTGGCTGGGCAACCCGTCGAGATACCACCAATACTCCTTGACGTCCTCGCCGTGGTTTCCTTGTGGTCCGGTGAGGCCGAACATGCGCTCCTTCAAGATCGGGTCGACACCGTTCCAAAGGGCAAGGGCCAGACAAAGATCATGGTGGATGTCCGAGAGACCAGCCATGCCGTCTTCGTTCCATCGATAAGTTCGTGATCGCGCGTGATCATGTGGGAAGAAGCTCCAGGCGTCGCCGTTGTCGCTGTAGTCCTCCCGTACGGTGCCCCAGGCACGCTCGGAGAGATATGGGCCCCACTCATACCACGGGTTCGCATCGGAGAGACCGTCCTCCGCCCGTCCGGTGGCCTCTGCGAGTCGGGCGTGCTCGGCAGTGGTGCCTGAGGATGACGCAGTCGTCGTCATGATCTCTCCTTGAAGCGGAATGCCTAGAAGCGGTAGTGGAGGACGATGGTCCCCTTCCGTGACAAGAAAGTACTGGTCGCCAGAAACCGGTTATAAAGGCGGACAGCCGTTGGATACTCGGCGATCTCGGGTTCCCGGGTGAGCAGGATTTCCCTTATCAGTTTCAGTTTCGGATTCCAGCTTTCGAGTTCCCGGGGGTCGTTGACGCCGGGAAACTTCAGCAGGCCGGAGACGGACTTGGTTCCCGGCACGTGCTCGCTGGCCCAGACGGCAAAGGGGGTGTAGCTGTTGAAGGCCATCTCTCCGCTGGGGAAGTGGCTGATCAATCGATTCACCAATGAGACAAAGTCCTCCTTGATGAGGAATCCCATCAAGCCATCGGCGACGATCACGGCCGGGCGGTCTGTGGGGACGTTATTGAGCCAGTCCGCGTCCGCCACGTCGGCACCGATGTTGTGAGCGTTGACGCGATCGGGTATCACACGCTCGCGAAGGGCGACCACGGCGGGGTAGTCGACGTCGTACCAGTCGACGGTGTCCGGCGCCGCAATACGGATCACCCGAGTGTCCAACCCGGCGCCCAGGTCAAGCCCCACCGCATCTGTATGGTGGCGAATGAACCCCGCCGCCACCTCATCGAGCTTCTTGGCTCGGAGTGCAACGTTGAGGATGAAATTCTTGTTCACTTTGAACTGCTCGAAGGGGTAATCGAGCTCGCGGACAATCTCGTCAGCAATCGCATCGGAGAGGACTGGCTTCGGCAAGCGGTTGTCGAGTGCCATGCAGTACAGCGTCAAGAACAGGCTGTCTTCAACGGGTGTGAAGGTCGGAACCGTGATCCCCATGGATTCGGTCCTCTCTTAGTTGTCCCTGAGCGAAACCGAGCAGGTTCTATGCGAAAGATAGTGCTGGGTCTTGTCGCCACGCCAGCGGCGCAAATGCTGCTGAGCATGTTTGCGGCCCAGGGAACCGATTCTCTGGGCCGCAGTCGAATGTTGGGAGTACTCACCCGAGCCTGTGGTCGTCCTCTAGGTCTCGTCGTCCTCGACATCGTCATCGTCGTAGCCGGCCGCCACATCTGCCGCAGCCGAATCCACTTCATCCTCGCTGGTCTCGCCAACAGCACGCTCCGGCGGCTTGTCGTCGTCATAGCCAGCGCGGACATCACTGCTGTAGGAGGATTCCCTTTCTTCAGCTTCGGTATCTGCACCGAATCTCGACTCGCCAGGCTCGGAACCGAACGTTGACTCACTCATCGAACCCTCCATTTCTCCGGAGCTGGCAGCTTCGATGTCGTGCCAGCAGTCACTGCGAGGTGGCCGCGACTGCACATACCCGGGTCCTCAGATTTCAACCTGCCCTGAAGCTCACCGCTCGAGCCCGACAATGTGCCATCCGAGCCCGCGATGACGGTAGCTGACCGAGAGCCCGTTGGCTTCGGCCACAGTGATCATCGCGGCCGGCGGGTGCACGAAGGCACGAAAGTCGCTGTTGCGCAAGCGGTGCAGGAGATTCTCCACGCTCAGGACCGCCCTAGTGAAGAGGTTCCTTGGTGGGTGGGAGAACACCAGGAGGCGTTTCGCATGGCTGGCAGCTGCGGAGAGCAGCCGTTCGTAATCGGGATAGCAACACACAACTCGGTGAAGAATCACGACATCCGCAGGTGCCACCTCCTCGGGCGAGCTCGCGATATCGAATATCCGCCGCGTCACCCGGGCAGCCATCCCGGAGTCCTCGAGCAACGCCGCAGCCTCAGCCTCGTAGCCGGACGAGATTTCCAGATTGGTCACGGCGCGTGCGCCGCGATAGAGCAGCTCAAGTTGAAGCTCACCGACGCCCCCGCCTATTTCTAGCACCGACGCATCTCGGATGCCATGCTCTGTCAGAACGGAC
>Ga0081455_10008805_pt1 | contig 10443 bp, 9 predicted proteins | sample TabmetS3T2R1_FD_70207 | JGI IMG/M metagenome (GOLD analysis project Ga0081455, IMG submission 70207) | Tabebuia heterophylla rhizosphere microbial communities from the University of Puerto Rico - S3T2R1 | ecosystem: Host-associated > Plants > Roots > Rhizosphere ... | reverse complement strand
TCGCCGCGGCGGTCGGCGCGTGTCGAGGTTGAAGGTCTGTGAGCGCGCATCAAGTGTGGTTGGTGCACTCGTAGGAACGGGCACTGCGTCCTGCTTGCTCTCTGAGTCCGCATCGACGAGGCGATGGCCGTGAACGTGGAGGCACCGTTCCTCGTCGCCGGCGCACTCGCGCCCAAGATGACCAAGGCCGGTGGTGGCGCCATTGTCAACGTCTCCACGATGGTGGCCGACTTCGGCCTGCCCCGAGCAGCGCTCTACGGGGCGACCGAGGCGGCGCTCCAGCTGTTGACCCAGGCGTGGGCTGCCGGCTCGCCGACGTCCTGCTCGCGCTGGCACCCACTCCGGCGGACGGAAACAGTGCCCCCCGCTGTCCTTAGCGGGTCCTCGACCGGGATGACTCGGCGTCGCGTCTCCGCTCGAGGCCCTCGAGCAGGACGTCGAGGGCGAACTCGAACTCGAACTGGTCATCGCACCAGCCCAGCGACGTGTTTGCGTCATGACTGACCGTCTCCAGCATCGCGGCGATGTTTGGGTAGTCGCCGGCCATCTGCCGGGCGAGCAGGTCCGGGTCCGGCGGCGGCTGCGAGTCGTCCCACGGTTCGTGGGTGTAGCCCAAGGCGCGGGTTCCCAGCGCATGGAGCACGTGATGGGTCAGGTCGAGCGAGAAGCCCCCGTCACGTAGCAGGCCGATGAGCGCGTCGTAGTAGCGGTTTGCTTGGGCACCCAGATCTGTTCGTGACTCAAGGACGCCGGGGCACCAAGGGTGGCGGAGCATCACCTCGCGGGCGGCGAGGATCCGTTGGCGAAGGGCCGGCTTCCATGGCCCGCCGATGTCGAGTGTCGCGTCGTTGATCTCGTCCAGGACGACGCTGACCATGCCGTCGAGGAGGGCCTCCTTGTTGGCGACGTGGTTGTACAGGGCCATCGCCTCCACCCCGAGCCGCCGAGCGAGCCGCCGCATCGTGACCGCTTCGATGCCGCTGTCGTCGGCGAACTCGACCGCGGCCCGCAACACCCGGTCTGTGCTGAGACGTGGTCCGCGGCGGGTTCGCGCAGCATCCGGCTCGGTCGTCGTCATCCGCGTCGTCGCCTCCTCGGGTGTGTACGCCGTAAATCTAGCCGGTTCCTTGACAGGTTTACGGCGTACACCTAGTGTTTACAGCGTACATGTACAGCGTACATCTAGACGCGCCGCGTGGGTGGTGGGAGCGGCCGGACGACTCCGCTACCGAGCTGGGGCGCCGCGGTGGAACCACGCTGTTGGCGTCTCCCGCGGGCTTGTACACCTTCGACTAAGGAGTGATGGCTTTGTCCACACATGTCATCGGCCAACCGATGGAGCCCAGCACCGTCGAAGAGTCACAACAAAGAGCGGCAAGGGCCGCAGGTCTTGCCTATCTCCTCGCGTTCGCGGCGATTGCGTATGTCAATTTCGGCATCCACTCGCGCCTGTTCAGCGGGGAGTCTCCGAACTACGGACTCGTCGATGCGGAGGAGACCGCGCGCAACATCCTTGCGGATCTGCCGTTGTTCCGCCTCAGCATCGCGCTGCTGCTGTCGTTTTGCGTGGCCATGGCGGTCGTCGCCGCGGCCTTCTACCTCATTCTCCGCCCGTTCGGCCAGACGATCGCGCTGATCGCCGCCGTCTGTCGCGTCCTGTTGGCCGGCGCCTGGGCCGTCGGGACCGCCCAGTTCTTCGAGACGATGCGGCTGTTGAATGGCGGCAGTGATCTTGACGTGTTCTCAGCCGGCCAACTGCGGGCCCTGGCGTCGCTCACGCCCAGCGTCTTCTGGGACCACTACTACGTCGGAATGTTCTTCTGGGGCTTGTCGACGACGCTGTTCAGCTACCTGTGGCTCAAGTCGCGATATATTCCGAGGGCGTTCGCCGCGTTCGGAATCGCTTCCGGCGCGCTGGCAACCCTCGACGCTCTCGCCTACATCGCCTACTGGAACACCCCGACATTCCAGAACGTCTGGGCATGGTTCGACACCCCCTTGGCCATCTTCGAAATCGGGCTGAGCGTCCTGCTGCTGACTAAGCCACTCCAACGGTCAGGAACCGGCGACGACATCGACTGAGACACTCGCCAACCGTCCTTGCGGCGTTCTGGATCCTGTTCCCACCACGCTTCGACACGACCGAGCCGCCAACGACTACTCCGCCGCGAATAGGCCGACATGTATACGACGCTGGCGTACCGGTCTCATTCGCTGACGTCCGGGATGTTCATCAGCGTGCGCGGGTGTGGATTCCGCCCATGACGGACGGCCGCGTATGCTCCTGAACGGTCGAGCACAGGCCCCGAAAGCGTGTGGGTTCACGCCCACCTTGGTCCGAATCCCACCGCCACCGCCAGTCTGACCAGGGCCGTGGGAGGTCGGCGTGGCCGAAGCGATCGACGCCTTCTTCCTCGAGCAAGTACGGGGCTACGCCGGTCGGCCGGAGTCGGTGCAGCCGCACGCCATGGATGCCGATCTGGCGACCACGCTGTTCGAGGCCCAGATCCAAAGCCGTCATCTGGACTTCGCCGCGCGCTGGCTGCAGTCGCAGGGCGAAGGCTTCTACACGATCGGATCCGCGGGCCATGAGGCCAATGCCGCTGTCGGCTTGGTGACTCGGGTCGATGACCCCGCGTTGCTGCACTACCGTTCCGGCGGCTTCTACGCGGCCCGGGCGGCGAGGCAGACCGGCGAGCTCCGGGAGCGAGGTCAGCCGCCCGCGGCCGACCCGATCGGCGACGTCCTGCTCAGCCTGACGACGGCCGCGGCCGACCCGATCTCTGGGGGCCGCCACAAGGTCTTCGGGCATCCGGGGCTCCACATCATCCCGCAGACGTCGACCATCGCCTCCCATCTGCCGCGCGCCGTCGGCCTGGCATTCGCGCTCGGCTCGTACGCGGGCGACCTGCCCGAGGCGCCCTGGCCCGACGACGCGATCGTCGTGTGCTCACTGGGCGACGCCTCGGTCAACCACTCGACCGCACAGGGCGCGTTCAATGCCTCGGGCTACCTGGCCCATCGCAACATCGACGTCCCAGTCCTGTTCGTGTGCGAGGACAACGGCATCGGGATCAGCACCCGTACTCCGGCCGGCTGGACCGCCAAGGCGCTAGGCAGCTTGCCTGACGTCTCCTACTTCACGGCGCATTCGCCCCGGCCCGACCGGCTGGTCCACGACGTACGCTCCGCCGTCGACGGCGTCCGGACGACTCGCCGACCGGCCGTACTGCATCTCAGCGCCGTCCGCTTTATGGGTCACGCCGGGTCCGATGTCGAGTTGGGCTACCGATCCCAGGCGGAGATCGCCGACGAATACGAGCGGGATCCGCTGTTGGCAACGGCGGACTACCTGATCAGTCGCGGCATCTGTTCGCCGGCCGAGGTGATCGAGCGTTACGAGTCGATGCGAAGCCAGGTCATGGATGCGGCGCAGTCGGTGATCGGCGAGCCTCGCCTTGCCACCCGTGACGCGGTGATGCGTCCCCTGGCGAGCGCTGCTTCCGGTGCCCGTCGGAGCAACACTGTCTCGACCACCCGTCGGGCCGAGGTCTGGCGATCCAAGCTGCCCGAGGAACAAGGGCGACTCACGCTAGGGCAGTCGATCAATGCCGCGCTGACCGACCTCATGATCTCGACTCCGACCGCTCTCGTCTTCGGCCAGGACGTCGCTCGCAAGGGTGGCGTCTACGGCGTTACCCGCGGTCTGCGACGGAGGTTCGGAGGGCGGCGCGTCTTCGACACGCTGCTCGACGAGCAGACCATCCTCGGCACGGCGCTCGGCGTGGCACTTGCGGGCATGCTGCCGATCCCGGAGATCCAGTACCTCGCCTACCTCCACAACGCGGAGGATCAGGTACGTGGTGAAGCGGCCTCACTCGCGTTCTTCTCCAACGGCCAGTACTGGAATCCCCTGGTGATCCGGATCGCCGGCCTCGCGTACCAGAAGGGCTTCGGCGGCCACTTCCACAACGACAACTCGGTCGCAGTCCTTCGGGACGTCCCCGGTGTCACGCTGTGCGTTCCCAGTCATCCGTCGGATGCGCCGCAGTTGCTTCGCGAATGCGTACGACTCGCTGAATACGAGGGTCGGGTATGCGTCTACCTCGAACCGATCGCGCTGTACCACTCGCGGGACCTCCACGAGGCGGACGACGGACTCTGGACCGCGCCCTACATCGGCCCTTCTGACGACGTACGAGACGGCGCGGGTGCATCGGGACCGCGGGCCTATGGCGACGGCGCGGACCTGCTGATCGTCACGTTCGGCAACGGTCTGCCGATGAGCCTGCGGGCCGCCCGGACTCTCGACAAGAGCGGGATCGGGTGCAGAGTCCTGGATCTCCGCTGGCTGGCTCCGCTCCGGATGGAACGTGTCGTGGCCGAGGCTCAGCGCTACGGCAAGGTCCTGGTCGTCGACGAGACGCGGGCTTCGGGTGGTGTCGCCGAGGCGATTCTGGCCGGACTGGTCGACAGCGGATATCGGGGCGTCATGGCCCGAGTCACCAGCGCCGACAGCTTCGTACCGCTGGGACCGGCCGCTGACCTGGTTCTGCTCAGCGAGCGCGACATCGTCGAAGCTGCGCTGGCGCTCGGCACGCCTGCGCCTGATGCCGGACCGCCTTCCTAGGAGACGCGCGAACAGGGACCGGCGCGGCCCCGACGAGCTGGCTGCTCCTCGGGGCCGGCCGAGCCATTGGCTCATCGTCGGTTTCCGGTCGACGGCCTAGCTCTCGCAGTTGGACGCTGTCTCGGCGTTACGGCAGATGTCGTTGCCGTCGTTGCCGTCAGCGGTGTCCACGTCGTCGCCGGCATCGACGTAGTCGTCCCCCAAGCCACCGAGGACGCTGTCGTCACCGGCACCGCTGTCGAGGTAGTCGTTGCCGTCGCGACCGTCCAAGGTGTCATTGCCGAGTCCGCCGTAGAGCTCGTCCGATCGAATCGAGCCAAGGAGGGTGTCGTCGAAGTCGGTGCCCACGACTCCCTCGATGGAGCGGGCCATGATCCGGTCGTCGGCGTCCCGCGTCGTCACGACCCCTTCCGTGAGGTCAGCCGTCACCGACGCCGGCGAGCCTGAGTAGTCGATGACGTCGTTGCCCTGGCCGTTGCCACCATGGAAGACGTCGCTGCCGGCTCCACCGACAAGAGTGTCGCCGAGGTAGCCGCCTCGACTCATCCGATCCGCTTCGCCGAACAGCAGGTCGTTGCCGCCTCCTGCGTACAGCGCGTCATTGGCTTCGCCGCCTTGGAGGTAGTCGTCTCCGTCGCCGCCCCAGAGCGTGTCCACCTGATCCCCGCCGCGGACCCGGTCGTCGCCGGGGCCACCGTTGATCTCGTCCGCGCCACCGACTCCGCAGATCAGATCGTTGCCGCCAAGGGCGTAGATCCGGTCGCTGCCGGCGCGGGCGACGATGACGTCGCGGTCGGGGGTGCCGACCAGCCGGTTGTCGCCGTTCGTTCCAACGATTGTGGCGGCCTTCCCGTCGCAGGTGGGTCGCGCGGCGGCGTCGGCCGGGCTCCACGCGAAGACGGACGCCAGGAGCGCCGTGGCTCCGACCGATCCCAGTAAACGAATGCTCGTCATCCGTTTCTCCTCCCCATAGGTAGTTGCTGGCTGTCGACAACGGGCGAGCACCGTTGATCCCCCAGAGCCGACGTTGAGAAGCAGGACCCGCTGACCCGGCCGGCAGGTTGCCTCCTCGATCGAAATCGGATGCGCCGAGCCGCTCGGCAGGGTTGTCCATGGACAGGAGCCGGGGGTTGCTAGCCAATGAACAAATCGATTGGCTAGCGTGCGCAGTTAGGCACTGCCCGGTGCCTTCGACCGGACTGAGCGAGGGACGCCATGAACAAAACCCGCGACCGCCAGGCCCTGATCGTCCGTGGCGGCTGGGAAGGCCACACGCCGGTCGAAGCGACCGAGCGCTTCATCCCCTTCCTCAAGGAGCAGGGCTTCGGTGTCGAGGTGCACGACAGCCCGGAGGTGTACGCCGACGCTGACAAGCTCGCTGCGACGGACCTCGTCCTCCAGTGCTTCACGCAGGGCGTCGCGACCGACGAGCAGGTGGACCCGGGCGGGTTCGTCGAGTACGAGGTGGTCGTGGTGCCCGACAAGGCCGATCACGAGATCGTGGCCGGCCGGGACCGGTGGGAGCTCAACACCGAGCAGTACTGGGTGCTCACCGACGACCTCAACGACGTCCTCGCCACGATCACCTTCGGCGTCGCGGACGACACGCCACGGCGCCAGGATCTGACGTGTCCCGCGGTCTGGACTCGCCAATGGGGACGCGGACGAGTCTTCGTCTCCACCATCGGTCATAAGCTGGACGACCTCGACCATCCCGACGTACGCACCTTGACCGAGCGAGGACTGCTGTGGGCGAGCCGCTGACCGGGATCATTCTCGACACCGACCTGGCGATGGGAGCATCCAGGTCCGACGTCGACGACGGGTTCGCTCTCGCCCTGGCCGTGGCCGATCCAGGGCTCAGGCTCGATGTCGTGACGACGGTCGGCGGCAACACCGACGTGCACACCGCGACTCGGCTCAGCAGCGAACTCCTCGAACTGCTGGGCCGTACCGACATCCCGGTCGTGCCGGGTGCGGCGTCTCCGCTCGATCCCAAGCTGCGGTGGCCCGATCGGGACCCGGTCGGGTTGCCGGGGCCGACTGCGGCCGCGGAGATCGTCTCGCGGGTGATGGCGGCACCCGGCGACCTGACGATCGTCGCGATCGGGCCGCTCACCAATGTCGCGCTCGCCCTGATGCTCGAGCCGCGGATCGCGACCGCCGTTCGCGAGATCGTCGTGATGGGCGGCGCCTTCCTGAAGCAGACGAATGTCGCCGAGATGCCTGGCGAGTTCAACTTCTGGTGCGACCCCGACGCTGCCCAGGTGGTACTCGCCAGCTGCGCGCCGCTGCGTCTGGTCGGACTGGACGTGACCGAACAGGTACGCCTCACCCGGGCCGACGCCGACCGGCTGGCCGAGGGCGGTGAGTTCGGCAAGTTGGCGGCGGAGAACACCCAGTACTGGATCTCACATCACGAGCGGATCAAGCCCGGTGAGGAGCGTGCGGATGACAGTTGCGCGCTGCACGACCCGCTCGCGGTGGCGGTCGTGACCCGGCCGGGACTGGTGACCACGTGGAAGAAGGCGCATGTCGCCGTCGAGACCTCGGGGCGAATCACCCGCGGCGTCGCCATCGCTGACCTGCAGAAGCGAGACAACCCGCCGGAGCCGAACTGCCAGATCGCGACCGGGGTCGACGCCGAGGCCTTCCTCGCACTGTTCCACGAGCGGATGGCCGGCTTGCCGTGATCGGCCGGGCGGACGTCGTGGTCGTCGGGTCGGTCAACCGCGACTACGTCTGCCGTGTCGACAGGTTGCCGGTCCCTGGCGAGACGATCCTGGGCGCCGAGGCCTCGGTCGGCTCAGGCGGCAAAGGCGGCAACCAGGCCGTGGCCGCAAGTCGGCTCAACGCCGGTACTGCACTGGTGGCGCGGATCGGACGCGATGGCGACGGCCAGGCCCTGGTCGAGCAGCTGGATGCGGCGGGCGTCGACACCAGCCACGTCGTCGCCACCGACACGCGCACCGGAATGGCATTCGTCATCGTCGACGCCCGTGGTGAGAACTCCATCGTCGTCGCACCGGGAGCCAACGAGCGGCTGGACGCCGAGGCGGCCGCCGATGCCGTACGGCGGGTCCTATCGCCACGCGGGGTGCTGGTCACCCAGGCCGAGATCCCCGCGGCGGCCTCGGCCGCAGCGGTACTGGCCGCGGCCGAGGCGGACTGCCGGGTCGTGGTCAACCTCGCGCCCTACCGGCCGATCGACGAACGCCTACTGGCCCACTGCGACCCGCTGGTCGTGAACGAGGCCGAGGCGGGTGGCCTGCTGGACCGCGACGTTCGGGGCACCGGCCAGGCCCGCGATGCGGTCGCCGAACTCGCCGAGCGTACTCACTCGGCCGTCGTGACGGTCGGCGCAGAGGGAGCGGTGGTCGGGCAGGCCGGCCGGGTCGAGCACGTGCCCGTCGAGTCGGTGCGGGCGGTCGACACCACCGGCGCCGGCGACGCGTTCACCGGCGCGCTGGCCGCGGCCCTCAGCGCGGAGTGCGATCTGCTGGAAGCTGTACGTGTCGGGGTTCGCGCCGCGGCGTACGCTGTCGCTCGTCCCGGTGCCCAGGCGTCCTTCCCGACCGCCACGGACATCGGGTTTCGACCACTACGGGCCGACGGCTGACGCAGATTGACGGCATGGCATCCACGTTCTAGCGTTCAGGCACTAAATCGATTTGCATCTCCGGCGAGAGTCACCGATTTGAGCAAGTCGCGCGTCGGCGTGATCGGGCTGGGCGAGGTCGCCCAGGTCATCCGTCTGCCCATCATCGAGTCGCTGCCGGAGCACTACGAACTTGCCGCCGTCTGCGACATCTCGCCGGCTCTGCTCAAGCGGGTCGGCGACCGTTACGGGGTCGAGCGCCGCTATGCCGATTCGGCGGCCGATGCGGTGGGTCAGGTCGACGAGGTGAGCATCCGGGTTCGGCTGTCGAAGGCCAAGGAGCGGGCCACCCTCGTGACCCCGGACCGTGGCCGGATCCCGCTTGACCTGATCCGCGACGACGACCGGCACGAGGTGCGGCTGGACCGGCTCGGCGGGTACGTGGAGAGGCTGGTGCCGTGAGGATCGCCGCACTGCGAGGGCGCGAGACGTTCGAGGTCGAGGAGATCGAGGTCCCGGCGATCGCGCCGGACGAGGTGCTGGTGCGCGTGGTCGGCTCGGGCGTGTGCGCGTCGGAGCTCGAGGCCTGGTCGGATGGCCCGCCGCCGGGTGAGGTGCGCTATCCGGGGCACGAGGTGAGCGGCGTCGTCGAGGCGGTCGGCGCCGAGGTGACCGACCGGGCTGTCGGCGACCGGGTCGGCGTCTGGATCACCGAGCGCGGCTTCGCCGAGTACGTCGCGGTGCGGGCGGCGTACAGCGTCCCGATCGGTGACGGTCCGCTCGACGAGGCGCTTGCCGAGCCGATCGCCTGCGCGGTCAACGCCGTCGAGGCGGCCGATGTCCGCCTGGGCGACGATGTGGTCGTCATCGGCGCCGGCTTCATGGGGAACCTGGTGCAGTCCCTCGTCTCGCTGCGCGGCGTCCGGCAGCTGACCGTCGCCGATGCGCGAGCCGACGCCCTCGACCGCGCCGCCAAGCTCGGTGCCACCCGGATCGTCGACGTCACCCAGGAGTCGCTGACCGACGGCCGCGGCGCCGACATCACCTTCGAGTGCACCGGCGCTCAGTCCGGGCTGGTGGCCGCCGGTGACACGACGCGGATGAGCGGCACCGTCGCGATCGTCGGGTTCCACCAGGGCGCCCCACGGGAGATCCCACTGGCGTACTGGAATTGGATGGCCTTCCGGATCGTCAACGCCCACTTCCGCGACATCGACGTGATCATGCGCGGGATGTCGGTGGGCGCGCGGCTGCTGGCCTCGCGGATCCTGGCGATGGACGACCTGGTCACGCACAGATTCCCGCTGGAGCGGATCAACGAGGCGTTCGCCACGCTCCGCGACAAGCCGCCGGGTTTCGCGAAGGCGGTCATCACGTTCCCCGACGAGTCTTGAGGGATTGCGGTAGCCATCTCCACCCGAGTCCCTCAAGGTCCGTGGGTCGCCTCTCGTGGCGCACCGAGCAGCTCGCGACACAGCCGGAGCTCGAAGTCGACGGCGTAGCCGAGGTCGTCGACATGGATCCGTTCGTCGTTGCCATGCACACCGTTGGCGACCACGTCGTACGGCGTGTGCCGGACCGGCCAAAAGCCGTACGCCTGGGACCCGAAGGCGGATCGGAAGTAGTGCGAGTCGGTGAATCCGTTGAGCAGTGTCGGCACCAGTACGGCTTCGGGGTCGACGTCGGCGAGGATGTCGGCGACCACGTCGATGAACGGGGAGTCCGCGGGCGAAGTCGTCCCGCCCGTGACCTCGTACGTCAGCCGCAACTCGTGGGGGATGTCGTCGCCGATGGCGTCGGCGATGGTAGCGAGCAGGTCTGCGTTGGTTGCTCCCGGCGGCAGGCGGCAGTCGCAGTCGACGCTGGCCCGGGCGGGGATCACGTTGAGCGCGTCCGAGCCCTGTAGCCGGGTCGGCGCGATCGTGGTGGCCAACAGCGGCAGCACCAGGTCCGTCATCGCGGAATGGAGCGCCGCGACGTCGGCGAGCGCGGCGTCCAGCTGATCCGGGTCTGGGTTGTCGGGCAGCGGGCCGGTCAGCATCTCGATCAGTCGTCGGGTCTCGGGCACCAGCGTGGCCGGCGCACGGAAGCCGTCGAGCCGCTCGATCAATCGGGCCAGCCGAACGACCCCACCTTCGCCGACGGTGGCCATCGTGGTCGCCGCCGGTGTGCCGAGTGCGGTGACCCGCACGGTGGCTGCCGACTTCTCCCCGAC
>Ga0081455_10008804_pt1 | contig 10443 bp, 5 predicted proteins | sample TabmetS3T2R1_FD_70207 | JGI IMG/M metagenome (GOLD analysis project Ga0081455, IMG submission 70207) | Tabebuia heterophylla rhizosphere microbial communities from the University of Puerto Rico - S3T2R1 | ecosystem: Host-associated > Plants > Roots > Rhizosphere ... | reverse complement strand
TGAGGCGACATCGCCCGTCGTGGTGAGGCGAGTGCCGACAAGGAACATCGCTGCCTGCGTGTTGTGCGGATCGATGGCGAGAGCTCGCAATTCGGCTCGCTCCGCATCCTTCCACAGACGCAACATATTGCAGGTCACTCCAATATTGGTCGGGATACTGGCGTCGCGCGGGTCGAGTTCCTCTGCTCGTTGAGAATCGGCCAGCGAGCGCTCCCATTCACCGCGCCGGCGATAAACCCAAGCGCAATACCCCCGCGCGTCCGCGTTGTTCGGTTGCAGTTCCAGCGTGCGGTTGAACTCTGCCAGCGCGTTCTCGTATTGGCGATGGCCCCAATAAAAGAATAATCCCAGCGCAAAGTGCGCTTCCGGAGAATTTGGAGCCAGCGCAAGAGCGTGGTCAATGAGCGATTTCACATCCTCTAATTCCGCTGGCGCCAAAGGAGAGACGAACCAATGTCGCGATAGTCGATTCCGTGCGAGTTCCGCGGCGGCCTCGGCGAAGTTTGGGTCACGTGCAAGGGCCTGTCGGTAAAACGCGTCGGCACGATCGTAGGCTTCGGCAGCCAGACTACTCTCTGCCTGGTGAAACTCGTACTGCCCGCGCAGGAAAAGATCATAAGCTTCCGTATCCTCTGTCCGTGCCGCGGCCAGGACCTGCGATTCGTTCGGCGAGAGATTCGCTTTCAAGGCGTCCGCGATTTGCGCTGCGACCTCGCTCTCAACTGCTAAAACATCCTTAAAGTCACGATCATAACTTTTCGCCCAAAGATGCGTATCGGCGCGGGCATCGATCAACTGCACATTCACCCGAACTTTATCACCAGCTCTCTGCACCGTGCCCTCGAGGATAGTGGAAACGCCGAGCTCTTGCGCGACCGTCTTTAAGTTGTCCGGCTTGCTCTGATACTTCGCCGTCGAGGTCCGCGAAATGACTTTGAGATCCCGGACCGACGCTAATTTCGTCAGAATCTCATTCTGGATACCTTGGGCGAAATACGCGTTTGCCTGTTCACCGGTCAGATTTTCAAAGGGCAACACCGCCACCGATTTGTCGATCTTGCGCGCCGAGGCGCGTGGCAAGAGAAAAAATCCTGCAGAGATAGAAATTATCGCGCCGGCGGCGACCAGGAGAATGATATTGCGGCGTCGATGCCGCCCGGGAATCTTCGGGGTGGCTTGAATTCCTTGCGGCGTCACGTCGTACGCCCATGCGAGGATGAGCGCGATCGGAAAACCGACTAACAAAAGCACGACGACAAGACGCAGCGTCCAATTCGGCAATTCCCACGCCGGAACAACCGCAGAACCAATTTGAATGATGAATGCCGCAGCGATGATATAAGCAGCCGCGACGCGATAGACTTTCCGACGCTGCAACTCCGCGAAGAAGCCGCTCATAAGTTGTAAGGTACGTCTTCGAAGTTAACTCAACCGTCGTCCAAAACTCCGACTCGTCTAGCCTGGGAGCGAAGGCTAGCGTGTGCGGCGGGAGAGGGCTCTAACTGACGAGAAACTACCACTCGCTTGCCCTGGGGTCGAATGAGCTGGCAGCGCGAATGAGTTACGGCCCAGCTAGCGGGGTCGAGACAGCGTATTTCACCTCGCAGGGGCCGTCCTCGGGATGCGAATGGTAGCACACGTGGGCTCGGCCGTCGCGATCAAGTACAATAGCTGGGTCCCGTCCAATACGAACGAACTCGCTCGGATCGTCGTCGATCACCTGCCTGCACCACTGGTCGGCAGCGTTGAGCAGCGTGGCGTAACGCAGGGCCCCAACGTCCGCATCGTAGTAGACAATGTGGGGAACACTATCCGCATCCAAAACAAGAGACGGATCCCAGCGCTGTCCGGAATCGACCAGACTTGTGGTCCAGCCAGCCGACGTCCTCGTTGCGTAGCGGATGCCCACCGCAAAGAACTCGTCATAAGCCACATGCGGTCGATCGAAAGAGTCGAGAACAAGTGACGTAGCAAGAGCTTGTCCCGGAATAGTCGCGATCGTCTCAAAGCTCCAAGCCCCTCCTGACCGAAAAGCATAATCCACCTCCGTCCCGCTTCCCATGGTGTAGACGACGTGCGGCTCACCCGCCGAATCCATCGCCAACGAAGGGGACAGCAAGCCTCCCTGCACGATCACGTCTTCAATGATCCAAGCCGTTCCGTCCCAGTGCGCGTAGCGCATAGGCCGGTTGGCCAACTCAGGCGTATAGACGATGTGTGCATTGTCGTTCGCGTCCAGGGCGATGGAACAATAGCCCGTTGAACCAGCTTCGGGATCGACTATCTCCTCCTGCCATTGTCCGCGTTCGATCTTGCCGTAACTCAGAACGCCTTCGCCGAAGAACCCACCAGATCGCCAACAGAGGTGTATCCTGTCTTGCGAATCGTTCGCCACGGAGGGCTGCGCCGAAGCTTGCTCCGTCGGAATCGCACGAGTCCGCAAACCGCTCGCCGTGACGCCCGTCCACTTGAACCTCCAATCATCGACGCCAGCTGGACCCTTGGCGTAGATGAAGTTCGGACGATCGCGTGAATCGATGAAGATTGCCGTTGATGAGCCATATGAATCGGCGTCGACGACGTTCGGATCCACGACGGTCAGCGTCCATTCGGGTGTGTTACACGTCCCCGTAACTTCGTCGGCCACAGCACCCGGGAAAGCGACGCGAGCCGAGCCCACCGCGACCAGAAATACGAGGATGATGCGAAATGAGTGTGCTGTTAAGGAGCCCATGCTCGCCTCCTTGGAACAGGATGGGTCGGGTGTGCCTCAATATCAAACCGTTTTTTACATAAGACCTTATTCGCGCGTGCCTCTACTATCGACTCAAGACAAACTCAGCTTCAGGGCTGACAGGACTTATACCTACCAACTAAACATGGATACGGCTGCAGGCGATCAAGTGGTAGCCAATGGGATCAGGATCGAGAGTGGCGCGCAGTTTGACTTCGTGGCGGTTGGAGTAACACGCTGAGCCGGGGACAGTGTTCACCGCCATTAGTAACATGTCGACCGGTCCAATTACCGGCGTCTTCGCCAACTTGCCTGATGATTCGACCTTCGTCGTCGGCAACAATACCTACCTAGTCGATTACCAGGGCGGTGATGGGAACGACCTTACTTTAACGGTGGTGCCGTAACAGTCTTAGCAAGGTCTAACACGACCGCGTAGTTCGCCGGAAAAGTAAGACTGAAAATCCCTCGCCCGAATGTCGCAGCATAGAGAGAATTCGAAGCCGCCACGAACTCCAAATCGGTCACTGGAACATTTGGCAGCTTCGTTCCGGCAGTGAACCAAGTCGTTCCACCGTCGTCGGAGCCGAACACGCCGACGTCACTGGCCACATACAAACTCGAGCCTGCGACGACAATGTCATTCACGGGAGCTTGGGGCAAATTCCCGACGATGCTCGTCCACGTCGTTCCACCATCAGTTGTTTTAGACACATAGGGCAATTGCAGCCCGGAACGAAAACCCGAGAACGTGGCGTAAGCGACGCTCGAATTCGCTGGATCGACGGCTACGCGCGTCACCCAGGTTCCGGGTAAATTAGGATCGGTTACCTGGGTCCAGCTCGCGCCGAGGTTGGTCGTGAACCACACTCGACCGTCGTCAGTTCCGGCAAACAGGCGATTGGAATCGGTCTTCGCCGCTGCGACGGTTGTGATAGTACCAAACGGATAGTTAGGGTCGCGTCCAGGTCCTCCAGTCAGATCTGGACTGATGACTGACCAGTGCACCGCATGATCGGCGGATCGATTTATCTGGTTGCCGGCGTAGTACAGCACGGCTGAGTTACTCGGATCAAATTGAAGTGGCGAGAACCAATTCCGCCTGGATGATACGGTTGCTCCGGTAAAGTCGCTGCTGGTCATGCCGCCGTTGGTCGACCGACTGCATTCTCCGTACTGACTACACCCGTAAACCATGTTCTGGTCGGCTGGGTCAATTAGCGCTTCTTCTCCGTCGCCTCCGATGTACGTATTCCAGTTCGCTCCACCGTAGGAACGGTTAACGCCATTGTCCTGCGCACCACCGACTACCCTGGTGGTGTCCTGCTCGCTCACGTCTACGCTATAAAACTGAGTGAAAGGCTGGCTCACAGCGAATGTCCACCGATCGTTTGAGCCGTTAACGTCTGAACGGTAAGTCCCACCATCGTTGCCGAGGTACACTCGTCCCGGTACCTTAAGGTCCCAGATCATGGCATGATCGTCGGCATGAGGACTGAACTGCCCGATGAAAGACGATCCACCGTCCGTCGATTCACATAAGTAAACTCCGGCGCCGAAGACGTGGTTTTGATCCGCAGGGTCAACCCAAATCCGGCCGAACCACCATCCGTAGCTCGCCTGCGCGCCCGATAGAGCCGAGCTATTGGGCAGTTGGGTCCATGAGTCGCCGCCATTTTCGGACCGATAAAGTCCTTGAAAAAGACCCCCTGTCTGGATCACGATGGCGAAGACGCGTTGCGGGTTCGATGGAGCGACAGCCACTCCAATTCGTCCGATGGTGGCGGAGGGAGCGGGAAGTCCATTCGTTAGGCGCTGCCAGGTCGTTCCACCGTCGGTCGATCGGTATACGCCTGATCCGAGGCCACCGTACGTCCGTAGGTCGGGCTCGCGCAAGCGGTCCCACATCGCCGCGAAAACACGGTTTGGATTCGTGGGATCAATAGCTAGGTCCACTGCTCCGGTAGTGCTATTGTCGCCGGCCAGGACTCGCCTCCACGTTGAGCCGCTATCTGTGGATTCATATACACCACGCTGACCCGCAGGATTGTACAAACGTCCGGTAGCGGCAGCAAAGATCCGCTGCGGGTTAGCAGGATCTATTACCAGCCGGCCGATGGCACCCGAGTTCGTTAGGCCGACACGCTGCCAGGTCGCGCCACCGTCAACCGAACGAAAAATGCCTCCTCCGCCATACGTAATGCTTCCGCCGCCGGGATTGGCCTCTCCAGTTGCGGCGAAAAGAGTACCATTCGGTGTGATGACCAGCGCTCCCATCGATTGCGGGTTTGCTGCCGGCCAGATGGACGTGAATCGGGCACCGCGATCCGTACTCTTCCACACACCGCCCGTGGCAGCGGCAATGTAAATTGTGTCGGCGGCTACTGGATCGACCGCAATATCCACCACTCGACCGCCAATATTCGTCGGACCGACAAATCTCCAACGCGTGGTAGCGAGTGGTCTATTCGACTGCTCGGCCGCCTGAGCTAGCGCAGCAGCTTGAGCGCCTGCTCTTTCCAAGGCTCCGATTGGAATCCCGCCGTGAGTGACACGCTGTGTAACGAACCAATCGTCCGGTGGAGTATCTTTCTCTGCGCTTCGCGCATCGGCTTCGCGCGCTGGCTGACCCGGCTTGCTTTGTTGTCGACCCGCACGAACGGCCCTTGGGAGCGAAAACAACTGTAGCAATGCCGCCAACACCAGCAGGAGCGCAAGGACTCTGACGATCCGGGAATTTGAATTCTTCATCGTTCTTTCTCAGATGCTTCCCGGATCTTGTCCAGTTCATCATTGAGCTTTGCATTTGCTATCAAAGCGGCGATCGGAACGATCTCACGCTAGCAGTTGTTCCCCGAGTGAAGGTGATGGCTGAGCGATTGAGCACCGCTACAACCGTGGCGGCGTTTTATCGTTCGAATGCAAGGCCATCTACGATCAAGTATCGCACCTCAGCTGTATTCAGGGCACGAACGATCGCTTCTACGCTGCGGACTTCCATTAGCCAGACGTAGCAGAAGCTCTAACAACACGCCAGATTTCTGATGTCTGATCAGTGATCTCCCGGTTTTCCTCGCATAGGCGGCAGCCTCTCGCCGTATTTCCAAATCAGCCATGGCAATTCTAATCCACGGATCAAGCGCGGAATGAAGCGGTGCGGCTGAGTCAGCAGTCGCAGAAGCCATCCTAAATACAATCGGTCCGCCCAATCTGGAATCGTGAACTGGTCGCCAGTAACAAAACCGAGCGCGGCGCCGGTGCAATGGATCGCCGGCCGATACGACGAATTTTCGCGCAAGTAGTAACCGAGTTTTTCCTGTGCGCCGCTGCCAATCGCGATGATTACATGCAACGGGCGATTCTGCTCCAGCAGCGAAAGGAGATTTCGATCTTCGATTTTCAAGCCGTATCGCGGCGCGACATAGCAATTCTTGCTGGCGATTGGAAACGATTCCCGGCGCGACCACTCGAATAATTTTCGCCGCGCGCGTTCGCTGGGAAGTACCCAGAACACTTCGCCGATCCCCTCCCCTTTCAATTTGCGCAGCAGATGCTCCAGATATTTGAACCCGGAGATGCGTTCAATCTTCTTGCGTCGCAACAAGCGCCACAGCAGAACCATCAAACCGCTGTCGGCAATCGCCAGATCAGCCGCAAGCACAGCGCGCCGATACAGCTCTTCTTCGCGCAATCGCGCAAAACAGGTTCCCGAAGGTGCAATCAAAAACCCGCCGCGCCGATTCATTAAAGCCAGCGCTTCATCGACGTCGCCATTGAAGAAGGAAATGCCAAGAATTTGGCGATTTGAAATCATGAACGAACATCCAACATCTGACATCGAACGCCGAATATCGAGAGCAAAGCAGTAGCTCATTGAAGCCTGCGATTGTTGTTTCGATTGAGTTCTCAACCACCGAATTCCAACTTCGCCAAACGATTCACGGTTCGCTTTGCGCACAGATTTGGTAAGCTCTCGGCCGGTGCAAGGTCTAGCGAGTCCACACAAGCTCGAGGATGCTTCGCCGCTGCCCGGCGCGCACTTTCGGGCGCGAGTCGTGCTGAGCATTTTGTTTTTGGCAGCCCTGTGGTTTGGGCTTTGCAGAGAACTTAGCGGCGAGTGGTCGGTCAACGAGCAATACAACTTCGGTTGGTTCGTCCCATTTTTCGCTTTGTATCTGTTCTGGCTCCGCTGGCAGGATCAGCCACCGCCGCAAATTGCAAATCGCAAATCGCAAATCGCAAGTTCAGCAGCGCTCGCGCTCGCGATTGCTGCGCTGCTCGTGTTGCTTCCGATCCGGCTTTTTGAAATTGCGAACCCTGAATGGCGATTACTCGCCTGGATCCACGCTTTGGCAGTGGTTACGTTGACGTTTTTGCTCCTGTGGTGGGCAGGAGGCAAAGCGTGGCTCCGCCATTTTGCTTTTCCCGTCGCATTCATCTTCATTGCGGTGCCCTGGCCTACCGCGCTGGAAAGTCCAGTGATCCAGGGATTGATGCGCGTTGTGGCGCGCGTGGCAGCGGAAACGGCAATGCTGCTTGGAACTCCCGCGCAAGTCGAGGGCAATCTGATTCGTGTAAGCAACGGGCTTGTCGGCGTGAACGAGGCATGCAGCGGAATTCGTTCATTACAGACGTCGCTTATGATCGGCCTGCTCTTCGGCGAACTGAAACGACTCTCGGTATTCCGCCGCGTGACGCTCGTCGTCTGCGCCGTTGTCATTGCGCTTGTCGCGAATTTCCTTCGCGCGGTTTTTCTTGTTCGCGTTGCCGCGACGCAAAACCTGTCCGAGGTCAGTCGCTGGCACGACATCGCCGGCTACAGCATCATCGCACTCGTTTTTGTGGTCACCATGGCCATCGCGTATTTGCTGGGCAGCGAAAAATCAACTGTGGCGGCAGGCGTGTCGCCTGCAGAACCAAGCCCCCCGCAGCCGACACGGCCCCCTCTACAGTTCCCTGTTTCTATTCTGGCTGCCGCACTTTCCTGGCTCTTATTCGTCGAGGTTGCAACAGCAAGCTGGTATCGCTTTCACGAACGCGATCTCATCAGCGGCATACGTTGGAGTGTGCGGTGGCCGGAGCAAGCGCCGAACTTTCGTAAACTAAAAATCAACGACGAAATTCGCGCCGTCCTTCGCTTCGATCACGGTGAGGCAGCGGCGTGGACCGTCAGTTCGCCGACGAACTCGGAAACGATTCGTGAACCCACCGCAATTTCCTGTTCGCTGTTCGTCTTTCGCTGGAACGCGGGCAAAAACAGCGCACTACTCTCAAACCTCCACCGACCCGATGTTTGTTTGCCAGCAACCGGCTGGACCCAGGTGGCGGACGGTGGCGTACGCACTTATCCGGTAAACGGTTCGTTGGAATTGCCGTTTCGCCATTTCGAATTCCAACGCGCCTTCGAAGGTTCCGCGCCGCAGACAGCACACGCATTTTATTGCCTATCCGAGGATAGAGCTTCGGACACATCCACCTCACGTGCCAGCCGTAGCGCTGGCAAAGCCGGGCGAGCCAACGCAGAGTCGCCCGGAATGTTTGGAAACCGTTCTGAATGGACGCGCGCCGAACGTCTGCGCTCAGTATTAGAAGGACGGCGTCATTTGGGACAGCAGGTGATAGAAGCAATATTCGTCAGCGCCGAGCCGCTCTCCTCAGCGGACGCCGAATCGTATCTTCAGGATTTGGTTCGCGACGTCGTCGCATTGCGTGAAGCGGACGAAATGAAATAAGCACGCCGGCGCTGGTCAGCGCTCGCATGATCGGCGTCGAGCCCGGAACAGGTTGGTGAGGGGGAGTCTCCGGACTCGACTGACCGATCTGCTTGTCTTCGCTGTTTACCGACCATCAATGATCTAAGTGAACAACTTCACGCAGGCTATCTAAGTCAGATTTCGTAGGTCAATAAAATTTTTGTGGAAAATGAAAAATCCTCCGGATTGATACGGTTGGGCGCCGATGTATGCGGACGCTGTTTCAGCTCCCAAAAATCTGAAAAAATGTCTTGCCATGGCAACAGGAATTGTTACAACGGCGGTAACTTTGCGAGCCTTGGGAGGATTCATGCGAAAATTCAGGCGATCTCCGCGGCGCGGTTTACGATTTCGGTCGCTCCTGATGTTAACAGGCGCATTGATGTTGCTGGCTGCTTTAGCGCCAACCACCAAGGCAGACTTGATAGTTTATTTCAATTTTGAAGATTCTTTTAATGGAGGCCCGCCAGATTTTACGTCCGACGTTGTCCCGGAGAATCCGGGCGGCGGAGTGGTGCTTACGACGATTACGACCGATTATAACAGCGACGAGTTGTTTGCCAATAACCCCGGGACTTCCCTGAATCGGTCTGCCGGTGACATAGACGTTCCCCCGCTCACGCCAGATCTGGATGTGGCGCTCACCAACCCCGCCGGTAATAACAACCGCAATTTCGACTTTAGTGTTCCCTCGGCGCAAGGTTTGTTTCAGGACATGACGTTGAGCTTCGCGGTCAAGAGCCTCAGGGGTGGTTTCGACCTCGTGACGGTTCAGTTCAGCGTTGACGGAGGGGGTACATTTACCACTTTTGGCACGGCCGCACTTCCAACTAACGGCACTCGACAAGTCGTAAGTTTCATCGTCCCTGCCGCGGCTAATAACGCTCCAGACCTCGCGTTTCGATTCTTCTTCACTGGGGGAACGGCAACAGGCAATTTTCGATTCACCCAATTCGACAACATTCAGTTGACTGGCACGATCGTTCCCGAACCCGCAACGGTCGCGAGTGGCCTGCTCGGCGTTCTTGGGTTGTGCTGGTTTCAGCGGAAGCGACTGATTCGCCCGGTCCGCCGTTGGCGCACGTAATTAGTCCAACTACTTACTGTAGCGGCAGGCGTGTCGCCTGAAGAATTCTGAATTCCTTAATGTGTTGGCACGTGTTCTCGTGCAGGTTGCAGCCGACACGCTGCCTCCACAGGACCGTTGCAGACATTGCTACGCCATAGTAAACGTCTCGCGTACGGAAGCAGCCGTCACGTCCCGTCGCAAAGAAAGACGATCTGGACCTGACTCCACCCGAAGAAATTCGCGCGCGACGCATCAGGCGCTTTGTTTTGCTCGGCGCGGTGGTCGCCTGCATGCTCGGCGTGGCAATCTTTTTCGCTGCGCGGCCGGTCGGCGGAGCAATCAAGGCCTGGCAATCGCGCCGCCTTGCGCGCGAGGCGTTCGCTTTGATCGAGCAAAGAAAATGGAGCGACGCTAATGCTAAGGCACGCGACGCCTATCTGCTGCGGCCGACTGAACCTGAGCCTTGGCGCGCAATTGCGCAGCTGGCCTCTCGCACAAACCAATGGTTACCGGCGCTGGAATGGTGGAAGAAACTAGATGACGCAGATCGTCTCACGGTCGACGACCGGCGCGACTACATCGCTGCCGCGCTCGCGGCAGGTGAGGTCACGCTGGCAGCAAAACAAGTGCAAGCCCTGATGTCACAACGCACGCCGGCGGCTGTCGATCTGATGTGGGCTGGTCAAGTCGCCTCCCGCCAGAGCGATCCTGTTCTCGCACTCGATTATGCCGAACGCGTACTCGCGGATAAAAGCGCAAAACCGTACGAGATTGCCTCCGCAGCGACGCTCGTGCTCTCGCTCACGAGTCCCGATTCGCAGCGCTACGCGCAAGCGTGGAAGCGAATCGAAGATCTGGCGCGTGACCCGAAGAACCCAGCGTCGCTT
>Ga0081455_10008803_pt1 | contig 10445 bp, 6 predicted proteins | sample TabmetS3T2R1_FD_70207 | JGI IMG/M metagenome (GOLD analysis project Ga0081455, IMG submission 70207) | Tabebuia heterophylla rhizosphere microbial communities from the University of Puerto Rico - S3T2R1 | ecosystem: Host-associated > Plants > Roots > Rhizosphere ... | reverse complement strand
GGGCGTGGGCGTAATGCACACATCGCTTAAATGCTTCGGTTCGATTGCGCGAACATGCGCAATCATTGCCGGCTGGGCCTTGCTGGCGATCTCGCTTGCCACCTGCGTCGAGATCCTGGGGCGCAAGTACTTCGATTTCTCCTTCAGGGGCCTCGACGAAATCGGCGGCTACATGCTGGCCGGGGTGAGCGCCTTCGGGTTCGCCTATGCCCTAAGCACTCGCTCGCACATGCGCGTCACCCTGCTCTTCCCGTACGTGTCCGCTCCGGTGCAATCGTTCCTCAATATGCTGGCCATGCTGACGCTTGCGTCCATGGCGGCATTTTGTGCCTGGCGCGGCATGTTCGAAGTGCTCGATGTGCTGACGTCGGGTAAGCGCTCGAACACGCCGTTGTCGGTACCGTTGTGGATTCCGCAATCGATCTGGTTTGCCGGCATGCTGCTGTTCGCAGTCGGCGCAATCGTCATGGCGCTCCACGCGGTGCTGCTGTTCTGGCACGATCGCGGCCTGCTTAACCGAGCCTATGGGCCCCAGTCCCTCGAGGAGGAGATCGCCACCGAGATTGGACACGTCGAGGAGCGCGAAGGCGTCAGTAGGACAAGCCGCACATGATGGACATTGCCTCGGTCACGGTCGGCTTCCTCATCCTTTTGGGTGCGATGACGCTCGGTCTGCACATCGCCACGGTCATGTTCGGCGTAGGTTTTATTGGCGCGGCGCTCTACCTCGGGTGGCCTGGCGCGAACGCCATGATCGTCGTCTACTTGGGATCGATGGACGAGGCCGTGCTGCTGCAGTTGCCCCTCTTCATCCTGCTTGGCGAAATTCTCGTGCGCTGCGGCGCGACCGACCGAATGTATCGCTCCCTGACTGACTGGCTCAATCCCCTGCCCGGCGGTCTGCTACACACCAACGTGGCCGCGTCGGCACTGTTCTCGGCGGTGTCGGGCTCGTCGGTCGCCACCGCGGCGACGATCTCGACGGTGGCCCTGCCGTCCTTCAAGAAAAAGAGCTACGACACGCGCATGGTGTTGGGCTCGATTGCCGCGGGCGGCTCGCTCGGCAACCTCATTCCGCCGGGTATCGCCTTCATCGTTTATGGTGTCCTCACCAATACATCGGTCGCCAGACTTTATGCCGGTGGCGTCTTTCCAGGCGCCTTGCTGACCGTCATGTTCATGGGGACCATCGTGTTGCTCACGCTGTGGCGGCCATCGATCGCTCCACGCGAGATCAACAGCGACCCGATGCTGGCCAAGGTGAAGCGCCTCGTCGATTTGCTGCCACCCACGATTATCTTCATCGTCGTGATGGGCTCGATCTACAGCGGCTGGGCGACCTCGACGGAGGCGGCCGCGTTGGCGGTCATCGTAACGCTGCCAATTGCCGCCTGCTACGGCAGACTTTCGATTGCGATGCTCCACGATGCATTCCTCTCGACCGTAAACCTAACGGCCCTCAGCATGCTGATCCTGGCTGGCGCATTTGCCCTCAATTTCATCCTGGGATTGCTCGGTGTGACAACGGCACTGACCAGCTTCGTCGCCTCTATGGATGTCGGCCCAATCCAGCTGATCTACATCCTGTTCGTGTTCTACGTGATCCTGGGCACGTTCTTCGAGACACTGCCCATGATGGTGGGCACGCTGCCGCTGGTGCATCCGTTGATCGTGCACGCCGGCATCGATCCGGTTTGGTTCGGCGTATTCCTGGTGCTGATGTGCGAGATCTCGCTGATCAGCCCACCGGTCGGCATGACGCTTTACGTGATTCAGGCCGTGCGCAACGAAGGCTCGATCGGCGACGTGTTTCGCGGCACAGTGCCGTTCTTCATTACCATGCTGCTGATGACGATGCTGCTCATCCACTACCAAGAGCTCGCGCTGTGGCTGCCCCGCAAGGCCTTCGGATAGCACCGGTGCCAAGGCGGGAACGGGCGTTGCGTCCGCCTGAAACGCAAAAAAAGGCGGCCCTCCGGACATGAAAAGGCGCCCCGATTGTTGTTGTGGGGCGCCTTCCCGCACCGTAGGCGCGCCATCGTGGGGTGGCGATGAGGGGACCGCGCCTAGGAATGTCCCGATGCTAGCCCGCAAGACGGAGCTTCGCTTTGACTTACATCAAACGACAAAAGCTTCGATGTGGAGGCTCTGCCCGACCTTTTGCGGCTGGTTGGCCATCACCACCGCCCCGGTGCAGCACAAGCCACGACAATCGCGCCTGCTGCACAGCTCTAAAGGGCGCAATCGCCACCTCGCAGCACCAAGCCATCGTGTCTGCGACCCCGCGGCGCTGCAAACGACATGATCCGTTGCTTTGCGCCTGCCGATCAGACCTCACGAAGGCTGCAAACATTAAATGCTGTGGTCGGCCGATGCAGACCCTTGAGCATGAGCTCACCGGCCGGCTCAGTGACGAAAATTGGATCGACGACGGCAAAAACCTTGCGGTCGATCAAAATCTGGTTGTCCGCAGCCTGGGCGCATAAGCGGGACGCTAAATTGACCACTGTGCCCACGGCGGCGTAATCGAAACGCCCCTCGAAGCCGATACGGCCTAGCGTAGCGTAGCCGTGGGCGATACCTATTCCGAAACCGAGTTGGTGACCCTGCCTCAGCCACTGCGCGACCAGTTCCGCCATCGAGGTCCGCATCTTCAAGGCCATGCGCACGGCCCGCTCGCACGGATCCGGGCAGGGTAGTGGATCATTGAACCAGACCATCACGCCATCCCCCGCGTAGCGCTCGAGCGTGGCCCCAAACTCATGGATCAGCTTCCCCAACGTCTCATGGTACTGGCGCAAGACTTGGAGCACGTCCTCGGGTTCGGCGACTTCGGAGAAGGCGGTGAAGCCGCGCAAATCGCAGTTGAGCGTGGTAATTTCTCGGCGGTGGCTTTCCAACAACTGTTCACCGCCTGAAGACAAGACAAGCTCAGCGATTTGTGGCGACAGGAAGCGTCTCAACCGGCCCATGCGCTCGATTTCGGCCAACTGGTCGTTCACGCGTTGCTGCAGCGTATCGTTCCATTGGGCAAGCTCGTCTGCTTGCGCTGCAAGCCTCTTGGACTGCTCATGCACGGTGTCGTGCAGCTCCTTGATACGCAAAGCAGAGCGCACGCGGGCCACCAGAGCGGCCTGATCAATTGGCTTGGTAACGTATTCATCGCCGCCGGCTTCCAAGCCACGAACGACATCCTTGCTGTCGGCTCGCGCGGTCACAAGAATGATCGGCATGAACGGTAAGTTCTTGTCCGCCTTCAATCGCTGGCAGACCTCGAACCCATCCATCTTTGGCATCATAACATCGAGAAGAATGAGATCTGGAAGCTTGTCGCGGGCGCAGGCGAGCGCTTCCTCACCATCATTTGCCATCACAAGATCATAGCCGCGGGCCTCGAGCAGCCGGCCGAGGATCTCGCGATTAGCTTCGTTGTCGTCAACAATGAGAATCAAAGATGGCTGGCGCACACTTATACCCCGCCCATTGCCGTGGTTGCTTGAGAAGACGTTCGCGCGCGCCGAATGGCCTGCCGACGCAAGCCCCGCCTTGGGCGGCCTAGGCGCTGGTCTCGTAAGGGCGTGGGGCGCAGACGGACACTGCAAGATCTTCGATCGTCAGCAGGCGCGCGCATCTCCACCTCGTTCCGCACGAAAGGCAACCTGAAGTGGAATGCCGATCCCTTGCCCACAGCAGAGTCCACCCAAAATCTTTCCGTTGCGCAAGCCCACAATCCCCTTGGCCACCGCCAGCCGGCGAATACTACCATTTGGCTTGCTCTTCGAGCTCTCAAGGTCATGAAATTGCTCGAGGATGCGCTTTCTGCGCCATTTCGGCCCTGTCGCTGATAGAGATTGCAAAATTGCCATTCCCTGCGCGGCGCGCCGACCCCAAACCTCCCCCCTTTCGGCCAGGCGTTGCCGACGGAAATGGTCGGTTGCCGAGTTCACCTTGCGCCTTATCTTAGGCCATGCCATTTGCCCACACCATGCTGGATAGCAAGCAAACGTCCGTCCGCCTGCCGGCGGTTTACTCGGCCGCCCCCGCCGCGCCGCCTTAAGCTGGTATCGGGCCGGTACTGCTGGCGAAGCGATCCGTTAACGGAAATCGTGGGAACGTAACGGCCTTCCTCGCCCCGCCCTCGGCCGCTTCAGGGCTGAAAGTGCTGACGCCCTCGCCTCCGTCGACGCTGGTCCTTAGTCCCGTTAGGGGGACCAGGACTATCCACCTCCCCGAGCCGGTGTTTCCCCTGATATTTGCGCGCCCCCAAAACGCAGATGCTCAACATCGGTCAGTAACGCTCGGGTAGCTGAGGTTGTGAAAATAGGCTTCGATTTCTCCCGCGACCGGATGAAGGGTGCAATTGCGGTCGTCATAGGCGTGCTTTGTGCGGTTGTCATTCCGCCGTTCGCACAAGGCGATTCGGCGCAGATCTCGTTGACGCCCGATCAACGGGCCATCATCGACAAAATTAGCAAACCGACAGGCCGCGGTGAGCTTCAATACGCCGGTGCCCCCACCGACGACGTGGGGGCCGTGCTGCAGCTGCCGGTGCATGGCAAAAACGTCACCATCGTCCGTAAGGAATCAAACCTGCAAAAGGACGGCAGCGTCGTGTGGTACGGGGAGGTCCAGGAGACGGGCGAACGCGCCATGCTCATGCTTTGGAGCAATGCCCTGCTGAGCGGCTATTTTGCCTACAATGGCACAATCTATACGGTCGAAAGCCTTGGCGGTGGCGTGAACGCCTTTTCTGAAATGGACCGACGCCAGATTCCGGCAGAGCATCCCGAACCGGGCGGCCGGGTCGACAACGCCGCACCCCCGCCCCCTCCAAGACCGGCGAACCGACCCGCCATCGCGGAACCGACGGTTGAGCCATTTTCCAACGCAACGCGCATGGCGCTTGAAGCGAAGGACATCACCATTGATGTGATGTTGCTCTACAGCCGGAACGTGGCCGAACTCTATATCCGCAAGCCGGAGGATCTGCTCGCGTTGGCCATCGAGGAGACCAATCAAACCTTTAAAAACAGTGGCCTCGGCAACATCAAGCTGCGGCTCGTGCACAGTCAGATCGTCGATTATGACGGATCCGAAGATGACCAATTTACCCATCTCTACGCGATGGTCGATGGACTTGGTCCATTCAAGGATGTGAAGACGTTGCGCGACGAGAAGCACGCCGACATTGTCGGTCTGATCATCGATAATCCGACTGGCTGCGGTCTCTCAACACGCATCGGTCCTACCTCGGACGAGGCCTTTTTCGTTGTGCATCATGCCTGCGCCACGATCACCATGTCGATCGCTCACGAGATCGGGCACATCTTGGGGGTGCGACATGACCGGTTCGTGGACAAGACCAACGAGCCGTTCGCGTATGGACACGGGTACGTCAATGACACCAAATGGCGCGACATCATGAGCTACAAGGCGGGATGCGGAGGCTGTCCGCGTATCCCGTATTGGTCGAATCCCAGAGTGCTCTACAAAGGGCAGCCGACGGGCACCCCGGCCTCAGATAGTGCCAGGGTCATTCTCGAGCTTGCCGAGCGCGTGTCGAAATTTCGTTAAGAGAATGCGTGCTTAAGACGCTGAGAGCTGCAGTTTGCGCCGCTCCACGGTCGAGCCCTGGCTACGCCCCCTGCGTGCGCTGATCAAACAATGGCGCGCCTCGAGCAGGGCCGCGGAACTCCCATAGGCCGAGAAACACCCCAAGCTCCCAATTCTGGCCGCGGCCAACCATTGCCAACATTTTCTGCTGGCATCGGCGCCCGCGATTGGCCGAGCAGCAGGATGGGGGCTGCGGCCGCCGCTGAATGAGCGTATCGTGACGTCGCGATCCGCTACGGAACACGTCGCACAAGTGCAGCCATTGGCCCATTCGGCAAAAAAATGCTCGCCGCGCCACAAGTCCCGCGACCGATCACGCGGTGTTCCGACGTGGAAGCCGCACCCAGACGGTATAAAGAAACACACAAGGGAGGAAAAATGATGATTATCAATCGTGTGCTAGCTTTCGGCGTCGCTGCTTCTGCTTTCCTCGCCACAACCGGCGTACTCGCTCAACAGAAAGAGATTAAGATCGGCCTGATTTTCGACCAGACGGGTCCGTTCGCAGGTGGTGGATCGGTCGCCGCGCAACTCGGCTCGAAGTACGCGATCGATATCGCCAATGAGCGCGGTGGCGTCGAGGGCTATAAGATCACTCCGATCTTCGCCGACGCTCAATCAAAAGCCGATGTTGCCGTCAATGAGGGCGAACGCCTACTCAATGAGCAGCGGGTTGATATGCTGATGGGCGTGTATTCGTCTGCCCACTGCGTACCCCTCTCGGCCAAAGTCGATGCCGCCAAAAGGTTCTGGTGGGCAACGGTGTGCATCTCCTCTGCCGTGTTCCGCAACAAGAACCTGCAGTACGTGTTTCGCAGCCACGCCCACTCCGATCAGTGGGGCGAGGCCTCATGTGATATGCTCAACGCCTATGCGAAGTCGAAGCTCGGCAAAGAGCCGAAGGACCTCAAGGTAGCGATCATCCACGAAGATGGGCCCTACGGGGTGGGCGTCGCCAAAGGGAATGAGGAGCGCTGCACAAAGCACGGCATCCAAATCGTGCATAAGGAAGGCTACTCCGCGACCGCCACGGACCTGTCAGCCCTCGTGACCAAGTTGCGCCGCGCACGACCCGACGTGCTGCTCCATACCGGTTATAACCCTGACATCACATTGTTCCTGAGGCAGGCCAAGGAGGCGGGTCTCAAGTTCCAGGCTTTGATCGGACATGGTGCTGGCTATGCGCAGTACGACAAGCTTTCCGAGACGTTCGGTAAGGATGTGGAGCTGCTCTTCAACATTGATACGGTCGGCAGCCATCTCTTGGATCCGAAGACCCTCAAAGTGAAGGACGCTGCTTATCTCATCGATGAGATGGTGAAGCGCTACCGCAAAGACGTGAACCCGAAGACGATACCGGTCCACGTCTCCATCGGCTTTGCCAACACCTGGGCCTTCTTGTCGGATGTGCTGCCGCGAGCAATCAAGAATCACGGTGGGATCAGCACCGAGGCACTGCAAAAGGCGGCCCTCGAGACCGACATCCCCGATGGCGGCACGCTGCAGGGTTACGGCATCAAGTTTTATCCGCTCGGACACGAACTGGCCGGACAGAACGCACGGGCCTACCCGGTTGTCATGCAGTTCGTAGGCAATGAAACAAAAGTGGTGTGGCCCAAGGACGTGGCGACCGCTGAGCCGGTCCTGCCCTTGCCAAAAGAGCACGCCTACGCCACCCACTAGATAACTGCGGCGTCCTGCACGCAGACGGCGCGATCGGCTGCAACGACGCAGAGGATTGCGCCTTCGCTCAACGCCCGCGCTACCGGCCGCTGACGTTGAGCGGACCCGTTCTCGTCCAAAGGAGCGGGCCCCGCAGCGGTCGTGGCAAATCCGGAAGGTCTTCAGTGCGACACCAGCCAGATGGGAAAGCGCATAGCTTCAACTGGCAGGATCACGACGTGTTTTGCGGCGATGGCCCTGCCGCCTGGGCAATGCTTTGAGGATTAAGCGTTGGGCGGCCAGCGTCGCGACATGCAGTCTGGCCGATCGTCGCGATGCGCCGCAGCTCGGCTGCGTGATTTGCTCCTTTTGCCTGCGCTTCCTCGATAGGGCCGCAAACAATCCCCCCTCCGCCTTTTGCAGGCGTCGATTTGTCGGGAGGATCGCTAGCGGTGGTCCCGCACCCGCTGCCCAATCTACCGTAACCCGCAGGCAAGAGAAATGCTGCCCAGTGCGCGGTAACGTACCAAGCAGCTCGGCCAACCTCGCATTACGGCCACGTACGGACATGGCCATTCGAACATAGCCATTTTGAGAAAGACCTAAGGGGGCGCGCCCTTCCGCTTGCGGGTTGCTCCGGATATCCCAGTGGCGCGCAAATGGGGTCCCTTCACTCGTGTGGGTGTGCGTGAGCGTTCACTCAACTGATCGCCCCCGCGATCCAATCGGCATCAACGCAGGCAAAACTAATGACACCAATTTGCAAGCGCTGTCAGGATACCGGCTGGGTTTATGAAAGGCATCTCGATCGGCCATGGTCGAATGAGTTGCCTCAGGGCTTCGAGTTCGTCGTGCCATGCCCCGATTGTAGAGCGCACGTGAGTCAATCAACCCGACGGATTAGATGCAATAGCCAATCGATAAGGGGCGCGGCGAACGAGACGATAGGCGAAAAGCGGACGGGCAATCGCTGACATGTCTCGCGCGGCTCGACCGCCTTGGTGACCGCCTCCGTCGTCGGGACTACCTAGCTCCCCGTTGCTGCGCAGATCTGCTCCGCAAGTCGGAACTCAGCGAAGCCGTTCACTTGCAGGCAATCGCTTGCGAGAGTGGCCCACGGGCCGCGCGATAAGCCCAGGCAGGAATCACGCTTCGTCACGCCGCTGGTCCTCGTTACACCGGTCAACACCCAGCGCCAGTTGCGGTGACCAGTGATCATCGATGGCACCCTTGCACGAGTGGCCTTTGCGATACCCGTCGCTGCTAGGCCGAGCATCTAACACGTCTCGGACTCGCGCTCGCCAATCGGCACCTAGAGCATCCCGCAGACGTCAAGGCTCCTCGAAGATGCGACGCAATCTAGCCAGCGGTCCGGAACTCCCGGCCGTGCTGCGCATTCCGCATGCGAGAGGAGTTGAACGTGACGAACAGCCATGTACCAATTGATTGGCGGAACTGGGCAGCCGTCGCTTCGCTCGGTTTAGCTTTAGCTTTTGTCTTCTGGTTCACGCCAGCCCAAGCACACGACTGGTATCCAAAAGAATGCTGTCATGACAATGACTGCGCTCCAGTCGAAAACATAACTCGAAGCAGTTCGCTTGCCGCCTCGTCCGAACTGCCAAGCATGGTGGTGACGACAAAGCATGGGACAGCAATCGTCCCTCCGAATCTTCCGCGACGAGAGTCGAAGGATAACCGCATGCATGCCTGCATGAACCCTGGCCCGCTGGGGAGAATGCAGCTTATCTGCATCTTCACGCCACCTACCCTGTAACCAGAGAAGAGACACGCTGGAAGAATAGCCGCGATTCGCTGCAACGAGTTTCAAGGTGGCGCTCGCCGTGGCCAGTGGAACTTGAGGGCCGCGGCTCGATCGAAGCCGTTTGCTAGGCTCGTAAAGCGCGGCAGGCCCATCCCAAGGGAGGCGCCGAATTCCACACGCAATGCGCGCAGGCGCGAGGCAGGGGGCAGTTGGGCCTGAGCCTCTACCCCCTTGAGGTGCCGAGCTATCTGCCAGCCGGCGCCGGCGCGGGAGGCGGCTCGCCACGGCGGCTGCGGTCCTAGCTTTCCACCCAAATCCACAGTGCGGTGGACGCCGCGTGTCCCGTCCCGGGCGAATCACTTAGCGTCATTGCCATGGACACGATGGCCTGGAGTTCCAACATGGCATTGGCTGGAAGAAAGACGAAGCAAACCAGCTCCAAGTTTTCCGATCCTGTCGTGCATCTCACCGCAATTACCGATCGCATGCACGCCCTGTTGGTGCAACGAGCTGACGAGCTCACGGGCTCAACCGAAAACTCGCCCGAGGAGCGGGAGTTGGAAGCGCTCACCGACACCATCGAAGCCTACGAGCGGCAAAGGTGGCCGTTCGGAAAAATCCCGGGCGGCAAAGGATAGTCTTCATTATCCCTCGACGCGCGCAAAACGCGGGGCAAATTATGCACATACGACTTGGAGCAATGATGCTGTGCGCATGTGCGGCTATGACGGGATGCGCTGAGTATTCGAAGCCGATGCCGAAACGAACGCTCGCGCACCAAACGCCTCATGTCGTCGCCTACAAGAAGCCCGTGCCACTGACAACACAGTCAATTACGCCACTCGCGGCTCCGACACCGGCACCCGAGTCGGCACCGGCATTAGATCCCACACCGGCGCTAGCAGCGACACCCGTGCTAGCTCCGACACCGGTCCTCAATCCGACACCAATACTAGAACCAACACCGGTCATAGAGATGTCAGTAGAGGAACAGCTCAAGGCTGCCTGGAAGCATATCTGCGGCCTGCGCAACGTTGAGCATGTCGAGAAGGGCAGGGTCAACGAAACGGAACTGCAGAAACACTTCATTGACGAGAAATGTGCTGACGTTCGGCGGGACAGCCACATGCAATAAACGGCCGCAGCAGGCTGGGAAGCGCCTTCATTGGGACTCAAAGTTCGGCCCGCCCCGCGGGGAAAACCGATCCTTCCCGCCCGATCAGTACTGCCGATGCCCTTCGTTGTCTCTGCAGCGAACGCGCAAGGGCGCTCGCAGGACAGCCGACCCACAAAGCGTACCGGGAGATCCCTAGCCTTGCTCGACGAGCACGCCGCGCATGGTGCGCAGGAGCTGCAGCGGACTGTAAGGCTTGGTGACGTAGTGATCGCAACCGGCCGCCCGTGCCTT
>Ga0081455_10008802_pt1 | contig 10446 bp, 7 predicted proteins | sample TabmetS3T2R1_FD_70207 | JGI IMG/M metagenome (GOLD analysis project Ga0081455, IMG submission 70207) | Tabebuia heterophylla rhizosphere microbial communities from the University of Puerto Rico - S3T2R1 | ecosystem: Host-associated > Plants > Roots > Rhizosphere ... | reverse complement strand
TGAAGCTGTCGACTCCCCGGCCGTTGGTAGTGCCCATTTTGCGAGCGGGCCTTGGGATGCTCGAGGGCATGACCCGGCTGATTCCCACCGCTGAAGTGGGATTCGTCGGCCTAGTGCGCGACGAGGAGACTCTGATCGCAACCACGTACGCCGAACGGCTGCCCGACGACCTGACCGGGCGACAGTGCTACATCCTCGACCCCATGCTGGCAACCGGCGGCACTCTCGCCTCGGCGGTGCAGTTCCTGGTCAAGCGCGGCGCTGATCACATCACCTGCATCTGCTTGATCGCGGCACCAGAGGGGATTGCCCGCCTCAAGGGACTGGTCGACGAACTCCACGTACCGTGCACGCTCGTGCTCGCGGGGCTCGACGACAAGCTCAACGACGTCGGCTACATCCTCCCCGGCCTCGGGGACGCTGGAGATCGTTTGTACGGCGTCGTCTAAGACGGCGACTTCCTCCGCCGACTTGTCAACGTCGGTGGTCGTTATCGCAACCACTGACGCTGACAACTCGGCAATGAGGGCGTCAGTAGTAGTAGGGGAAGCGACCCCAATCGGGCGGGCGCTTTTCGAGGAAGGCATCGCGACCTTCCACAGCCTCATCGGTCATGTACGCCAGCCGCGTCGATTCGCCAGCGAACACCTGCTGGCCGATCAACCCATCATCAATCGCATTGAACGCGAACTTGAGCATCCGCTGGGCAGTCGGGCTCTTGCCGCAAATGATCTTGGCCCACTCCAACCCCATCGTCTCCAACTCGGCGTGCGGCACCACCCGATTGACCATGCCCATCCGGTACGCGTCCTCCGCGGAGTAGGTCTCACCCAAGAAGAAGATCTCCCGCGCCACCTTCTGCCCAACCTGTCGAGCCAAGTAGGCCGACCCGAAGCCGCCATCGAAGGAGCCGACATCGGCGTCGGTCTGCTTGAAGCGTGCATGCTCGGCACTCGCCAGGCTCAGGTCGCACACTACGTGCAGACTGTGCCCGCCACCGGCGGCCCAGCCACTGACCAGCGCGATCACGATCTTGGGCATGAAGCGGATAAGCCGCTGGACTTCCAGGATGTGCAGCCGGCCGAGGACGGCCGCATCGCCACTTTGTCCGCTTGTCGAGTCGTATTGGTAGCCGGCACTGCCCCGAATCCGCTGATCGCCGCCGCTGCAGAACGCCCATCCCCCATCCTTTGGCGAGGGGCCGTTGCCGGTCAGCAGCACCGCGCCTACGTCGGAAGAGGTCCGGGCATGGTCCAGCGCGGCGTAGAGCTCATCGACAGTGTGCGGCCGGAAGGCGTTACGAACCTCAGGTCGGTCAAAGGCGATCCGTACCACAGGCGCTTCGTGGGCACGGTGATAGGTGATATCGGTGAAGTCGAACCCCTTCACCACATGCCACTGGTCAGGCGCAAATGGGCTGGTCACGCCCCAAAGCTAGCGGGCTCGCGCTCGTCGTCAGCATTGCGATGCCGGACTTGCCAGACGATGTAGCCGGCCAACCCGGCTAGCAGGACCACCACGCTGACGATGGCGACGACAGGTGACAAGTCATATATCTGCCGCCAGGCGGCGAACGTCGCAAATCCCAATGTCGCGTACAAGAATGCCCAGATGATCGCGCCAACGGTAAGCGCCGGAATGTAGCGACGCAGCGGCATCCGCATTACCCCGGCAGCAAGGTTCACCAGCGTCTGAATCCCCACCGTCAGAAACGAGGCGATCACCACCGGCGCTCCCCAGCGCGCGACGACCTGCTGGATCCGGGCAAACCGAGGCTTGGACATGACACGAGAGAGCCGGCTCCGGCGTACGCCTTCTCGAGCCGCCCGCCCAATCAGGTAGGTTCCGCCGGCTCGGAGCATGACCACCACGAACAGGGCGGCCACGGCCACCGGATAAGGCCAGCCCTCCCAAAAGTCCATCGCAGCGAGTGTAGGTGGCCGAACCCGTCGAGCCTCGCTCGCCGTCGAGTGGGGTGAGGAAGAGGCGCCGGCCGCCGCCGTCGGGAACGCGATTTGTTGGTCAGCATCTGGCGGGATGTCGCCGTGGCGATGCACAATGCGCCACTGCCCGTTGCGCCGCCGTGCTGAGACGACGAAGTAGGCGGATTCCCGCGCGATTGCGCGATGATCAGAGCCGATTGCGAGCGTCGGAAATCGTCCATCCATGCGCTTCGAGCGTCGGAGTCGCGCCGCTGACGATCGGAGAAGCGATGAGCAAAGCGCGATCCCCAAATCGAACCAACATTCAACACCGCGCTTTGCGAAGAGCGACGACGGCGTCAGCTTTCTGCGCGACGTGCGCGAGAAGCGCCTATATCAAATTGGAGGGCGTCAGCCTCCCGCTACGCCAAGCGGGCCCCCGTTGACCAACACCCTCCAAGCTCCACGCCACGACCCTTCCCCAGAAGTGGGATCGGCTGGAATCTCCCCGATGGCTGGCCTAGCCCCCAACGACCGCCTCATTTATCTTGAACATTGCGGCAATTGTGCGACCACGAACAGCAGACGGACAATGAATGGTTGTCGAGGCCGCTGAGGTCGCCAGATCTGACCGGTCTGACAAGACGTTTCCAATGTGGCAAGGAAAAGATGACCCTGTTCGGTGACGAGCTGCGTCGCCTACGGAGGCGTTCCGGCCTCTCCCAGGAATCCCTTGCCGCCCGCGCCGGCCTGAGTCCGGAAGCAGTATCGCTGCTGGAGCGCGGCCGCCGCTCGCCCCGAATGACCACAATGAGGCTGCTGGCTGAGGGGCTGAGCCTGAAAGAATCCGACCGCTCGGCCCTTTTCGCGTCGGTCAACTTCCACGAGCCATCGATCCCATCGCTTCCCGTTTTCCCGGACCATCCGATCGGCCGAGACGCAGAACTCCAGGCGGTGGCCCAGCTCATCGAACGCGACGACACCCGGCTGCTGACGCTGCTCGGACCGGCGGGTGTTGGCAAGACCAGGATCGCTGTCGGGTATGCGGCTACGCAGCCCGCGCAGTTCCCGGACGGCGTGTACTGGTTTCCGATTGGGACACTGAACGACCCGACGACTGTGCTCAGTGCGCTGGCGGGAGTACTTGGCGTACGCGGATCGCCGAAGGCGACGGTCGAGGACATCATCGATCACCTGCGACTCCTCTCAAGTCTGCTTGTGATCGACAACGCGGAGCACCATTTGACGACCTGCGCCGAGCTTTGTTGCGCCATCCTCGCCAGTGCACCCAGGCTCACCATCTTGATCACCAGCCGGCATCTCACCGGGGTCCCCGGCGAGCTTGCCGTTCCCGTGGTTCCGCTGCAGTTGCCGCCGCAGGGCACACCCGCAGCGAAGCTCGGCCACATCCCCTCGTGTCAGCTGTTCCTCGCCCGATCATTGATCAACAGCCGGCTCGACCAGCCAGCAGCGGACGCTGTCATTCGCATCTGCAACCGGCTGGACGGCCTGCCGCTCGCCCTGGAGCTGGCCGCCGCCCGGACCAATGTGCTGACCGTCCACGAGCTCGCCGACACTCTGGAGAGTGAACTCAGCATTTTGCAGACGCCCGGCCCGGGTGGTGAGCAGGAGTTAGTGGACGCAATGGTCGGCTGGACCTATCAGCGGCTGAGTGCCACCGAACAGTTGATCTTCGAGCGGCTCTCGGTATTCGGCGGCAGCTTTAGTAGGGCCGCTGTCACCGAGGTGTGCGGAGGTGACCTCGAGGAGATCGAGGTCGTCGATGTGCTGTCCTCGCTGGTGTCCAAGTCGCTGGTGGTGCGCCAGGACGAAGGTAGCCAGCAGGCTCGATTCCGGCTGCTGCAACTGATCAGGCAATACGCTCGCAGCAAGTTCGCGCTGCACCCAGATCGGGTCGTCACTCATCGACGTCACGCCGAGTACTATCGTGATCTTGTCGAACGAGCGGCACCACAACTTACAGGTCATGATCAACACGAATGGCTGTCGATCATTGACCGCGAGTTCGGCAACATCCGACCCGCCATCGCGTGGTCGATCAAGCATCAGCCGGAGATCGCTCTGCGTACGGTCGCTGCCCTGGGCCGCTGGTGCTACCTTCGGGGCCGCTATGCCGACGGCCGGCGCTGGGCGGCTAGTGCGTTGCGGGCCTGGCCAGACGCCCCGAGCGAGCTGCGGGCACAAATACTGGTGCTGGCCGGCACGCTTGCCTTCCTGCAATGCGACTACACCGAAGCCATGCCGCTAGTAGAGGAAGCCAAGGCGCTTTTTGCCGAGACCGGTGATCGACCAGGCTTGGTCTGGTCGATCGGCAGGTTGGGAGCGATTGCGCGCGAGCAGGGCAGGTATGAGGAGTCCGCCGAGCTGCATCGTGCGGCACTCAGGCTGGCACAAGAAGCTGGAAATGATCATGATGCAGCGGTCCAGCTGAACTACTTGTGCTTCCTGGCCTGGTTGAGCGAGGACCTGGACACAGCCGAGACCATCGGGCCTGACGTGCTGCGCCGGATGCGCGAGCTGGGTGATCAGGAAGGCGTCATCTGGGCATTGATCAACTTGGGTACCACGGCGCGCTATCGAGGTGACCTCACCGGTGCCCGGCTACTGCTCAACCAGTGCCTCGACCTCTGCGAGGAATTGTCATTCCGGGAAGGCATCGCATGGTCACTCAATCAGCTCGGAGTGGTCGCACGCCTTCGCGGCGAGACTGAACGCGCCTTCGGGATGCAGCTGGCGAGCCTCACCGAGCACCACAAGCTTGGCGACCGGTGGCGAGAGGCGAGCGTACGCGACGAACTGGCGGCATTGGCGATGCGGCGCGGCGATCCGGCCGAGGCAGCCCGCCAGCTAGCCTCGGCAGACCAGCTGCGAGCCGAGATTCAGGCCGCCGTACCTGCCGCCGAGCGAGCGGAACGTGAGCAGACGGTACGGGCGGCGCAGCAAGCTCTTGGGACGGCGTACGATCTGGCCGGCCTGACGGCAGGACTCAACGGTTCGTGATCAAGGCCCGGTGGCTACGACTCCGGTTCAGTCGTTTCAGCCTCCTCCACAATGACCTTCGGGGCGTGGAGCCCTCGGTGGAGTTCGTAGGCCCGTGCGGTGCCCGGCGAGTTGGGATCGTCAACGATGGGCTTATCGGCCATAAACAGTCGGATCACGTTGGCCAGCTCACCTGGGTGCGAGAAGTTGATTGCGTGGGCCGCTCCATCGATCACGACAAAGATGCCATGGTGTTCCTGCTGGCTCGCCACTTCTTGGATGCGCGCCGGACCCGGCATCAGCGGGTCCCGACTTCCGGCAACGACCAGCGTCGGCTTGTCTAAAGCGAGCAGCCGGTCCAGGGCTGGATATTGGGTGAGCGCGCGAAACATCCGGAAGGTGCTCGGAACACCGAACCGCAGGTAGTCCGGGACTGCTACGCGCAGCAGCCGCACCGGCTCCCGCAGGCCGTCGTAGCTGAGCTGCCGTATCGCGCGGGGTAGCGGCTGGTTGGTGATGCCGCCGGCTGGTGAGACCAGAATGGCCCGCTCCAGCCGATCTGGATACGAGTAGGCAAACTCACAAATCACTGGACAGCCCATGGAGTTGCCAATGAGAGTGGCCTTCTCAATGCCCTGAGTGTCGAGGAACGCGGCCGCCGCATGCCCCAGTTCCTCCACGGTGAGCGGCTCGATGGCGTTCCCGCTCCGTCCGAATCCGGGCAAATCCGGCACCAGGGTATGGAAATCATCGGCGAGCGCCTCGGCGGTTGGCAACAGATAGCGACCTGACAGCCCAAACCCATGGAGATGCATCATGACGGGCGCATCAGGCGGGTTGGGCGACTCACGGTAGAAGACGTCGACGCCGTCGATCGTGGTCCACCGCTCTGCCAGCCGAGAGGCCGGCCTTGAGAAGCGTCGTTTGGTTCCACGATGGGCCCTGGCCGAGGTCCTCCGCTTGATGATGGGCCCGCCATTGTGCGAGCTGGTCATGAGGATTCTGCGAGCGCTTTCTGCTTGAGCTGGTCGAACTCGGCCTGAGTGATCGCACCCTGGTCGAGGAGCGTCTGAGCTGAGGCGATCTGATCGGTTGGGCTGGACATGTGGATGATGGGCGGCGGCACGTAGGGCTCCTCCCGTGGTCCCTTCGCAGCCGCATGACGCTCGGCCATACCCCTGCCCCGAGCGATAACGTAGATCAACGCGCTCAAGAACGGGACAATGATCAAGAAAATGATCCATACCGCCTTCCACCAGCCGCTCAGATCCTCATCACGGAATAGATCGACCACGATTTGGAAAAGCACGACCAGATAGCAGCCAAAGACAAAGGCCCATACCAGCAACCAAAAGAAACTCGACGAGTCCACAGCAGCAACCTCCGCCTCGTGTTGTTGGCCTGAGTATTGCGCGGTCGGTTCGTGAGGCACATCACTCCCCAGGGGTGAAGTTTCCACCAGAGCATCGGAGCCAAGCAGCCCACGCGATTTCCGACGCTCGCAGCGGATGAGCCGCAGCACTGGTAGACATGAAGGAACGGGTAGGCATGTCATCGTGGCGGGGGCAGGAATCGTCGGGCTGGCGACCGCCTTTGAGCTTACGCGCCGCGGCCATTCAGTAACCGTGCTCGAAAAGGAATCGGGACCGGGTCGACATCAGACCGGCAACAACTCGGGCGTCATTCACTCTGGGCTCTACTACAAGCCAGGCAGCCTCAAGGCAACGCTGGGCACAGCCGGAGCAACATCTATGCGGCGCTTCGCTGAAGACAACGGGGTCTTTGTCGAGATCTGCGGCAAGCTCGTGGTAGCGACGGACCCGGTACAGGTGCCGGCACTTCAGGAGCTCCATCGACGGGGCCAGGCCAACGGCGTCCCGTGCCGGATGATCAGCGCCGAGGAGGCCAAGGAGTTCGAGCCCTACATCTCAGCCGTGTCAGCGATACGCGTTGAGTCGACAGGGATCGTTGACTTCCGCGGGGTATGCGAGGCTCTCCGAAAGCACGTCGAGCAGGCGGGCGGTGAGGTCTGCCTGGATCAACGTATCGTCGGCATAGCGTCGCATCCCGATGCTGTGACGGTCACCACCAAGACCGGCGAGTTTCGTGCGGACCAGTTCGTCAACTGTGCCGGGCTGCACAGCGATCGGTTGGCCCGATTGGCTGGCTTGAAGCCGGAAGTACGGATCATCCCGTTCCGCGGTGAGTACTACGAGCTGAAACCGGAAGCGTCGTACCTAGTCAGAGGCCTGATCTATCCGGTGCCGGATCCAGCGTTCCCCTTCCTGGGCGTGCACCTGACCCGGATGATCAACGGATCCGTTCATGCCGGCCCGAACGCGATCTTCGCGTTGGCGCGGGAGGGCTACACCAAGCTGAGGATCAACCCGCGCGATGTGGTGGACAGTCTCCGCTGGCCAGGCCTGTGGAGATTGGGGAAACGGTTCTGGCGTACCGGACTCGACGAAGCGATGAGATCGCTGTCCAAGAAGCGTTTTCTGACAAGCCTTCGCGAACTCGTACCGGAACTTCCTGACGACTCTCTACTGCCAACGCACGCCGGCGTACGCGCCCAGGCGCTGCACCGCGATGGACGACTGGTCGATGACTTCTACTATGAGCGAGCGCCCCGCCAGGTCCATGTGCTGAACGCGCCCTCGCCAGCGGCCACAGCCTCGCTGGAGATCGGCAAGCGCATCGCCGACGAGCTGGAGGCCTCTTAAGCCGACTTGTCAGTGCGTCTGCGGCGGCGAACTAACCATGCCGTAAGCCCAACCGCCGCGGCAGCACCGGCAGCACCGGCAATGATCTTGGTACGCGAGGAGCCCTCTGCGGCGGGCTCAATCTGGTGAGACGCCTCGCCATCGAGTAGCTTGACCGTACCGGCGTCGCCGTCGACCTGAATGAGCTGACCACTGCGGATTCGCCGGGTCGCGACGGCTGTGCCGAGCACGGCTGGAATCCCATACTCACGCGCCACGATCGAGCTGTGGCTGAGCGGGCCTCCAATGTCGGTGACAACGGCAGAGGCCATCGCGAACAGCGAAGTCCACGCTGGTGTTGTGATACTGGCAACCAGGACATCGCCGGGTTGCATCTGCCCGAAGTCTTGCGGGCCGCCCAGCACCCGAGCCGGCGCCGTGACGGTTCCCATGCTGCCCGCAATGCCCTTTATCAGGTTGCCGGTCTGCTCTTCAGATGCCGCCGGCATCCACTTGCGCCACATCTCAACCGAGCTGCCCTTGGGCAGCAGCTGCGGCGGCGTTGCCCTTCGCTGGCCGCGCCACAGCTGTTTTCGTTGCTCGACTCGATCCGCAAGGCTGCCAACCGATTCATCGATTTCGTCGCGATGCAACCAGAAAACGTCATCCGGTTTGGCGATCACGCCGGCCGCCTGGAGCCGTTGGCCTATCTCGCGAAGCATCCTACGCACCTGAGGCCAGGCCATGCCGACGTCGGCAAGTGCATCCTCACGTACCGGCGCAACGCTCTGGGCCCAGTGCAGCAACCGGCGGAAGGACTTCGCCCGTACCGGATCCAGCCGTGCCATCACAGCGGCCGCGGCTTCCTCCCGGCGGGTTGCGAGGTTGCGCTGCCGCTCATAGGGGTCGGAACCCTTTCCGCTGACAAAGAACCGCAAGGTTTCCAGCAGCGGAACTGGATCATCGGCCGGCACTGGATTGGCGAAGTCAAGGTTGTAGATGGTGTGCCCGTAGGCATTGAGGTGTGCCTGGAAACGGGTGTGCCACTCGTGCCATAGCGGATCCTCCGATCCGGCCGCGCGCTCTAGGAATTCCTGCGGCGGCAGTGCAAGCAGCGGCTCGGCCAGCTCCCGATGATCACGGGTCCAGGTCGCGAGGTCGTACAGCGACTTCTCGGCTCGGATCGGTTCGCTGTCGGAGCCGAGCACGAACACCTGGGCCGGCGGATCGTCCTTCTGGCGGACGACTGCGTCATAAAACCGGGTGAACAAGATCTCACTCGTGGCCGCGATCGGAATGATCGTCTGCACTGCGGTGTAGTACTCGGCGGCCGCATCAACCAGCTCTCGTACGCCGTCCAGCAATTGCGCGGTGGTCATCCCGTTCAGGTCACGAGCAGTCCAGTCGCTGACGATCCGCCGGTACCGCGGATGGGAGTAGTTGCGCCAGCGCGGTTGGCTGGCCCCAGCAAAGAGCCACCGAAAGGCCTTGGGGCTCTTCCACATGAGCCGCGCCATCCCGGAACGGCTGTAGCCGTAGTAGGCGTATCCATTGATCGTGGGCAACCCCACATCGCTTTCTCTGATGACGTCCTCGCCCATGAACTCTTGGAACAGCCTCTGGAGCGACCGGGTAACCGCGCCATCGATCATGTCCGCGAATAGCGGGGTAAGCGGATCGGGAAGCTGCTCCACGATGCTGGCCCGGACGTACATTGCAGTGTTGTCCGGCACTGTCCAGTCCGTCGGCAGGGGTCCCTCAGGCTCGGGAAGGGCAGTAATTGGTCGCGCCTGCACGATCCAGAACCGGCCGTCCGCGCGAGCCCATTCGATGTCCTGGGGGGCACCGTAGTGGTTCTCAATGCGGCTGCCGTGCGCGGCCAGCTCGGCAGCGTCGGATTCGCTGAGCACCGGTTGATGGCGCCGCTCGAATGGGACCGGTGTTTCGTCAGTGCGGCGCTCGGCCGGGACGGTCATGACGGCCTTATCTGCGATTTCGCTCGACACAAGGGTGCCGTCCGACTTACGCACCACGATGTTGTCGGTGTTGACCGCCCCGCTGACCACCGATTCACCGAGCCCCCATGCGGCGCTGATGACAGTCTCATCGCGACGGCCGTTGGCCGGGTTGGCGGTGAACATCACACCTGCCGACTCGGCGTGGACCATCTGCTGGACCGCGACGGCCAGGCTGACGCTGGCTGGATCGATGCCCTGTCGCGCCCGGTAGGCCATCGCCCGCGCGGTCCAAAGTGAGGCCCAACAGTCACGGACTGCGACCAGAAGATCTTCAAGTCCTCGGACATTGAGGTAGGTGTCTTGCTGCCCTGCGAAGCTGGCCTCTGGGAGATCCTCTGCAGTCGCCGAGGAGCGGACGGCAACCGGCACATCCTCGCCAAGGGCGGTGTACGCCTCCGCGATCTCCGCGCGAAGGAGGTCGGAGATCTCGGCGGAAAAGAGCGCTCGAATCTGGGCCGAGGCCTCGTCATATTCACCCGGATCATCACTCGCGACCGCAAGCGAGGTGATCTTGTCCTGCAGGTGGTGTTCGCCAATGTAGGCGCGGTAGGCGTCGGTGAGGATCACGAAGCCAGCCGGCACCGGCAGACCGGCGCGGGTCAGTTCGCCCAGGTTCGCACCTTTGCCGCCCGCCTGGTCGATGTCGCTTCCCCCGAGCTGGTCAAACTGCTTGATGAAGATCGTGGTCATCGTTGGAGAATCTACCCACGGCCCACATAGGGCATCTTGCTGGGCAGCACAGTGATGGTCGCGACATTCGCGTCCAGCGGCAAGCTCGCCATGTAGACGATGGCACGCGCCACG
>Ga0081455_10008801_pt1 | contig 10447 bp, 8 predicted proteins | sample TabmetS3T2R1_FD_70207 | JGI IMG/M metagenome (GOLD analysis project Ga0081455, IMG submission 70207) | Tabebuia heterophylla rhizosphere microbial communities from the University of Puerto Rico - S3T2R1 | ecosystem: Host-associated > Plants > Roots > Rhizosphere ... | reverse complement strand
CCGCGTCCGCCAACGGGAAGACCGCGAGCTGGTCCACCCCGTCCACGGGGCACGCGAGCATCTCCCGCAGTGCTGGGGCCTCATCGGCGATCGACCGGAACAGGCCATCGTCGGTCGTCACGTCCAGGGGCGACAGCGTGCGGACGACGGCGGTGATCCAGCGGAGCCCCAAGCCGCCGGCCACGCCCCAGCCGTCGTCGCCGGCGGGTGGGTAGTAGGCGCCGCCGGGCTCGACGAGCGGGCTGAGCAGCACCAGCGTGTCGACCGGCGCGTCGGGGTGTGACATCAGGTAGGCCTTGGCGACCAGCGCCCCCTCGCTCTCGGCGACGATCGTGACCGGCTGCTCCACGTCGGCGCGGAACGCGTCGACCTGGCGGGCCATGAGGGTCACCGAGCGCGAGACGTCCTGGTAGGTGTCCGCGTCCTCGTAGGGCAGCGGCCGCCCCTCCGCATCGACGCCCCGGTACGAGAAGCGCCGCTCGTCCGCCCACGTGCCGATCCCGTCGTCCTGTCCCGTGAAGCTGCTCCCGAACCCCGACACCAGCAGCACCGGTCGGCCCGTCGCCTCCTGGCCCCCGGTGCCGGTGCCCGTCCCGGCGACGGCGGCCGCGTCGGTCACGCTGGCCGCCCGCACGATCTGGTCGCCCCGGCTGGAGACGGAGAATCCGACGCTCACGCCGAGGAGGATCACGCCGACCAGCGCGGCCACCCCGAGCGGTGCCACGGGCATGAAGCGCCGTGCCCGCCGGCGGCAGCTCAGCGTGTGGACGATGCTGTGCCAGGCCCAGGCGTTGAACAGCCCGGCCGCACCGATCGCCGGCAGCCGCAACGGCGCCGGCACCAGGACGACCACGGCGCTGGCTGCGGTGAGCACCAGGAATGACAGGACGACCCACGCCACGGTGCGTCCGGGTGGGCGTTCCCGCCACCAGGTCGGCACCACGGCGCCGTGGTGGACGAGCGCGGCCACGCCCAGCACCGACGGGACGGCGATGAAGAACAGCCACGACAGCGACACGATGGCCATGCCGAGGAGCAGGGCGGCGAACGGCAGGAGCACCAGCGCCGCGACAATGGTGAACGCCACCGAGCCGACGGCGAGCCGCAGCGCCCCGGGTGCCGGCCGTTCCGCGGGCCAGGCGGCCCGGAGGAGGCACGCCGTGATGGTGGACCGGACGGCGATCAGGGCGGCCAGCTCGAGTGCGAACGCGTGCCACGAGGGGTGGAACACGAGCAGCCAGCGGAGATCGTGGAACACGCCGAACGGCGCCGGCGCCGACGCCTGGGGCGCCAGCGCTTGGGCGTTGGACGCACCGATCGCCCCCAGGATCAGCGCCTCGAGCACGGGCAGTCCGACGGCGAGGACGATGAGCGCGGGATGCTCGCCGAGTGACGGGCACCCGCAGCCCATGACGTGACCACGCCTGCCTGCGCCGGCGCTCGAGCGAGGACGCGGGTGCGCGTGGCGCCGATCGGTGGTCGTGCCGGATAGCGACTGGGTGGTGTGGTCGGGCGACTCGACCCCGCCGGGGGGAGTGAGCATCGAGAAGCCTTCCGTCCGGAACACGAACAGTCTCGCGTTCCTCGTCCCGCCGTTACCCGGAATTACGCGCGGCCAGACATCGCCCGATCACTCACTGTCACCACATCGGCGACGGCCGGCGGCCGGTGTGCTGCGGAGCCAGGGCGCACCGCGGGGCCGGTACGGTCAGTCGGGTGGCGAAGTCTCCGGCGATCGAGGTCCAGGTGGGCGGGCGGACCGTGCGGATCTCGAATCCGGACCGGGTGTACTTCCCGGCCACCGGGGCGACCAAGCGCGACCTGGTCGACTACTACATGACGGTCGGACCGGGGATCGTCTCTGCGCTGCGGGAACGGCCGTGCATGATGCATCGCTTCCCGACCGGCGTCAGCGGCGAGAAGGTCCACCAGAAGCGCGTGCCCGGCGGGGCGCCGCCGTGGCTGGAGACCGTCCGGGTCCACTTCCCGCGCTACGGGCTCCACGCCGACGAGCTGTGCGTGACCGAGCTCGCCCACGTGATCTGGGCGGTGCAGATGTCGACGGTCGAGTTCCACCCCTGGAACTCACGGCGCGCCGACGTGGAGAAGCCGGACGAGTGGCGGATCGACCTGGATCCCATGCCGGACTGCCCGTTCGCCAGGGTGCGGCGCGTTGCGGGCATCGTGCACGAGGTGCTCGACGAGCTCGGCGCAGTCGGCTGGCCGAAGACGTCCGGGGGCAGGGGGATGCACGTCTACGTGCGCATCGAGCCGTCGTACGGGTTCACCGACGTGCGCCGCGCCGCGCTCGCGTTCGCCCGTGAGATCGAGCGGCGCGCGCCCGGCGACGTGACGACCACGTGGTGGCGCAAGGACCGTGACCCGGCGGCGCTGTTCGTCGACTACAACCAGAACGCCCGGGACCACACCATGGCGGCCGCGTACTCGGTGCGCGGCTTCCCCGAGGCCACGGTGTCGACGCCGCTCACCTGGGACGAGATCGCCGACGTCGAGCCGAAGGACCTGACGATGGCGACCGTGCCCGCCCGCTACGCCGAGCTCGGGGACCTCCACGCAGGCATCGACGGGGCAGTGTTCGCCATCGACGAGCTGCTGGAGTGGGCCGCCCGCGACGAGCGCGCGGGCGAGGTCGATGCCGGCGTTCCCGACGACGAGGGTGACTCGGGATGATCGCGTCGGCGTCCGATGACGCTACGACGGTGCGCCCTGACGCCGGAGCGTCTTGCGTGCGTGCTCGCGCCATCCGTCGGGCACGAGCACATGGTCGGCCAGCCGGCGGAGCAGGCCCGCGTCGGAGTCCTCGTGGGCGGCGATGAACTCCGCGATCGTCAGGACTGGGCCCGGCCGCGCCAGGAGCCGGGCGCCGTCGCCGGCCGCGATGCTGCCCGACGCTTCGATCGCGAAGTACGCGCCAAAGCGGCGGGCCGCCGCGAACTGGTCCACGAAGCCCGCGTCACCCATGCGGATGCCCAGCTTGAAGCAGGGGAAGCGCGGCTGGGTGACGCGGAGCTGCGCGGTGCCGACCGCCCAGGTCTCGCCGACCGAGCATGCGTGGAGGTCGACACCCTCGAGGGTGAGGTTCTCGCCGAACGTTCCCGGGGCGAGCCGGACCCCGAGCTCCCCCGACCACCACTCGTAGTCCTCGGCCGCGTACGCGTACACCGCCATGGCGGGTCCCCCGTGCACGCGGCGGTCGGCCTGGTCGTCGCCGACGACGTTGACGCCCGCGACCGCCACCCGCCCGGCCACGGGCTCCTTCCAGATCGCCGTCGTGACGCGGCGCCCGAACCAGTCGACGACGCGCGGCGTCCCGACATTGACGGACACGACGCGACCGGGCCCCGACCCGCCGCCGTCCGATCCCGGCACCTCCGCCTCCGCTGCGGTCATCGTGACGCTCCTCGATCGCCGACAGTCGATCGCCTTGGCGGACGTTAGTCACGTGCGGCCGTTCGGTGCAACCGGTATTCCGCTGTTGTACGGTTAGCCACATGGCCGAGTCGACGCCGTTCCTCTGGACCGGGAACCACCCGGCGACCGACCTGTGCAACACCGAGCCCGTGCTCGGCGGAGTGCGTCTCGATCTTCTCCCCGACTTCGAGGCCGTCGTGGCGTGGGCGAACCTCGCAGGCGTTGCGAGCCGGGGCGATCCGATCGACGTCACCGAGAGCGAGGCGGCGCGGACACTTGGGTTCGCACGCGGCCTGCGTGCCGCCCTGCGGCCCGCTTTGGACCCAACGATCGCCGACCCCGGCGCGGTCGACACCCTGAACCGGGTTCTCGGCGAGGCGCCGGGCGTCCTGCACGCCGAGCGCTCGGTGAGGCGCATCGGCGTGTCGTTGGCGGCGCCCACGCCTGCGGCGCAGCTGCGGCTCGACATCGCAGCGGCGACCGTGGACATCTTCCGCCACGATCGCCGCCGCATACGACGCTGCGCGGGCCCCACCTGCGTGCTCCTGTTCCTCGACACCAGCAAGAGTGGTCGCCGCCGCTGGTGCGACATGGCGGTCTGCGGCAATCGTGCCAAGGTCGCAGCGCACCACGCCCGCACCAGGGCGTCGTAGCCCGATGGCCAGCGTCATCCGCCCGACGTCGGCTGCCGGCCGATCTCGACGGTGACGGTCGCCTGCTGCGACCCTCGCTGGACGACCACGTCGACGCGCTTGCCGCTCTTGGCGTTGGCGACGGCGCTGGCCAGGTCGTCGGCCGACTTGATGTCGGTGGAGCCGAACCGGAGGATCACGTCGCCCCGCTGGATGCCGGCGGTGGCGGCGCCCGAGGCGGGCGTGACGCCGACGACGAGGGCGCCGTGGTCGACGGCGAGGCCGAGCTGGCTCTGGATCCCCGCGGTCACGTCGATGGTCTGCACGCCCAGGAACGGCTGGGCGGGGGACTGACCGTTCTCGAGCTGCTTCAGGACCTGGTTGGCCTGGTCGATCGAGATGGCGAAGCCGATGTTCTGGGCCTGGCCGGCCACGGCCGTGTTGATGCCGACGACGCGGCCCTGGCTGTCGACGAGCGGGCCACCGGAGTTGCCCGGGTTGATGGCGGCGTCGGTCTGGATGACGTTCTGCAGGCGGACGCCGTTCTGTTCCGAGATCGTCCGCTTCAGCGCCGACACGATGCCGTCGGTCACGGTCGGCCCACCCTCGAGCGCCAGGGCGTTGCCGATCGCGACCACCGGGTCGCCGACGTGCAGCGTGCTGGAGTCACCCAGCTGCACCGTGGGCAGGTCCTTGGCGTCGATCTTGAGCACCGCCAGGTCGGCGGACGCATCCGCCCCCAGGACCTTCGCCGACTTGGTGGATCCGTCGGCGAGCGTCACCTGGACCTGTTGGGCACCGTCGACGACGTGGTTGTTGGTGACGATCTTGCCGTCGGAGCTGACGATGAAGCCGGTGCCGGCGCCCTGTTGCACCTCGGGCGCCAGCAGGTTGTCGAGGCTCATGCTCCGGGTCTGGACCGACACCACCGCCGGCTGCACCCGGTTGAGGACGGCTGCCACGTCGAGGCCGCCGATGGTGGCCGAGCTGTGGGCGACGGGGGCGGCGGCGGCGCTGCTGGTGCTGCTGGAGTCGTCGTCGTTGGTGGCCAAGGCGATGGATCCGGCGACGAGGGCGCCGGCCAGGGCGCCGGCAAGCGCTCCGGCGAGGAACCCGCGGCGGGGCCTGCGGGCGCCGGACCCGGTGGGGCCCGAGGGCGGCGGCATCGACGGGGGCGGCTCGGGGGCGGGGCCAGGTGCCGAGGTGTCCGGTGGCTGGGTGGTCAAGGTCATGGGGCCTCCTCGGGCCGGTGCGGGTCGAAAGAACTCGCTTCGCACGGTAAGGAGGGCGCGGTCAGGGATCGCCCGGCGTTAGGTAACGCTTGGGTCAAGCTTGCGCTGGCGGCGCTTCCGCGGCCGGCGCTTCCGCCGGTGGTGCTTCCGCCACCGGCAGCAGGAGCCGGAACACCGGCGGCCTGGGGATGACCAGGTCGAGCGATCCCAAGTCCGCCTGCGCGAGCTGCCGGGCCAACGGCAATCCGATGCCGTGCCCGTTCTTGCGGTTCGAACGCTCGAACAAGCGTGCGGCGGCATCGGCATCGACGCCCTCGCCCTCATCGGACACCTGGACCACACCGCCGCTCGGCTCGGTCCTGATGTGGAACGCGACCCGGCCGCCGCCGTGGTCGAGGGCATTCGCCAACAAGATGTCGACGATCTGGCCGACGGCGCCCGGGGTGGCGTGGACCGACACCGTTCCTTCGCTGCGAACCTCGATGCTCCGCTGCGCCTGGCGGAAGCGCGGCTGCCAGTCGCGCACGTGCTCCCGGACGAGGGCGGCGAGGTCGAAGGTCCGGCGTTCGCCGGCCCGGCCGGTGCGGGTCAGGCGGAGCAACTCGTCGATCGTGGCATCGAGGCGCGCCACCTGAGCGAGGGCCTCGTCGGCCTCGTCCCTCGTATCGGCGACGGGCGAGCCGGCGAGCTCCTCGAGCCGGAGCGTCAGCCCGGTCAGGGCCGACCGCAACTGGTGGCTGGCGTTGGCGGCGAACTGGCGCTCGCTGTCGACCAGCGCGGCGATGCGGGCGCGGCTCGAATCGAGGGTGTCGGCGAGGGCGTCGAGCTCGGCGATGCCCGAGTGCGGCGGTCGGGCGGAGAAGTCGCCGGCACCGAGCCGCTGGGCGGCCCGCGCCAGCTCCTCGATGGGGCGTGTCAGGCGCCGCGCCTGCACGGTCGCCAGCACCAGCGCCAGCGCGAACCCGATCGCAGCCACGACGGCCAGGGCCAGGACCGAGCGCCGGACGGTGTCGATCACCGGCGTGGCCGGGGCGACCAGCTCGACGGTGGTGCCGGCGCCCGCGGTGGTCTCGACGGAGATGCTCGGGCCGGTCGTCCGTTCGCCGGCGTCGATCCGACGACCGTCGGGCGTCTGCACCACCGTCTGGTCACCCGGGGGCGTGAGCTGCTCCAACAGCTCAGGATCGGGGAGGGCGCCCCTCTCGACGGTCGGTTCGATCGCCACGGCAACGGCCGCGGCCGAACGTTCGAGGCGGTTGGTCGTGGCCTCGCGCGCCAGCCGGTCGAGCACGAAGCCGAGTGGCACCCCCAGCAGCACGATCGTGACCAGGACGATCAGGATCGTCGAGACCAGGAAGCGGCGTCGCACCGGGCAACCCGTCAGCCGGGCTCGAGCCGGAAGCCCACGCCGCGCACGGTGACGATCCGACGGGGATCGGCCGGGTTGTCGCCGAGCTTGCGTCGCAGCGCCGAGACGTGCATGTCGAGCGTGCGGGTCGACCCCCACCAGTGCTCGTCCCACACATCCCGCATGATGCGGGTCCGCGCCACCGTCCGCCCCGCCTCCCCCACGAGCAGGCTCAGCAGATCGAACTCCTTGGGCGTGAGCTCGAGCTCCGCCTCGCCCAGGAAGGCTCGGTGCGCGGCGCGGTCGATCCGCACGTCCCCGGCGGTGACGACGTCGGCATCCCCGGCGGCGGTGTTCGCGTCCGAGGCGACGCGCAACCGGGCCCGCAGCCGCGCCACCAGTTCGGCCACCCGGAACGGCTTGGCCACGTAGTCGTCCGCACCGGCGTCGAGGCCGACGACGACGTCGACCTCCTCGCGCCGCGCCGTCAGCATCAGGATCGGCAGCGCCGGGTGGCTCGATCGGATCTGGCGGCAGACGTCGAGGCCGTCGACGTCGGGGAGGGTCAGGTCGAGCACCACGAGGTCGATGCCCCCGGCGTGCACCCGGGCGATCGCGGGCTCACCGGCCTCGACGTGCTCGACGGCGAAGCCCTCGCGTTCCAGTGCCCGCAGCAGGGGCCGTGCGATGGCCTGATCGTCCTCGACGAGCAACAGGCGGTTCAATGCGGGACCTCGAAGTCATGACCGGCGACGAGGCGGTCGCCCTCAGGGCCGGTTCTCTTCGTGATGATGGCAGCAGCGTAGGCAGCGGGGGCCGCCGGCATCCGGCTGCAGTGGCCGGACGCCTGCGGGGCGACCGGGCGACACGACCCTGCAGACCCGCAGCGGTGGGGGTTTGGGTCAGCCCAGCCGGCCGAGCCGGCGGCTCTCGTCGTGCAGGCGTGCGATGCGGTCGGCGGTGGCCGGGTGGGTGGCGAACAGCTGGGCGAACGCAACCCGCCGGCCGGCGAGGGGGTTGACGATGTAGGCGGTGGCGTGGGCGGGGTCGACGTCCATCGGCACCGCCCGCGCCGAGGCGTCGATCTTCGCGAGTGCGCGAGCGAGGGGTTCGCCCGTCCCCAGCATGTCGGCACCGGACCGATCGGCCTCGAACTCCCGGCTCCGGGAGATCGCCATCTGCACCACGATCGCCGCCAGTGGGGCGAGCAGCGCCATCGCCAGCACCCCGATCGGGTTGCCGCGGCGTCCCCGACCCCCGCCCAGCAGGGTCCCCCACATCGCCATGCGGGCGAGGACCGTCAGCGCCAGCGCGATCGCGGCGGCAATCGACGCGATCAGGGTGTCGCGGTTGCCGACGTGCGACAGCTCGTGCGCCAGCACGCCCTCCAGTTCCTCGTCGTCGAGCAGATCGAGTGCCCCCTGCGTCACGCAGACCGCGGCGTGCGCCGGGCTGCGGCCGGTCGCGAACGCGTTGGGTTGGGCGTTCGGGGACACGTACATGTCGGGCGTCGGCATGCCGGCCCGCGTGGTCAGGCCGGTGACGATCGCGGCCAGCCGGGGATTCTCGGCCGCGGTCACCCGGCGGGCGCGGGCGGCCCGGACGGCCAGCGAGGCGCTGAACCAGTACGACCAGCCAACCACCAGCAGGCCGAGGGCGAGGCCGACCAGTAGCCCGGCGCGTGATGCGATCAGCCCGCCGGCGAGCACGAACATGCCGCCCAGCACCGCAAGCAAGAGGAACGTCTTCAGCGTGTTGCGACTCACCGTCACCTCCGAACCTGCGCCTCGATTCGGGACGGTAGAGACGGGCGTGTCAGCAATCGCCCGGGGGCGCGTCAACTTTCGGTATCGGCCGCCGTTTGCGGGGCCATGCCGGACGAGGCGATTTACCAGGTCCTGGCCGAACCTTGACGATCTCTCGATAGATCGCTGAGACGGCGATCCGTACGGTCAAGAAAAGAGGCGAAGTTTCCGTCGAGCAGGACGGAGCACGACATGACCGAACGACGCAGGGGCGGCACGCAGCCACGCAAGCTCGGGCTGGGCGCGGTGGCGCTGGTGGCAGCGCTGGCCGCCGGATGCAGTTCGTCACACGCGAGCTCCCCGTCGGCGAGCGAGCAGGCGGCGATCCAACCGCCGAGCTGGGAGCTGAAGGGGAGCTACAAGCCGTCGATCGACCCGGCGAACTTCGTCGCCACGATCGACAACCGCTACTTCCCCCTCGAGCCCGGCACCGCCTTCCACTACAAGGGGGTCGAGGACGGCAAACCCCACACGGACGACATGGTCGTCACCGATCAGACCAAGCAGATCCTCGGCGTCACGGCGACGGTCGTCGAGGACACGGTCTCCGCGAACGGCAAGGCGGTCGAGCGGACGTTCGACTGGTATGCGCAGGACAAGGACGGAAACGTCTGGTACATGGGCGAGGACTCCCTCGAGATGAAGAACGGCCGCCTTCAGCGGGCCAGCGACTCGTGGGAGGCCGGCGTCAACGGCGCGCAGCCCGGGATCATCATGGAGGGCAACCCGCAGCCGGGTGACGTCTACCGGCAGGAGTACTACCCGCCCGGTGACGCCCTCGACCAGGCCCACGTCGTTCGACTCGACGGGACGAGGAAGGTCGCAGCCGGGACCTTCGATCGAGTCCTCGTCACCGACGAGTGGAGCCCGGTCGAGCCCCAGATGGAGCGGAAGTCCTATGTCGCGGGCCTGGGCGAGATCGAGGAGCACGTGACCGAGGGTGGCAACGAGCACTACGAGCTCGTCAGCGTGACCCACTGACCGCCGCGATCGCCCGGGGGAGCGGGCGCCGGGCCCGCACCGGGTCGACCACTGCCGCCGGATCCGGCACCGCTCCCCCGGTGCTGCGGTCGGGCGGCGGTGGCGCGAGCCTGGCGCCACGGTCGCGTGGTACGAAACCGCCCCCGTCCCCTGGTCCCACCGATCCGGACACGCGGCTTCGGGATCCGAGGCCGGCCGTGTTACAACCCCGGGATGAGCGTGCGGTGGGGAATCCTCGGTCCCGGTGGGATCGCCGAACGGTTCGCAGAAGGGATGGAGCTCGTGGCGGACGGCGAGATCGTCGCCGTCGCCTCGCGATCGCGTGACCGGGCCGACGCCTTTGGCGACCGCCGCCACGTCCCCAGGCGATACGGCAGCTACGACGACCTCGCGGCCGATCCCGAGGTCGACGTCGTGTACATCGCGACGCCGCACTCGCGACACGAGCGGGACACGCTCACCTGCCTGGCCGCCGGCAAGCACGTGCTCTGCGAGAAGCCGCTCGCGTTGGACGCGGCGCAGGCGCACCGCATGGCAGAGGCCGCCCGGGCCGGCGGCCTCTTCCTCATGGAGGCGATGTGGAGCCGCTTCCTGCCGGCGTACCGCCGCCTGCGCGAGCTCCTCGACGAAGGGCGCATCGGCGAGCCGCTCGTGGTCGAGACCGACTTCGGCTTCCGGGTCCCGGTGAACCCCGAGCATCGCCTGTTCGACCTGGCGCTCGGTGGCGGGGCGCTGCTCGACCTCGGGATCTACCCGGTCCAGCTGTGCGCGTTCGTGCTCGGACTGCCCGAGCGCGTGCTCGCCGACGGCGTCATCGGCGAGACCGGCGCCGACGAGGTCGTCACCGGCCTGCTGCACCACAGCGGCGGGCGGCTCGGCGTGGTCAAGGCGGCGACGCGTGTCGCGCTCTCCTGCACCGCGCGCATCTCCGGCAGCGACGGCTGGATCGGCCTGCCGGCGCCCATGCACAGCCCGATGGCGCTGACCATCGGCGATCCGGGCGGCCCGGGAGCCACC
>Ga0081455_10008800_pt1 | contig 10447 bp, 11 predicted proteins | sample TabmetS3T2R1_FD_70207 | JGI IMG/M metagenome (GOLD analysis project Ga0081455, IMG submission 70207) | Tabebuia heterophylla rhizosphere microbial communities from the University of Puerto Rico - S3T2R1 | ecosystem: Host-associated > Plants > Roots > Rhizosphere ... | reverse complement strand
GGACCCTCCGTGTTTCAGCATTCCGTCCCACCAGAGTCCAGCAAGCAGCAGTGCTATGCCGGCCAGCACCCCACAGACCAACAAAGCCCCCGCAGGCCACCGCGCCTTGTGGTATCTCAGCAGTACGGCGCCGCCAATTGAGAAGGCGATCGCCGCCGGCAGGAGTTCTCGCACCGGCCAATAGCCCTGCGTCCACAGCGCCGGATCGGCGCCTTCGAACAGCACCCAGCCGACAACGCCCGAGGCCACCGCTACTGCCGCGAGCCCGAGACGTAGCGCGAGGGCGGGGGATCGGGCCCGGGCGTCAGCCGCCGGCGAGGCGAGTGGGCGGCCGGCTGTCGACGGTACCTCCACCCCGTCGAGCCTGGATGCGGTCATGGCGTCACGATCGGACTATCCCTTCCCGGGCGTCACGGGATGTGATCCCGGTTCGGAGGGGAATCGCGAAAATCTCTCACTCTTCGGTAGCGCGGACAACGCCCGCTGTCAAGCATGACGAAGCGCGGCGGTCTGTGGCTGAAGGGTGCCCCCGAAGAGAGCCGGCAGTACCACCCGCTACGCGTTGCAGATTGCTGAGGATGTCGTCGACAGGTCGGCGCCGCGGCGCCGTTGGAGGAATTTGATCTCGGCGATTGCCGCTGAGATCGAGGGTCATCCCGGCCGCGAGTGTCGGCGTTGCGCAGGCAGCTCGCAGACGTCACGAGGGGCTGGGCTGGCATGCCCGCCCCTCGTGCTCTGCCGTTGGGTTAGTTGGGTTTCGACACTGTGCACAGGGTCGGGCTGTTCCAGCAGAACTGGAGGTAACCGGGATTGGGCAGAGCGGACGCCGCCGGCGCGCACAGACTGAGGCTGTTCTGGCAGAACTGGGCATACCCTGCCACGGGGTTGACGCTTCCCGCGTTCGAACCGGCGTTGGCCTGAACTGCAGCGGGTGATGCTTGCTGCGGCGATACTCCGGCCTGGGTAGGCGTGATTGGGCGCTGGCTGTCTGAGCTACTCGTGAACAGCCAGGGAGTCAGCGTGACGGTGGCGAAGACAATGAGTCCGGCCGACGCTATAACAGCCCGCCGAGGACGTGAGGGGACTCGGCGGTTTTGTGTCTCGGTCGTGGTCGTCTCAGTGTCCTTCATGATCACGCCATCAGTGTCAACGCGATCAACCCCCGGGTGAACTTGAGTGTCTTGGACGCCGTGAGTGGACATCGGGTTTCTCCTACCGCTGAGTGGGGATCGCCCGGACTGGGCGAGTTACCTCACGATCGCTGGCGCAATTCCCAGGCGTCTGGAGTTAGTCGTCCTTGCTTATTGGGAATTTCGACGGGAAACCAGCCGCTCTTCGCGGCGCTGGCCGGGAAGATCTACGGGCGGCGGCCCATGCCTGCGTCACGGGCGAGGGCGACGGCTTGGGCGCGGTCGGCGGCACCCAGTTTGAGCAGAATCGTCGATACGTTGTTCTGCACCGTCTTCATGCTGATGCCCATCCGGGCTGAAATGGCGTCGTTTCGCAGCCCGCGAGCCAACCGGTCCAAGATCTCAAACTCACGATCAGTGAGCACAGGAAACGGACGATCGGCCTGCGACCCCCCGGTGGCAGCGATCACCCGAGCGGCAATGCCCGGGTCGAAGATCGCCTGGCCCTCGTTCACTGCAAGGATCGCGCGGACGATTGCATCCGGCTCGGCGTCTTTGAGCAGATAACCACGGGCGCCGGCGTGCAACGCCTGGCGCAGATGGGCGTCGTCGGAGTGCATGGTGAGCACGAGCACTGCGACCTCAGGCTGGGCGGCGAGGATGGTGGTGGTGGCGACTTCACCACCGCCACCGGGTATGTGCAGATCCATCAGCACAACGTCCGGCCGGACGTTCTCCGTCACCTCGATGGCCTCCTGTGTGGTTGCCGCCTCAGCGACGATCTCGATGTCGTCGACCCGGCCGAGGAGGGCACGAAGGCCCTCCCGGAAGACCGTGTGGTCGTCCACCACCACCAAGCGGATCGGCGTCACGGTTCCACCGGGATCCGAGCCTGAAGCAGGGTCCCGCCATCGGGTCCGGGCCGTAGAGCGAATACTCCTCCGAGTGCTTGGATCCGGCTGCGCATCGAGGTGATGCCAATTCCGCTTACGTAGGGTTGGGCCAGGCCGACGCCGTTGTCCGCAACACGCAGGACCAGCTCACCGGACGCAAGGATCACGCTCACCTCGCATTGCTTGGCGTGGGCATGCTGGACCACATTGTTCAACGCTTCGAGTAGGACGAGGTAGGCGCCTTGTGCCACGGCCGACGGCAACGATTCAGCAACCTCGGCGCGGAGCCGGATATGCGGCATGTCGGGTCCCTCCAGCGTGGCGATGTAGTCCGCCAATGCTGCCTCGAGCCCGCGATCTTCGACCGGTGCAGGTTGCAGGTCGTGAGCGAGCCGCCGGATCTCGGTGGCGGCATTCCGCAGACGGGAGGCGAGCCGCTCGGCATCTTGCTCGTCCGCCGTGCCCGGCGTCATCCCTTTGCGCAACGCTTCGGCCGTAAGCCCCGCTCCGGCCAGCAGTGGGGCAATACCGTCATGCAGATCACGCCCGAGCCGCGCGCGCTCCTCGGCTACGGTCTCCAAGGCTCGTCGACGCGTCGACTGGAGCTCGGTCTCTCGGCGCAGCGCATAAACAAGTGCGGAGGTCTGGTTCGCGAGTTCATCCAGCAGCGCACGGTCAACCCGGCCGTACGACTCACCGGGGGTACGTGGACTGACGCGCATCTCGCCCAGCCGCTCGCCTCGGTACACCAGCGGCAGCACGAGCGCCGCGTCGTATTCTGGGCCAGTGACCGACACGGTCTCGATCCGCGGTCCGCGATGCAGAGCGAGGGCAACCGAGGGCGAGCGGAGCGCCTCAGCCACCGTGTGGGTGACGGTGGCGTACACCGCATCCTCGTCCTCGTCCCCGTTCGACATCGCGGCATGGAGTCGGGCCAGCACCCCTAATGGATCGCCCCGTTCACCGAGGAACCGGCGCTCCAGCCTGATCTGGATGCGCCGCCGCACCGGTTCGGCGGCCAGGACGGCGCCGACAGCCACGACCACCGCAACCCAGCGGTAGCGCGCTGCCACGACCTGGCCCGAGAGGGCCCCCAGTACGGCGAAGTACACCCCGACGAAGAGCGCGGTGAGCGCGACGGTGAGGCCGCCGTACACGACGACGCGTCGGATCACCAGGCGAACGTCGTACAAGTGGTATTGCAGCACCGCGACCGCGATTGCGATCACGACGGCCAGGGGCCACAGAGCGACGATCACAGTGGGCTGCAGGTAGGGCAACGGTCCATAGGCGGTGGAGAGGAAAAGCACCGCGATCATAATCGCCGTCACAGTGGCGAACCCGACGATCTGTCGTCGTAACAGAGGTGTGCCCCGCCGCCAGCGGACGATCAGCGAGGCGAGGGCGATCAGCCAGCCGAGGGTGACTACGGTCGACCAGAAGTACCACTCGTACAAGTTGTTGACAGTCGGCAAGTCGTACGCGAGCTTCAGCGTCGCGATCACGATCAGTCCGGCCGAGACTCCGAGTAGGACCTTCCAGAGCCTTCCGGGCAGCGGTCCGTCGGGATAAAGCTGAGGCAACACCGTAAGCGACAGCCCCAGGAGGAGGTCGGTCGCGACACCGTTTGCGATGAACAGAGGGCTCGGGATGGACCCTCCGTGTTTCAGCATTCCGTCCCACCAGAGTCCAGCAAGCAGCAGTGCTATGCCGGCCAGCACCCCGCAGACCAACAAAGCCCCGGCAGGCCACCGCGCCTTGTGGTATCTCAGCAGTACGGCGCCGCCAATTGAGAAGGCGATCGCCGCCGGCAGGAGTTCTCGCACTGCCCAGTAGCCCTGCGTCCACAGCGCCGGATCGGCGCCTTCGAACAGCACCCAGCCGACAACGCCCGAGGCCACCGCTACTGCCGCGAGCCCGAGACGCAGCACAAGCGAAGGAGACCGGGACCTGGAGACGACCACAGGCTGGGCGGCGAGCGGGAGTCCGATCGATTCCGGCACATCAACCCGGCCGAGCTTGGCTGCAGTCATGGTGTCACGTTCGGACCCATCCTTCCCGGGCGTCACGGGACGGCGTCCCGGTCCGGACGGGAAACGCGAAAATCTCTCACTCTTCGCTAGCGCGCACAACGCCAGCTGTCAAGCGGAGTGGTGCACTCCGGACAGAGCGTTAGGTGGCGTCGGCCTTTTTAGACCGCCGCCCGTTGCAGATTGGTCAGGATGTCGTCCACTGTCTCATCTGGCGTTTGGGTACTGCTGTCGAGCCAGTAGCCGATGTGCGCGGACTCTCGCCGCAGAACCTCGTCCAAGGCGTCGGCCGAGAGATGGACGTAACCAGCCTTCAGGCGCTGCTCTTCGCGCCATTCCCAAGCGGAGAGGCTGGGACTAAGTACGACGAGGTAGCGCTCCGGTGAGGCAATGCGCTTCACGAAGTCGGCAAGGTCCTTGCCCAAGATCACGTCTTGAACGATGGCGTCGAAGCCGTCCTCAGCGCATCGGTCTGCGACCATCGCAGCCAGGTCGTAGCGCAGCTCGAGCTGCGCCAGCGCCTCGGGCCTCGGATTCGGTGTCATGTCTGCGTGACCGCTCACCACCATCCTGCGGAACATGTCGCCGTGGATATGAACCGACTTGGGCAGCCGAATTGCCAGCAGGTCGGCCACCGTTGATTTTCCCGCTGCCATCGCGCCGGTGATCACGATGACTCTGCCCCGAGCAGACATCACACAAGGAAGTCTGTGGGGTCACAGGCGCAAGAGCCAGCATTGACATTGCTTTTGGGTGAGTGTCGTGGTCTGAGTTGCTCAATCGCCATGATCCGCCTACTCAGCAGGCAGATTGGGCCCTCGCCGCCGCCGTGCTTGTTGATCTTGAGGTTTACTCCTCGTAGCTAGGCCCGCCCACTGTGGGTCGGGGTGGCCGGCAGACAAGAATCTCACCGCTGCCGTGGCAGATGAGCGGTCCACATGAGTTCGGCACAACCGCGGTGCTGCCGCCCTCCAGAGGCAACGGTTTTCCGTCTTCGACCCAAATTTCACCCGTGAGCGCTACCAGGACAGCGAACCCAGGGTCGAGTGTCGCTTCGCCGTTCAGTGCGACCCGCTCCAGTCGGAAGTAGCGGTCTGCCGCTGCTGGCAGGACGGACGACCCGACTCCGGCCGGGCGCACGAGCAGGTCAATCTCCTCACTGCTTCGGCTGCGGCCTTCGACAGCCTCTAGCGCTAGATCGAAGCCGAGCCCAAGATGTCCGTCACGCTCGCCGTCCAATTCGAAGTCTCGCCACTCCAGCAAGATCGACAGGTCCTCGGGCTCCTGCAGCTCCACGATGAACACGCTTTCACCGATGGCGTGCAGCACACCTGGTGGCACGAAGACAACGTCGCCTCGTCTCACATTGACCCGGTGCAGCGAGGCAAGGAGCTTGTCGACATCTTGGTTCTTGACCATCGACTTGAGATCGTCCACGGTTGTGTCCTGCTTCAGACCTAGGTAGACCTCGCCTTCATCAAGGATGTACCAGGCCTCCGCCTTGCCGTGTGCCCTATGAAGGTGCTGAGCCGCGAACGAGACGTCCGGGTGGGCGTGGACCGGCAGCCGCTGGCCGGCATCCAACAGCTTGACGAGTAGGCGCGTGTCGGCACCAAAGCGTTCAACGTGCGCCCGTCCCAGCCAGGCTTCCGGGTTTTCGTCGACCGCGTCCTTCAAGGATCCACCGTCGGGAAGGACGCTTAGACCGAGGGACTCCTCACCGGCGAGCGTCGTGGTCGACGCCACCCAGTCCTCTGGCTCGCGCTCGCCGCCGGGCGGCTCTCCCCGGAATTCCGTGATCTTGCGGCCGCCGCGGTAGAAGCGTTCCGGCGGACAGTTAGACGGCAGTGGGATTACGTCCACGAAGCTGTGCTCCTTCGTACCAGTGCGGCGGCGCGTCCGCAACGCAAGCAGTTCACAATAGCCGCGTGGGTCTCCGTGAATTGTTCCTTCCCATGCTGGGCAACTGGACAGGTATCGAGCAGCAAGCCGCGTCCGGCTGGGGTCCAGCTACCACCGCGCGAGCGATGATCGTCTTCAAGCTCGATGTCGGTGATCAGGTCGTGGTGCAGGACTACCGGCAGGTGAAAGCTGATCACGGGGAGTTCTCCGGGCATGGCGTGTTCATGATCGACAAGGCCGATGTGACTCCGCCAGCGCAGCAAACGCCCATCCTCTGGTGGTTCTTCGATTCGGAGGGCGATCCGCCACAACCCGCGCGGGGCAGCTGGCAGCATGAAGAGCTGATCTTGGAAAAGGCCACGGCACGGGGGGTCGCCGAGCATCGTTTCGCCATTGTCGACAGACAACTCAGTTACCGGATTCGGGTACGCCAGGGTGGGGCCGCCGATCTGGAAGATTTCTTGAGCGGAACCTACCGACGCATCAGCGGGCATTGACACCCGCGGACCGTGGTCCTGGAGATTCAGACAGCACAACTGAAGGTCAGCTGATATCCGGCGGACGGATCGCCGGTCGCGTTAGGGATCTGCAGGTCGTACCCATCGCTGAAGACGTTGTCGGTGGCCAAGCCGACACGGCCCAGATTGCTGCGGCTCTGTTCATAGCCGCTTGTCGCATAAACGGCCTGGCAGGCGGCCTCGGGAAGCGCCATCTGAGATGTGGCGATCTTGTTCGCGCTGTTCGTCGCCTTGGTCAGGCTCGGGTAGACCTCGAAGTGGATATGTGGCCAGCGGCCCGAGTAGCAGGCCGGGAAGATCGTGGTAAACCTCACTCGACCGCGATCATCGGCCTCCTGGACGCCGCGCAGGTAGTTCTCACCGGTCACGCCCTGGGAGTAAAGCGAGTACCTGCCTTCCCGGTCGCAGTGCCACACATAGACCGCGCCGCCTGCCAAAGGCGCTTTGTTGTTGGCGAAGTCGTTGATCGTCATCGAGATGTTGAGCGGCACACCCTCGGCTTGGGTGCTACTGGATCCGAAGCTGGAGGTGATGTCGCGGCGTACGATGCCGCTCTGGTTCAACACATTGGCACCATTTGAACCATCGCCCGGAAAGGGGCCCCCAGTCTCCTCAGGAAGCTCACCGTTCGCGGTGTCACTGGTCTCCAAACCACCAGCCGGCCCACCGCCGGGTGGTCGGCCGCCTGACGATGAGTTCACGTCGGCCGTGCCGGTGTCGCTCGCGCAGGCGCCGAGTGTGATCAGACCTGCGCCTGCGAGACCAACACCGACCACCAGCTTGAGCATGCCCCGCCGGTGCAGGAGCCGTGGAAGATCATAGTCGAGCCCACGATCATGGTTCTCAAGATCGGTTTCACGATGGCTGAGACGCATCATGATCAACTCTTCCTCAATCGGAATTCGCTTGCCTATTGGCGATCTGCGTCAAGGCTAAAGGCGTGACCTAGCCCGGCCAGAGCAAATTCGGTCCATTCATACGGCATGCACAGCTGCTCACAGCACATACACAGCGCCACCAATCGCTCGCCAACGCCCAGCCATTCCTGGAGCAGAATGAGCGCGTGACCAAGATGGACCTACGAGAGGGAACCTTCAGTGGTGGCTTGCCATACCTCGTGCTGGGTTCTGGCGAGCCGCTGGTCTACCTGTGTGGATTCACGCTCGATCATCGAAACCCGAGGCCTGGGCTCCAACGAACGCTGGCACTGAGAACGCTGACCCCGCTGGCAAAAGCCGGCTTCGAGGTCTATTACACCAACCGCTGGCCGGGAATGGCTGCTGGTACCACCTTCGCCGACATAGCCGAGCGGCATGCGGAGGCAATTCGCCACCATTTCGGCGCGCCGGTGGACGTGCTGGGGGCCAGCAGCGGCGGATCTGTGGCACTCCAGCTGATTGCAGACCGACCGGATGTGGTGCGCAAGGCGGTGATCGCCAGCGCTGCGTACGCGCTGGGTCCGGTTGGCAAGGAGGAGCAGCTGAAACTGCTGCATGCAATCGAGGCAACAGGTCGGTATCCGGCCCATGCTGTGCTGGACCTGATGGCAGGGAAGCTCCGGTCGCGATGGCTTCGAGCGTTGCTGACGCCGGTTGCGTTTTTGGCCGCGAAGCGGATCACGATCGAGAATCCGGCGGACACCATCGCGATGCTGCGGGCCGAGGATGCCTTCGATGTGCGCGACCAGCTCGCGGGCATCAAGACCGACACGCTGGTGATCTGTGGTGCGCAAGATCCCTTCTGGACGCTCGAAATGTTTGCGGAGACGGCGTTTCAGCTGCCGCACGGGAAGCTGATCGTCTATCGCAACCGTGGACACGCGCTCGTGATTGCTCCGGAATTCTTTCGAGACGTCACGGCGTTCCTCCGCAATTACCACTCGGTGGGCGGCTTGTAGCCTGACACGGTGGCAAGACTCGACTCAGTCAACCTAGGCCACCCGTTACCCAATCCCCACAAGACAACCGGGTGGACCGGCATCGGGAAGCAGCCGACCTTGGAACCGGTGGAGGTGCGCGGGCCAGGGCCTAAGACCACCGGTCTGGGCAGCGGTCTGGTCGGGGACTTCATCGGGGACGGAAGGCACCATGGCGGTCACGAGCAAGCCGTCTACGCCTTCCAGCGCGAGGATCTCGACGAATGGGAGCGCAAGTTAGGTCGGCAGCTGCCCAACGGCTTCTTTGGTGAGAACCTCACCACCGTCGGCCTCGAGGTCAACGACGCGCTGATCGGTGAGCGTTGGCAGGTTGGCCAGGAGGTCGTTCTCCAGGTGACTGCGCCACGGATTCCCTGTTCAACGTTTCGCGGTTGGATGGGGGAGAAGGGATGGGCGAAGACCTTCACCGCGGCCGGTCGTCCGGGCGCCTACCTGAGCGTGGTAGTTCCCGGCATGATCAGGGCCGGCGATCCGATCGAGGTCATCCAGCGGCCGGATCACGACGTGAGCATTGCGCTGCTTTTCCGGGCGACGACGACCGAGCGCGATCTGCTGCCGCGGCTGCTGGCTGCCAAGGCTTACCTCGATGACGAAACGATCGAGATGGTGCGTCGGCGTGAGGTTTTCCTGCTGGATTAGTCGCAAGCTTGGACGAGTTTGTGTCCGGCCTGGTCACACCGGGAATAGATGGGGCGTCTGCAGCGCTAGTAGCTGCAGCTACTTCGTCGCATTCCGAGGGTTTTGACCGCGGCATGGGCAACAGATAGCCTTAATCCTTGTGTTCGGGCCCGCCCGACACTTTGTGCGTGCCCGAATGTCTAGTGCCGGCGGTGTTCGCACGCTGACCCAGCGGAATTCCGCAGGGTCACCAGCCACTCAACATGAAAGAAAAGAGATACAACGCGGTGCCCACAATTCAGCAGCTGGTCCGCAAGGGCCGCGAGGACAAGGTGAGCAAGACCAAGACGCCTGCGCTCAAGGGTTCGCCTCAGCGTCGGGGCGTGTGCACGCGGGTGTACACGACGACCCCGAAGAAGCCGAACTCGGCGCTGCGAAAGGTCGCCCGCGTCCGGCTGTCTTCTGGGGTCGAGGTCACCGCGTACATCCCTGGTGTTGGCCACAATCTGCAGGAGCACTCCATGGTGCTGGTCCGCGGTGGCCGGGTGAAGGACCTACCCGGTGTTCGATACAAGATCATTCGTGGCTCGCTGGACACCCAGGGTGTGAAGAACCGCAAGCAGGCACGTAGCCGTTATGGCGCGAAGAAGGAGAAGTAATGCCTCGTAAGGGCCCGGCCCCGAAGCGCCCGGTGATCGCCGACCCCGTTTACGGGTCGCCGCTGGTCAGTCAGCTTGTGAGCAAGATCCTGCTGAACGGCAAGAAGACGGTCGCGCAGAGCATTGTCTACACCGCGATGGAGGGGACGCGGACCAAGACCGGCGTCGATCCGGTCCAGACGCTGAAGCGCGCCCTTGACAATGTCCGGCCAGCGCTGGAGGTCAAGAGCCGCCGCGTTGGTGGTGCGACATACCAGGTCCCGGTCGAGGTCAAGCCTGCCCGCGCGACCACCTTGGCGATGCGCTGGCTGGTGAGCTTCGCGCGGCAGCGCCGCGAGAAGACCATGGCCGAGCGGCTCATGAATGAGATCCTCGACGCTTCCAACGGCCTCGGTGCCGCGGTCAAGCGCCGCGAGGACACCCACAAGATGGCTGAGGCAAACAAGGCCTTCGCCCACTACCGCTGGTAATTGAGCGACTTGTCAGAACCTGGTTGAGCTAGAGCCGACCTCAGTTCTGACAACTCAGAGAGATCCACATGGCTGTCGACATCAAGACCGACCTGTCCAAGGTCCGCAATATAGGGATCATGGCCCACATCGATGCGGGCAAGACCACCACGACGGAGCGCATCCTTTTCTACACCGGAATCAACTACAAGATCGGTGAGGTGCACGAGGGTGCGGCCACCATGGACTGGATGGAGCAGGAGCAGGAGCGGGGGATTACGATCACCTCCGCCGCTACGACGTGCCATTGGA
>Ga0081455_10008799_pt1 | contig 10448 bp, 2 predicted proteins | sample TabmetS3T2R1_FD_70207 | JGI IMG/M metagenome (GOLD analysis project Ga0081455, IMG submission 70207) | Tabebuia heterophylla rhizosphere microbial communities from the University of Puerto Rico - S3T2R1 | ecosystem: Host-associated > Plants > Roots > Rhizosphere ... | reverse complement strand
TGCGACTCGAGCCCGGTTTCCAGGCGGGCGGCTCCCTGATGGCAGTCACCTCTCTGTCTTTCGATATCGCGGGGCTGGAACTGTATCTGCCTCTGCTCACCGGAGGAAGTATCGTGCTGGCCGGCCGTCAAACCAGAGTTGATGGCGGAGCATTAACTGAAGCGTTAGGGAGGCATCGAGTCAACGTGATGCAGGCGACACCGACGACCTGGCGGATGTTGATCGAAGCCGGTTGGAACGGAGCCTCCGATTTAAAAATCCTCTGCGGTGGGGAAGTCCTCAGTCATGATTTGGCCGAAGAGTTGTTACGGCGCGGGGCGAGCGTGTGGAACATGTATGGTCCGACTGAGACGACGATTTGGTCTACACTGCACCGGATTGAGAATGCCGACCCTGGTGTTCCCATCGGGCGACCGATTGCGAACACGGAAGTTTACATCGTCGATGAACAGATGAATGTGTTGCCGGTGGGCGCTCGTGGTGAGTTAGTGATCGGCGGCGGCGGCTTAGCTCGGGGTTACTGGAATCGGCCTGACGTGACAGCCGAGAAATTCATCCCGAGCCCTTTCGTGAAGACAGAGGGCGCGAGATTGTATCGAACGGGAGACCTTGCCCGCTACCGGCGGGAGGGAGTAATTGAATGCCTCGGCCGGCTGGATCATCAGGTGAAGATCCGGGGGCATCGGATCGAATTAGGAGAGATTGAAGCGGCGTTGCAGGAGCATCCGTCGATCGATCAGGCAGTGGTGATAGCGTGGCATGAGGAAAGTGGAGAGAAGCGGCTTGTGGCCTACCTGGTAGCAGAGGAGGAACTCAATAGAAGCGATCTGAAAGAGTTTCTGAAGGAGAGGCTACCCGACTACATGATGCCAGCAGTCATAGTGCAACTGGACGAGTTGCCGTTGACCGCCAACGGCAAGATCGATCGAAAGGGGCTGCCCAAGCCCGAGGTTGACAGAAAGGCGCAGTATGCAAGCCCCCGGACCGCCATCGAGGAGACCTTGTGCGGGATCTGGGCAGACGTGTTGAAAGTAGAAAAAGTAGGCGTACTGGATAACTTCTTCGATCTGGGAGGGAATTCCCTCAGCGCTTTTCGCGTAGTTTCTCGAATTCGCAGAGCCCTGGACATCGAAGTGCCGCTGCTCAGCTTATTCGAAACAGGGACTATCTCGGAATTTGCAAAACGGATTGAAGACAGCAAGAAACCCGCTCTTCACCGGAAAATAACTCGCGTTGATCGAAACGCATACCGTGCCGGCTGATGCCGATCATCTTATCCATTTTCCACCCAACTCCTTTTCAAACGAAATATTTCGATAAAAACATTCCCCCATACGACCAGCACAAATAGACCTATCCTATGGCGAAAGCTCACTATAAGCTAATATGCGAATACTGTGGCGCCGACTACGATGACGACGGCCTCAGACTTGAATGTGAAATAGATCATCAACCATCTCTTCTTACTACGGAATACGTCAGCCAACACTTCGAAACAGATACCGCGGCTGAGGGCATCTATCGTTATAAAAAATGGCTACCTGTAAGGCGGAGCCTTGGCGGAGGTAGAACTGTAACTTACAAGAGCGAACGGCTCAATCAAGTCATAGGGCTTCCCAACCTGTGGGTTGCTTTTAATGGTTTTTGGCCAGAGAAACAGGCTCTGTTAGAGACGGCCACCTTTAAAGAGCTTGAAGCTTATTCTGTATTAGGTCGGCTCCCGAGCGATGAAAACTCGATTCTGGTCGTTGCGTCCGCCGGCAATACATCCGCTGCGTTTGCTCATGTTTGTTCTACCTATGGGATTCCTTGCCTCTTAGTAATTCCCGAAAGCGGAATGATGAGAATGGCGTTTCCCAGTATTCTTAATCCCTGTGTGAAAATAGTTTCTATATCTGGGTTTGCCGATTATTTCGAAGCGATTAAATTGGCTGAAAGCATATCAAAATTAGAGAAGTTCATTCCAGAAGGTGGAGTAAAGAATGTCGGAAGGCGCGACGGACTTGGCACGACGCTGCTCGCCGCAGTAGAAGTGATAGGTTGCATGCCCGATTATTACTTCCAGGCCATCGGGAGTGGGGCGGGCGCAATCGCTGTGTTTAGATCCGCAAAGCGTCTCGCGGCTGATGGAAAATATGGCTACAACGTGCCTAGGCTAATGCTGAGTCAAAATCTTCCTTTTGTCCCCGTTTATCTATCATGGAAATCATGTCAACGCGAATTGATTACTTTTGACCCTGATGCGGGGAAGAGACAAATACAACAAATCGCCGCACAGGTCTTATCTAACCGCCACCCTCCATATTCTGTTAGAGGGGGGCTGTTTGATGTTCTCAATAGCTCTCAAGGCGACGTATTCGTCGCCGACAACCATGAATCTCTTCATGCAAGTCGGCTATTCGAGGAAATAGAAAGAATTGACATTGATGCAGCGAGCGCCGTGGCGCTTGCCACACTGATTAAGGCGGCAAAGTCCGGGCAGGTAGAGCCCGAGTCGGTAGTTCTACTCAATGTTACTGGCGGAGGATGGATGAGACGCAAGCAGCTGAAGCAATTAATCCAGGCCACTCCTAATTTACAAATCGACGTGAAAGAAATCTTCTTAAAAGACACTTTAGAGAAAATCCGGAAGCTGTTTTTCTAGTGGATAACGTAAATCGCCGACTGATCTCTGTCAAAACCGTAAGCGAATGAAGTTCTATGAGGCCTTATCAAACAACTGAGAGCATTGTACCGATTAACTCCGGAGCCCCGACCTTTATTTTCCCTTGCTCGTTCGCGCAACGGAGATTGTGGCTGATAGATCAGCTCCAACCTGGAAGCGGCGCATATAACCTATCCTGCGCCGTCATGCTTAAAGGCCATCTTGATATAGGTGCGTTGGGACGGAGCCTTAACGAGATGGTTCGCCGTCACGACGTCATGCGTACTACCTTCACTACGGTCGATGGTGAGCCTTGCCAGCAGGTTCATGAGTTCGCTGAATTCCAAATAATTTCGATAGACCTGACGCATACTGAATGGACTCATCGACAGCGACGAGTTCTTGAGATTGTAGATGAAGCAACAAAGCGAGGGTTTGATCTTGCAACGGGACCGCTGTCAAGGATGAAACTGATCAAACTCGATGATGATGAGCATGTACTGATAATGGTCATGCATCATATCATCAGCGATGGGTGGTCTATCCAGATAATCGTAAAAGAGATTTCGCAGCTATATGCCGCATTCGCGGCGGGGAAGCAATCGCCTTTGTCGGAACTGACGATTCAGTATGCTGACTATGCAGTATGGCAAAGAGAGTGGTTTCGGGAGGAAGTCGCGGAAAATCACCTTCAATATTGGAAGAACCAGTTTGACGGAACGCCTGAACTATTGGAACTTCCAGCGGACCGAGCACGCCCTGCTGCGATGAGTTACAGGGGGGCAAGCGAACGGATACAGTTATCAGCGGAGCTTACCCAAAAGCTCAGACAAATGAGCAAGCGAGAGGGGGTGACGCTGTTTATGAGCTTGTTGGCGGGCTTTCAATTGCTCCTGGCAAGGTATAGCGGACAGCGAAAGATCGCTGTAGGCACCCCCGTGGCTGGACGTGACGAAGTAGAACTGGAAGATTTGATCGGTCTGTTTCTTAATACATTGGTAATCAAGGCAGATGTGGAAGGAAACCTGACGGTCAGAGAGTTGCTGGGTAGAGTTAGAAAGGCTGCGCTGGGCGCGTTTGCACACCAGGAACTGCCGTTTGAGAAACTGGTCGAAGAAATACATCCGGAGAGGACCTTATCGCATCAGCCGCTGTTTCAGGTTTGGTTCGTTTTGCAAAATATCCCTGCTGAGAAGCTTGATATAGCAGATCTAAGCATCGAGATGTTACCGATTGAGGATAGCTTCACGAAGTTTGATCTGATGCTATCGATGAGTGAAGGCCCCCTGGGGATATCGGGATCATTGCGCTATAGCACCGACATGTTTGAACAGCGCAGGATTCAACGAATGCTCTCACACCTGGAGCGAGTATTGGAAGGGATGGTGGAGGACGAGCGAAGCCGGCTGATGGAGCTGCCGCTGATGACCCGGCAGGAACGTGAACAAGTCCTTGTTGCTTGGAATGAGACGGCGGCTGATTATCCGCGAGAGCGCTGTGTACACGAGTTATTCGAGCAGCAGGTAATGGCTTCTCCGGAGGCCGTGGCAATCGTCTACGAAGGAGAGCAACTCACCTACTATGAGCTTAACCGGAGAGCCAATCAGCTAGCCCATTATCTGCGGAAGTTTGGAATCGGCGCCGAAGTGAAGGTAGGGCTGTGCGTGGAGCGCAGCCTGGAGCTGATCGTTGGCTTGCTGGGCGTGATGAAAACCGGAGGAGCCTATCTACCTTTGGATACCGAATATCCGCGAGAGCGACTCGCTTATATGATCGAGGACGGCCAATGCCCGGTCACGATTACGACCACGCCAGCGGTAGAGAAGCTGCGGGGTATCAAAACAGCTCTGGTGAGCTTGGATACGGACTGGCGTCGGGTCACGCAGGAGAGTGAAGTAAATCCGGTGGTGGCACTGACCGGGGATAATCTGGCCTATGTTATCTACACCTCAGGCTCTACGGGTAGACCGAAAGGAGTCGCTGTCGCGCATCGACAAATCGTCAACTATACGACGGCCCTCGCGGCGAATCTTCGGCCGACTGCCGGAGCATCCTTCGCATTGATCTCGACGATTGCGGCAGATCTCGGCAACACAATGCTCTTTCCCAGTTTGTTAGGAGGAGGTCGTTTACACCTCATCGCTCAGCCACTGGGGACAGATGCGGAGGGACTGGGTGAGTACTTCAGTCGCGAGCAGATCGATTTCCTCAAGATTGTACCTTCACATTTAATGGCCTTGCATAAGACGGGGATCGGGCGGCAGGTAATGCCGAAGCGAGTGTTGGTGATCGGAGGAGAGTCTGCCGGAGTGGAATGGGTTAAACAGTGCAGCAGGCAAATGCCGAGTTGTCGAATCATGAATCACTATGGACCGACCGAGACGACGGTCGGGGCGCTGACATACAAGGTGAAGGAAGGAGAGAGTTGGGAGACGGCGAACGGGACCCTCGTGCTGGGGCGGCCAATCAGTAATGTCCAGGTCTACATCCTAGACGAGCGGCAGGAGGCGGTGCCCGCGGGCGTAGCGGGCGAACTGTACATCAGCGGTGAAGGAGTGGCGAGAGGCTATCTGAGACGAGGAGGAGAAACGGCCGAGAAGTTCATGGCTGACCCGTTTGGAGCCGCAGCAGGGAGCAGGATGTACCGGACGGGAGATCGAGCACGGTATCAGGAAGACGGAAGGATCGAGTTTCTGGGACGAGTCGATGATCAGGTGAAGATCAGAGGATATCGGATCGAGCTGGGCGAGATCGAAGCCGTGCTTAATGAACATCCTTCAGTTGCGCAAGGCATCGTTCTTCCACGAGAGAGCAAACCGGGAGAGAAGCTCTTGGTCGGATATGTCGTAGGTCATCAACAGATAAAGGGTAGCGAGCTGAAAGAGTACCTGCAAGAGAGATTGCCCGACTATATGGTGCCGTCGATATTTGTCGAGCTGGAGCGGGTGCCGCTGACGGCCAATGGGAAGATCGATAGGGGGGCCTTACCGAGCCCAGAGCACGGTACGCCCACGAGAGGCTATCGCGCGGCACGGACTGCGGTTGAAGAAATCCTGTGTGAGATCTGGTCGGAGGCGCTGGGAGTGGAGCGGGTCGGAGTGGAAGACAACTTCTTCGAGCTTGGAGGGGACTCGATCCTGAGCATCCAGGTGATCGCGAAAGCCCGCCAGGCGGGGCTGCAGCTGACGCCGCGACAGTTCTTCGAGCGCCAGACGATCGCAGAGCTGGCGGAGATCGCGAGGCTCGGGAGCCTGGTGGAAGGAGAGAAGGGCGAGCTGAGCGGGGAAGCTCCTCTGACCCCGATCCAGCGAGCCTTCTTCGCGAGGGGCCTGGCCAAACCGGAGCACTTCAACCAATCGGTCATATTTGAGATTAAGCCGGAGACCGATAGTCAATTGCTGGAGCAGTCGGTGAAAGGGCTGATCAGGCAGCACGACGCCTTGCGGCTGCAGTTTGTGCAGAAGGATGGAGACTGGGTACAAGGTTATACCCTGGGAGTTGCAGATGGAATCTACCGGCGAGCGGAACTTTCCGGAAAGGATGAAAAAGAGCGAGTCCGGAAGATGGAAGAAGATGCGGCCGCGCGACAGGCGAGTCTGAGTTTGAGCGCAGGGGGCATGTTGCGGGCGGTGGAATACGATCTGGGCGGAATGGGGAGAAGGCTGTTGCTGATCGTGCATCACCTGGCGGTCGACGGCGTGTCGTGGAGGATTCTGCTGGAAGACCTGCAACGTGGGTATGAGCAGTTGCAGCGTGGAGAGGAAATCAATCTGGGGTCGAAGACGACCTCCTACCGGCAGTGGGCCGAGCGATTGGAGCAATACGGCCGAAGCGAGGAATTGCGGGAAGAAGTCGAGTACTGGGAGAGGCAGCAGCGAAGGGCGACAGAAGGCGTCGAGAAGGAGGAGGGAGAAGGCGAGAGCCGTTATGCCGAGGCCAGGCGAGAGAGCCGCTGGCTCGGCGAAGAGCAGACCGAGGAGTTGTTGCAGGAAGTGCCCGGAGTCTATCACACACAAATCAACGACGTGCTGCTGGCAGTGTTGTGGGAGGCGAACCGGAGATGGAAGGGAGAGCGCAGCCTGGTGGTGGAGTTGGAAGGGCACGGGCGGGAAGAGCTCTTCGCAGACGTGGATCTCTCGCGGACGGTGGGATGGTTCACCTCAATCTATCCGGTGAAGCTGGAGTCAGAAAGCGAAGAGATCGGCGAAGCGCTGAAGGAGATCAAAGAACAGCTGCGGTCGATCCCGAAGTGGGGGATCGGATACGGAGCGCTGAAGTATCTGAGTCAGGATGAAGAAGCGATTCGGAAGTTGAGTGGAGGAGCAAAAGCGGAGCTGAGGTTCAACTACCTGGGGCAGTTCGATCAGGCGTTCAAAGCCGAAGGGCTGTTCAGGCCGGCTGGGGAGAGCAGCGGCCCGAGTCAGGCGGCGGAGAACCGAATGATCAGCGCTTTGGAGGTGAGTGGAATGGTGGTCGGAGGGCGGTTGCGAATGGAGTGGGTGTACAACGAGAAGAAGTACCCCCGGGAGCGCATCGCGGAGCTAGCGAACCATTACATGGAAGTGTTGGAAGAGTTGATGGCGCACTGCCGGAGCGAGGGGGCGGGCGGTTACACGCCTTCGGATTTTCCTGAGGCCAATCTTACGGTGGACGAGTTAAATCATATCATCGCAAAACTTAATCAGGTCGTGGAATAAAAGAGTGAAAAAACAGAAGATCGAATCAATTTACCCCCTTTCCCCGATGCAGCAGGGTCTGCTGTTCCACACGCTGTACGAGGAGGGAACCGGAACCTACTACGTGCAGATGAGCTGTCGGATCGAAGGAGAGTTAAAGGTCGAGTCCTTCAAGCGAGCGTGGCAGGCGGTGGTCGATCGTCACGCGATTCTGCGGACTTCTTTCGTCTGGGAAGGGCTCAAGCAACCGGCGCAGGTTGTGCAGCGGGAGCTCAAGCTGGTTTTCAGAGAGGAGGATTGGCGGGGCATCACGCCGGATGAGCAGAGCCGGAAGCTGGAAGAACTGCTGAGACAGGAGCGAGAGCAGGGATTCGAGCTGGCAAAGGCGCCCCTGATGAAGCTGGGCCTGGCGCGGGTAGCGGAAGAGGCTTACTACTTTATCTGGGACATTCACCACATCTTGCTCGACGGCTGGTGCAAGGAGTTGATCATCGGGGAGGTGTTCAAGTTCTACGAAGGATACAGCCGGGGACGCGAGGTGGAACTGGAGCGGGTGCGCCCCTACCGTGACTACATCGCGTGGCTGGGAGAGCAGAATCTGAGCGCGGCGGAAGCGTTCTGGAGGGAGGAGTTGAGAGGGATTGAAGGCCCGACGGAGTTGGGGCTGGAGCGAAGCGGGGAGAGAGAGGAAGGAAAGTATGAGGAGAAGAACCTAAGGCTGAGCGAGGAGACGAGCCGAAGGCTGGAAGAGATGGCGAGGAAGTGGCAGGTGACGCTGAACACAGTGGTGGAGGGAGCGTGGGCGGTGGTGATGGGCCGTTACAGCGGTCAGCGGGAGGTGGTCTTCGGCGCGACGGTGTCGGGAAGAAGCGGAGGGTTGAAGGGGATCGAGGGGATGGTGGGATTATTCATCAACATGCTGCCGGTGAGGGTGGAGGTCAGAGAGGACGAGCGGGTAAAAGATTTGATGAGTAGGCTGCACGAGCGTCAAAGCAAGATACTCGAGTATGAGTACAGTCCGTTGACGGAGGTGCAGGGGTGGAGTGAAGTACCAAGAGGGGCGCCGCTTTTTAGGGTTGCTTTTATATTTCAGAACTATCCCCTGGACGCTGGTATTCGCGAACGATCTAGCTCCAGCTTGCGGACCAGTGAAATTCAGCATTTTTCCAGGAACAATTATGAGCTGGCAATTCGGGCTATACCTGAGAAAGAGCTGCTGCTAAATGCGATATACAATGGCGGGCTATTCGAAGCAAGAAGCATCGAGCGATTATTGAAGCATCTCGAGCGAGTGTTGGAAGGGATGGCCGGGAATGAGCAACGCCGGGTGATGGAACTGTCGCTGATGAGTGAGGAAGAGCGACAAGAGGTGATTGTTGGTTGGAATCAAACGGCGGCCGACTATCCGCGAGACCGCTGTGTACACGAGTTATTCGAGCGGCAGGTAGAACTGACACCGGAGGACGTGACTGCCGCTTACGAAGGAGAGCATCTCACCTATCGTGAGCTCAACCGGAGAGGCAATCAACTAGCCCATTACCTCCGAGGGATGGGTGTCGGCGCCGAGGTGAAGGTGGGACTGTGCGTGGAGCGCAGCCTGGAGATGCTCGTCGGCTTGCTGGGCGTGATGAAGGCGGGCGGCGCTTACCTACCCTTGGATCCAAGCTATCCGCCGGAGCGACTCGCCTACATGATAGAAGATTCCGGATGTCCGGTCATTGTGACAACCGAGCGTCTACTCGAAGAGTTACCTGTCACCTGGGCGCAGATTGTGATGATCGATAATGACTGGCCCGTCATTGCCGGGGAAAGTGACGGTAATCCTGAATTGATTACCGTACCTGCGAATCTCTCCTATGTGATTTACACCTCAGGCTCTACCGGTAAGCCGAAGGGGGTTGGGCTTACCCATCAAGGCCTCTGCAATCTCAGCATAGCTCAAAATAGGAATCTCCAGGTCGCAGCCGGCGCATCGGTATTACAGTTTGCCTCGTTCAGTTTCGATGCCGCGACCTGGGAGTGGTTGATGACCCTGATTTGCGGAGCGAAACTGATTTTAATTTCTAGAGTTGATGCGCAGTCGCCAGAAAAGATTCTGGAATTAATCGTCAAGCATAATGTGGAAACGGTAACCCTGCCGCCTTCAGTCTTGATGAGCGCTGCAAAAAAAACAATACAACCCCTGAAGACGATGATTGTCGCAGGTGAGGCATGTCCGAATGACTTGGTGAGACAATGGAGTGGCGAATGTAGATTTATCAACGCATACGGGCCAACTGAGAGTACCGTTTGTGCGACTATGACTGAAGCGATGGTGTACGGTGAAAAAGTCGGTATCGGGCGAGCAAATGAAAACACGCAAATATACATACTGAGCTGGAATCAGGAACCGATGCCGGTAGGAGCAACGGGAGAGATCTATATCGCGGGACTGGGCCTGGCGCGAAGTTATGTAAACCACGCGGATGAAACGGCGGAGAAGTTCATCGCGGATCCGTTCGGAGCAGAAGGCGGACGGATGTACCGGACGGGTGACCTTGGGAGATACCGCGAAGATGGTAGTATCGAGTATCTGGGGCGAGTAGATGATCAGGTGAAGATCCGAGGCTACCGAATCGAGCTCGGCGAGATCGAAGCGATACTCAATGAACACCCCGCAGTAGCTCAAGGCATCGTGCTGGCGCGAAAGGACGCACCGGGGGAGCAACGGCTGGTAGGATATGTGGTCGGTCCTCAGCAAGTCAGCGGCCGGGAGTTGAGGGAATACCTGCAGGAGAGACTGCCCGACTACATGCTGCCTGGAGCCATTGTGCAGTTGGAAGCAATGCCGCTGACTCCCAATGGCAAGATCGATCGGCGGGCCCTGCCGAAGCCGGAGCTGAACGGAGCAGGCCGGCTCCATATCGGGCCGCGGACTGCTGTGGAAGAGATCGTGTGCGGAGTCTGGGCGGAGGCGCTGAGAGTCGAGCAGGTCGGGATCTACGACAACTTCTTCGAGCTGGGAGGGCATTCGCTGATTGCGACACAAGTGGTGTCGCGAATTCGGAGCCTGCTGGGAGTGGAGGTGTCGTTACGTAGCCTGTTTACCCATCCGACGGCGGCGGCCATCGCGGCGGAGGTCGAACAAC
>Ga0081455_10008798_pt1 | contig 10448 bp, 8 predicted proteins | sample TabmetS3T2R1_FD_70207 | JGI IMG/M metagenome (GOLD analysis project Ga0081455, IMG submission 70207) | Tabebuia heterophylla rhizosphere microbial communities from the University of Puerto Rico - S3T2R1 | ecosystem: Host-associated > Plants > Roots > Rhizosphere ... | reverse complement strand
AGGTCAAGGAGGGGAAGGTCTTCACGCTCGGCCTGCCGATGGGCAGCCCTGACGGGGATCCGGTCTGGCCTGGGCGCGCCGAAGCCATGCGGCTGATGACCCGGGATCGCAGCCACTACACCTCGGGTCGTCTGGAGCCGATGCCGGGAGGCCTCGAGTACGCCGACGACGTGATCACGACCTTTCTGCAGGGCAGCAGTCAGTACGACGCGCTCGGCCACACCTGGTACGGCGAGGAGATCTACAACGGCTTCGACGCGACCACGACCACCGGGGGCATGACCAGATGCGGCGTCGACAAGCTCGCCAAGCGCGGTGTCGTCGGGCGCGGGGTCCTCATCGACATGCCGCGCCATCGCGGCAAGAAGTCACTGGAAGCGGGGGAGACCTTCGGCATCGAGGACCTTCTCGACGCCGCCGACGCCCAAGGAGTCGAGATCCGGCCACACGACAACCTCCTGATCCGGACCGGCTGGTTCCGGATCTTCTTCGAGGAAGGGCGCGACGCCTTCTACGGCGACTCCTTCGTCGAGCCCGGCCTCACCTTCAGCCCGGAGCTCGTCAAGTGGTTCCACGAGACCGAGATCGTCTCCCTGTCGACCGACACGATCGCCAACGAGACCACCGTCGACAAGGAAACCGGGATTGCGCTGCCGCTCCACGCCGCGCTGATGCGGAACCTCGGCGTCCTCTTCTCGGAGATCCTCTGGATGGAGGACCTGGCCGACGACTGCGCCGCCGATGGCCGCTGGTCGTTCCTCTACTCCGCCGCTCCGATCCACGTCGTCGAAGGGACTGGCGCACCCGTCAATCCCGTGATCGTGAAGTGAAGGGGATCGGGATGAGCGTCTATGACGAGAAGCCCTGGCTCGAGCGCTACCCGGCCGAGATGCCGGCCGAGATCGAGGCGCCTTTCGCCGACGGCCTGGCGATGTTCAAGGCGACCGCGGAGGCCCGTCCGGATGACACCGCGATCGTCTACTTCGACTCCGAGGTCACCTACGGCGAGCTCGACCAGCTGTCCGACGCGCTGGCGGCGGCGCTGCTCGCGCGCGGGTTCAAGGCGGGCGATCGCATCGCCGCCTACCTCCAGAACGTCCCCCAGTTCCCGCTGACGATGCTGGCGGCGTGGAAGGCCGGGGGGACCATGGTCTCGGTCAACCCGATGCTGAAAGGCCACGAAGCGGCCACGATCCTGAATGACTCGGGGGCCAAGTGCCTGGTCACGCTGGAGTCGCTCTGGGCGGACGTGGCCCGCGAGATCATCGACGAAACCCCAGTCGAGCTCACGATCACGACCTCGGAGCTGGATCTCCTCCGTGACGACGTGCCGCCACTGCTGGCGGACTCGGCCCGCGACCGCGATCCGAATGTCCTCGACCTGCTCGACCTGGTCGAGGTCCATCGGGGCGACGAGCTGCCGGCCCCGGCCCTCAAAGGTGACGACGTCGCCTTCCTCACCTACACCTCTGGCACCACCGGGCCGCCGAAGGGTGCGATGAACAGCCACGCCAACGTGGTGTTCAACTCGTGCTCCTACCAGACCTGGGGAGACATCGGCGACGGTGACGCCATCCTCGGCGTGGCGCCGCTCTTCCACATCACCGGCCTGATCGCCCACATCGGCCTCTGCTTCCTCTCCGGCGCGCCGCTGATCCTCTTCTACCGCTTCGAGCCGGAGACCGCGCTGGAGCTGATCGAGAAGCGGAAGGCGACCTTCACCGTCGGCTCGATCACCGTCTTCATCTCGCTGATGAATTCGGCGAGTGCCGGGTCACGTGACGTCTCTTCCTTCAACAAGGTGTTGAGCGGCGGCGCCCCGATCGCCCCGGCCACCTTGGAGGCCTACGAGAAAAAGCTTGGCGCCTACATCCACAACGTCTACGGGTTGACCGAGACGACCTCTCCCTCGCATTTCGTCCCGCGCGGGGTCCGCGCGCCCGTCGACGAGGAGTCCGGGGCGCTCTCGGTCGGCGTGCCGATCTTCAACACCATGGTCCGGATCAAAGGGGATGACGACGAGGATCTGCCGGCGGGCGAGGTCGGGGAAATCGTCACCTCCGGCCCGCAGGTCGTCTCCGGTTACTGGAACAAGCCCGAGGAGACCGCCCACGCGATCCCGAACGGCGAACTCCACACCGGCGACGTCGGCGTCATGGACGCGGACGGATGGTTCTACGTCGTCGATCGCAAGAAGGACCAGATCAACGCCGCCGGCTACAAGGTCTGGCCGCGCGAGGTGGAGGACGCGATCTACGGCCATGAAGCGGTGGCGGAGGTCGCCGTGGTCGGGGTCCCGGACTCCTACCGGGGCGAAACGGTGAAGGCGTTCGTGAGCCTCAAACCGGGCCAGGAGCTCGACGCCGACACCTTGATCGCGTTCTGCAAGGAGCGCCTGGCCGCCTACAAGTACCCGCGCCAGGTCGAGTTCGTCGACGAGCTGCCGAAAACCGCCAGCGGCAAGGTGCTGCGCCGCGAACTTCGCGATCGCGAGGCGAGCAGGCCCTCCTAGCTCGCCGAATGACTTCCGAAATGTGCTCAGGGAAAAGCCAAGCCTCGCGCGGCGAGGCCAGCAAGGGAATGGAGAGAAAGCATGAATCCAGCTAGTCCTCGGGATGACAGATCTCGTGGCGGGAGGGTTCCGATCCTCCTGGCGGTCTTCGCCGCGGTCCTGGCAGCGTTGGTCTTGGCTGCCTGTGGCGGTGGTGGAAGCAGCAGCTCGTCAGGTGGGAGCGAAGCCGAAGGAACCAGCGAAACCGCCAGCAGCGAAGAAGGCGGCGCCAAGGAAGCGGGGACCGGCGAAGAAAAAACGGGTAGCCCGGAAGCCGAAGAATTCCTCGAATACACCGGCATCTCGGCGAAAGCCGCGGAAGCCCTGAAAGGCCAGGAATTCAAGGTCGGGGCGATCCTCCCGCTCAGCGGGCCCGGTGCTGCCTACGCGACGGAAGAGCAGAACGGCATCGTGCTGGCGGCCGACGAGATGAAGGAATACCTCGGCATGGACGTCAAGTACGAAGCGCTGGACCACAAGTCCGGCGATCCGCAGGCCGGCGCTGCCGCCGCGCGTCAGCTGGGGATCGAAGGATTCGGCGTCGCCGTGAACTCCTACTACGGCGTGTTCGGCTCCACCCTGCCCGAAATCCAGAAGTACAAAATGCTCTCGATCGATCCGGGTGGTGGTACCGGCAACGGCCTCAAGGGCAAAGAATATTTCTACGGCATGCGCGCCAACACGCCGGATGACGGATTCCCGGCCCTGCGCTACTTCAAAGAAAAGGAACCGCAGCGCAAGAAGGTGGCGATGGTCATCTGGGACGCGGGCGCCGAATACATCGAACCGATCGAAGAACACATCAAGGAAGCCGTAGCCGAAAACGGCATGACCTACACCGGGACGATCAAGCAGAAAATCGGGGCGACCAACTACGCCTCGGTGATCTCCGAACTGAAGAACATGAACCCGGACATCATCTGGTTGACGTCCTACGGCGCCGACCCCGCGTATTTCATGAAGGAATACGTCAACTCGGGCCTGAAGGCGCAGGTCATCGGCGCCGAGTACACGCCGGCCGCGGCGAAGATCGCCGGAGCCGCCTATGACGAATTCGATTTCGCGAACGACTTCTTCAACTTCGAAGAACCGCCGAACCCGTTCTCGAATTTCTTCATGAAGCAGTACGAAAAACAGTTCGGGGAAACGCCGAACATCTTCTACGAGCCCAACTACTACGAAACCGGGATCGCCTACGCGGTTCTGGCAGCCCGGGTCGCGGAAAAAGGCGGCGACATCAACAGTGGCGAAGAATTGAACAAAGCCCTGGAAGAAGACCCGTCGGTTCCGAGCGTCTACGGCGGAACTCCAAGCGAAGTCGGCACCTTCGTCTGGAACCTCGAAACGCATGACCCCGAAAAACGGCCGGTGAGCTTGGTCAAAGCGACCACTCCTCCAGTTCAGTTGGCCGAATGGAATGTCGGCGGGACCGAATTCAAGGTCCTGTCCGAATAACCACCAACACCCACCTCGACATGAGCGGGCGGGGATGCCAAGCCCCCGCCCGCATGTCGAGGTGACCTGATCTGAGATGACCCACCAACTTCTTGCCACGATCCTCGGGATCGACTCCGTCCGCCAGGTCGTCCAGGCGATCGTCAGCGGCGTCGTCACCGGTGCCGGCTACGGCCTGATCGGCGCGGCCTTGGCCCTGATCCTCGGGGTGACGGGACGCTTCCACTTCGCGATCGGGTCGACCTACATGGTCACCGCCTACCTTGCCGCCGTCGCCGCCGACATCTGGGGCCTGCCCCTGATCCCGGCGCTGCTCGTCGGGCTGGCGATCGGCACCGTCTTCGGGCTGCTGATCGAGGCGCTGGTCTACCACCCGTTGGCCAGCCGGGCCGGCGAGGGAGCACTGCTTCCGGTCTTCGTCGGGTCGCTCGGGATCGTGATCATCACCGAAAACGTCGTCCGGCTGATCTGGGGAAACGACACCCGCAACCTCGGCGGCTTTCCTCAGCACACCTACAACATCGGCAACGTCACCTTCACCTTGCTGGACGTGACCCTGGTCGTGGTCGCGATCGTCGTCCTCGGCGGCCTCTCGTTGATCCTCGCGCGGACCATCCTCGGCGAGCAGATCCGGGCGGTGCGCGGAAACCCGCTGATGGCCCAGGCCGTCGGGGTGAACGTGCGGCGGATCTTCTATGTAGTGTTCGCCCTCGGCTCGATCGTCGCCGGGATCGCCGCCCTCTTCGCCGGGATGAAGTTCGCGGTCGAACCGGCGATGGGGAACGAACCGGTCTTCTACGCCTTCGTCGTCGCCTTCGTCGCCGGGACCAGACGCTCGCCGATCTTCGTCGGCCTGGTCGGGATCGGCATCGGGCTGCTGGAGAGCATCAGCACGATCTGGGTCAGCGAAAACGTCAGCGCGCTGACCGTCTTCGGACTGCTCTTCGTGGCGCTCGCGGTCAGGTCCGGGCCGGCCGGGCTCAAACAGCTGAGCGGCGCCCTCTCCAGCGTGAACCGTCAGGTCGGCCGCGTCCAGCGGACCGGAGGCAGCTGAGCCATGCCCGTCTTCTGGATCGACGTCATCAACCAGGTCCTGATCTTCGCCGTGCTGGCGATGTCGCTGAACCTGCTGCTCGGCTACGCGGGCCAGGTCTCGGTCGCCCACGCCGCGTTCGCCGCGATCGGCGGCTATGCCGCGTCTTACCTGGCGATCAAGAACGGCGTCTCGGTCCCACTCGGCTTCCTGATCGGGATGGCGGGCGCGGGGCTGGTCGGGCTCCTGATCAGCCTCCCGGCGCTGCTGCTGGCGGAGGAGTACGTGATCCTGCTGACGCTTTCGGTGCAGACCATCGTCCTCGTCGTGATCACCAGCATCGGCGCGCTGGGCGGGCTCTACGGCCTGACCGGCCTGCCCGTGGTCACGATCTTCGGCAAGGAACTCCTCCGGCCCGAAGACTGGCTCTGGCCGTTGGTGATCGTCAACCTGATCGTCTTCGGGATCCTCTCCTGGGTCGGCGAGTCGCCGTTCGGGCGGATCCTCAGGGGCATCCGCGACGACCAGCTCGCGACCCAGTCGTTGGGTAAGGACGTCTGGGTGAAGAAGGTGATCGTCTTCGGCCTCACCTCGGCGGTGGCCGGCCTCGGCGGCGCCCTCCTCGCCTACTACAACGGGGTCAGCTCGCCGGGCCTCTACGAATTCAGCCAGTCGATCCTGATCGTGACCATGGTCGTCGTCGGCGGCCGGGGCAACCTGCTCGGGTCGGTCCTCGGCGCCGCCGTGGTGATCGGGGCCGGGCCCTTCTTCCAGAAAGTGATCGACCTCTCGCCGGAAACGTCATCCCTGTGGCGACTGATCGCCTTCGGGGTGCTCCTGATCGGGGTCCTGGCGCTCCGACCCGAGGGCCTTCTGCCCGAGCAGGCCTCCTTGCCGGCGCTGCTGCGCCGACTGCGCCGCCGTCCGCCTGTCGCCGGCACTCCTCCTCTGGTGCCGGCCGGTGGCGCGACGGCGGCGCAACCACCACCCGCCGACGCTCCGGCGATCGTCAACGTCGAGGACGTGCGCAAATCGTTCGGCGGGATCCACGCCGTCGACGGCCTCAGCTTCGAGTTGAAGCAGGGCCACGTCACCGGCTTGATCGGCCCCAACGGCGCGGGCAAGACCACCGTCTTCAACCTGCTCACCGGGGCGCTCACCCCGGACGATGGCAAGGTCGAGCTGCGCGATCAGGACATCACCGGCTGGCCGATCGACCGCGTCGCCCGCAGCGGCATGGTCCGGTCCTTCCAGGACGTGCGGATCTTTCCCAACCTGACCGTGCTCGACAACGTCAGGATGGCGGTGCCGGGGCAACGGGGCGAGAACCTCCGCGATCTCTTCCTGATGCCCTGGGCGGTGGTCGGCGGCCAGCGCAAGGCGATCGCGGCGGGCCGCGAGAAACTCGAGTACGTCGGCCTGGCGGAGAAGGAGGGGGTCCTGGCCGGCTCATTGCCGTTCGGCGAGCAGAAACTCCTGGCGCTGGCGCGGATCCTTGCCGCCGAAGCAGACGTGCTGCTGCTCGACGAGCCCGCCTCGGGGATCGACGCCGAGTGGGTTGACCGGATGGTGGCGATCATCCGCAACCTCAGCCGCGAAGGGATGACCGTCTGCATCGTCGAGCACAACCTGCACGTCGTCGAACGGCTGGCCGACCACATCTACTTCATGGACGGCGGCAAGATCGTCGCCGCGGGACCGATGGAGGCGCTGGTCAAGGAGGAGCACCTGGTGGAGGCTTACTTTGGCCAGCCCTGAGATGAACGGCGCCGACGTCCTCCTGGAGGTCGACTCGCTGCAGGCCGGGTACGGTCGAAGCGCGGTGGTGTTCGACGTGTCCTTCAGCGTCGGCAGGGGCGAGATCGTCACCGTCCTCGGGCACAACGGCGCGGGCAAGACGACGACGCTGAAGACGATCTTCGGCTTGCTCCGGCCGCTGGCGGGCAGCATGCGCTACGACGGCTCGGACCTCGCGTCGACCACCTACACGGAACGGGCGCGGTCGGGGATCTCCTTCACCCCGGCGGAGAAATTCGTCTTCCCCGACCTTTCCGTCGCCGCCAATCTTCGCCTCGGCGCGCTCGGGGTGGCCGACAAGGGGCGACGCGACCACCAGGAGCGGCTCGTCCACGATCTCTTCCCGATCCTCGGCGAACGCCTCGGCCAGGCCGCGGGGACCCTCAGCGGCGGCCAGCAGCGCATCCTCAGCATCGGGATCGCGCTGATGTCCGACCCGCGCCTGCTGCTCCTCGACGAGCCGTCGCTGGGCGTCTCGCCGGTGATCACCCAGGAAATCCTCAGCGCCCTGCGCCGGATGGCCGACGAGGAAGGACGCTCGGCGATCCTGGTCGAGCAGAACGTCGGTTACGCCCTCCGCGAGGCCCAGCGCGTCTACGTCATGCGCTCGGGGCGGACGATCCTCGAGGCGACGGCGGAAGAGATGCGCGATCGGGAGCACTGGTGGGACCTCTTCTGATGCAGTCGCGCGGGTCCAGGTCGTCGGCCGTTCGATGAGCGCAGCCGACCAGAACGTCAGGCCCGACGATGTCGTGGCCACGTGGGCCGACGCCGAGCGCGCGGTCCTGCCGCCCCTGATCGTGCTCGAGGGGCTGTCTCCGTACGTCCCCGGGGAGGGTGAGATCAGCGTGGCGCGGCTCGGCACCGGGCACTCGAACGAGACCTTCCTCGTCAGTCGCGACGGCCAGGACTACGTGCTGCGGCGACCGCCCCGACCGCCGATCCCCCCGACCGCCCACGACGTCGTCCGCGAAAGCCGGATCCTCGCGGCGCTCAGCAGCACCGGGGTGCGGGCGCCGCGGCCACTGGTCGTCCACGGCGAGCCCGACGCGATCGGCGCGCCGTTCTACCTGATGGAGCAGGTCCCCGGCGTCGTGATCCGCGACCGGATGCCGGCCGCCCTCGACGATCCGCAGGGGCGGCGGGAAGCGGTCTCGGAGTTCGTCGAAGCCGTGGTCGAGGTGCACGCGGTCGACTGGCGCGGTACCGAGCTCGAATCGATCGGCAGGCCGAGCGGATATCTGGAGCGCCAGCTGCGACGCTGGACGAGCCAGTGGGAGCACAACCAGACGCGCCCCGTGCCCGAGGTCGAGGCGATCGGCAGATGGCTCGCCGACAACCGCCCCGAGGTCGAAGCGACGTCGGTGGTCCACGGTGACGCGAAGCTCGACAACGCGATCTACGGCGAGGAGCGTCCCGTTCATCTCGCCGCGTTGGTGGACTGGGAGATGGCGACCCTCGGTGACCCGTTGGCCGACCTCGGGCTGCTCTGCGGAACCTACGTCGAGCCGGGCGAGGTGCCCGACCCGGTGTTCGGCTTCTCGCCCGCGACCAGCGCCGCCGGCTCGCCGACGAGAAGCGAGATCGCCGCCTGGTACGAGGAGCGCAGCGGTCGCGACGTCTCCCATCTCGGCTGGTACGAAGTCCTCGCCCTCTGGAAGATCGTGATCCTCCTCGAGGGGAGCTACAAACGCTTCGTGGCCGGGACCACCCATGATCCGTTCTTCACCCTGCTGGAGGACGGGATCCCCCGGATGGCGACGATCCTGCTCGAGCGGACGCGGACGATCGGGGTCCGATGAGCGGCCCGCGCGACTTCCTCCCCGTCGACCTCCTGAGCGACCGGACCGCGTTGGTGACCGGTGGCGGGACCGGGATCGGCAAGGCGATCGCCCTGCAGTTGGGAGCCTGCGGCGCGCGGGTTGCGGTGGCCGGGCGTCGCCCGGAGCCGCTCGAGGAGACCCGCACCGAACTCCTCGCCGCCGGGGTCGAGAGCCTGGCGCTGCCGACCGACATCCGTGAGCCCGAGCAGGTCGCGGCGACGGTCGCCGCGGTTGAGGAGGACCTGGGGCGGATCGACATCCTGGTCAACAACGCCGGGGGGCAGTTCGTGGCGCCGAGCCGCGAGATCTCCACCCGCGGGCTGCACGCGGTCAGCCGGCTCAACTTCGAGGCCACCTGGGAGGTGACGCGCACCGTCGCGGTCGAGTCGATGATCGGGCGGGGTGGAGGGCGCATCCTCAACCTGACGATCGCCATGCAGCGTGGCCTTCCGGGCCTGATGCCTGGGGTGGCCACGCGCGCGGCGGTCCACAGCATGACCCGCCATCTGGCCACCGAGTGGGCGTGCCACGGGATCGGGATCGTCAGCCTCGCGGCGGGCCACGTGCTCACCGACGGCCTACGCGGTTACCCGGGCGAGGTGATCGAGAGCCTCGCGCGCACCGTGCCGATGGGCAGGCTGGGGACCCCCGAGGAGATCGCGACGACGGCGGCCTTCCTGGTGTCGCCGGCCGCCGACTACATCACCGGGACGGTGATCGACATCGACGGCGGCAAGTCCAACCACGGCGACACCTACATGGTCGACAAGGAGGCAACGTGATGCGGGTGCTCGACGGCATCGAGGAGTTGAACGCGGCGCTGGGCGAGGAGCTCGGCGTCTCCGATTGGTTCGACATCGACCAGGCGGCGATCGACCGGTTCGCAGCGGCGACCGGCGACCACTACTTCATCCACGTCGACCCGGCCCGGGCGAAAGCGGAGGCGGGCCTCGACTCGACGATCGCCCACGGCCTCTTCACCTTGTCGCTGGGGCCGATGTTCAGCTACACGATCCTGGCGGTCCGGGGTTTCGGCTCGACGCTCAACTACGGGTACGACAAGGTGAGGTTCACCGGTCCGGTGCCCGTCGACTCGCGGGTCAGGATGAGGATGCGGCTCGAGGCGGTCGAGAGCAGCGAGCGCGGGGTCAGGGTCGGCTGCCGCCAGACCTTCGAGATCGAGGGGGCCGAGAAGCCGGTCTGCGTGGCCGAGTCGATCGCGCGGCGCTACACCTGAACAGCCTGTTGGCTGGATTACGATCGGCGCCAGGGAAAAGGACAAGAGGAGCCGCCGATGAAGGTACTGTTGATCGACGATCACCCGTTGATCCTGCAGGCGCTGCAGACGGTCATTCAGGGTCTGGGCAGCGACACGACCGTGGTCGGCGCGGGCAGCGCACGCGCCGCGCGCGACACGCTGAAGGCCGACCCCGACTTCGATCTCGTGCTGCTGGACCTGCAGCTCGGCGATGCCGACGGCTTCGACGTGCTGGTCGAGTTCCGTTCCAAGTATCCGGCGCTGCCGGTCGTCGTCGTCTCCGGACACGGGACGATCAGCACCGCGGTCGAGGCCACGAAGAAGGGCGCCTTCGACTTCATCGAGAAGCCGTTCGCGAGCGAGCGCGTCCTGGTGAGCCTGCGCAACGCCCTCGACCATCGTCTGCTCCGCGACGAGAACCGCAGCCTGAAGAAGGCGGTTGAGGTGCGGCACCAGATGATCGGTGAGAGCGCCGCCTTGAAGCGGGTGATGGGCGCCGTCGCGCGCGCGGCGCCGACCAATGCGACGGTG
>Ga0081455_10008797_pt1 | contig 10452 bp, 12 predicted proteins | sample TabmetS3T2R1_FD_70207 | JGI IMG/M metagenome (GOLD analysis project Ga0081455, IMG submission 70207) | Tabebuia heterophylla rhizosphere microbial communities from the University of Puerto Rico - S3T2R1 | ecosystem: Host-associated > Plants > Roots > Rhizosphere ... | reverse complement strand
CAGGACCGTGCGCGCCCCACACTCGCCACGATCGCAGGCGCGTTTGGCCCCAGTCAGATCGAGATGGTCGCGGAGCACCTCGAGGAGCGTCGTGCGGTGGTCAACTTCTAGGCTATGCTGCTGCCCATTGACTGCTATATTCACGGATGATCGATATGGCATCATTCGCCTCCCCATGTTCAGACTCAGCATCAGACTAGCAGTATGAGCACGTGAAGACAAGCACCTAACGTTGCTAGATGTCCATTTCGTAAATCCTACGCCAGTATATTTTGGCGTCGACAACGTATAGAATTGGGGCATTGGCGTATCATGTTTGGCCATTTCTTCCTTGTCATAAGGACTTCGACAATGCCCGTTCCTCTTGCTCCTCACGTGACCTTAGGTTGCGATGAACAGTCCCATTTGGAGTCGATCGTGCGCGCCCATTCCACCCCACAAGCCTTGGTCTTTCGTTGCCGGTTGATCCTACGGACGGCGGCACCGGACCGCCCGTCGAATCTTCAGGTGGCTCAAGAACTCCACTGTAACCGCCATACCGTGGGCCGTTGGCGTAGTCGCTATCTTGCGCATGGCCTCAGTGGCCTGCAAGATGCACCGCGCCCGGGGCGGCCGCGGCGCTTTTCCCCCCTCAGCGCGTCTGGATGTGATGTCGATGGCAACGCGTAAACCCGCCCAATACCACTGCCCTGCTACGCGATGGAGTCTCGACGACTTGGTCGCTGCCCTGGCGCAGGGACGCCCTGGGACGATGAGTCGTTCGAGTATCTGGCGCCTGCTGGATGACGCAGACCTCAAACCCCACCAGAGTGTCTATTGGCTCAACAGCCATGATCCGGACTTCGAGGCCAAAGCGCACAATATTTGTTCCTTATACCTCAACGCCCTACGCTGCTTCGAGCAGGACCGTATGGTCATTTGCAGCGATGAAAAAACGGGCATGCAGATTCTGCAACGCAAATACCCCACACAGCCCATGGCACCGGGTACACCGGAAAAACGTGAGCACGAGTACATCCGGCATGGGGTGCGTGCCTTGATCGCCTCGTTTGTCGTCGCCACGGGACAAGTCGTCTGGAATCTGGGCCAGACGCGCACCAGTGAGGACTTCGCCACGCATCTGGCCAACGTCGTCCAGCAACTCCCCGCGATGCAGCGCTACGATTGGGTGGTGGATAATCTCACTACCCACTGGAGCCTCGAGGTCTGCCGTCTGGTTGCGCAGTGGTGCAACGTGCCCTTTGTGGCGAAGGCCCTGCATCGAGGTGGGCAGCGACGGGCCTTCCTGAGCGATCCGACCCATAAGCATGTCTTCCACTTTCCCCCCAAACACGGCTCATGGCTCAACCAAGTGGAATGGTGGTTGAGCGTCTTAGCGCGGCGTTTTCTCAAGCGCGGCGATTTCGATTCGGCCCACGATTTTGCAACACGCTTGTCTGACTATCTTGAGGTCTACAACACCCATCATGCCCATCCGTATCGTTGGACGTATACGGGACAACCCTTGGTGCGAGCAACCCCGTTCAGTCGCACTCGTCGTCAACAACGTCATGGTCGGGCGTGGTTTAGCTCACGGCCCAAACGATTTGAACGTGTCTTTTATCCGCCGAGGTCTTACAAGCGGGCCGCTGCATAACTGGCAGCGAACTTATGAAACGGACATCTAGGGCTCGCGGGCTTGCGGCGGTGTGAGGAGACCGTGCGCACATACACCGACCCGCGTGAACGGAGTCGGACGTAAGGAGCGCCGCCTCTGCGAGGTGCCTGGAGCCACGCCCTCCCGGAGGGTCGTGGCTGTTTTTTGCCTACCGCTCCTCTCTCGCCTTCGCTGCAGAGGCGCGATGGATGTTGTGTTCCTCCCCTGCGCGACGTGCCAACCCAGCCACGAGCTTGCACGGCAGCGTCGCCCTTCTCTCATCTCTGTCCCGTACGTTGTCTACTGCGCTCCCAGCGTCGCCTGAGGCGTTGCGCTTGGGTCTCAGGCATCTGCCCCAGCTGGTCTTCGAGGTCCGGAGACAGCGGAGATGGGTCCATGAGAAAGGACCAGAGCCGCCTCAGACCATGCCATACCTTGTGGAGAGCGGCGTGCACCATGCTCACTCCTGCTTCGTCCCGTCGTGATCGATCTTCCTGTTGACGCATCGACCTGCCCTATGGGATCATAACGCTTGGAATTATCCTGATTAGACTCTATTCCTCGTCTTAGTGCTCAGAAAGACGTCCATACCTTTGTTCCTCTCCATACCCCCTCTCAGCGTGTTGTCTGCGAGCGTCATGCGTGCTTTCTGAGAATCTCTCATGATGAGACGAGTGACCTCAGGATGAGAGAGGGGCGTCCCCTGAGCCTGGGGGGCACAGGGGACCTGAGACAGACGGAAAGGCAGCAGATGTCTCTATGTGAAGCAGCTTGCCTCGGCAGGGAAACGTTACGGAGGAGCTGCATGATCCTCTGCTACAGACGCTCTGCTGCAAGCACTGTGCCATGACAGGGACCTAGGCGGTCCCCTGAGCGGGGCAGAACGATAGGCTTAGGGGCGGAGTCTCCCTGTCCTCATCGGTGGTACTCACTGCCGAGGCGCTGTCATGAGCTGCTGCTTGAGTGTTATCATGTCATCCCTCAGGTCTGGCAAGCGGTCTGCCAGAATCTGCTCCGCCTCCGGAAACATCTCGTCTTCTTCTTGTACGACATGCTGCTCCACGGTGTGCATCAGTTCCTGGGGTTTTTCGCCCAACGCCCCTCATGTCATGCTGGGCATGAGAGGGTTCATCTCAAGTACCGGATCATCCCAAGGCACGTTGGTAAGCGTATACGGGGCAACGATTTCACGAAATGCTCCTTGGCATGATTAGAGCGTGTTGAGGAACGTCAGCAGGGGATCATCCGCGTGGAAGGATAAGGCCTTGTCTGGCACGACCACCCCACGACACAGGAAGCTCGCCACATGGAGAAAGAGGTGGGAACAGTGCTCATTGACTTGATCCAAGGCGCGACGGATATTCCAGGGCATCCGGTGGATGTCATAGGCGAGCAAGACATCAAAATACTTCCTGACGTGATTGATCTGAGTAAAGGCTTCATGCCCCGAGCCATGGTCGCCGGGCTCACGCTCACCTGCGCGGTCACAGGCCATGGCCGTGTGTGATGGCGCAGCGCCTTGACCATGGGGCCCCAGGAGGGCTGCAGGTGGAGCCGGGGGACAGCGGCGCCTTAGGCCGATGCCTCGTTGTCCACCTCCGGGACCCCCGTATCGGGCTTGCCGTGCCCGAGATCGGCGCGCGCACGGGCCGCGAGCCGCGCATAACTCGCCCGGATGCGGTCCAGGTCCTGCTCTTCTAATTCCTCTAAGGCTAACAGCGCATTGTGGGCCCCATCGAGGGCCCGAATCAATTCATCGAGCTTCACCTGGATCGCTTCGGCATCGCGGTTCTGCGTGTTCTGGATCAGGAAGACCATCAGAAAGGTTACAATCGTCGTGCCGGTATTAATGACGAGTTGCCAGGTGTCGCTAAACTGAAACAGCGGCCCGGTGATGGCCCATACCAGGATGACGGCCACCGCCAGGCCAAACGCCAGCGGCTTGCCAGTGGCTCGGGCAGTCCCTTTGGCAAAACGCGTAAACCAGGAGGTGGATTTCAGCGGCCTCATCGTGCTCCTCGCGTCCTTCAATCGTGCGGCACAGGGGGCGATAAACCCCTGCAACGCCTGTAGGGACATAGGGGATATCCCTCTTGCTCCGACGGCCACCGTTGGCCCACTGCTGGGATCGTCTCCGGGGTCGCGCCATGTCGTGGACTTGGTCGCGCGCCCAATGTGACTGAGGACTTGCGTCTCTCCTGCCCGTGGGAGAGGCCGTCGCCCGACAAGAGGCGAGCCGGCACCATGCCTCCTCTTGTACATGTCCTCGCACTGTGCCTTTTCACACACGCCTCGCCATGGAGCGAAGCCGATGAAGCACACTGGCACCCCCTTGACGGCGCACATCCTAAGGCTCTGGGTACGCTGCGGGGTGGAGGGAGGAGAGGCAGGGCCGGCGCCCAGTTGGCAACCGGCCCGTCACGGCGCGATCAGTATTCGCGCCACGGTGTGCCGTAATAGTCGTAGACTTGACGGCCCCGTACGCGATCCTCCCAGTCCCAACTATTGCCCGTGTACTTGGGCGCCCCTTGGAGCTGCTGCTCCGTAATGGTGGTGCGGTACCCCCCCAGGCTGGTGTCATAGCTGAGCGAGGCCCAGGGGATCGGATAATAGTCGGTGCCGATCCCCAGGAAGCCGCCAAAGCTCAGCACAGCATAGGCGACTTGGCCACTGCGCTTGTCGATCATGACACGCTCGATGGACCCAATATGCTCGCCCTTGGCGTCATAGACATACGTGCCTTCCACTTTATCGCTGCCGATGAGGCCCGCGGTCTCGCGTGCTTCTGTTGCCATGGGATTCCTCCTCATGCTTGTATGGTGACGGCATGGCGTCCCCTCCACAGACCAAGCACGCCGGCTCGGAGAGGCCGTGCCACGACGTGTGCGTGGACCCTGCCTTCCCCTTGTCATGTCGGTGGTGCTCCTGGCCTGTGAGAGCGGGGCCTGCCTTGTGTGTACCGCCGCTCCATGACGGTCTATGCCAGGGCAGGGCCTGACGGTGTCCACGAGGCCACGGCCTCGCGAGGCCAGCCCTGCCCGACACCCGTCGCTATGCTGGACAAGGAGCAAAAGACATGCCACACATCCGCCTTGCCCTCGCGGTGCGGGCCAGCGCTCGCGATGCCTGGCCCGCACCACGCAACGACGGGGCCAGCCCTGCGTCTGGGCGTCTCCATCTGCGCCCCTCTCTGGGGCAGAAGCCCGTGGGGCAGAGGGTCTCTCAGACTGAGAGAATCCTCTCATTGCGACACGTCAGGCATGATCGCGGACCTCGTCTACCATGTGCTTTAGATGGGTGTGCACAAGTATTCAAGAGAACTGGTATAAGGTCTCCATTGGCATCCGCTTTAAGGCGCTCAAGCGACACAGCACCTCGGGCTGTGTACCGCATCAGACACTCCAACTGGTCCCGACGGTGCGCTGGAATCGCGGTGTTGGCGTGCAAGGAAAAGCCGTCGACACTGGCACAGCGAGGTCCTTTGAGTGCGAGCCGTGCACCTTCAGAGCCACAGCCCGAGCCGATGCGGCGCATGTTCTGCCCGGGGCGTTCCCCAAAGGCAATGCGCTGCTTGACCGAGGCCGCCATGATGCGAGCAAGCTCCGGTTCGTTGTCACGCAGCGGATCATCCCCGGCGGCCACCGGGACATCCATTCTGCTTCCAGGTAGCCCAGCCGGCGGAGCTTGTGGATGACCCGCCGACTGATGTTCTGGACCCCGTGTGCAACGTCGGTATCGCTCGGCGGTTCGGCTTTGACAAAGCGGGGAGTGAGACTCTGGTCGGTGCGATCGAGGGAAACGCCCTCAAGGAGGACGACGTGAAAGCAGCCGCTCGTACCCGCTCCAATGCTGGCAAGGCCACCTGTGAACCCTGGAGGATGAGACGCCACTTGAGCTGCCGCCAGGGGCATCCTTGTCCAAGACGCTCGCGTTCCACCATCAGATAGGCGACGCGACATACAGCACTATGATGGGTCTGTGCGCCTTCCTGGGTGGATAGCTTGGCCTTCCAGGAGCGGGTTACCCCCTCGCGGCTCAGCCGGAGGCGCTGCAGGAGCTTCTTCGCCGGATACCCCGAGTCAAACAGAACCAAGGGCGGCTGGCACTGGAGCCGATGGCGGGCATCGCTCAGGAGCTCCAGGGCCAAGGCATCCTTGGAGGCGCTCCCTTGCTGCCCCACGCGGCAGGCGAGGGGCAGGCGGCTCTGGCCAGCCGGCCAGACGCGGAGGACCACCGCCCCCCCAAGAGGACCTTGCGATCCTTATTCGACCAGACCCAGGCGGCCTCCTCGAGGAGGTAGATCCAGAGTGGCTCAGGCATAGATTTTCACCTCCCAAGCGAGAGTCTAGGCCTGTTTTTATGCGGACTTCCAGGGGCGCGTATCCTCTGACTTGGGAACGCGTCACATCGAGCGGAGGCGCGGCGTATCACTTCTCCGTTATAGAGCTGATCGCCTTCACAGAGACGCACTTCTTTGGTGCCTCCTTGGGTCCCTGGATATCACCTTCGACCATCTACACACCGCTATAAATTGTGCGACATGGCCTTAGGCGTTGGCGAAGCGGAGGCACCATACCCCACGCCCTCGATCGACAGCCGATGCCCTGCCAGGTGGGTCCGGGCTCCCACAATCGTTTCCACCAGCCAGAGATGGGTCTGCACATGGTCGGTAATCTGGGGGAGGAGAAAGGTCGAGGTCCCGGCCGCGAGCGCGGCGAAGATTATCACCTGGTCGGCTAGATGTCGGTCCACCGTCGCGCCGCTCGCGAGGTCCTCCAGGAGCGTCCGGGCCACCCACCGGCCTATAGCCTCGGCCGGGCGGCGGCGAGCCCCCGCCTGATCCGCGCCGAGCAGGGTGTCCGGGCCTTCGGCAAAGAGGGCCAGCGCGGCCCCCGCCTGCGGCGCGGTGTCGTCGTCGAAGAGGCGGATGTCGGCGTGCAGGCCCCGCCTGGTGAGGCTCGCCTGGCAGGCTGCCGCCATGCGCTGACTGACTTGCCGCTGCTGCAAGTGAGAAGCGAGGGCAAGCCCCCAATACCGCAGCACCCCCCGACGCTCTGGCATTGTGAGGGGGCGGAGGGCGTCCCCCACCGGCGTAACGGTTAGCGCTACCCTGCCGCCGCCTGTGGGCACATAGCCCGGGCGGAGGATCTGGAGCTCCGCGTGCAGTCCCATCCGCCGCACGAGCGGCAGCAGGGCATGCTGGAGGTGGAACGCGGAGGGCGCAAAGTCTTGAAACAGGCCACCGCTGAGATGGAAGGTCAGGGGCCCCTGCGCAAAGGCCGCGAGCGGCAGCAAGCTCAACGCCATCATGGTGGCAGAACCGGCGGTGCTGATGTCCCATTGGAAGCTCCCCTGTTGGGGACGTCTGCCTGGGCGAAAGACGAGTTCCCGCGAGCCGATCGTTCCCCCCTGTAGGGTGCCCTGACAGAGCTCGGTCACGGCTTCCACCGCCTGCAGGTGTTGGGGACGGAGTCCTGGGGGGTCGCGTCGGGCACGGACATTGGTCAGATGCAACGCTTGGCCGGTCAGGGCCGCTAACGGCACGCCAAAGCGCACAATCGTCCCGCTGCCTGAGAAACGGCTACCATCGAGATGCAGCATAGGGCCTCCTTTGCTGTACGGAACCCCCCGCCGCACGCTGCTGCAGACGAAAGCGGTGCAAGGGACCGCCTTGACGTCAACCCGCAGGTGGTGGCGGAATCGAGGCGCTCGCCACGCGCCGTGGCCGTCAGGCGATAGCGCCCCTCGTGACTGGCGATCTCGACCTGCGTCACCACGAGCTGCAGTGCCTCCATGATGTACGTTCCTACAATAGCTTATCGAGCATAATGGGCAGATCGCGTATGCGTCGGCCAGTCGCGTTAAATACGGCGTTGGCGACTGCCGCCGCCACACCTGTGATGCCGATTTCGCCGATGCCGTGCGCGCCCATCGGCGTGTGCGGATCGGGGATGTCGAGAAAATGGATCTCGATCTTCGGCACGTCCAAGTTGACTGGCACATGATACTCGGCCAGCGACGGATTGACTATGTGTCCTCTGCGCGTGTCGAAGAGCGCTGCTTCCGTCAACGCCATGCCCAACCCCATGGTGATGCCGCCGCGCCACTGGCTCACCGCGGTTTTGGGGTTGATGATCGTGCCGCAATCGAACACGCCTAAAAAACGTGAGACACGTACTTCGCCCGTGTCTTCGTCAACGCGCACTTCACAGAACTGTGCGCCGTACGAACCCATCGAGTACTTTTGCCCCTCGCTCGGCGCAGCTTTGCCTTCGGCTTCGATCTTATCCATAGCACATCTTTGGAGGATGGCCGCGAACGTCTCGCCTTTCGTCGCATCGTCTTTGCGATACATGCCGCCGTCCCAGAATTCGACTTCGTCGTATCGTGTGTCGATGAGCGGCGAAGCGTCGTCTGCGCAAGCCAGTCCGTGCAGCCTTTTCTTCACTGCATCACACGCGGCTTTCACTGCCGCGCCAACGCTGATCGTCGAATTGGAACCGCCCGCCACCGGCGCATCCGGAAACAGCGAATCGCCATACTCGAAGCGCACCTTGTCGAAGGCCAAGCCTAACTCGTCGGCGAGGTTCTGCGCCTGCGCCGTGGCGCTGCCCATGCCCATCTCGTGCATCGCGCTTTGCGCGAGCGCGGTGCCGTCCGCATGCATCTCCACCTTGGCCGCAGCCGGCAATTGATACGCGGGATAGAAGGCGGTGGCCACGCCATAGCCGATGAGGTATCGTCCGTCGCGCACCGTGCGCGGCACGGCATGGCGTTTGGACCAACCGAATTTTTCCGCACCGACGCGGTAGGCTTCCGTAATGTTCCGCATCGAGAACGGGATGTCTTGCACCGGGTCCTTCTCAGGTTCATTCCGCGCGCGCAGTTCAATAGGGTCCATGCCGATCTCGTGCGCGAGTTCATCTATCGCCGATTCGAGCGCGAAGGTTCCAGGCGATTCTCCGGGCGCACGCATGAAGGTATTGGGCACGATGTCGAGATGCACGATCTCCTGCCGGAGCCAGAGGTTTTCTGATTTGTAGAGATGTCGCGCCGGTAAAGTAAACTGCTCGGGGAAATTATTGTGTTCGGTCGTCTGTGTGAAGCCAGTGTGGATGAGCGCGGTCAGCTTGCCATCATCGTTGGCGGCGAGTGCGACGCGCTGTTCGGTGGGCGTGCGCCCCCCGACCGTGAGGTGCACGCCCTCACGCGAGAGCATGAGCTTGACCGGGCGCTGCACCACTTTCGCCGCCGCGACCGCCAGCGACACATGCGCCCAGGCGTTGCCTTTGCCGCCAAACCCGCCGCCGACGAACGAACCAATCACGCGCACATGGTCTTTGGCGAGAGAAAACTTTTCGGCGAGCATCTCCTGAATGCCGATGACGTATTGTGTGGCGTCGTAGACGGTCAGGCTCGTTTCGTCTTCAGACCAGTGCGCCAGGGTCGCGTGCAACTCAATCGCATTGTGGTTGTATGGCGGTGTGCTGTAGACGCTGTCCACTTTATACCGCGCTGCAGCCAGAGCGCCGGCCGCATCGCCAATTTTGAGATCGCCGCCTTCTCCGAGTACGTTCGCAGGCACAACAGCGTGCGATTTTTCCGTCGTGAGTGAAAGCTTCGCCTCTTTCTCTTCATAATCAACTGTGACGAGCGTCGCAGCGTGTTCAGCTTGCTCAAGCGTTTCGGCGACGATAACGGCGATGGGCTGACCGTAGAAATAAATCTCGTCCGTGTTGAGATACGCGATGCTCGACGATGCCGCGCCTGGCTGTTCGCTCTCGTCTCCAAAGACTGCGGTCGGCTTCATCTCAGGTGCGTTCTCGTGCGTGAGGACACTGATGACGCCCGGTGCGGTTGCGGCCGCGCGCGTATCAATATGTTTGATTTTCCCCCTGGCAATGCGGCTGAAGACGAGCGCACCGCGCGTAACTTCGTCAACATTGTACTCGGCGGCGAACGTCGCCTTGCCTGTTGTTTTCAACCGCCCGTCAACGCGGCTGAACGGTTGGCCAATGGCCCCCGGCTTCACGACCCTTGGGCTCATCTTGCACCTCCTTCATTCGCCAACGTTGTCAGCACGCTCAGAATCGTGCGCCTGGCGAGTTCGATCTTGAATGCATTGTGCTGGTAGCCACGTGCCACTTTGAGTTCTTCCGCCGCTGCCGCTTTGAAGGTGTCTTCACCTGCTGGCGCGCCGACGAGAATGTTTTCTGCGGCGAAAGCGCGCCAGGGCTTGTGCGCCACGCCGCCCAAAGCCAGGCGTGCCTGCGTGATCGTGCCGTCTTCGACTGCGAGCGCGGCAGCGACCGAGACAAGCGCGAACGCATAGCTGGCGCGGTCGCGCACTTTGCGATACCTGGAGTGGCGCGCGCAGGGGAGGGCGGGCAATTCGACTGCCGTAATCAACTCATCAGGCTGCAAGTTCGTGTCTGTCTGCGGGGTGTCTTCCGGCAGGCGATGAAAGTCGACGAGGGGAATCGTACGCTTGCCGTGCGCGCCGGTGACCTGCACCGTCGCATCAAGCGCGGCGAGCGCGACGCACATATCTGATGGATGGGTGGCGATGCAGGCCTCAGACGCGCCGAGGATGGCGTGCATGCGATTGAAGCCTTCGAGCGCGTCACAGCCTGTGCCGGGGGCGCGTTTGTTGCAGCGCGCAGCCGTATCGTAGAAGTAGTAACAGCGCGTGCGCTGCATGAGGTTGCCACCTGTCGTCGCCATATTGCGAATCTGTCCGGAGGCGCCGTGCAAAATCGCTTCCGCCAAGACGGGATACCGTGCGCGTATGAGTGGGTGCGCGGCGAGATGGCTGT
>Ga0081455_10008796_pt1 | contig 10452 bp, 8 predicted proteins | sample TabmetS3T2R1_FD_70207 | JGI IMG/M metagenome (GOLD analysis project Ga0081455, IMG submission 70207) | Tabebuia heterophylla rhizosphere microbial communities from the University of Puerto Rico - S3T2R1 | ecosystem: Host-associated > Plants > Roots > Rhizosphere ... | reverse complement strand
CGCAGCACGGTGACGCTGCCGTCGCGCGCGATCATCTCGGTGCGCGGAAGCTCGCCGGCCCACGCCGGATCGATCTCGTAGCGCAGCCGTTCATAGAAGCGGTCGGTGAAGGCCCAGCTCTCGGCCGAACCCAGGCCGGCGCGGTCGAGCGTCGCCGAAAGCTGCTCCGGCTGCTGCGGCAGCGGATCGGCAGCCAGCAGGACCAGATTCAGGTCCTTGCGCTCGGCTAAAAGCTTGCCCCAGTTGGGCAGCTCGACCAGGCATGGGCCGCAGGTCAGGCCCCAGAAGTGAACAACTATAGGTTGTTCAGCGTGTGCCGTCCGCAGCTTCGCCCAGCTGCCGCGTTCGAAGGGCAGCGGATCACGGGCATGGGCGGTGCCGAGGGTCGCGAGGCCAACCATGCCAATGACGCCCGCCAACGCGGCGGAAAGGATCGCTGCTCTCATGGTGATGTCTCCAGCGGGATCAAGCGATAGCCCTCGTTCTTGGTGACCCAGGAAAGATAGATGTGGTCCTTGTTCGCGACGAGCAAGGGATGATCGGACGCGTCTGCGGTATTGGCGATGGTTCGTGCCGCGCTCCAGCTTCGGCCGCTGTCGTGTGACACTTCCCACTGGATGCGGGTGCGATCGCCGTCAAACTCCTTCCAGACAAGATGCAACTCCTGGTTGTTGGCGAGCAGGTAAGGCCGCGCCGGCTGACGATCCGGCGAGGAGAGGGCGCGCGGCGCACTGAACGGTGCGTCGGCATTGTCGGCGCGCGCATAGAACAGACCTTGCCTTGCGGTGCCGTCGGTGAACCAGGCGGCGTGATAGGAGCCATCCGGCGCGATGGCGAGGCTCGGACCCTGATGGGGGCAGGCTTCGATCTTCCAGTCGTCGACGCTGACGCGACGCAGGGGACCCGGCGTGGTCGGATCCTTGAATGTGACCAGTGCATGATCGCGAACCGAACCCGTGAAGACATTGCGGAACAACACCGCCGGTCGACCTGGTCTCGCGAAAGCGACCGCCAGCCGGCAGCATTCGCAGGTGTTGTCGATCGCGATCCTGGTATCGGCAAAGGTCGCGCCATTGTCGTTCGACCAGGCATAGGCGAGCGCCGCGCCGGGGTAGGACTTGCCGGAAGCGACAGCGGAACCGACGTTCCGTTTATCGAGCCAGGCTGCGAAAAGCCTGCCATCGGAGTCGATGGCGGTGGCCTGGAAGCGCTGGCTCGTGGCGTCCGTCGTGATCGGCCGCGGTGGCGCAAACGAGAGCCCGCCGTCGGTCGAGCGCGTGTAGTAGACGCGGCCGTTGAAGCGTTTGTCCTGGAAGATCGCGTAGGTGACGATGAGATGGCCGTCGCGATCGACGGCAATCTGCGGCCGCGAATCCGGACCCCAGTCCACATTGATCGGCTTCGGCGCAACCGAAACCGGCGGGCTGAAGGTCTTGCCGAGGTCGGTCGACTTGGCCACCACGACTCGATCAGTTTCTGTTCGGGCAAGCCATAGCGTGCCGTCCGGCGCGAAGGCGGGCGTGGCGCTCAAGGTCTCATGGTCGCCACTCATGGTGCCCTCCATGCCGTGCTGGTGTGGCTGCGCGGCGGCGATGCCGGCCAGCGACAGGCTGGCGAGGGCGAGCAGAGTCAATCTGCGCATGTTCGATCTCCTCCAATGCAGCGTCGCCATCAGAACGAAGCCCTGAGGCCGCCGACCACCGTGAGCGGCATGCCAAGCGTCGGGATGGAGCTCGCGTTCACGGTCGAGCCCTGGAACGAGGTGAGCGTAAAACCTTGCGCCAGGTATTGGGTGTTGAAGAGGTTCTGCACGATGCCATAGACCTCTACACCTTTCCTGACTTTGTACGAGGCACCGAGATCGACCAGCGTGGCGCCGTCGTTCAACTGGGTGTGACCGGTGTCGTTCCAGTAGGCCGGGAACGATTTCAGGTTGATGTTGAGCGCAAGGTCCGGAATGGGATGCCACTCGGCGCCGATATTCAGCATCCAGTCCGGCACCTGGCCCAGCTGCACGCCGGTGAATTCGAGGGCCGGAAAGTTTGAGCTGGTGAGCCGCGCCGTGGTCTGCGTGAAATCGGCGTTGAGTCGCAGCTCGGGCAGCACCTGCCAGCTGGCGATGATCTCGAAACCGCGGAAGTTGGCGCTGCCGACATTGTTGTACTGGTTCACGGTCGTGAACGCAGGGCCAAGGCCAGCCGCGGTTACGAAGGGTGCGGCGCAGGCGGCGTTCGTGTTGCAGACCTTCACGAAGTCGATGAAGTTGTCGAGGTCGTTGTTGAAGAAGGTGGCCGACAGGCTGACCTTCTTCCAATTGAAGTCGAAGCCGATTTCCTCGCCGACGTTCGTCATCGGGCGCAGGTTCGGATTGGTGGTGGTGAAGCTCGTGCCAGCCGCAAAGCTTCGATACATCTGGTTCATGCCGGGTGCCGAGAAGTTGCGATAGGCCGCGCCGCGCAGCACGAGCTCGTCGGTTACGTAGTACTTGAAGCCGATCCGCGGATCGAAGCTCGCCGCGCTGGAATCGGGAATGATGTTGGTCGTGCCCGAATTGGCGATCAGCTGGCTGGCGCTGACTGCCTGATAGAAGTCACCCCTCAGGCCGACGGTGATGTCGAGAGGAATGCTGGTGAGCCGCCACGTGCCCTGCGCGAAGATTCCCTCGAGCAGATGCTCACCGCGATTGACGAAAGTGGAAGGGGCGGCCGTAGCACTGGCGAACAGGTTGATGTTGTCGGTCACCTGGATGCGGCGGAAGTCGACGCCGATCTTCACGTCTTTGATGTGGTCGGTGTCGAGTTGATAGAAGACCGATCCGCCCTGGTTGTTGTTCGGCGCGGTCTCGGTCTGGCTGACGAACTGGTTCAGCGCGTTGATGTTGTTCAGGGTGTAGGAGCCGCTGCTGGCATTGGTGGTGCCGAACACGCCGCCGCCGGCCCAGGCGCTGAAGTTGATGGCCGATTTCTCATCGAGCTTGTAGCTGCCGCCGAGCAGCAGGCGATAGTTGGACCATTGATTGTGGGCCAGCGACCAGACCAGGCCGTCCTCGTAGGCCTGATGATAGTAGGCCTTGGCGAAGAGCGAGAGATTGTCGTTGGGTGTAAGGAAGGTCGAGAAAGAGACGTTGTCGGCTTTCGAGGCGGTGGAGACGAGGTTGGCGTTGCGGTACTGCGCCGGCGTCAGATTGTAGCCGGCGCTCTGCTGATGACTGTATTCGAGCCCCGCCTTGAGACGGTCGTTGAAGACGATGGAGCCGCTCGCGTCGGTGTTGAGTGTGTCGTAACTCCCGTAATTGGCATCGACCGATGCACCAGTACGGCTCGGCTGGCGGGTGATGATGTTGACCACGCCGCCCATCGCCATGTTCCCCCACAGGCTGGTCGCGCCGCCGCCGCGGATCACCTCGATCCGGTCGATCGAGTCCTTGGAGACGACGCTCCAGTCGACGGTGCGGAAGTAGGGGTCGTTGATCGGCACGCCATCGACCATCACCAGCGTGTTGATCGTCGTGCTGGACCCGAAACCGCGAATACTGAAGGGCTGGCCAGTAGGATGGAGCTGCCCGGTCGGGACCGTGAAGGTCCAGACGCCGGGGATCTTGTTGACGATCTGGTCGACACCTGTTTCCGGCATGGCCTGGATCTGCTGGCGCGACAGCAGGGTCGTGCTGACGTCGAGCTTCTCAAGATCCGAGCCGCGCGCGGCGCTTACCGTGACAGGCGGCAAGACGACTGTCGCTGGCGACGCTGCGGGTGTGGGTGGTGAGGATCCGGTCTGAGCTGATACGGGTGCCGGGATCGCGGCGAAGCCCGTAAAGGCGGCGATGGTCGCCGCACGCATGGACAACATTGAAATTCCCCTCGACGGACAAACGAACACAGCGCCCGCGAAGGCGCTGCAACTTCAGATGTCAGGCGAGGAGAGGCGGGCCGCGCGGTCGGCCAGGCCCATCGCGGATACCGACAGCGGCAGGCTTGTCGGTCGCGGGCAGAGGCGCAGGGGTGAAATTTACCGGAGCAAGGAGAACAAAGGCCGTCGTCGGTGTGGTGAAGACAACGGTATGGGCCAGGCCGAGGCAGCAGTCGCGGGCATCCGCCGTGGCCGGCTTGGAATTCTTGTCGCTCGCCGAATCGCTCTGGGGATCGGCGACGGCGGCACTGCAGAACACGTTCCACAGCGCCGAGGCCGGCCCATCGCGCATCAGCGCGGCATGGGCGAGGGGCTGCAAGAAATTGAGCGTGATCGCGAACAGCGCCACGGCCAGAGCCGAGGCGCGCCAGCCCGACAAGGAGCGACCGCGATCCATGATCGGACTATGGGCCGGCATCCGTCAGCGGGGAAGCGCCAGCTTGTCGCTGGACACTCCGAACCGGAAGGCCGGTCAGACGGCCGTCCAGCCGCCGTCGACTACCAGCTCGGCTCCTGTCACGTAGGAGGACTCGTCGGAAGCCAGGAACAGGATGGCATAGGCCACCTCGTCGACCTCGCCCGTCCGGCCCATCGGTATGCCCTTCAGCGTTTTGGCCCGCATCTCGGGATCAGCCGTACGTCCGGATGTGCGCATGGGCGGCATCAGGCCAGGATGGACCGAGTTCACCCGAATGCGATCCTTGCCATGCTGCGCCGCACCCGCCTTGGTGATCAGCCGTACTGCGCCCTTCGAGGCATTGTAGCCAACGTGGACATAGCCCTGGCCAACGATGCCGGAAATCGATGACAGGTTGATCACGGAGCCACCACGGCCGGTCTTCTTCATCGCAGCAATACCGTGCTTCATGCCGAGGAAGACGCCGGTGGCATTGACCCCCATCAGGCGCTCCCAGGCTGCCGTGTCGTAGAGGTCCTGCTCGGCCGAGCCGCTGATGCCGGCGTTGTTCACCAGAACATCCAGCCCACCCTCGGCCTGCTCGATCTTCGCAATGGCGGCCTGCCACTGGTCTTCCCGCGTAACGTCAAGCGGCAGGAAGGCGGCACGGCCACCAGCCTTTTCGATCTCGGCGACCACGGCCGTGCCCTCCCGCTCGAGCTGATCGGCCACGAATACGGCCCGGGCGCCCTCTCGCGCAAAGAGGCGGGCCGTGGCCGCTCCCATGCCGCTGGCGGCCCCGGTGACAAGGGTAACTTTGCCTTTTAGTCGCATCCAAACCTCCACGAAGCGAGCTTTAGGCCGATGATACGGGCGGTCAACTGGCGGGATAGCCCAATCGGCCGACCAATATCGCCCGCCGATGCGACCGGACTGTCATTGACGATGGTCTCCGGGACTGTTCAGATTGCAGTTGGCACGTATCTCGCAAGATAGCGGGAGCGTTGGAGGGACGGTTTCCAAGGCTAGGGGTGTATTCATGGACGAGCGTGACCTGCGGCGTCTGATCGGCCGCGTCAAGAACGGTAGCCTCTCGCGCCGAGGCTTCGTGCAGAAAATGATAGCGGTAGGGCTGACCGCGCCTATGGCGACGCAGCTTCTTGCTTATTCCGGTGTCGCAATGGCGCAGAGCGCGCCGACCTACAAGCCCACCAAGCGCGGCGGCGGCGGCCTGCTGAAGGTTTTGTGGTGGCAGGGACCGACGCTTCTTAACCCGCATTTCGCTGTCGGAACCAAGGACCAGGACGGCTCCCGGCTGTTTTACGAGCCGCTGGCCGGTTGGGATCCCCATGGCAACCTGAGGCCCATACTGGCGGCCGCGATTCCCGGTCGCGAAGACGGAACGCTGGCGGCCGACGGCAAGTCGGTGACATGGAAGCTCAAGAAGGGCGTGACCTGGCACGACGGCAAGCCCTTCACTGCCGACGACGTCGTCTTCAATTGGCAATACTCGAAGGATCCGGCGACGGCGGCCGTCACGGTCGCCAACTACAAGGACATCCTGGTCGAGAAGGTTGACGACTACACCATCACCATCAAGTTCGATAAGCCGACGCCGTTCTGGGCGAATGCGTTTGTCGGGCCGCAGGGCATGATCATCCCCAAGCATCTCTATGCCGACTTCATCGGGGCGAAGTCGCGTGATGCACCGACCAACCTGAAACCGATCGGCACCGGTCCCTACAAGTTCAAGGAATTCCGGCCGGGCGATATTGTGAGCGGTGAGATCAACACCAACTATCACATGGACAACCGGCCCTACTTCGACGCGATCGAGATGAAGGGCGGTGGCGACGCCGTATCGGCGGCACGCGCGGTGCTGCAAACCGGCGAATTCGACTTCGCCTGGAACATGCAGGTGGAGGACGAGATCCTCCTGCGGCTCGAAAAAGGCGGCAAGGGCCACGTCGTCATCTCCGATGGCGGCAATATCGAGCACATCCAGATCAACCAGACTGATCCCTGGACCGAGGTCGACGGCGAACGGGCGAGCCTCAAGACCAAGCACCCGACCCTGTCCGATCCGGCGGTCAAACAGGCGCTGTCAATGTTGGTCGACAAGCAATCGGTGCAAAAATACATCTATGGCCGCACCGGCGTTGCGACAGCGAACTTCGTCAACAACCCGGAAAAATTCCGTTCGAAGGACACCAAGTACGAATTCAACGTCGAGAAGGCGACGGAGATCCTCGAGAAGGCGGGCTGGAAGAAGGGCGATGACGGGATTCGTGCCAAGGACGGCAAGAAGCTGAAGTTCGTCTATCAGACTTCGATCAACCAGCCGCGTCAGAAGACCCAGGCCATCGTCAAGCAGGCCTGCCAGAAGGCCGGTATCGACATCGAGGTCAAGGCAGTGACGGCATCGGTCTTCTTCTCGTCCGATGTCGCCAATCCCGACACCTACACGCACTTCTACTGCGATCTGCAGATGTACACGACGACCATGACGCAGCCGGATCCGGAGTTGTTCATGAACCAGTTCTGCTCGTGGGAGGTTGCGACCAAGGAGAACAAGTGGCAGGGCCGCAACATCACGCGCTGGCGGAGCCAGGAATACGACGACAACTACAAGGCTGCTCAGGTCGAGATCGACCCGGTGAAACGCGCGGCGATGTTCATCAAGGCGAACGACCTAGTGATTAACAATTATGTCGTGATCCCGGTGGTCGCTCGCCCAGGTGTTGTTGCCATGAATACCAAGCTCTCCGCGGAGATCAGCGGCTGGGACAACAATACCTGGGCAATCCAGGACTGGTACAAGGAGACGTAAGCGCCGCGGCGGAGGCGTCGAGTGTCCCGGCAATATCTGATCCGGCGTCTTCTCATTGCGATCCCGAGCCTTCTCGGGATCAGCATTGTGCTGTTCACTGTCCTCGCGCTCGCGCCAGGCGATCCGTTCGGCGAACTGGCAAGCAATCCCGCCATTCCGCCCGAGGTGGCGGCGAGTTTGCGCGCCAAGTTCGGCCTCGATGATCCCGTTTGGACCCGTTACGTGCACTGGCTCGTGGCCATGCTCCAGGGCGACTGGGGGTTCTCGTTCGCAAGTCGCATTAACGTCGACACGCTGATCCTCCAGCGGCTTCCGACGACACTTATCGTGATCGGCGCAGCGCAAATCCTTGCCATCATCGTTGCGTTGCCGGTCGGCGTGCTGGCGGGCACGCGGCCATACTCGATCTTCGACCAGGTTGCCAATACGCTGGCCTTCATCGGCTTTTCTCTGCCGACCTTCTTCACCGGCCTGCTGCTGATCCTGATCTTCTCGGTGAGGCTCGACTGGCTGCCGATGGTCTACCGGGCTGACCTGGGCTCGACTGGCTGGACGTGGATCGTCGCGGAGATCAAGCAGTCGATCATGCCGGTGGCCGTGCTCGGCCTGTTCCAGGGCGCGTCGCTGGTGCGCTACGTTCGGTCGGCGGTGCTCGATGTCGTCCGGCTCGACTATGTCACCACAGCACGGTCCAAGGGCATCGGTGAACGCAAGGTGATCACGCGGCATGTGGTGCGAACCGCGCTCATTCCGGTGGTTACACTGGTGGCGCTCCAGATGCCGGTCGTGTTCGGCGGCGCTATCGTCACCGAACAGATCTTCCGTGTGCCCGGCATCGGCTCGCTGCTGATCTCGGCCATGCTTTCGAACGACACGCCCGTGGTCATGGCGGTGACTTTCGTCTTCGCCTGCCTCGTAGTCCTCTTCAACCTTATCGCCGATATCCTCTATGGCTGGCTCGACCCCCGCATCGCTTACCGTTGAAGCGCCGGCCGGCGTTTCTGCCGCCGCCAAACCGGCAAAGAAGGCGCGTTTCTCGCCGAGTCTCGAGGCTTGGCGCCGATTTCGCCGCCATAAGCTCGCGATGGCGAGCGCGGTCGTGTTGCTGGTGATCGTCCTAGCGGTCCTGTTGGGGCCGGTTGTCTGGCGAGTGCCGATCAATGAGATCGACTTTGCCGCGCAGCTTGCGGGACCATCCTGGGCGCATCCGCTCGGCACGGACGATCTGGGGCAGGACATCCTCGCGCGACTGCTCTATGGCGGCAGGATTTCGATCGCCGTTGGCCTATGCGCGATGCTGGTCGCGGCTGTGGTCGGCGTTCTGGTCGGGGCAATCGCGGGCATGTCGCGTGGAAGCGTGGATGCTGCCCTGATGTGGCTCGCCGATCTCTTCCTGTCGCTGCCGCAACTGCCGCTGCTGCTGTTGATCATCTATCTCTTCCGTGGCGCACTCACGAGCGTGTTCGGCAGCCAAGGCGGAATTTTTGTCATGGTGGTCGCCGTGATCGGAGGCTTGCGCTGGATGCAAGTCGCCCGTCTGGTGCGTGCTCAGATCCTGTCGATCCGCGAGAAGGAGTTCATCGAGGCGGCGCGGGCACTGGGTGCCTCGAAGGTACGTCAGGTTGTGCGCCACATCCTGCCCAATGCGATGGGCCCGGTGATCGTTGCCGGCACGATCGATGTCGCCGCCGCCATTATTGCCGAATCGACGCTATCGTTCCTGGGGCTGGGTTTCCCGCCGGACATTCCGACCTGGGGCCGGGTGCTGTTCGATGCCAAGGATACACTCGACGTCGCGCCGCATTGGGCGCTGTTCTCGGGTGCCGCGATCTTCCTGACGGTTCTGTCCATCAACTTCATCGGCGATGGCCTACGCGATGCACTTGATCCGCGTCGCGTGTTGTAGGCAGGCATGACCGACACGCTTTTGGACATTCGCGGACTGAAGACATGGTTCGCCACCGACGACGGCATGGTGCGCGCCGTGGACGGCGTCGACCTCAAGATCGGCCGCGGCGAGACGGTGGGGGTGGTGGGCGAATCGGGCTGCGGCAAGACGGTGACCGCCCGTTCCATCCTGAAGCTGATCGACATGCCTCCGGGCCGCTTCGAGGGCGGCCAGATCCTATGGCAGGACCGCGATCTATTGCCCCTTGGTGCGGCCGAAATGGACAAGATCCGTGCCCGCGAGATCGCCATCATCTTCCAGGAGCCGATGACCTCGCTCAATCCGGTCTACACGGTGGGTACTCAGATCGCCGAGGTGCTGCGCGAGCATGAGAAACTCACGCGCCGGCAGGCGATCGACCGGGCAGCGGAGATGCTGTCGCTGGTCAACATCCCCAACGCGAAGGCGCGCGTACACGACTATCCACACCAGTTCTCCGGCGGCATGCGCCAGCGCGTCATGATCGCGCTCGCACTTTCCTGCCGGCCCAAGCTACTGATCGCCGACGAACCGACGACGGCGCTCGACGTCACCATCCAGGCGCAAATCCTCGAGCTGATGCAGGCGATGAAGGAGCGCTTCGGCATGGCAATCATGCTGATCACCCATGCCATGGGAGTGGTCGCGGAAACCTGCCAGCGGGTGGTCGTCATGTATGCCGGCAAGGTCGTTGAGGAAGCGCCGGCCGTCGCGCTGTTCGGCAATCCGCGCCATCCCTATACACAGGGCCTGATTCGCTCCATCCCTCGTGTCGACCGCGCTGCCGAGCACAAGGAGCGGCTCGAGGCCATTCCAGGCACGGTGCCGAGCCTGCTCGATCCGCCGCCCGGATGCCGATTTGCGCAGCGCTGCCGGTTCGCGTCAGACATCTGTCGGCAGGCGATGCCACCTCTCAAGCAGGTGGGGCCCGGCCATTTCGTGCGGTGCGTGCTATGAACAGTGCAACGCTTCTTTCGATCCGCAAGCTGCGCAAGCACTTTGCTGTCAAGGGCGGGATCCTGTCGCGTGAGATCGAGAAGGTGCATGCTGTCGACGGCGTAAGCTTCGACATTGGCAAAGGCGAGACCCTGGGCCTGGTGGGCGAGTCGGGGTGCGGCAAGTCCACGACGGGTCGCTGCATCTTGCGGCTGATCGAGCCGACTTCCGGCGAGATCTGGTTTGAAGGTGCCGATGTAAGCCATCTCGGCGGCGACGCGCTGCGTGCGCTGCGCCGCGACATGCAAATCATCTTCCAGGATCCCTACGCCTCGCTCAATCCGCGGCTGACCGTGGCGGCGATCATCGGCGAGGCCCTGCAGATCCACAATCTCGCCAAGTCCAGGCGCGAGCTCGAGGAGCGCGTCGTGCAGCTGCTCGAGACGGTCGGAC
>Ga0081455_10008795_pt1 | contig 10452 bp, 10 predicted proteins | sample TabmetS3T2R1_FD_70207 | JGI IMG/M metagenome (GOLD analysis project Ga0081455, IMG submission 70207) | Tabebuia heterophylla rhizosphere microbial communities from the University of Puerto Rico - S3T2R1 | ecosystem: Host-associated > Plants > Roots > Rhizosphere ... | reverse complement strand
TTCGGGCTCCAATGGACCTTCGCCATCTTGGCGCCGTCGGGGAAAGGCTTGCCGTTGTCGGGGATGCCTGCCTTGTACGCGTCGATCATCGCCGCATTGCCCGTGATCACGGCGAGCATGCCGCCGTTCACACTGATCGAGATGACGGGCCAGTCTTCGTATCCCTTGAACTCGGAGAAGGCGAGCCCGCCAGGCACTTTGACGTCGTACTTGTCCTGGGCGGAAATCGAGACACCGATCGCCAGGACGGCAATCGATACGGGGACGCTGATCAACGTGCTCTTTCTCATCGTCACATCTCCCTCGTTGAAGGCTGAGCAACAACAATCGTCACGACGACCTGGGCATCTCAGGCAGCTTTTCGCGCACCCTCCATCGTGGAATCGATCCGCTGCATCAGCTCGGCGGGCAGGGGACCGGCGTCGGCAGCGGCAACGCACTCGGCCAGCTCCTGCCGGTTCTTCACGCCGAGGACCAGGGTGTCGATGTCGAGCGACAGGGCATAGCGGTGCGCGATGACAGCCGGGTTAACGTCGAGCTCGGCGCAGATCTCGCGGAAGGGCGCGGCCAACCGGTAGTCGCGCAGCTCGGCATGGTCGGCCGGCAATGGCCGGTCGATCGCGCGGGTGAGCGCACCGGCTTGCACGGCGCGGATGCCCATCACGCCCACCTTGTTGGCGCGCGCCGCCGCAATCACCGAGCGCGGCTTGGCAGGACCCTCGAAGAACTTCAGGCCGCCGGGCGAGTCGAGCAGATTGGCGATGCACTGCACCGCCGCCGGCGCGGGCCGTTCACCGAGCACCTTGATGATGGTGTCGGGATGGCCGATCCCGGTCAGGCCCCAGGCACCGATCAGGCCTTCGCCGACGAAACGCTCGAACGCCGGACGCACACGATCGACAAAGGTCGCGTAAGGCGTCATGCGCTCGGCGGCACCCGCCGCGGCGTGCGCAATGAAGGCTTGGTCGGGCACGACGTTGGAATGGAGGAAGAAGAGGTCCAGCCGCGGCAACCGAAGGCGTTCGAGGCTGGTCTCGATCGATCGACGCAGGATCGCTTCGACGCTATCGGGCGATGCGTTGCCGAGATTGCATTTGCTGGTGACACGGATGCCAGCCGGCAGCTTGCCGCCATAGGCTTCGCCTACGACCAGCTCTGCCTTGCCATCGCCGTAGCGTGGCGCGAGGTCGAGCACCGTGACGCCCGCGGCCACGGCGTCATGCACCGTGGCGACGCATTCCTCGACCGTCGTCTTGCCCCACAACATGCCGAGGCCGCCGCCGCCCAGCGTCAGAATCGAGACAGGAGGAAGCGGACCAAAGGAATGCTGCTTCATGTCTCGTCCTTCACTTGTTGATGAGCAAAAGCCCCTTCGAGATCACCCGCCTGCCGGTTTCACGGGAAACTTCGGCCGACGCAGATGCTTTTTCTTCGGATCGAGCCGCGCTTGTGTCGGATTGCCGTCATCAACCTGGATATCCGGGCTCTCGCCGTTGGCGTTGCACCTGGGACAAGGCTTCGGCGACCCATTGACGGGGCGAATCCAACCGCGACCTGCGCAGAGGTCGCAACCAACACTACGCGCCGACAACGCGGTACCGCCTGCAAATTATCATCTCTATCTCCGGCTTGGAGGGGACGCGCGATAGTAGCACCGACGGCTCGCAAATCACTCCCTTCGCGATGCCGGTTCAATTCCGACAACCGAACCGAGCTCGCTCAGGCCCTCCTCCGCAAATCCGACACTAGGCCCGCTTTTGAAGCCCGGCATGCCGTGAGCGACTAGAAAGTCGTCTTTCCGCGGATCGAGATGGCGATATGCGCGAAGTCCGAATCGGGCGTGGCGCCGTGCCAATGCTTCTCGCCCGCCGGGATGACGACGAAGTCGCCCGGCTTGATGCGGATCTCCTCCTTCTCGGTCGCGATGATGCCTTCGCCTTTGGTGACATAGAGCACCTGGTCGAAGTCGTGCACATGGAAAACGTTCACCGCACCTTTATCGAAATTGATGATGTTGGTGCGCAGATCGCTTGCATCCGAATCGAGCACGGGCTGGACAGTCACCCGGCCCTTGAACAGGCCGCTGCTGCGCTCTTTTTGCTCGATGTCGTTGGTCCGCAGGACTTTCATGGCTTCCTCCGTACGTTGCAATGGCGCGATGATTACCGTTCGGGCACTCCTGCGCCAGACCGGCGTTTCCCCTGTCGTCGCTCCGCGAGATGCGGCCGTCCTTATCGAATGGCTGGGACGGCCGCGGTTCGCTCAGGCCTTGGCCTTTGTCTTGTCGATCGAATCGAATTCCTCCATCGCTGCGCGAACGGCTGATACGGCCGACGGGGCGCCGGCATAGACGCCGACATGGAGGAACAGCTCCTTGAGCTGCTCGCGCGTGAGGCCGTTGTTCAGCCCCATGCGGATGTGTGATTTCAGTTCTTCGGTGCGGCCAAGGGCGGCCAGTACCGAAATTGTGATGATGCTGCGCGTCGCCCGCTCCAGACCTGGCCGCGCCCAGACGGCGGCGAAGCAGTGCTCGAACAGGAACTGCCGCAGATCGCGGGTCATTTCATGCTGTGCCGCCTGATCCAACGCCGCCTGCGCCACCGCGGGGCCGCGCATCTCGAACCACACGTCACGGCCTTTCTTGAAAGCATCGTTCTCGTCAAAAGGATATTTGGCCACGGCACGAACCCCTCTTCTCTGGCATGGTTGGACCAAGACGCCTGATGCGTCACCACATTCGCTGTATATTGTCTACCATAACGAGCCGACCGGATCAGGAGAGTGCCCATGAGGAGATATCCGTGAGGAGATACCCGTGAGCTTTTCGACGCTTTTTGCCCGTGGTGTCGCCGTGATCGGGGGAACCGCGCTCCACATCAGGCGGCTGACCGGAGGCACACCCGAGCCCGCCTGGGGAAACGCGCCCGCGATCCCGACGGCGAAGCCGCAAGGCAACATCCCGACCTTGAAGATGCCGTCCGCCAAAGGATGGAGCGAAGGACGGGTGCCGATCGCCGCGCCCGGGTTGAAGGTCAACGCCTTCGCAACGGATCTCGATCATCCGCGCTGGATCGAGGTGTTGCCCAATGGCGACGTGCTGGTCGCCGAAGCGACCATCCTCGACCGCTCGCCGCGCTCCGTTTTCGACTACGCCATGATCAGCACCATGAGGCGCGCCGCGGCCATGGGCATCAGCCCCAACCGCATCACGCTGTTGCGCGACAGCAACGGCGACGGCGTGGCCGAAACACGCGAGATCTTCCTGAAGGACCAGAGCCAACCGTTCGGCATGGCGCTGGTCGGCGACACCTTCTATGTCGGCAACACCGATGGCGTGGTCGCCTTCCCCTACACGGCGGGCGCCGACCGCATCACCGCGTCGGGCCGCAAGCTCGTGACGTTCAAACCCGGCGGACATTGGACGCGAAGCCTGCTGTTGAGCCCGGACAGGACGAAGCTCTATGCCGGCGTCGGCTCGTTCACGAACATCGCGGACGATGGCATGGAGGTCGAAGAAGGCCGGGCCGCGATCTACGAGCTCGACCTCACGAGCGGCCGCAGCCGCATCTTCGCCTCCGGCCTGCGCAACGCCGTGGGACTCGCCTGGGAGCCGACGACGGGCGTGCTGTGGACCGTGGTCAACGAACGCGACGGCCTGGGCGACGAAACACCTCCCGATTATCTGACGTCGGTGCAGGATGGCGGCTTCTACGGCTGGCCCTATTGCTACTGGGATCGCGTGGTCGACGATCGCGTGCCGCAGGATGCGGCCATGGTCGCCAAGGCGATCACGCCGGACTACGCGCTGGGCGGCCACACCGCCTCGCTGGGACTGTGCTGGATGCCGGCGGGCACCCTGCCCGGCTTTCCGGAAGGCATGGCGATCGGGCAGCACGGCTCCTGGAACCGCAGCAAGCTCAGCGGCTACAAGCTGGTGTTCATCCCGTTCGCCAACGGCCGTCCGGCCGGGCCGCCGCGCGACATCCTCTCCGGCTTCCTGTCGGCGGACGAAAAGGAGTCGTACGGCCGGCCGGTCGGCGTCACGCTCGGCCATGACCGCCGATCCCTGCTGATGGCGGACGATGTCGGCGATGTCATCTGGCGCGTGACGGCCCAGTAATGAACAGCAAGTAACGGACAGGAGGCGCAACATGAGAACGATCGTTGGAATAGGCGTGGTCCTGGCTATTGGGCTCCTCGGATCGGGCGCGCTATCGGTTCTTGCCAAGGAATCCGTGGTCGCCGTGCCGGCTCCTGTTGTGAACGAGCAACGGCAAGAGGCGACGTCCGAGACAGCGGTTCTCGCTGGTGGTTGCTTCTGGGGCGTCCAGGCCGTGTTCCAGCATGTGAATGGCGTCAGCCAGGCCGTCTCCGGCTATGCCGGAGGCAGCAAGGAAGATGCGGTCTACGAGGTCGTGAGCTCAGGCCACACGGGACATGCCGAATCGGTGGAGATCACGTTCGATCCGCGCGTCGTGAGCTACGGCACGATCCTCCAGATCTTCTTTTCGGTGGCCCACAATCCGACGGAACTCAATCGCCAGGGACCGGACGTCGGCCCGCAATACCGCTCCGCTATCTTTGCCCGGGACGCTGAGCAACGACGAGTGGCCGAAGCCTACATCGACCAGCTCAACAAGGCGGGCGTCTACAGGAAGCGCATCGTGACGCAGATCAACGGGGCCAGTCCGTTCTACCCCGCCGAGTCCTACCATCAGGACTACGCGACGCTGCATCCCCACAATCCGTACATCGCCATGTTCGACCTTCCCAAGGTCGAGGCGCTCCAGCACCTGTTCCCTGCCGCCGCGCGCACGAAGCCGGTTCTGCTCGGCAAGGCCGGCCAATAAGCGGAAGTACGCTTAGCGCAAGCTGGCCATAACTCCTCGCACTGGGCCAGACGGCCGTTGCCGCCAAGCCAAACGCGAGGATCCATGTACAATGGGAACCCCGGCATAAGCGAGGCTCCCGAAGGTTGGAGCAGCTTTGAAGGTGCTGCGATTTCAGTTCGCCTCAAGCTCAAGCTTTGGCAACTGCTGGCGGCGTCCACGTGCCATCGATGATCGATGGCGGGGTCTCGGTCGGCCAATAGAGGCGCATCATCAAAACGAACTTGCCGGTTGGCGCCGGAAGCCAGTTCGCCTCCTTGTCCGCCCCGGGCGATTGGTTCTGGATGTAAAGGTCAACCGAGCCGTCGGCATTGGCCTTCAGATCCTGCCGGGCGCTGATCGAGTAGCGATTGATCGGATTGGCAACGAAGAAATAGCTGGCATCGTACATGGTCAGCGACCAAAAGCCCTTGGCAGGCGGCAGCTGCCCCTTCGGGAACCGAATCACGTACTTGTTTGCGCCCGAGTAATCGTTTCCGCCGGCATCCTTCAGTGAGGTGGGATAAACCGCATCCTGCACACGGTTCGCGCCGAGGCCGATGGCAGTGACGAAGGCACGGTTGAGGTAGTCCGTGCCGTAGATTCCAGTCACCGAATCGAACATCCAGCCATTGATGTTCTTGACCGACTTGCCGACCTTGAACTGAAGCATGATGCGGTCGAAGGCAATCTGCGGAATGCGTTTGGCGAAGTCGGCCCTGAGCTTCGTCGCATCGAAATCCTTGCCCGGCACCAGCCCGATCCGCGCATAACGCGAAAGCTCGGGCGCATCTTCTGCCGCGGGCGGATTATTCTTCATGAGCTTGGCCAGCAGGGTGAAATACTGGACGGCATCCATCCGGTTCACCTGCTCACGCACTGCCGTCTTCATATCAATCGACGGATCGACCTTCCCGGCCGGCGGCTTGTACTCCTTGCCCCACGAACTGAGCGGCACAAGCTTGCACTGATCCTGGAGGGTGTGGACCGCTGCATAGTCTTCGGGCGTGCCCGTGCAATAGATGCGGCCAAGGATCCACACAAGCGCGGTGGGCGACTTGTACTCCTTTACGCCAGCCGGCAGCGTGCCGCTCCAACCCGGGCCGGTGATGGCGTAGGTCTGCGCGCCAGTGCCGGTCGTGCGCGTGCCGGGAACCTGGAACACGTTGGTCCAGCCATCCAGCATCGGGAACAGGAAGTACCGGTCCTTCATATCGGGAAGGCTCAGCACCCAGGGCTCCTTGCCCACATCGATCCATCCTGACGTATACAGGGTGTCGGCGTTGGGGGCGGTTACATCGCGGAAAGAGGCGTTGGGGTACTGGCGCGCCTTGACGAATTGGCCCATCGGACCGCGAGTGCCCTGCGCGGTGGCGACGTTCGTCATGACTCGTCGAGTCATTTCCATCGTCACAAGCGGGTAACCGAAGATATACGCGTCGGTCGCCAGCCAGAAGTCTTCCAGTCCGTCGAGTGCTCCGGCAAGCAGTCCCTCATCGGCACGGGCAGCAGAGATCGTCATCGCGGACAGGACGGTGCCAAGCCCCGTTGTCAGTGCGAGGCGGCGATTGATCTTCATGGCAAGACTCCTTCGTAAATAGTCGTTTGCAGCTTGGTCGTTGGTTTGCTCAGTAGCAAAGTAAAAGGGTGGATCTCCGCGGGCGACCGCTATTCGTCGTAGGTGGCCGTAGCGATGCCGCTCAGCCGATCGTACGCCAGTCGGATCTTTTTCAGATTACAGAGGTTGAGATACTGCCAGACCGGCTGGGCATCGTTGCCCTCGAACACGACCTTGAAGTCCTGGTTGCAACCGACGAAGGACGAGGGAACCGTGACTTCGCGCGCCTCGCCGGGCTTGAGAGCCGGCGCCTGCACGACACTGGGGCTCCAGGCGTTGAGATCGTGCTGCGACAGCGTAAGCTCGCGGATCGAGAGATCCGTTCCGTTCACGATCACGAACCGTCCGTCGTCCGCCAGTGCGGGGCCCGCGATCAACGACAGGAGAAAGGCCAGGGACCGCCAATAGCTCCACGATGTGGCGTACGCCCCACCAACGCTTTCCGACGTGATATGCATGCCGACCGGTTCACTATAAGTTTCCCTTTGGAACACACTCCCGGTTGTTGTCGCTTGACCTTTCGCGACAAAAAAATCATGCCGGCTGCAACGCAGCTGTAATGGCGATCTTTTCTTCGGGGCTGAACCTTTCTAGAGTCCGGTTCGTCAGGCGACTCCCGGTAGTGACAATGCCTTCGCAAATTTCGATCGCAGCTGCGATGCTGGCCTTCATCGCGGCACTTTCCGTGCCACTGGCCCAGGCGACGGCGCAGGACAAACCCTCGCTGAACAGAACCGGCCCGGAGGCGGACAGATGTGCCTCCCTACATTCCTATTTGTACCGTTACGATATTGAGTCGGCATCGCAGCGAAATACCGGTGGCCGGTTCCGCGCGGACGTCGCTCTGGCCCTCTGTGGCAGGGGCGACTACGACGGTGGCATTCGGATTCTCGAAGCCGAACTTCGCAATTCCCGTCTCCCTCCCCTGCCCGCCAGATAGCGACGCACTCACCGCATATCTCGACATCTCGCCGGTCTAGAAGTGAAGATCCACTCCGAGCAGTGTCGCCCAGGATTGACCCACAACGGCATTCGAGGGACCGCTCAAGTTGTTGACTATCACGCCGCCCATCACCCTCACGCCCGGGCCGAGGGCGTAGTTGGCGCCGACCTCGATCTTCGAAGCCGTGACGGTGCCAAAGCGAGCCGCACCGGCATTCGGATCGGTGCCAAAGTAAGCCGCCCGCGTCGTTGCCGCCGCGACGCTGCATGAGCTGCTCTGCTTGCAATCGATGACTGACGGCACTCCGTTGCCATTGTCGTTCGTCGCGACGACGAAACCTGCCGAGACCTGCCACGGACCGGTCTCGTACATGACGGAGGCCGCCCAGGTGCGGGTGTCATTATCGCCACCTGTGTAATAGTTGGCTCCAATGCCATTGTTGTCCCAGCCGAACGATCCGCCGATCGTAATGCCCCGGTAGTTCAGCTGCAGGCCTACCACGGCCTGCTTCCAGTCGGTGAGGTTGGCGCCATTGACGACATTCGCCGCGCTCGCCAGCGGTGAAAAGCCGGGCACGAAGCTCATGTAAGAGTAAGCGCCATAGACACCGACGCTGACGTCACCGAACCGGTTCAGGTAATTGACGCCAACTGCAACGGCATCTTGCCAGGAGTAGTCGTTCGTCGGACATCCGTTGGCCGTCGTGGGTTCGGAGTAGCCGCATACGCCACCCGTTTCCGAACCCGGCCCGGCGCTCAGCCCCCAAAGACTGCCGGGCTGCGTCTTTGGCTGGATCTTCGGCGCAAAGCCGACGCCGATCTGAAGTCCTGCAACGCGCGGCGTATAGTAGTTGATGCGATTGACCGAGCCGTACTGGGCATCGATGGTGCTGGCGGAAATATGGAATGCGGCGGCGTTGAACTTGTCCGCCGTGGAGTTGGTCCAGCTGAAATCGGTATTGTGCTTGAAGAAGCCGAAACCAAGCAGAGCCGACGGAGCGCCGTAATACATGTTGTAGGCTGCGTCGTCCTTGCCACCGAATTCGATGCGCCCCCATTCGCCGAAGCCGAACAGATAAGCCTTGTCGATCTGGCGCGTTCCGCCGGTTGAACTGGTCGCCGGGTCCCAGGCCTCGAGTTCGACGCGCACCCCGAGCGTGCTGCCATTGTCCAACCTGGACTGGCCGGTAAAGAATATCTCGCCTCGCTGGATGAACTGGAGCCCCTTGTACTGCACCGACGTTCCATTGAGCGCGTAGGTGCCTTCAATCGCGCCAGCCAGGCTATACGCCTGATAGTAACCGGAAACGGCAACCTTGACGGGATCCGCTGCCACGGCCGGCTTCGCGGCGAGGCCCGCGACAAGCAGCCCTGCAGAGGTGAGCAGCGCGCTCTTTGCCGAAGCAGCGCTCACTTCGAACATGCCGCCCCGGCCGCCGGCGATTGCCCCATGTCAACTTGCCCTCAGAACGCGAACGCGGCCACGTTCTGGCCATCCATCTGCTCAGTAGCAGGGTAACAGCGGCGGAGCTCCGCAGGTAGCCTTGTAGGAATCGTCGTCACCGCCTCCGAGCTGCGGCGGCGTGGTGAGGCTGGTGCCAAACCCGACCGGCGGCCGGCTTGGCGGCGCGTCGGGCGAAGGATTGGACCAGCCGGTGAAGGCGCTGTTGCCGCTCACCGCCGGCGTGGTGCCGCCGGTCGTCTGGTTCTGGCCTAGATAAGAGACGCCACCCGAACCGATCCCGAACCAGATCGTGTCGATGAACACCGAGACCGGGCCATCGGCCTTGCCGAGGTCTCCTTCCAGGACCGCGACTTCAAAGGCGAGCGTTTCGCCATCCAACCGCGGATGCTTCAGGACGACGACGGCATCGCTCACCGCCGAGCCGTCGGCGCGAAAGGCCGATACAGTCGCGTTGGGCGGATCCTTGGCGAAAGAGCCCGAGGTCCACAGGTCGACCACCTCTGTCGTCGCGATGTGGCCGGCCCTGCGTGACGGTCGGTCGGCAAACAGGATCGCCGAAGGCAAGGTACCCTCGAGCGCCAGGGTCTGACCGCTGAGCTTTGCGCCGCGCGCATTCAGAACGATCAATGCCTCCACACGCTTGGTCGTCGACGGGACACCGATCGTCTTCGCGCCTGCCGCTGGCCGGCTAGGTGTGGGCGCCGGGGCCTGGGCAAGCGCTACGAGCGGGACTGCCAGCAGGGCAGCAAATACGCCGCAGTGTCGAAGGAGAGAGCGGGTCGCAATCATGGTGGGCCCGTCCCTAGTAGCAAGGTGGATGGGGGTAATACCCGCACGGCGGCCGGTAGGCATAAGGCGGGTAGCCATAATAAGGATGCGCAGCCCGATACCACGCCGCTCGATAAGCGCTGCGGCGAGCGACGCCGGCATATGACAACGGCGTCCACGGCCTTCCGATAATATCGATGAAGACCGCCGCGGCGCCATCGGCCCCCTTCAGGTCCCCTTCCAGGACGTCGACATCGAAAACGAGTTGGTCACCAGCGAGCTTGGGCGTCTTCAGGACAACGACCGCGTCGCTCACGCCCTTGCCATCCTTGGTAAAGACGGAAACCGTCGCGTTGGGCGGATCCTTGCCGAAATTATCGCTGCCGCTATTCCAGTCCTCGACGATGTGTGCGGTAAGATCATGTCCTGCTGCCCGCACGGGCCGATCGGCGAACACGATCGCGTTCGGCGCCACCCCGGTGAGGGTGAGCTTCTGACCTTGCAACGTGGCACCGCGCGCATTGAAGACGATCAACGACGGAACGGTCGTCGGCTTGGTTTGGCTTGGCTGTCCAATGACCTTGGGCGGCGCGGTCCCGGTCTGGGCGTTTGCTCCGCCCAGGACCAAAATGCACGCGACCAAGGCAATACCGCCCGCGACAATTCGTTCGAGTCTCATGTGCTCTTCTCGATAGCGTCTCGGGCGGCAGCCCGGAGCCTACTGGAGGACGATCACGACGCGGCGGTTCTGCGGCTCGCGCACACCGTCGCCCGTCGGGACGAGCAGGTCG
>Ga0081455_10008794_pt1 | contig 10452 bp, 4 predicted proteins | sample TabmetS3T2R1_FD_70207 | JGI IMG/M metagenome (GOLD analysis project Ga0081455, IMG submission 70207) | Tabebuia heterophylla rhizosphere microbial communities from the University of Puerto Rico - S3T2R1 | ecosystem: Host-associated > Plants > Roots > Rhizosphere ... | reverse complement strand
GTGTAATACAGATTCCACGTCTGTCCAACACCATTGACTAACGCCCTGTGCTTGAACTAGATTTGGATTAGCGATCGGAACCATCGCAACCGCGAGTATCAAGGATGATGCCACAAACAGAACTGTTGATTTCAATTAATAGACGTCTACGAGTGTGATACCTAAGGATTTAATATTGAAGATGCTATCTAAATAAGGAACAAACCAGTTATGATAATTTGTTGGATGCAATAAGACTAAGTTTGAAGGGTTACAAGATAGGATAAATTGGTGTTTTGCTTGAAAAATGTTGGATAAATTTACAGAAGTGACTTATCTTTTTATTTTTTGTTGTTTATAGTAGATTATCAAGAAACTAATTGGAATCCATCAAAAATTTTAGTCCGATTGGGATTCTGTCTCTAGCAATGATAATGATAGTCTCTTTAATGTCACAATTTGGAAATAGTTCAAGTGCGTTTGAGCAACTTTATGATAATTGTTTAAGTTTCTCCCCTAGTTATCTATGTGACTTTTTCTTTGGTAAAACGTCCACGTCAAATATGTCGAATTCTACATACTTATCTAATTTTTCGGCTTTGACTTACAACGATAAAGATCATGGCTTTATCATCCAATATCCATTAGGTTGGACAACTGATCAAGGCGATAAAGAATTTAGCACGGTACTGAGATTTGTCTCTGCTCAAAATGATGCAGGTGCTGATATTCGAATTTTTCCCAAGGGAGGTTATAAAACGATATATGACTTTGGAGTTACATTCGACGAGTACACCAACGAATACAAATTGCTCAAGTATTATAGAAATAGTTCGACTACATTAAGCGATAGGCCGGCAATTAAGGCCATTTATCTAACAAATGAGAATGCAAGTATAGTTGGAAATACTTACGGTAACAAGTCGTTTACTTTAAAAGAAATGATGGTTGCGACAATGGTTCCAGAGAGGGAGTCCATCTATGCCATAGCATACTTTACAAAACCAAATAATTTCGATAATTACCGTCCAGTAGTTGAAAAGATGATTGATTCATTTAGGATATATGGCAAGGCACCAGTAATGCAAGAAGATAACAGTTCGTCAAAAGTCCCTTGAAATTACTTAGATGAATTGAAAAGATTCAACCATTTTGTTGGCTAAGGGCAATGTTTCTGGAACTTTCAAGGCATAATCCTGATACGTTAGAATAAATATTTTGCCCTTAGCAATAGTACAAATCTCGAAGAGATAAAAATTATCTTGCCCAGAAAATTCCATCTTCCATCCATCATTTCCTCCAATGGTAACTTTATTTTGTCTAATTAGATCAAAGTCTCTAAATGCGGAAGACATTCTTTCGTCTAGTTCGTGTTGGACAAGTTCTTGTAATGGAGTATTCTTAAGTACTGTTGTGTCACCATCAAGATGAGGTTCAAGATGAGGTTCCTCTTTTTCAGTATCAACTGCAAATATAGGCAAACTTTTATTATTAGAAAAAGCTCCTCGCAGAGGCAAGTACAGGAGAATAAATTATCACAAGTTTGTAAGTCATGCTTCCAAATTTAATCTTGCGACTAACTACTTGAAACAAAAAGGCAGGACTGGATGTAACAAGATTAGCGAAGGTAGCTTCACGTCTAAATCTTTTTCACGAGATAGCTTTACAATGGACACATTTGCAGATACACAAGCCAGATTAGGTGTTTTTTACATCGATTTAGATTATTCATTTGATAGTGATATAGCAAAAGGTATCAAGAAAATTCCATCAGTTGATATTAAAACATTAAGAAAAGCAATTGATTGTCTTCAAGATATTATAGATAAATGGCAAGTTGATAATTTGTTATTCTAATCGTATCTAAATCCCTCTATTTTCTCAGCAGACTGACTTTTGCAAACTGGACAATTATTTCTCTGGTTTTTAGCCTTTATAGTGAAAATACATCCACATTCTACACATGCAAATATCCATTTTTGAGGAATAGGAGCCAATAGATTCTTGATTGTATGCGGGTATTTAAATTTGTGAAATTACTAGCACGTGTTTGATTGATACTATGTCTTTGACGTACCTTGCTTAAATAATAGCTGTATTAACTACTGTAATTGAAAATTCTGGTATTCCAATTAGAGAACAAAGACAAGGATATATCTCACGAATGTTATGAAAAAAGTAATTTGAAATCACAGGTCTACTTGAAGAGGAATAGAAGATGGAAGAATCTATTGTTAAACCAGCATTACTAACTAGGACTGAAATCGATTGGCTTAATGATAAAATTCAATTATCTAATGGATATCAACGCAAGATTAAAAGTGATATTAGGAAAAAACTGAAAATTTTCAATGAACTGGAACTTCCCTTGCTTGTAAGATCTGGTTTTATCGCTGCTACTGCTAATTGTAACAATGTTACGACTAAATGTAACACGAACTATGCAACTATTTCTCCAAATATTGAAAATTGTGCTCAAAATATGGTGGGCCGGAAGGGATTTGAACCCTCGAACCCCGCCATGTCAAGGCGGTATCTTAACCAAGCTAGACCACCGGCCCGTTACTCATGGCAAGCGTTGATTCGGTACTACAAGACCTTGAGGTAATTTATATAGCCATAAATCAAGGTCATAATATAAATCACACTTATAACATCAAGATTAAAAATTATTTATCTGTAACGTCTGAAAACAGTTAATTTAATTGCCCTTGCAGTATCCATATTCCACTTTTTTAACTGGTACTGCAAATAAGCATGATGTTACCGTAATATTTGTTTTGGCATCTCTGTATTTCTAACTTATTAAGCGTCTGATGAAAATCAAAATACATTAATGTTATCTATCTATTTATCTCCCAAACAAAAGCAGCGGGTGATTCATCCCTGTTACCATTAACATCTACAAATCGCACCATAAAAACATGTTTACCTTGAGATAAATTAGGAAAAATAAATGGGCTGGTACAGATGACAAATTCTGAACTGTCCATACTACATTCAAAGTGATCTACTCCCTTTGCGTTAATAGTTGAAAAGTCAAATCTAATCGTACTGGAGCCAGTACTAGTCTCATTATTTATTACATTGTTACTACCGTCAGTGGTAGAGTTTATCACAGTATCTTGAAGACTCGTGCTGGGAGATGGAGCACCTGTGATATTATTTACAATATTACCAGTCTCTCTAGCTGTGTTTACATTCCATGTAAATGACGAAGGAGTTGGATCCTTATTGCCTGAATTATCTACTGTCATGATTTCTACGATATGGTTGCCGTTTGCTAGATTATAATGCTGCATTGGGCTGGCACAGGTGGAAAAGGACGAGCCGTCTATTGAGCATTCAAAGTGGTTAATACCAACCCCCTCGCCTTCTTCTACACTAGTATCGGTACCTGAGAAAGTAAAGGTAACGTTAGTAGACTCTGTCCCCGAACCGTCCGTTAAAGTACGATTATTACCGTCGAGAGCGGTGTTTATAATCGTGTCTGGTGGTACAGTGTCTACGTTCCATGTAAATGATGCAGGAGATGGATCTTTATTACCTGACTTATCTAATGATCTTGCTTCAAGTATATGAGCTCCGTCTGCAAGACTGCTAAATGCGACAGGGCTGGTACAGGTGGAAAATGACGAGCCGTCTATTGAGCATTCAAAGCTGTTATTACCTGCGCTTCCATTTTCTATACCCGCAATTGAAGCAGATAGAACAAAAACTATCGAACTGGATGACGTGACACCATCATTAGCTACCGCCTTTCCAGCTCCATCAATGGCGGAAACTACTGTAGTATCCAGAGCTGGTACAGTCGCCGGTATTTTGGTACTTTCATTAGTTACAATATTTTCATTACCTCCGATAGATCCACTCGTTGTAATGTTTTGAGGTATTGGTGGGGGTGTTGTAATGTTTTGAGTTGGTGGGGGTGTTGTAATGTTTTGAGTTGATGGTGGAGGTGTAGCAGGTGCTGGTGGTGGAGGTGATGTAATAGTCCATAAGAATGTTGGAGGCATCTGACCTTTGTTGCCGACCTTATCTTCGCCTCTGACCTCGAAGGAATGATCTCCAATTGACAGGTCGGTAAACTGGAGTGGCGTATCACATCTAGAAAATGATGCTCCGTCTATAGAACATTCAAAGTGATCCAAGCCCGCTCCTGTATCTGAACCTGAAAAGGCAAAGGTCATGGATGTAGATGTAGTATTACCACCACTAGCTACAGTCTTGTTGTTACCATCATTAGAAGAATTTATTGTTGTATCAGGTGGCGTCGCATCGACATTCCATCCGAATGATGCTGGAGTTGTTCCTTGGTTTCCAACATTGTCAACAGCTCTAACTAGCAATTTGTGAGCACCGCTTCCAAGGTCATTAAATTGGGCAGGACTGGCACATGTTGTAAATGCTGCTCCGTCTATGGAACATTCAAAGCGGTCCAAGCCCGCTCCTGTATCAGTACCTGAGAAGGTAAATATCACGGCTGTAGATGGTGTACCTCCATTAGCAGATAACGGGTTTTTATTACCATCTATAGCGGAAGTGATATTTGTAGCTGGTGCTGAAGTATCCACAGTCCAGGTGTACAGTGCTGGTGATGGGTCTGCATGTCCTGAATCATCTACTGCGCGTACCTTAATTGTATGAGGACCATCGCTTAATAAATTAGGGATTCTGAATGGGCTGGTACAGTCGGCAAAACCAGAGTTATCTATACTGCATTCAAAATGATCCACATTAGCAACAGAGCCTACTGCTGAGAACGCGATTGTCACTATATTGGATTTACTATTACTATTGTTAGTAACTATATTTTTATTGCCATCGGTGACTGAATTAATAGTAGTATTTGGTGGTGTCGTATTTATGTTCCATATGAATGCGGTTGGTGTAGGACCCTCATTTCCTGCCTTATCTTCAGCTCGTACTTCCAAAGTATGTGATCCATCTGCAAGATTACTAAATTGGACAGGGCTGGTACAGGATTCAAATGAAGCCCCATCAACTGAACATTCAAAGTGATCCACACCTACACCCACGTCTGAACCAGTGAAGGTAAACGTCATGGATCTAGATGTACCATTGCCACCGTTGCTCACAGTCTTGTTGTTACCATCATTAGCAGAATTTATAGTTGTATCAGGTGGCGTTACATCGACATTCCAAGTAAAAAGTTCCGGAGAGTTATCATTATTTCCTGAATTATCTAATGCCCTTACCTTAAATGTATGAGGACCGTTGCTTAGCAAATTAGGGAATGTTAGCGGGCTGGTACAGTCAGCAAAGGTAGAATTATCTAAGCTGCATTGAAAACGTTTTACCTCTACTTTACTTGTTTTAACTTTACTAGTATCTGAACCTGAGAATGTAAATGTTATAGAGCTTGACCTAGTATTACTACCGTTGGATAAGGTGTTCTTATTGCTGTCGACAACAGAATTGATAGATGTAGTTGGTGGTGTAGTATCAATTGACCAGACGAAGGATGCAGGGGACGCATCTACGTTTGCAACATTATCTTCAGCTCTTAATTCCATTGTATGAGCTCCATCCGATAGATTGTTGAATTGTACTGGACTGGTACATGTTGTAAATGATGCTCCATCAACTGAACATTCAAAGTGGTTTACACCTGTGCCCCTATCAGTACCTGAGAAGGCAAAGGTCAAGGAAGTTGACGTAGTATTACCATCTGTAGTTACAGTTTTCCTATTGCCATCGATGGCAGAGGTGATAGAAGTTGTTGGTGGCGCAGTATCAATGGTCCAGCTGAATGAGGGCGGCGATGAGCCTCTATTTCCAACCTTATCTTGAGACAATACCCTAAATGTATGATTACCATCTTTCAATGATTTAGGTAATGTGAAGGGGCTGGTACAGGTAACATAGTCAGAGTCATCCGTACTGCACTCAAAGTGATCTATACCTATGCCCCCAGTATCGTTACCAGAGAAGGCAAAGGTCATGGAATTGGATTTGGTAGTACCAGCATTTTTTACGACGCTTTTATTACCATCTGTAGCAGAGTTTATGGAGGTCTTTGGTGGTACTGTGTCTACGGTCCAGTTGAATGAAGCCGGTGATGAGCCTCTATTTCCTGCTTTATCTTCAGACAATACCTCTAAATTATGAGATCTATCCGGTAGACTCTTAAATTGTACTGGGCTCGTGCATGTTGTAAATGAAGCTCCATCAAGAGAACACTCAAAGTGGTCCACACCTACACCACTATCTGAACCTGAAAATGTAAACATCATGATTCTAGATGTAGTATTACCCCCATTGGTTACGGTGTCATTCTTGCCATCGAATGCAGTGTTGATATTGGAAGATGGTCGACTTGTATCCACTTTCCAAGTAAAAAGTTCCGGAGAGTTATCATTATTTCCTGAATTATCTAATGCCCTTACCTTAAATGTATGAGGACCATCGCTTAAATTAGGGAATGTTACTGGGCCGGTACAGTCAGCAAAGGTAGAATTGTCTAGGATGCATTGAAAATGTTTTACCTCTGCTTTACTATTATCTTTACCTGAGAACGTAAATGTTATAGAGTTTGACCGAGTATTACTACCATTGGATAAGGTGCTCTTATTGCTGCCAACAACAGAATTGATAGATGTAGTTGGTGGTGTCGTATCAATTGACCAGACAAAGGAGGCAGGGGACGCATCTGCGTTTGCAACATTATCTTTTGCTCTTACTTTCAATGTATGAGCTCCATCTGCAAGTTGACTATATACTACAGGGCTGCTGCAGACCGCAAATGATGCTCCATCAAGTGAACATTCAAGGTGGTTTAGGCCAGTACCCGTATCAGTACCTGAGAAGGCAAAGGTCATGGATGTCGATGTAGTATTAACACCTGTAGTTGCAGTTTTCCTATTGCCATCGATGGCAGAGGTGATAGAAGTTGCTGGTGGTGCAGTATCAATGGTCCAGCTGAATGATGAAGGAGTGGGATCAATATTTCTAACATTATCTGAGGCTTTTATTTCTATCATATGAACACCATCCTTTAATGATTTGAGTTCGAGTGGTGCACTACAGGTGGAAAATGATGCTCCATCAAGTGAACATTCAAAGTGATTAATACCTACTCCTTTACCCTGATTGCCTCCAGTGTCTATACCTGAAAAAGTAATTATTGCAGAGTTGGAAGACGAATTACCCCCAGTAACTATGGAACTTTTATTCCCATCTCTAAAAGAGTCAATTGTGGTTGTTGGCGGTACTGTGTCTACGGTCCAGTTGAGTGAGGCCGGTGATGTGCCTCTATTTCCTACCTTATCTTGCGACAATACCCTAAATGTATGAGTACCATCTTTCAATAAATTAGGGAATGTGAATGGGCTGCTACAGGTGACATAGTCAGAGTTATCTATGCTGCATACAAAGTGATCTATGCCTATGCCACCAGTATCGTTACCAGAGAATGCAAATGTCATGGAAGTGGATTTGGTAGTACCGCCATTAGTTACTGCGCTTTTATTACCATCTGTAGCAGAGTTTATGGAGCTTGTTGGCGGTACTGTGTCTACGGTCCAGTTGAATGAAGCCGGTGGTGAGCCTCTATTTCCAACCTTATCTTCAGATCTTATGAGTAGAGTATGATTGCCATCTCCTAGGTTGGTTGAGGTAAACTGTATCGGGCTGGTGCAGACTGTAAAGTTGGAATTGTCTATACTACATTCAGAATGATCAACTCCTACACCACTGTCGATACTAGAGAACAAGAAAATCATAGATTTGGAAGATGTGTTACCCCCTGCAGTTATGACTCTGTTATTACCATCTGTAGCAGAGTCGATAGTAGTTGTAGGTGGAGATGTATCCACGGTCCATGTAAACGATGCCGGTGATGGGTCCTTATTTCCTACTTTGTCTTGAGCCCTTATTTCCAGAGTATACTGGCCGTCTTCAGACAGACTTGGGAATGTGAAGGGGCTGGTACAGGTGACAAAGGTCAAACCATCTACATTACACTCAAAATGATCTATACCTACACCGCCAGTATCGTTACTAGAGAAGGCAAATGTCATGGAAGTGGATTTGGTGGTGCCGCCATTTTTTACGGCGCTTTTATTACCATCTGTAGCAGAGCTTATAGATGTTGCAGGTGGTCTTGTATCTACGGTCCATGTAAATGATGATGAAGAGGGATCTATGTTTCTGACATTGTCCTCAGCTCTTATCTCAAGAATATGAGCACCATCTTTTAGACTGTTAAATTGAACTGGGCTAGGACATGTAACAAAGTCAGAATTGTCAATGCTGCAGTCAAAGTGATCTATGCCTACGCCTCCAGTATCGTTACCAGAGAAAGCAAAGGTCATTGAAGTAGATTTCGTACTACCACCATTAGTTACTGAGCTTTGGTTAACATCTACGACAGAGTTTATTATGGTTGTGGGAGGTGTTGTATCTACAGTCCACCTGAACAATGCAGGAGAAAGATCCTTATTTGTTGAGTTATCCTCAGATAATACGGCTAACGTGTGAGGCCCATCTTTTAGGCTGTCAATTTCGAGGGCGCTCGTACAGGTGACAAATTTTGAGTTGTCTATGCTGCACTCAAAGTGATCGACTCCCACACCTGTATCGTTACCTGTGAATTCAAATAGTATGGAGTTGGCTGAAGAATTACCATTCATAACAATTTTTTCATGATGACTGTCTGTGGCAGAGCCGATGGTAGTAGAGGGCGGTATTGTGTCTACAGTCCATGTAAATGATGACGGAGATGGGCTTGTATTTCCAACATGGTCTTTAGCTCTAATCTTAAAATTATGAGCACCATCGGTCAGGTTGTTAGATTGAACAGGGCTAGTACAAGCAGTAAAGTTGGAATTATCAATACTGCATTCAAAGTTACTTATTCCTACACCAGTATCGTTACCTGAAAACATAAATGTCATTGAGGTGGATTTGGTGTTATTACCATCAGTTACGGTGGCATTACTACCGTCAGTGGCAGAGTCAATGGTAGTAGAAGGTGGTGTTTTATCTACAGTCCATGTAAATGAAGATGGGGATGGGCTTATATTTCCAACATTGTCTTCAGCCCTTACCTCAAAAATATGAGCGCCGTCGCTCAGGTTGTTAGATTGAACAGGGCCGATACAGGTAGTAAAGTTGGAATTATCAATACTACATTCGAAGTGATTGATACCTACTCCGATACCTTCTTTACCACCAGTGTCGTTACCTGAGATTTTAAATGTCACAGAGTTAGATGACGTGTTACCACCAGTGCTAATACTGGTTCTATTTCCATCGGTGGCAGAGTCAATATTGGCATCAGGCGGTACTGTGTCAACGGTCCATGCAAATGACGAAGGAGACGGGTCTTTATTTCCAACATTGTCTTCAGCCCTTACCCCAAAAATATGAGCACCGTCTGAAATATTGGCTGAGGAATACTGGATAGGACTTGTGCAGATAGAAAATGGTCCCCCATCCAACGAACATTCTAGATGAGTTACCCTGACACCAGAGTCGTAACCTGTAAAGATAAATTTTATTGAGGCAGAGGAGATATTATCGTTGTTATTTATTGTCTTATTATTACCATCATTGGCAGAAGTTATAGAAGTAACTGGTGGTATAGTATCTACATTCCAGCTCAATGAGGCTGGAGATGACCTCATATTTCCGACATTGTCTTTCGAGAATATCTGCAAATTATGATTACCTTCCCTTAAGGAATTGATTTCTAGGGGACTACTACAAGTAATAGAGTTGGAGTTGTCTAGTATGCATTCAAAGTGATTGATTCCTACCCCTTTATCCTCTTTGCCGCCAGTGTCAGTTGCTGAAAAAGTAATTATAGCATAATTTGATGACGTGTTACCAACAGTCCTAATCGCCGATTTATTACCATCAAAAGCAGAATTTATAGACGTAAGGGGTGCCACTGTGTCTACGGTCCAGCTAAATGACGCAGGTGAAAGATCTTTATTTCCAACACCGTCGTCGGCCCGAGCAACTAGCGTATGGACACCATCTCTTAGGTCGTCAATTTGGAGAGGGCTAGTACATGTGACAAATTTTGAATTGTCTACACTGCACTCAAAGTGGTTAAGGCCTACTCCGCTATCGGTACCTGAGAATGAAAATATCACGGTGTTTGATGACGTGTTACCACCAGTGCTAATTGCCGATTTATTACCATCAAAAGCAGAATTTATAGACGTAAGGGGTGCCACTGTGTCTACGGTCCAGCTAAATGATTCTGGAGAGAGATCTAGATTTCCTACATTGTCCTTGGCTTTAACCTTAAAATTATGAGCACCCTCGGTCACGTTGTTTGATTGAACCGGGCTAGTACAAGTAGTAAAGTTGGAATTATCAATACTGCATTCAAAGTTACTTATTCCAATACCACTATCGTTACCTGAGAAATTAAACGCTATAGAGTTAGATTTAGTATTGCTGCCGTTAGTTATAGCACTCTTGTTACCACCGATGGCA
>Ga0081455_10008793_pt1 | contig 10452 bp, 4 predicted proteins | sample TabmetS3T2R1_FD_70207 | JGI IMG/M metagenome (GOLD analysis project Ga0081455, IMG submission 70207) | Tabebuia heterophylla rhizosphere microbial communities from the University of Puerto Rico - S3T2R1 | ecosystem: Host-associated > Plants > Roots > Rhizosphere ... | reverse complement strand
CCAGCGCGACCCAGGACTCCTTCTGGGTGGCGATGGACTCGGGCGCCGAAGACGTCTACGACACCTCCGAGGGGACCTGGGGGCCGAGCTGGCAGTGGACGCGCGTCAACGGCCGCAACGGAACCCCGGTGCCCCTGACGCTCAATCCGCGCACGTTCTCGTTGTCCGCGGGCGCGCATTCGCTGACGCTGCGCGCGCGCGAGGCGGGCACGAAAGCGGATCGCGTGATCGTGACGAACGATCTGGCGTTCGTCCCGACCGAAGCGCCGTGACCGTTCCGACGTAGAGGCGTCCGCGCGGTCCTGTCCCTCGGGACAGCTTCACAAATCGCCGCGGGCACTGTACGAAGAAGGCCTCGCGGGCCAGTCGCATTTCACGGCTCGTCGAGAGTAGTCTGCGCACAGTGTCAATCGAGATTCGGAAGTTTGCGTGGGGGTTGTTCGCCCTTTGCCTGCTCGGCGCCGTTCGCGCCGCGTCGGCCGCGGACTTTTATGTTTCGCCCACGGCCGGAGCAGGCGGAACCGGAAGCTTCAACAATCCGTGGAAGCTACAAACGGCCCTGGATCACCCCAACGCTGTCCACCCGGGCGACACGATCTGGCTGCGCGGCGGCCTCTACAACGAACCACCATACGAGAACCACATCGTGGGGACCTCCGCCAGTCCGATCATCGTCCGGGGATATCCGGGTGAGTGGGCCCGCCTCGACGGCAATTACAACGGCGACGCGCCCACCCTGCTGATCTCGGGCAAATACACCTGGTTCTGGGGCTTCGAGATCTTCAACTCGGATCCCACCCGGTGGACACCCGACGGCGAGCAGCCCCCACGCCGCGGGACGGGAGTCCGGCTCGTCGGCGACGGCACGCGGATGATCAACATGATCGTCCACGACACCAGCCAGGGCGTGCTCAACACCGAGTCCGCCGGCGACTCCAAGATCTACGGGACGCTCTTCTATTACAACGGCTTCGCCTCCCCCGACCGCGGCCACGGCCACGGCATCTACGCCCAGAACGACACCCCTCTCCGCCAGATCTACGACAACATCATCTTCCAGCAGTTCGGCTGGGGCATCCACGCCTACACCGAGGGCGGGAACATCAACCTTTTGGATTTCCAGGGCAACGTCTGCTTCAACAACGGCAAACTCTCCGGCAGCTACCACGCCAACATCCTCGTCGGGGGACTTCAGGTCGCGCATACCCCGAAGCTCATTTCCAACTACACCTACAACTCGGACGACGCGAACAAGAGCGACCTCGGATACGCCGCGGGATGCACGAACCCCGACGTGAAGAACAACTACTTCGTCAGCAACGAGGCCCTCGACGTCAACAATTGCAGCTCGATGACGATCACGGGCAACACCTTCGTCGGCAGGATCTCGGGCTTCTCCGAGTCGGCTTTCCCCAACAACACCTACTACGGAGCCACCGGCCGCCCCGCCGCCAACAAGATCTTCGTCCGTCCCAACGCCTATGAAGCGGGCCGGGCCCACATCATCGTCTACAACTGGGAGCTCGATGCGACGGTCGACGTCGACGTCAGCAGCGTCCTGTCGCCCGGCGACGGTTTCGAAGTCCGCAACGCCGCCGACTTCTTCGCCGCTCCCGTTTTGACCGGCACCTACAACGGCAGCCCGATCACGCTGCCCATGAACGGGCTCTCGGTGGCGCAGCCCGTCGGCGTCCCGGCGCCGTCTCCCGCCGGTCCCGAATTCAACGTCTTCGTCCTTCTCCCGGCATCCCCGGGAGGTTCGCCCACGCCCACGCCGACGTCGGTTCCGCCGACCGCCACGGCAACGCGTACTCCCACGCGGACGCCGACGTCGGTTCCGCCGACGGCCACGCATACTCCGACGAATCCCCCGCCGACGGCGACCCGGACACCGACGCATACGGCCACGCGGACGCCGACCAACACGGCAACGATGACCCCGACATCCACCCCGACGCGGACGCCGACCAATCCGCCCCCGACAGCGACACGGACGCCCACGAACCCGCCGCCTACGGCAACGGACACCCCGACTAATCCGCCACCGACCGCGACAAGAACTCCGACACGCACCGCGACCGGCGTGCCGCCCACGGCGACGGAAACGCCGGATACGCCGCCGCCGACCGCCACGCGGACGCCGACACGGACCGCGACCTCCGTGCCGCCCACGGCGACCGAAACGCCGGATACGCCGCCGCCGACCGCCACGCGGACGCCCACTCGTACCGCCACGGCTGTTCCGCCCACGGCGACCGAAACGCCCGACACCCCGCCGCCGACCGCCACACGCACCCCGACGCGCACCGCGACCTCCGTCCCGCCCACGGCGACGCCGACGGCGACTCCGACCAATCCGCCGCCCACCGCCACGCGGACGCCCACGCGCACGGCGACCCCGGTTCCTCCGACGCCCACGCCGGCGCCGAACGAAGAGCTGTTCCGCGTGGAGGCCGAAGCGGCCGACCTGACGGGACCCATGGAGGTTCTCCCGGGCACCCAGGCGTACGGCGGCTGGTACATCGCGTCGGACACGGCGAATACCGGCACCGCGACCTGGCACTTCACCATCCCCGTGACGGGCAACTACGTCGTGTGGTGCCGCGTCAACGCCATCGACGACGACCACGACTCCTTCGACGTGCGTGCGGACAACGGCCCCCAGGACATCTACGACGTCGCCCAAGGCACCTGGGGCCCGAACTGGCAGTGGACGCGAGTCAACGGGCGCGACGGCACGGGCATTCCGCTGACGCTCAACCCGCGCATCTTCCACTTCACGGCGGGAGATCACACGATCCGGTTCAAGGCGCGCAAGCCGCTGACCCGGGCGGACCGCGTGATCCTCACGAACGACTTCGACTTCGTGCCCACCGAGGGCAACACGAACTCGTTCTACGACGTCACGCCGGCGAACCCGTTCTACGACTTCGTCGAGAACCTGGCGCGCAACGCGATCACGAGCGGCTGCGGCAACGAAAACTACTGCCCCGAAGAGTCGATCACGCGGGCGCAGATGGCGGTGCTGATCCTGAAAGCCAAGCACGGAAACGATTACGTGCCGCCGGCAGCCACCGGAACCGTCTTCACCGACGTTGGGCCGGGCGCCTTCGCGGCCGCCTGGATCGAGCGGCTGGCGGAGGAAGGCATCACCGGCGGCTGCGGGAACGGCAAATACTGCCCCAACCGCCCGGTCACGCGCCGGCAGATGGCCGTCTTCCTCGTCAAGGCGACGCACAACCCGGGTTACGTGCCTCCGGCCGCCACCGGAATGTTTGGAGACGTCAATCCCACCGGCACGTATGCCCCGTGGATCGAGAAGCTCGCTCAGCAGGGCGTCACGGCCGGTTGCGGGAACGGGAACTTCTGCCCCAACCGAGTCAACACGCGGGGTCAGATGGCGGCGTTCCTCGTCAAGGCATTCGACCTGCCCTGACCGGTTCCGTCCGCCCGACCGGACGCTTCGAGAAATACCCCCGACTCGATCCCCTAAACCGCTGATCCTGCGTCAGTAGGAGGGAGTTCTCCCGCGCAGCCCTTTGATCGAGTCGGGACGCGCCTGTCCCGAGGAACGAGGTTTGCCCGATGACGGTCCCTGTACAAAAAAGGCCTCCGAGGCCAGTCGCCACGGCCGCCGCCTCGGAGGTAGCCTAAGTTCAGTGCAAATCCAGCTCCGGAGACTCAGGGGTGTCTTGCCCGGCCTTTGCCTGCTGTTGCTGGCGGCCTCGACGGCGGGAGCCGCGGACTTTTATGTTTCGCCCACGGCCGGAGCAGGTGGCGACGGAAGCGTCAACAATCCCTGGAAGCTGCAAACGGCGCTGGACCACCCGACCGCCGTTCACCCCGGAGACACGATCTGGCTGCGCGGCGGCCTCTACAACGCCCCGCCGTACGAGAGCCATCTCGTGGGGACTTCCGCCAGCCCGATCATCGTCCGGGGGTACCCGGGTGAGTGGGCCCGCATCGACGGCAACTACAATGGCGACGCGCCCACCCTGCTGATCTCGGGCAAGTACACCTGGTTCTGGGGCTTCGAGATCTTCAACTCCGATCCGACCCGGTTCACCAGTGACGGCGAACAGCCTCCCCGCCGCGGGACCGGAGTCCGGCAAGTCGGCGACGGCACGCGGATGATCAACCTGATCATCCACGACACCAGCCAGGGCGTGCTCAGCACCGAGTCCGCCAACGACGCCAAGATCTACGGGACGATCTTCTATTACAACGGCTTCGACTCCCCCGACCGGGGCCACGGCCACGGCATCTACGTCCAGAACCTCAGCTCTCCTTCGCGGCAGATGTACGACAACATCCTCTTCCAGCAGTTCGGCTGGGGCATCCACGCGTACGCCGAAGGCGGGCACCTGGACAACCTGGACTTCCAGGGCAACGTCTCCTTCAACAACGGCTGGCTGTCCGGCGGGTACCACGCCAACATCCTGGTCGGGGGACTCAACGTCGCCACCAATCCCAAGCTCGTCTCCAACTACACGTACAACACGGACCAGCAGAACAAGGTCGACGTCGGATACGCCGCGGGATGCACGAACCCGAACGTGACCGACAACTACTTCGTCAGCGGCCAGGCGCTCGACGTCAACAACTGCAGCGGACTGACGATCACGGGCAACACCTTCTACGGCTCGACCTCGGGCTTCTCGCAGTCCGCATTCCCCAACAACACCTACTTCGGCACGACGCGGCCGACCGGGAAGAAGATCTTCATCCGTCCCAACCTCTACGAGGCGGGGCGCGCCCACGTCGTCGTCTACAACTGGGACCTCGACGATACGGTCAACGTCGATCTGTCGTCCCTGCTTGCTCCCGGGGCCACCTTCGCCCTCACGGACGCCCAGAACCCGTTCGGCCCTCCGGTCGTGTCGGGTACGTACGCCGGCGGCTCCGTGTCGCTGCCGATGACGGGCCTGAGCCCGGCGGTTCCGGTCGGCGTGCCCGCGCCGGCTCCCACCGGTCCCGAATTCAACGTTTTCATCCTCACGAGCACCCCCGGTCCGTACGAGTTCTTCGATGTCCCGCCGACGCACATGTTCCACAACGTGATTCACGCCCTCGCGGCGAACGGGGTCACGGCCGGATGCGGCGGCGGCAACTTCTGCCCCAACGCCTCGGTGACGCGGGCGCAGATGGCGGTCTTCCTGTTGAAGTCGAAGCACGGAGCGGGCTACGCGCCGCCGGGGGCCTCAGGCAACGTCTTCGACGACGTTCCCGCGGGCGCCTTCGCGGCCGCCTGGATCGAGGAGCTCGCCGCCGAGGGCATCGCCGCGGGCTGCGGCGGCGGGGACTACTGCCCGGACGCCTCGGTGACACGCGCGCAGATGGGGGTCTTCCTGCTGAAGTCGCTTCTCGGCTCCACCTACACCCCGCCCGCGGCCACGGGCGCCGTTTTCAGCGACGTGCCGGCGAATGCGTTCGCGGCGGCCTGGATCGAGGAGCTCGAAGCGCGCGGAATTACCTCGGGCTGCGGCGGCGGGGCGTTCTGCCCCTCGAGCCCCAACACGCGGGGGCAAATGGCCGCTTTCCTGGTTACGACCTTCTCTCTTCAGTAGACCCTAAGAAATCCGCAAAGCCGCCGCGCCCGGCCCTCCCGGGCGATAAAATCGGCGGCCTATGGACAATTGGAGAACCCGGATGCTTCCGGTGGCCGCCGCATTCCTCGCGGCGGTCCCTCTCATCGCCAGGGACTTCTACGTGACCCCGACTGGAACGTCGAGCGGCGACGGGACCATGGCGAATCCCTGGAGCCTGGCCACAGCCCTCTCCCATCCCACCTCCGTGAAGCCGGGCGACACGATCTGGCTGCGGGGCGGGACCTACAGGGGGTCGTTCCGCAGCATTCTGAAGGGAGAGCCCAACAAGCCGATCGTCGTGCGGCAGTATCCCGGGGAGCGCGTCACCATCGACGGCGACAACCCGGACAAGGAAAACGCGCTCCGGGTGTCGGGCAAATACACCTGGTTCTGGGGTTTCGAGATCACGAACACCGATGCCCAGAGAGTCCCGCTGCCGTCGGGCGAGCCGCCGAGGCGGGGCAACGGCGTCAATCTCTTCGGCGACGGGACCAAGCTGATCAACTTGGTCGTCCATGACGCCGGGCAGGGGGTCCTGACGACTGAGGTGGCTCCGGATGCCGAGGTCTATGGATGCCTCTTCTACTACAACGGCGAGGACGGCGCGGACCGAGGGCACGGACACGGGATCTACGTCCAGAACGACACGGGCGTCAAGCGGATCGTCGACAACATCATCTTCCGGCAGTTCGGCTGGGGCATTCATGCCTACACCGAATCCAGCAGGCTCAACAACCTCCACTTCGAAGGCAACACATCCTTCAACAACGGCCTGCTTTCCGAGGTGTCGGGCGCGCAGACGAACTTCCTGATCGGCGCGAACGGCACGGCCGCGGAGAGCCCCGAGGCCTCGACGAAGGTCGCCAAGCACACCTTCCTCGTGTCGAACTACTCCTACTTTTCCTCTGCCGGCGGCGTCGGCATGAATCTCGGTTACAGCAAGGGCATCGCGTCGCCGACGCTGGTGGATAACTACGTCGCCGGCGGCGACAAAGCCCTGGGTCTCGTCAATGCGTTCGAGCCGATTACCATCACGGGCAACACCTTCTTCGGCCGGTTGTCGGGCTTCGAGTCCTCGAAGTACGGGGGCAACGCTTTCCTCGAGAGCCGCCCGACCGGAGTGAAGGTCTTCGTCCGCCCGAACCAGTATGAGCCGGGCCGGGCCAACATCACCATCTTCAACTGGGATCGCGTCGGAACGGTGAACGTGAGCCTGAAGGGAATCCTGAGCGCGGGCACGGCGTACGAAGTCCGCAACGCGCAGAACTTCTTCGGTCCGGCGGTGCTCTCCGGCGTTTACGACGGGTCGTCGGCGCTCACGCTTCCCATGACCGGGCTCACCCCCGCGACGCCAGTGGGCCGCGCCACGCCCCCGGACACCGGTCCGGAATTCCAGGTCTTCGTGGTCGTCCCGAAACCTCCGACGTCGAACGCGAAGCGACCCGTCGCGGCGTTCTCTTTCGGTCCGCGCGCGCCGGTCGTCGGTCAGGCCGTCACCTTCGGCGACCTGTCGACCGGCGCGGCGGAGTCGCGGACGTGGGACTTCGGCGATCCCGATTCGGGCGGGAACAACATCTCGAGCGCGGACTCCCCAACTCACAGCTACGCCCACGCCGGGACCTATACCGTGCGCCTGACGGTGGCCAACGACGGGGGTGCGAGCACGCGGACGCGCAACGTGACGGTGATGGACTCTCCGGGGTCCCGCACCGCCACGCTGCCCGTCGCCGGACACGTTCTCGGAGCCACGGGGACCACCTTCGTGACCGACGTCGCGGTCGAGAACCCCACGAACGAGGCCGTGACGGCGCAGCTCCTCTTCTCGCCGAGTGGCGGAGACTTGCCGCTCGAGGCGTCGCTGTCCCTTGCGCCGGGCGAGACGCGGCTCCTCGCCGACGTCGTGGAGTCGCAATTCGGCGTGACCAACGCTCTCGGCTCGCTGCGCGTCGACACCCGCGGCGCGCCTCCGGCCCCCGTGCGCGTCGCGGGCCGGACCTACGTCGCGGAGGGCGGCGCGACGCTGGGCCTCGGCGCGATCGGCCTATCGTCTGCGGAAGCAGCGACCGGCGATCGGTTCCTGTCGAACCTCGCCGTGTCGGACGGATTTCGCACGAACGTCGGTGCCGTCAATACCTCGGGCGACGACCAGGCGTTCCTCCTGCAGCTCCTCGACGGCTACGGGAACGTCCTCGGGCGCAGTTTTCTGACGCTCGCTCCCGGGCAGCAGCGCCAGTGGGCGCTCGCCCAGCTCTTTCCGGCCGCGACCGGCACGGGGCTGACCGCCCGCATCATCCCGGCCGGAGACGGAACGGCGCCTCTGACCTACGCCGCCGTGACCGACAACGAATCCAGCGATCCCACGTACTACGCCGGGCTCGGTCCCGCGCCTGTGCAGTACGTGCCGGGCATCGCGAGCGTGACGGGCGTCGGCGCCGCCTTCTTCCGCAGCGAGCTCTCGATCTCCAACGCCGGCGGCGGCGCGGCGACGGTCCTGGTCACGTTCCTCGAGCACGACCGCGACAACACGACCGCACCGACGCGCATCCTCTCCCTCGCCCCTTACGAGACCTTCCACGCCGAAGACGCTCTACAGGCTCTCTTCGGCGTGACCGACACGTACGGCGCGCTCCGGGTGGAGACCGACGTCTCGCCCGGCGTCACGGTGTTCGAGCGCATCCTGACGGATGCGACGGCGACGCCGGGAACGGTGGGACAGCAGACGGATGCGCTGTCCGCCGAGAGCCTCGCGTCGCGCGGCTCGCTGCTGGGGGTCCGCCAGGATGCCGGGTTCCGCACCAACGTGGGGCTCCTCAATCCCGGAAGCGGCTATGCGACGGTGACGCTGACGCTCGTGCGCTCGCCCGCCACGGAGCTCGCCGCCGCCGAGGTCGTCGTGCCGCCGGGCGGGTATGTCCAGCGCAACGTCGCCGCGCTGTTTCCCGGCGTCACCCTGCCGCCGGGCGAAGTCCTGTCGATCGGCATCGACGCCTCGGGCTTGCCGGTCTTCGCGTTTGCCTCCGTCATCGACAATGTCTCGCAGGACCCGACCTTCTATCCCGCTCAGCCGTAGGGATCTTTCCCCGCGACTTGACGCTCCTGCTAGCATGCCTTTCATGGCATCAACCGACGCCGAGCGGGAGGGCGGACGGCCCTCGGTGAGCATCGGTGTGCCCGTGTACAACGGCGAGGCATATCTCGAGGAGGCCCTCGCCTCGATCGCCGCGCAGACCCGGACCGATTACGAGGTCATCATCTCGGACAACGCCTCGACCGACGGCACGCAGGCGATCTGCGAGGCCTTCGCGGCCAGGTGCTCGCGCGTGCGTTACATCCGCAATCCCGTGAACATCGGCGGCGATCGCAACTACTACCACTGCTTCGAGCTCGCACGGGGCGACTTCTTCCTGGGCTTGGCCCACGACGACCGCCTCCATCCCGACTACCTGAGGCGAACCGTCGCCGTGCTCGAAGCCGACCCCTCCATCGTTTTCTGTCATTCCCGGGCGCATCAGATGGATGCCCGCGGCGACGTCGTCGGGACCTACGAGGCGCGCCCCTTCACGGAATCGCCGATCCCCAGCGTCCGCTTTCGGGACGCCATCGGGTTGCGGCCGGTGATCGCCAACCTCGGAGTCATCCGGGCGAGCGTTCTCCGCCAGATACCTCCCCTGCTTCCCTACCCGGCTTCCGATGCATACTGGCAGGCGGAGCTCGCTCTGTACGGCAAGCTCGTCGAGGTCCCGGAGGTGCTCTTCTACCGGCGGGTGCATGCGAGCAGCGGCCAGGCGATGCCTCTCCATCAGCGCATCCGCTGGTCGGATCCCAAGAAGGCCGGGACGATCATTTTTCCGTCGTGGCGGCGCGTCACCGAATACGCGCGCTCCGTCCTGCGCGCGCCCATTCCCATGTCGCAGCGGATACGGTGCTTTCGCGAAATCGGGCACTACATCCGCCGCCGCGGGGGTTCGAAGCCTCTCCTCCGGGACGTCAAGATCGCGGTGAAGTTGCTCCTGGGCCGGACGCGGCCGGGCTCGCAGCTGCTTTCGCTCTGGGGCCGGTCTCACCGCCACTGACGCCGCACTGTCGATGAGCGCGTTGCCGGCGCCCCTCTGCCGATTCTGTCGACGTCCGCTGCGGCATACGTTCGTCGATCTGGGCATGTCGCCTCTCTGCGAGAGCTTCCTCCGTCCCGAAGAGCTCGATCGCGCCGAGGCGTTCTACCCCCTGCGCGTGTGGGTCTGCGAGGCCTGCTTCCTCGTCCAGCTCCAGGAATACGTCACGCCGGCCGAGATCTTCACGGAGTACGCCTACTTCTCGTCCTACTCGACCTCCTGGCTCCGCCATGCCCGGGACTACACCGACATGGCCGCGGCGCGCTTCCACCTCGGACCGGGCTCCCGGGTCGTCGAGATCGCGAGCAACGACGGCTATCTCCTCCAGTACTTCGTCGAGAAGGGCATCCCGGTGCTGGGCGTCGAGCCCGCGGCCAACGTCGCCCGGGCCGCCGTCGAGCGCGGCGTACCGACGGTCGTGCGCTTCTTCGGGAAGCGGACGGCCGCGGACCTCGTGGCCGACCCGGGGCCCGCGGACCTGATCGTCGGCAACAACGTGCTCGCCCACGTGCCGGACATCAACGACTTCGTCGGGGGAATGAAGATCCTGCTCGCCCGCGGCGGCACGGTGACGATGGAGTTCCCGCACCTCTGGTGCCTGATGGAGGAGAACCAGTTCGACACGATCTACCACGAGCACTTCTCCTACCTCTCGTTCACCACGGTCCGGGAAATCTTCGACGCGCACGGCCTGCGGCTCTTCGACGTCGAGCGGATCCCGACGCACGGAGGCTCGCTGCGCATCTTCGCCT
>Ga0081455_10008792_pt1 | contig 10453 bp, 8 predicted proteins | sample TabmetS3T2R1_FD_70207 | JGI IMG/M metagenome (GOLD analysis project Ga0081455, IMG submission 70207) | Tabebuia heterophylla rhizosphere microbial communities from the University of Puerto Rico - S3T2R1 | ecosystem: Host-associated > Plants > Roots > Rhizosphere ... | reverse complement strand
GGAGGAGGCGCAGCGAGGGCTGGCGGAGGAGTTGGACGAGGCCACCGTCGCCGGTGATGTGGAACGGCAGGCGCAAGTGAAGGCCCGCCGGGACGAGCTCGTGGCCATCCTCGAGGCTCCCAAGCGCGCCGCCGCCCGAAAGGCGAAGGCCGACGCCGCCCGCAAGGCCACGGCCGGGGAGGCGGCGGCCCGCGCCAGGGCGGAGGCGGCGCTGACGCCCGGGTCCATCGGGCCTCCCACCGGTGGCTATCCCGCCGTAGCGTGTCCCGGCGGCGGCTCGGTCACCGTCGACGGCTCGCTGGCGCACAACGTCCAAGCGATGCTGCTCACGGCGTGGCGCGACGGCGTCAACCTGTGCGGCGGTGGCTACCGGGACCGGGACCAGCAGGTCCGGCTTCGCATCCAGCACTGTGGATCCTCGGAGTACGCGATCTACCAGATGCCGTCCGGCAGCTGCTCGCCGCCGACCGCGATCCCCGGCACGTCCATGCACGAACGGGGCCTGGCCATCGACTTCCAGTGCGCAGGCCAACCCATGTCCGGCCGCTCGAGCCCGTGCTTCGACTGGATGGCCGCGCACGCCGCCACGTTCGGCCTCATCAACCTGCCGAGCGAGCCGTGGCACTGGAGCGCAGACGGGTCCTGACCAGTGTCGAGAACCGGCTACCGGCTCCGACCACGGCGGTGGTGCCGATGGGTTTGCCAACATACGAGCGCCGTGCGCCCGTCACTGGTCTCCGCTGACCTGGTCGAGTCGTTCCGGGAGCGCGGCTTCGTGGTGGTGCCCGACCTGCTGACTCCGTCAGAGCTCGACCGCTTCGGCGCCGCCGTCACGCGGGCGGTCATGGAGCGGAAGCAGCCGGACCGCCGCCGGCTGGCCGAGAAGTCTCGCTATGAGCAGTCCTTCATCCAGTGCCAGAACCTGTGGGAGGACTACCCCGAGGTCCGACCGCTGGACTTCCACGCCCGGGTGGCGAGGGCGGCCGCCGAGCTGCTCGGGGTCGAGCGGATCCGCCTGTGGCACGACCAAGCGCTCTACAAGGAGCCCGGCGGCCGGGAGACCGATGCCCACCAGGACCATCCCTACTGGCCGATCGAGGAGCCGCTCACGATCACGGCGTGGATCCCGTTCGAGGGGTCGACGCTCGAGTCGGGCGCCATGGGCTACGTGCCCGGTTCACACCGATCGGGGTTGCGGGAGTTCGTCAACATCTTCTGGGGCGAGCCCGACGACCTCTTGGCCCGCCCGGAGCTGGCGGGGTCCGAGCCGGCCTTCGTCGAGGTGCCGGCGGGATCCGTCGCCTATCACCACGGGCTGACCGCCCACGTCGCCAGGCCCAACCGGTCCGCCAACCCCCGAGCGGTGCACACCGTGATCTACTTCGCCGACGGCTGCCACCGACGAACCGGCACGCAGGCGCACCCGTCGGTGGACCGGGCGGGGATCCCGCCGGGTGGCGTCATCGAGAGTCCCGTGACGCCCATCGCCTGGCCGCGCCCGCCCGGCGACCTGCCGGCCCCCCCGACCGAGCCCTGGCCGGGCGCCGACCAGATGCCGCCCGGCCTGTTCCCGCGGATTCGCTAACCCCGAGTGCCCGCGATGGCCCGCGCTGTCAGCGGCGTTTCGCACCGTGGGCGGCTGGGTATGCAAGCGGCGGCCGGCCCCCGGCCGAGGACCGACGATGGACACCACCGCGCGCCCCGTGGCCTTCTCGTTGGAGGACGCCCCCGACCGCCTGGCGTGGATCTTCGGCTCGTCCCGCAGCGGCAGCACGTGGTTGCTGCGCATGCTGTCCTCGCTCGGCGGCGTCGCGTCGATCGACGACCCCCACCTCGGGCACCACCTGGGCGTGTGGCGTCCGATCTCGCTGGCCTGGGCAACGGCCGAGCATCCGCCGGACCTCACGACGCTCGACCGGGTCAAGCACGACAAGGACAGCTACTTCTTCAGCGACCGCTACCGCGAGGCCTGGGAACCGGCGCTGCGTCGACTGATCGTCGCCCGGTTCGACGCCGAGGTCGCCGACTCCCGGCGACCCGGGCGGGAGCCGGTCGTGGTCGTCAAGGAGCCGGGATCCCACGTCGCCGACCTGCTGATGGCGCTGTTCCCCGAGTCGCGCATGATCTTCCTGCTGCGTGACGGGCGCGACGTTGTCGACTCGTGGCTGGCCGCGTATCGCCAGGGTTCGTGGGCGCTGGACGAGGGGGCGTTCCCCGTGACCGACGCCGGCCGGGAAGCGCTGGTGCGGTGGCAGTCAGCGGTCTGGGCATTTCGCACCGCGGTCGTCCAGCGGGTCTACGACGAGCACCCGGCCGACCGCCGCGTGCTGGTGCGCTACGAGGACCTCGTGGCCGACCCGGCCCGCGAGCTGGCTCGCATCTGCGCCCACCTCCCGATCGACGCATCGGCCGATGCTCTCGGCGCCGTCGCTACCCGCCATGCGTACGCGGCGGTGCCGCGGACGGACAAGGGTGACGACAAGCAGATCCGGTCGGCGACGCCCGGCGCCTGGCGCGACAACCTGACCGCCGCGGAGCACGAGGTGATGCACGAGGTCATGGGGGCCAAGCTCGCCGAGTTCGGGTACCTGGAGTCGGCCTCCATCGGCCGCGGTTGACCTGGCCCAAACGGTTCGGGCGGCTCGAGTAGCCGCCGGTACCCTCGCGGTCCATGCTGCGGCTCTTCGACACCGCCAAAGGGGGCGTCGTCCCCTTCGAGCCCCGGGAGCCGGGCAAGGTGTCGATGTACGTGTGCGGGCCCACCGTGTACGGACCACCGCATCTGGGCCACGGGCGCTTCGCACTGGTCTTCGACGTGCTGCGCCGGTACCTGGCCTGGGCAGGCAACGACGTCACGTACGTCTCCAACATCACTGACATCGACGACAAGATCATCGACCGCGCCCAGCGGGAGGACCGCGACTGGCGTGACATCACGTCGCGCTGCGAGAACGTCTGGTATCGGGCAATGGATGCACTGAACGTCCGGCGGCCTGACGACGACCCCCATGCCACCGCGTATGTCGACCACATGGTCGAGCTGATTTCGCGGCTCGTTGCCGCGGGCTACGCGTACGAGACCTCGGACGGCGTGTACTTCCAGTCCGAACGCGTCGAGGACTATGGCCTGCTGGCGCGCCAGCCACTTGACAGCCTCAAGGCCGGGGCCCGGGTCGAGGGGGGGGACCAGAAGCGGTCGCCGGTCGACTTCGCGCTCTGGAAGAAGGCGAAGCCGGGCGAACCGACGTGGCCATCCCCGTGGGGACCGGGACGGCCCGGGTGGCACACGGAGTGCGTTGTGATGTCGCTCGATCTCTTGGGCGAGGGTTTCGATATCCACGGTGGGGGTCAGGACCTTGCGTTCCCGCACCACGAGAACGAGCGAGCGCAGGCCGTGGCCGATGGGCGTCAGTTCGCGCGCTACTGGCTGCACAACGGCTTCGTCGAGGTGGGCGGCACGAAGATGTCCAAGTCCCTCGGCAACGTGTCCAACCTGCTCGACCTCGTGGAGCAGTACGACCCGCGTGCCTACCGGCTCCTCGTGCTGCGCTCGCACTACCGCTCGCCCATCGACGTCACCGACGAGACCCTGCGGGACGCCGAGCGGTCGCTGGAGCGACTCGACACGTTCGCCCGCCGGGCCGTCGAGCTCGGGGCCGCCGAGCCCGACGCGGAGGCGCTCGAGCGGTTCCGGGCGGCGATGGACGACGACCTCGACACGCCGAAGGCGATGGCGCTGGTGTTCGACCTCGTCCGCCAGGCCAACGCGCTGCTCGGCGACGGCGATGCCGAGGTGGCCGCGCCGCTGGCGGCCGCAGTGCTGGAGATCACCGGTGCCGTGGGCCTGGAGCTCCACGCCCAGGAGGGCGAGGTCCCTGACGAGATCCGGGAGCTGGCCCGCCAGCGTGACGAAGCGCGCGTTGCCAAGGACTGGGCCCGCGCCGACGCCCTGCGCGACCAGATCGTGGCGGCCGGCTACGTGGTGGAGGACACGCCCGCGGGCACGGAGGTCCGGCCCGCCTGAGCTTCCTGCCGCGGGGTCGGTGGCCATAGCCACCATTTCCGCGGCAGGTTTCCGGATTGGTTGGTAGTCTTTGTTACCGACCGGTAACTCACCGGATCGGTGCATGACCAAGGGCACGTGGGATGGCTGAGTTCTCGTTGAACCTGAGCGAAGATCAACAACAGATCCAGAAATGGGTCCACGACTTCGCGGAGGAGGTCGTTCGCCCCGCCGCACACGAGTGGGACGAGCGCGAGGAGTTCCCCTGGCCGATCGTCGAGGAGGCGGCCAAGATCGGGCTCTACTCCTTCGACTTCTTCGCCCAGGCGTCACTGGGGGACACGTCCGGCCTCACGCTCCCGGTGGCGCTGGAGGAGCTGTTCTGGGGTGACGCCGGCATCGGCCTGTCCATCTTCGGTTCCGGCCTCGCCGCCGCCGGCATCGCCGGCACGGGCCTGCCCGACCAGGTCATGGAGTGGGTGCCGCAATGCTTCGGCACGGCCGACAACATCCAGCTGGGTGCCTTCTGCGTGTCGGAACCGGACGCAGGGTCCGACGTCAGCTCGCTCAAGACGCGGGCGACGTACGACGAGGCGACGGACGAGTGGGTGCTCAACGGCACCAAGGCGTGGATCACCAACGGGGGCATCGCCGACGTCCATGTGGTCGTCGCCACGGTCGATCCCAAGCTCAAGGGCCGGGGCCAGGCCAGCTTCGTGGTCCCGCCGGGGACCAAGGGCCTGTCGCAGGGCCAGAAGTACCTCAAGCACGGGATCAAGGCGTCGCACACCGCCGAGGTCGTCCTCGAGGACGTGCGCCTCCCCGGGCGGCTGCTGCTGGGCGGCAAGGAGAAGCTGGACGAGAAGCTCGCCCGGGCCCGCGAGCAACAGAGGACCGGCGCCAAGCAGCCGGCGATGGCAACCTTCGAGGCCACCCGGCCCGCCGTCGGCGCCATGGCGGTGGGCATCGCCCGAGCGGCCTATGAGTACGCGCTCGACTACGCCAAGGAGCGCAAGGCGTTCGGCAAGCCGATCATCGAGAACCAGGCGATCGCGTTCATGCTCGCCGACATGGCCACCGAGATCGATGCCGCCCGGCTGCTCGTCCACCGGGCCGCGTGGCTGGCCCGCAACGGCGGCTACAAGAACGCCGAGGGCTCGATGTCGAAGCTCAAGGCCGGACGCACCGCGGTGTGGGTCACCGAGCGCGCCATCCAGATCCTCGGCGGCTACGGCTACACGCGTGACTACCCCGTCGAACGCATGCACCGCGACGCCAAGATCTACGACATCTTCGAGGGCACCGAGCAGATCCAGCAGCTCGTCATCGCCCGGGCGATCAGCGGCCTACGCATCGAGTAGCAACCACACGGCCAAGCGGTGTCGCGGCAGGGCCCAGCAGGCCTGCGTCGTCGCTCGCCGGCACCAAGGTTGCGTGCGGGAGCTGGCCGAGCAGTCGTGTATGTCTCGCCCGAAGCCCATCGTCTCAGGTGTACGAGGCGCCCCCCGCGTGACCTGGAAGGTGGTCGCAACCGTTGGCTGGCCCGTCAGGTTTTGAGCAGATCGGGATAGCGATCTTGTAGGTCTTGCCAGAGGGCAGCGGGGACGGCGAACCGGTCGAACCGGTAGAGGTCGCCGATGGCGGCGACTTCGTCGAGCTGCTTGGCGTACGGCTCGATCCAGACCCGAACCTCTTCACAGGCGTGGGTGGCGAAGGAGAGGTCATCAGGATGCAGGATGCCCGCCTGGAGACTGGCGGTGATCTGCCGCCCGCAGCGGCACGGGTTGGCGGGGTCGATGAGGCCGCAGCGGTTGTCGATGACATGCTTGAGGGTGCGCCGCGCCCGGGAGACACGCTGGCGGAACGCCTCCCGGCTGCAGTCGAGCACCTGAGCGCCCTCGATGTCGGTGAGTCCGGCCACGTCAGCGAGCAGGTAGGCGGCCCGCTGCTCCCGGGGAATGCAGAGCAGCATCCCGTAAGTGCAACTGATACGCACCTCTTCGCACAGAAGGCGGTACTCGGCTTCGTCGGCGGTGGTGTCGATGTCGCCCATGCCGGAGTCGAGCAAGGCGGCGAACTGCTCGGCGCCGACGATCGCCGCCTCGGTGGAGCCCCGCTTGGCGCGAAACAGACTCCGGGTCGCCACGGTGTAGGCCCAGGTCGTGAACTTCGAGCGGCCCTCGAAGCTGCCTAGGTGGGTGACGATGCGGATGAGGATCTCCTGCGTGGCGTCCTCGGCGTCCTGCGGGTGGCCGAGAAACCGCAGTGCGAGCCGGTACATCGGGTGCTGCAGGCCATGCAGCAGCCTGGTGAGCGCGACCCGGTCGCCATCGGCGGCGAGCCGGGCCAGCTCGTCGAACTCGAGGTCGGCATCCGGGTCGCGCCCGTTCATGAGCGGCTGACGACCTCGCCGTGTCCGATCTGCTCGGCGTCGGCCAGGTAGCCGTGCATGGTGTGCACCAGGTCGAACTCGTCGGCCCTCGCCATCAGCCTCTCGACGCTGTCGGAGGCACTCCATCGCAGCAGGTGGAGCCACATGCCGTCACCCAGGTTCACCAGCTCGGCGCCCACCAGTTCGGGGCATAGCCGCTTCGCCTCAGCGATCGCCTGTGGCTCGACTTCGAGCAAGGACTTCACGTCGGCCTCGGTGACCTTGGCCCGAAAGACCGTGAGGTACTCCGACATCTTGATCTCCTCCGGTGGGCGTGCGGCGTCCGTCGCCGCTGGAGGATGAGAGACACGGTGGCCCGGCAGTGTGACAGACCTCGTCACACCTAGCGGCCCGTGCCTCTCAAAAGGGGCATGCCGAATGACACGACATCCAAGGTCCTCGAGCTGGTGATCTTCATCCTGCGAGAGGGCGCGTCACAGGGCGAGCCAAAACAGCCGTCGATGCCGCCATGACCGCACCGGGCACGCCCGGATGCTCGCGCTCATCGACTTCGACTCGGCCGGTACCTCTACCTCCACGGCGAGCGTGCCGACGCCTCACCGTCAGCACCGTCAGCGACCAGCCCTCGCCCGGACCAAGGTGTGCATGCGAATTGATACATAGCGGCTACGGGTGCTGCTCGCGGAGCTGCGCGTCGAACCGACTGCCCGCCAGCCGGCAGCGGGACGGCGACGCGGATCCAGGTCTGCAACCCGACGCGGTCTGGATCAGCCGGCGGGCAGGATCTGGAGCACTACGGAGTCTTGAGCCTGCTGGGCTTGGTCACGCCGCTCGATAAGCACAAGTGCGCTGGCTTGCGCCGCCCCCGGCTCGAATGCGGCGTCCAACGATTGAACGCTCACTCTGAAGGTCTGGTCATGCCCGGCACAGGTGAGCGGGAAGAACCCTTCTCCAGATGCCTGTGGTTGGGACACCGTTATCAGCGCCTCGAGGACCTGCCATTGCCGATGACAGGACGCCGTCACTTCGACGACAACGGCTTGACCACCTTCGGCGAGTGTCGCCCTGGCGGCGACTTCCACCGTGACCTTGGGCTTCGGATCTGCGCCAGCCGGCGCTGTTATGGCCGGTCCCATGACCGCCGCACCCACGAAGAGCACGCCGAGCAGAGCAGTACGTCGATAGCGCATCGCACTACCCCCTCCATGGATTTCGGGACCGTTCTACGCCTCGGCTTCGAGCCGAGCAATGCCCTTCCGTACCGGGGCAGCGCGCTTTGACCACCGCCGGTCCGTCACGACGCCCCGCTAGGCATCCACCAGGACGACTGTCCGCCCCGTCCGTCCGCTGTGCCCGGTTCGTGTCGGTCAGCTGAGCATCCCCTGCAGCCTGTCGAGCTGGTAATGGGTCGCTCAGGCGACGAGCTGGTAGAGGCGAAGGAAGTCGTGTTCGATCGCGAGGGCACCGAGCAGATCCAGCAGCTCGTCATCCGGGCGATCAGCGGCCTGTGGATCGAGCAGCCGCCAGCTGTCGCCGGAGGGAATAGCAGAACGCCTGCGAACCGTAGGCGCAACCGCGCCAGCGGTGGCCATCATTGCGACGCTGGATGGTCCGGCGGGGCGGTCGCGACGGTCAGGTGGGACCCGTCCCACCGCAGGGCGGTGAAGTGGAGGCTCCGGGCTCCGCTGGCCTGGTAGCCGATGGCGTCCGGTGTCCAGGCGTGGTGGGCGAGCCACATGTCGCCGGCGGGACCGGTGATCACGCAAGCGCCACCCGGGCCGGCCACCTCGCTGTCACTGGTGTGCAGCGGGCCCTTGGTCGTGACCTTGGCACAGGGCCCCAGCGGGCCGTCGCAGGTGGCGTACCCGGTGGCGTAGCCGTCGGACTCCCACCATCCGCCCGAGTAGAGCAGGACATAGCGTCCGCCAAGCAGCACGAACGCCGGGTTCTCGATGAGCGGTTCCTCCCACGCGGCGTCGTTGTGGACGAGCGGGGTCGGCCGGCCCTCGAGGGCCAGGCCTTCCGGCCGCAGCCGCTGCGAGAAGAGGGTGCTTCGGGCGCCGATCGCGTTGCCATCGGCCTTCCACAGCAGGTACGTGGTGCCGTCGGCGTCGACGAAGGGGTGGGGATCGATCGATCCGCCGAGCTCGGGCTGGCACACGAGCGGCTCGGGGCTCGTGCTCGTGAACGGACCGGTGGCGGATGTCGACGTCGCGGCCCCGATGCACTGCCGTCCGGTCGTCCGGGAGCGGGCGGCGAAGTAGAGCACGAACCCACCGGGACGCCGCAGTGCCCCGGGAGCCCAGGTGTGGCCCCACTCGGCCCAGGCCGGTAGCCGCGGCAGTGCGTCGATCGGTGTCGACCAGGCCGCCAGGTCCCGAGTGGTCGAGACGGGGATGTTGGCGAGGCCGACCTGGGTCGTGTACAGGACCCACCGGTCTCGGTCTTCGAGCAGGAACGGGTCGGGGGCGTCTCGGCCGTCGGCGGGAGGTCGAGGCGCGAGTCGTTGCGGCGGTGAGCGCCGCTCCTGGACCGGCGACGGTTGAGCAGTACGGGGGATGCCGGACGACGACGTGGCGTGCGTGTCCGGTGTGGCATCGACGGCATGTGTCGCAATCGCGTCTCGGGACGAGCTGATGGTGTCGGCGCTGCCGTCACCGGTGAACCCTGTTGCCTCGGTGATCCCGATGCTGCCCGCGGCGATCGTGAGCGTCAGGCAGGCGATGGCCAGTGTCGGTCGCATGGACCGCACGGTCCGGCCGCGGTGTTGAGCTCCGGTTGGTGTGGACGCGACCAGGGGAGACGGTCCGGAGCACGTTCACCAGCGGCGGCCGCAGCGGCCGATCAGCGGCGAATGCGCTGGTCACAGCGGTCTGCAACCGGTCTGCAACCGGCAGACGTGACGGTCGGCGGGTGCATGCGCGCCGCAACTCCGGGCGAGCCAGGCGGTTCGGGCATAGGCTGGCAGCGGTGGGTACTGGCGGCGGGCAGGTCGCCACCTGGACCGTGTTGTTCACAGACATGGTCCGCTCAACCGAGCGGCGGATCCGGGTGGGCGAGGAGGTATTCGCCCGCGTCCGGGCCGACCTCGCCCGGCGCATCGAGCGCGCGGTCAGAGACCACGACGGCGCAGAGGTCAAGTCGACCGGCGACGGGATCATGGCCGGGTTCATGTCCACGGCATCGGCGCTGCGCTGTGCCGTGGCGATCCAGGCCGAGGTCGTGTCGTACAACTGCGACGCGGACGATGACGTCGCACTGCGCGTCGGGATCAGTGTGGGGGATGCCGTCGTCGAGGATGGCGACCTTCAGGGCACAGCCGTCGTCGAGGCGGCCCGCCTGTGTGACGTGGCCGAGCCGGACACGATCCTGTCCTCCGCGGCCGTGCGGTCGGTGTCCGCAAACCGTTCGGGCGTGACCTTCGGCGAGCCGCGCTCGATCGAGCTGAAGGGCCTGCCCGGCCCGGTCGTCGTCCACCAGGTCATCCCGGAACCGCCCGGCGACCGGACGAGCGGACGTGGCTTGACGTTCCGGGTTCTCGGCTCCTTGGAGGTCGAGCGCGACGGCCGAAGCCTGGCGGTGGGTGGCCCGAAGGAACGGCTCGTGCTGGCGGCCCTGCTCGCCGCCGGCTCCACCAGTGTGTCGGTCGATGCACTGGCCGACGCCATCTGGGGCGAGCGCCAGCCCCGCACGGCGGAGCGCACCGTCCAGGCCTACATCGCCCGGCTGCGACGGGCACTCGAGCCGGCGCGGCGGCTCAATGGGACGATGCCGCTCATCGAGACGGTGGACCGCGCATACCGGCTGAGGATCGACCCGGACCAGCTCGACGCAGGGCGGTTCGAGGAGCGGGCCCGGTCCGGCACGGAACTGCTCAGCCGCGGCGAGCCCGTAGCTGCGGCGGGCGCGCTGCGCGCCGCCCTCGCCGAGTGGCGGGGTGGGGCCTACGGCGGGTTCGCCGACGTCGAGCGGTGCGCGGCCGAGGCAAGCCGGCTCGACGCCCTCCGCCTCAGCGCTGTGGAGGACCGCTTCGACGCCGAGCTGGCCACCGGTCGGGC
>Ga0081455_10008791_pt1 | contig 10453 bp, 6 predicted proteins | sample TabmetS3T2R1_FD_70207 | JGI IMG/M metagenome (GOLD analysis project Ga0081455, IMG submission 70207) | Tabebuia heterophylla rhizosphere microbial communities from the University of Puerto Rico - S3T2R1 | ecosystem: Host-associated > Plants > Roots > Rhizosphere ... | reverse complement strand
GGCCGATGTCGCAGCCGGTGTTGCGATCGCAGCCCACGGCGGAGACTTCCGACGCCTTACGCAGCCTGCTCGATCAACACCTCGAGACGGTCACTGCACAGGAAGAAGCCGAGAAATACGAACAGGTGGCGCAGCTGGAGGCTGCTGCTGAAGACGAGGCTCTGGATCCGCAGACGGCCGAGTTGTTCGAGATGTTGCAGGCAGCGGAGCAGCGCGCGACGTACGCCGAGCAGCAAGCGGCGTACGCCGGGCAGCAGGCCGCGCAAGTAGCGCAGCAGCTGGCCGCACAAACTGCCAACGCGCCGCTGCACGCTGCGATGGCGCACGACGACGCGAGTGCGCAGCCGCGTGGTTCTTCGTTCGCTGCCCTGGGCGGCTGGTTCGTTGCGCTGCTCGCGATTGCGCTCGGCGCCGGCACGTACTTCACGAGCTATCGGCCACTGGTCAAACAGCTCGACGCTCAGGCCAAGCTGACCGAGTTGCAAGCGCGGCGCAGCAGCGAGACCGAAGCCGAGCTGCGGCGCAGCTTCGATCGCGAGCGCGAAACGCTCAATGAGCAGCTGGCCGTAGCGCGCGCTGCTGCTGCCGTGGCCGCCAATGCTGCGTCCGCGGACGCGTCTGCCGCGGCGCCGCATGATGCCGCCGCTGACAGCGGCGATCGCGCTGCGGCGGCGAAGGCTGCCAAAGCCGAGGCGCGCGCTGCGAAACGCGAAGCCTGGCTGGCGAAGAAAGCCGAGCGCGCCGCCAAACGCGAGGCCCGTGCCGCCAAGCACAAGTCGCACGCGGCCGCGTCGAAGGATAGCGACGACGACAGCGACAAGAAGGCTGCGTCCGAGCCGAAGCACAAAGCCAAGCCCGCTGCGTCCGATTCGGACGACGACACGGGCAGCAACGATCCGCTCGAAGGGCTCTGAGCTTCAGGTCTCGACCGGCAAGTCAGTACTGCAGCGCGCAGTAGCCGCCCTTGGCGTTCACCCAGTTCTGCTGAATTAGATACTTACGAGTGCCGAGGGTCAGGTTGTACTTCGCGCCGCCGCTGGTCTGCGTCGTGCCGAATGTCCAGGCACACTTGTCCGCATTTTCGTAGCCGCGACGATCGTACCAAGCATTCAAGTCGGGGTCCGTCGCGGCTTCTTCCGCCTCGTGCGCGATGATCGAAGCCATGCCGTCCGCGCCTGCATTGCCGTTCGGGCTGGTCGTTTGGGCAGCACATGCAGCAGGACAACGGTCCGGATTGCCCACGAACGAATACTTGATGTCTTTACCGCCGATGCTGGCATGCGTGTGCCAGCCGCAGTATTGCGTGCAGAAGCCGCTGCTCGCGGTGACATCCGCCGAGGTAAGTACGAAGTACACGCCTGCTTCATCGCTGGGCAGTGCGCCGCTGGCGATCGCATCGGCTACTACGCTCTGAATCTGAGCGTCGCTGAGCGATTTGCCGTATGCATAGGTGTCGCTGATCGTACTGCCGCCAAACGCGACCGCGTTCGACACGCGATTGTTGTTCGCATCGAAGTACGTCGTGTTGATGTTCCAGTACGCCGAACCACCGATATTCAGCGCAAGATCGCCGAGGATGGCCGGTGCAGTGTTACCGGACCAGTTGCCGTACCAGATGTAGTAAAGCTTGACGGTGCCCACCATGATGGGCCCGCCGTGGTACATGATGTCGTTGAGCGTCGGCTTTATGCTCGGCTTGCCGGCTCTGCCCTCTTCCTCGCTCGGACCCGCCAGGCCGAGCCTTTGTGCGTGCTCATCGCGAGTCAGAAAACCTCGGCCATTCGGTGCGATATCCGAGACCACGATGGCTTGACTCAGCGACGTGACCGAGTCGTCGCTGACTTCGAGGCTGCAGCCAACGAGTGCCAGTAGAGCTGAGAATACAACGCTGCGTCTCACGGAGGTCCCTCGTTGCGCGTGATGGTGGAACACAGTCGACGCGCAACTCACAAGGCGCTCGACGAGCTGACACGTTAGATCGACCCTGTTGCGTTGGCAACCATCCACGATACGTGTCCGTCCATCAGGAACGACAGAACCCATACAACGTGTGTAAGCTGGATAACCCGCCGCTAACAGCGGCAGCCATCCGCAGCTTGGCCTTCGACTCCCAAACTTGGGTGCGCGCAGGCGCCGTAGATTCGCACCTCGACGATGCGAAACCGTTTGCCTTCCGATGTGATAGCCGCGGGCGCCTGCGCCATTTAACCAGGCGTGCTCCAACGCGATTAGGGCGACGCGTGACGCCGCCCGGGAGGTTCCCATGCAAACCGTGAAGTGGCCGAGTGGCCGCGCGAAAACGCTGCGGCTGCCGGCCGCGCTGATGCTGTTGATGGGCTGTCAGAACGGTCCCGCTGCGCCCGAGGTGCCGTCCGGGACAGCTCCGTCTGATACGGCTCTCGCTCCTGCAGCGGTTGCGCGGCCCGCGCCGCAGGGCGTGGGTGGGGGCCTGGCCAGCGGCGCCGCGAGCGCGTCCGCTGCGCCCGCATTGCAGCCATCGGCGGCAGGTGCGCTCGAGCAACGGCCAGCGGTCGATGTCGACGGGATTCGAGGTACGCTCGCTGGAGGCTTCCTCGATGACGTGGGCGACGGCTGGCGCAACCAGCTGTCGATGGACTGGGAGTTGCCCGCTGGGCGAGAGCAGTACCTGTGCGCGCGGCTGACTGCGACCCAAGACGTCTATTACAACGGCTTGCGCCCGCTGAACCCGCGCGGCACGCACCACGTGTCCGTGTCGATATTGGATGTGGCGGACGGCCCCGATGGCGTCAGCGAATGCGATGTGAACGACATCGGCACGCGCCAGCTAGGTGGGTCCGGCGTGGGAACGACGGCCAGGGAATTTCCCGACGGCGTCGCGATGAAGATCGACCACGGCACTCAGCTCATCCTCAACTTGCATCTGTTCAACCTGAACGACGAACCGCTGCGTGGACGCAGCGGTTCGTACATGCGTCCGGTTGCACCGGAGAACGTGAAGTACCTGGCTGACGCTGTCGTGGCTGCATCGCCCAAGCTCGTGGTTCCACCCGGTCATTCCGTTCAACGTCAGACCTGCACCGTCAGTCGGGACTACACGGTCATGTCTTTGTTTCCTCACATGCATCAAACCGGCGTGCACATGAAAGTCGTCTCGCACCGCGCATCGCAACCGGACCTGGTGCTCCACGACGCGGCCTACGATTTCGAACAACAGGTGTTCTATCGCGTCGACTCGCTCGCGGTGAAAAAGGGCGACCGCTTCGACATCGAATGTACTTACGACAATCCCACGAACCACACGCTGCGATTCGGAGAGAGCTCGCTCGACGAGATGTGCGTGCTGGGTCTCGGCCGCTATCCGGCAGGCGGCGAGAGCGCGTGCCCGCAATGAAAGGAGGAGTCGCCATGCAAACAACTTCGCTGTATGCGTCGAAGACGCGTTGGTTCTGGCTGCTCCTGATTCTAGTTGCTGCCTGCCATGCCTCGGACTCGGGCCATCCTCTGTCGCTGATGGCGGCTAGCGGCGCTGCCGGGGCGGTGACTCCCGCAGCGGCCGCGGGCAACGGCAGCACAGTTTCGGGGGGCCCGCCAGCGACCGGCGGTGGCCCGGTGCCGATGCCCCCAGCGGTTGTGTCCAGCACGACGACAGCCGGCGGATCCGCCGCAGCGTCGGCGGGTAAGTCCGGCGCTGTGCCGAGCGCAACCGCTGGGGCGTCCGCGCCGTCCGCCGCTGATGGCGGCAGACCGGCCAGAGCCAGTGCTGGGGCATCCGGCAAACCAGCTGGCACTGCAGGAGCGCCAGCCACTACGACGGCCGCCGTCGATTGCTCGAAGCGCTTCAGCGCTGCCATACACTTGGCATTGGAGATGACCTGGCCGGAGACGATCGGCACCTTGGCCGGATCCGGCACGCTGCACGTCTGGGCCAAGGCAACCTTCAGCGCCGAGGGTGACACCTGGACCACGCAGAGCCGTGCTTGTGGCCTGGCGCTGCCGCCGCTGACGACGCAACCGCTGCTCGACGGACTCAAGCTCGGGTACGAGTTCCCAGTCGCGAGTTTCGACAATCCCGCGATGCCGACGTTTGCGGGAACTGCCACGCGGCAGAACGGCAACTGGCTGATGAATCCAGGCGCGCTCGTGTTAGGAACCGCGTTGGCTTCTGCCGACGAGCCCTGGCCATCTCGGCAGTCGCTGATGCTAGTCGACCACGATGGCGATGGAAAACCAGCGATCACGGTGGTTGCGACGCAAGGCGACGGCTTCGTTTTGCCGCCGACGGATATCACGCTCAGCAGTGTCGCCGATCGGACGTACGTCGCATCGCGGGTCAACATCCGGATCTCCGCGCCCGATCTCGGTTGCGCGGGTCGGGTCGAAGCCAGCGCCGAACCGATGGGATTCGACTTCACTCCCGTCGGCTGTCACGTGAAAGATGGCGGTGAGTGCCCGTCATCCGCGGCCAACCTGTACAACCGCTACTTGCCAAAGCTGATGCTCGGAACGAAAGGCAAAGCGAGCCTGGCGCCGATCGCAGAGCAGGCGAGCTGCGCCGACGTTCGCGCGGCGCTTCCAAACGCCGAATGAGCATCGAGCATGCTGCCCGTGCTGTGCCTCACGCTGAGCGTGCTAGGCTACAGCCGGGCAGCATGCGGCTCGCGTTCGACGGCTTCGAGATCGATGTGCATGCGGGCCAACTCTTCGTGGCGGATAAGGAGGTGCCGCTCGAACGACGTGCCATGGACATGCTGTGCTATCTCGCGGCGCATCCGGATCGCCTGATCACCAAGGAAGAGTTGCTCTCCGAGGTGTGGCGCACGCAGATCCTGAGCGAGACGGTGCTGTCCAACACCGCGGTGAAGCTGCGCAAGGCGCTCGGGCAGCCGGCGGGTACGCGCGAGCCGATCGAAACCGTGCGCGGTCGCGGTTTCCGCTGGCACGCCGTGCGGCGCAGCAGTGCGGATCCAGCCCGCCCGGCGCGCGTGGATCCGTTCGTCGGTCGCGGGCAAGTCATGGACGTCCTCGAACGCGCGCTCGACAGCGCGCTGGCAGGCGCAGGTCAGACTGTGACCGTGCTCGGCGCCGCGGGCATCGGCAAGACGCGCACGCTCGGCGAACTCGCGAAACGCGCGCGCGCGAAAGGTTTTAGCGTTTGGGAGGGCGCGGCGCCGGACGCTGGTGCTCCGCCGTATTGGCTGTGGGTGGAGGTTTTGCGATCTGCTCAGTCAGACTTGTCACGCCCGGTTTTCGCGCGTCATCTCGCCGCCGACACCTGGGCGCTGGCTCGGATCGTTCCTGAGCTCGTGCCCGAGGCTCCGCGTGACACAGCGCAGGATTCCCAGGCCGCGCGGTTTCGGCTGTTCGACGAGATCGCGCGTTTCGTCGCTTCAGCGAGCGAGACTGCGCCACGCCTGATCCTGGCCGACGACATTCACTGGGCGGACGACGAAACGCTGCAGCTACTCGCGCATGCGGCGCGCGTTTTCAAGAAGCACGCTGTGGTTCTCGCCATCACGACGCGTGAACATGACATGGCCGCGCAGACCCCGCGCGCGGACGCGTTGCGGCGCATCAGCCGGCAAGCCTCGCAGGTCGAGCTCGCCGGGCTGTCGGAACTCGAGGTCGGCGAACTCGCCGCAGCTTGGAGCGACGTGCCGGCGCTGGACACGCGCGTGACCGAGCTGCTGCACCAGCGCACCTCGGGCAATCCGTTCTTCGTGCGGCAGACACTGGAGCTGCTCGCGCAGCGTGGGCTGTCACTCGACGATCGCAATCTGCAAGGCTTGTCGCTGCCGGACGCGGTGCGCTCGGTGCTGCGCCAGCGCGTGCTCGGGCTCGAGCCCGCCACCCGACGCGTCCTGCAGCTGGCGGCGGCGGCGGGTGCGGAGTTCGATGCTGGGCTGTTGGCTGACGTGCTCGGGCTTTCACTGGCCGAGGTGCTCGCGGCGCTCGAGCCCGCGCGTCGGCAGGGCGTGGCTACGCTGCACGCGAGCGTGCAGCAGCGTTTCGGCTTCGGCCATGCGCTGCTGCGCGACTCGATCTACGCTGACCTCGAGCTCGCCGAGCGTGGCGACTATCACGCGCGCCTCGGGCGTGCACTCGAACGGGGCTCGGTCGCGGGCGACCCGCACAGCTTGGGCGAACTCGCGCGGCATTTCCTGCTGGCGGTGCCCTGCGACATCGAGGCCTGCGTGCGCCATGCCCGCAACGCTGCGGATGCGGCGCGCGCGGCCTGGGCCTTCGGCACTGCGGCCGATCTGCTCTCGCGCGTGTGCGACAAGCTCGCGCGCGAGGGCGCTGACCCGCGCGCGCGTTGCGAGTTGCTGGTCATGCTCAGCATGGATCGCTTCGGCGCCGGGGACATCCTGGGGACCTGGCAGGTGCTGCGCCAAGGCGCGATCTTGAGCGAACAGCTCGCGGCGACGGATCTGATCGGTCGCTTCGCCTTTCAACTGTCGCACTTGCTCGAAGCTGGCGGCGGCGACGAGGACGAGGCCAGCCGCTTCGTGGAACGCGCATTGAGTTTGATCGGCGACAGCGACCCGGATCAACGTGCGCTGCTACTCGCGAGCCGCGCCAGCATGCATTTCGAGTTGCCCGCGAACGAACGCTGCGCCCTACTGGACGAGGCCGATGCACTCGCCGCGCGATCCGGCCAGCCAGACGTGCTGATCATGCTCGCCGTGTGCCGCGCCAGCCTGCGCGATCCAACGCGTGTCGACGAAAGCCGCAGCGCGATCGCGCGCTATCGCGAACTGGCCCGCCGCTACGATCAGCATACGGTCGGGTACCGCTTGTGGGCCGAGTTCGCGATCGAGCTGTCCGAGTTCCTGTGTGCGCTCACGCGCTGCGAACTGGACGCAGCCGACGCGGCGATCGAGCGCTGCCGAGCGCTGGCCGAGCGTTCCCAAGTCACACCCATCGCACTCACCGTCGAGCTCATGCAAACCGGCCGTGCGCTCGGAGATGGCAGGCTCGACGACGTGACCGCCGCGATTCGGCGCGCGACCGAGAGCAGCAGCGGGATGGACGGCGGGCTCGGCATGGTGTGGCAGGGCTATCTGCTGCGTCTGATCGAGGCGCAAGGCGGCCTGTCGGCTATCGCTCCGGTGAGCATCGAGCAGGCCATTCCTCGCTTGGAGCAACTGCGCCCATCGCAACGTACGGATGGGCGTTTGACCGTCGCCTGGCTGTCGATGAAAGTCGGCGCGCACGATCAGTCGCGACGCCACTTGGCGAGCATCCCGAAGCCAGAGCTCGCTCGGATGCCCGTGCGTCACGGCGACTTGGGTCAGCTCTGCCGCTTGGCCGAACTGTACGCCGCGCTTGGAGAGGCCGAAGCCGCGAGCGCGCTGTACGCGCAGTTGCTGCCGCACGAGGATTGCAACGCTGTGTTGCCCGCGTTCGACTACTGCGGCGCGGTCGCCCGCTACCTGGGCATCCTGGCGCGTTTCCTCGGCCAGCCTGAGCGTGCGCAGCAGCACTTCGAACGCGCGGCCGCGATCAACCGCCGGCTGCGCATGCCCGAACGGCCTCGAGATCACTAGGTTTCTTGGCGGGCCGCAAAAAAATCTGGGCGCCTGTCGATTTCGCCGCGGCTGATTCGTTGCCTTGTCAGAAGCGCTGGCAGCCTGGCTCGATTGGCGAGCGGTTACGCGGCGCATACTAGGAGAAGACCATGCGTAAACTCATCGTTTCAGAATTCTTGTCCCTCGACGGCGTGATGCAGGCTCCTGGCGGCGCCGAGGAAGACACCGAAGGTGGTTTCAAACACGGCGGTTGGACCGTGCCGTTCTGGCATGACGACATCGGCATGGCATTCGGCGCGATCATGCAGAATGCCGACGCGTTCTTACTCGGACGCAAGACGTATCTGATCCACGGCAACGCGTTCGAACCGATGCCCGTGGGCGATCCATTCGGCGACATGATGAACGCCCCGGCGAAGTACGTGGTGTCGAAGACGCTCGAAAAGCCGATCTGGCGCAACACGACGATCATTCGCGACAACGTCGTCGAGACGGTTCGCAAGCTCAAGGCGGGCCCCGGCAAGAGCATCCTCACGGATGGCAGCCATCAGCTCGTGCACACGCTGCTCGAGCATGATCTGGTCGATGAACTGCATCTGTTGCTGTACCCGATCATCTTGGGCGGTGGGAAACGCCTGCTGCCCGAAGGCGTGCACCGCAGCTTCAAACTCAAGGAAGCCATTCCGTATCCCTCGGGCGTGGTGGGCCTGCATTACGTGCGCGAGCGGTGATCGGACCCCTGGCAGTTGAAACTCATGGTAGACTTCCTGCAGCTATCCGCTGCGAGGTCGTCACCATGGGTCTCAATCGCACCATCCCGGGACTGTGGATATTTGGATTGGCGGTTTGCATCACGCTCGCGTGTTCAGATGACGCGCCAAATCCAGCGAAGGCTGCCACCGACGCGCAAGTTCCGCCGGGTGACGACGACAAGCACGCCTGCGCCGAACTCGAAGCCAGTTGTCTCGAGAATCAGCAGATCTGCGTAGCGAAACCCAAAGCGCATTGCGAGCGCTGTCCGGGCGCCCACTACACTTCGCTCGAGACGCACGCCTGCGTAGCGCTCGACGGGCCCGCGCAGAAGCACGAGTTCGCCGATTTCACCGTGCAGCCCAACGAAGAAGTGCTCGATCTGTGTCAGAGCTGGACGTTGAACAACGACCAGGACCTGTGGGTCAACGCGGTCGAGTTGGATCAAAACACGCAGTCGCACCACTCGAACTGGTTGTTCGTGCCGAGTAATCAGTTCGAAGGCCCCGATGGCGTCTGGCCGTGCAAGGATCGCGGTTACACCGAGCTGCAGGCGGCGATCGCAGGCGGCGTGCTGTACGCGCAATCCACGCAGACCGTGCACGAAGTGCAGAAGTTCCCCGAGGGCGTGGCGGTGCGCATTCCCGCACGCTCGCGCATCATCGGCGACGTTCATCTGCTGAACGTGACCGATCACGTCGCGACCGGACACGTGACGCTCGGGCTATACACGATCGCGGCCAGCGCGGTGAAGGTGAAGCTCGCGCCGTTCCATCTCACCTATCACAAGCTCGACATTCCCCCGAAGCTGACCTCGCGCTTCTTCGGTGAATGCGACATCGATAAGGCCAGCCGCAGCGTCATCGACAAACCGCTGTCGATGCAGGTGTACTTCATCCTGCCGCATACGCATGCACTGGGCAGCCGCTACTTCGTCGAAGTTTTGGGTGGACCTCACGACGGCGAGAGCATCTTCGACGTGCGAGGTCTAAGCGGTGAAAGTCGCGGGCGCTACTACACCACGCCCATCGACATGGCCGGCGCCAAAGGCTTCCGCTTCGGTTGCGAGTTCGACAACCCGCGCAATCAAGCCGTGCACTGGGGCTTCGGCGATCAGGAGATGTGCGAAAATCTGGGCTTCATCGCTTCGGATCTGGCCTTCGAAGCCACGGTGAGCAACGTCGCCAGCGCGGGGATGGACGGCAAGATCCCGACCTTTACGGGCGACTGCTCGGTGGTGGCGTTTCGGTACGATCATGAAAAACCCGGGGGTTAGACAACGGCCGGTCGTTGAGCGTTGGTGGTGCGTCGCCTGACATCAGCGCCGGGTGATTCGGCCATTGCGGTCGAGTCCGCACGCCGTCAAGATAGAAGTTCCAACTCTGTGGAGGGACATGCAACGCTCTGCCGTGATCCGCGCCCAATTTCCGCTCACGATCGCTCTCGCGCTATGCGCACTCGCACCCATGCAGGCAGCTGCCAACGACGTGGCGCGCGAAATCAGTGGTTACTACAACGATGGTTGGAACGCCGAGAGCCATGGCTCGTACATGGCGCACTCGAACATCTTCAGCGAGATCAATCCGTTCTGGTACGACCTCGGAACACAGCAAAATCTCACGCTGAGCGATGGCACCATCAGTGAGCGCGCGTACGCGTACACGCCCGCGAATGTCAGCGACACCCACGCCAACGGCGATCTGGTCATCCCTGCCATCGCCGACCACGCCGCGGGTCAGGTCGACGCGATCCTGTCCAACGCTACGGCGCGGCAAACGCTGCTGAACAATCTAGTCAACGTCGTGCAGAGCCGCGGCTACGACGGCATCGATCTCAATTTCGAACGCGGCACGGCTGCAGCTCGCGTGCAGTACAGCGCGTTCGTGCACGACCTGGCTGTGGCGTTGCATGCCGTCGGCGCGCGCGTCGTCGTCACCGTCCAGCCTGCGAGCAGCGTCGCGGAGGAATCGGCGTTGTTGTTCGATTACGCTGGGCTGGCAGCCTCAGGCGCGGACCGCATCAAGATCATGGCCTACGATCACAACTTCGACGCCGGCGCGAACGTGCCCGGAGCGATCGCTCCGATCGCGTGGATTCGCAGCGTGCTGCAGTATGCGATCACGACGCGCGGTGTTCCGGCGAACACGATCCAGCTCGCGCTGCACAACTATGGCTGGACGTGGAAAAAGTCG
>Ga0081455_10008790_pt1 | contig 10453 bp, 13 predicted proteins | sample TabmetS3T2R1_FD_70207 | JGI IMG/M metagenome (GOLD analysis project Ga0081455, IMG submission 70207) | Tabebuia heterophylla rhizosphere microbial communities from the University of Puerto Rico - S3T2R1 | ecosystem: Host-associated > Plants > Roots > Rhizosphere ... | reverse complement strand
CGGCGCATTGCTTCGAGCATTGTGGAAACGTTATCGGTTCTGGGGACATCTTACCTACTTGATTTTGCTGCTGAGCGCACTGGCATCGCTTTTGAAACCAATTGTGTTCTGGCGGCTGCCGGAGTGGAGTGGGTTGGTCTCTGCTGCGGGGTTGCTGCGAATCTCGGCCACGGTCGACGCGACGGCGTTCATTTTCGAATATCTCCTTGGAGTTTATATCCAGGTGTATCTCATCACTGTCTGCCTGGCTTGGATAAAGGGTGTGAGCTTTGAAGAAGGAGAACTGTTTCGCTTCGCCATGCGCCGTTTCAGTTATGTTTTGGAATGGGCGGGGATAGTGGTTGCCGTGAGCATGCTCATTGTCCGGTTGCCTCTGTTGCTTGCTTATTTCACCAGCATTCCTGGCGTCCTCGATTATCTGCCGGTTGCGAGACTGCTGATGAGCATTCTGATCATTGCGTTTTGCTCGGTCCAAATCTCACTGGCCCTTCATAATGAAACAGTGATCGAAGGAATCCGCGCCCACTTCCTGTTTGTCCGAAAAAATTCCGGACTTCTCGGTTGGTTTTTGGCTATCTGCGGCGTCCATTTCTTTTGTATCATGGTCTGCGACGCCATAGTACGGAGCGCAATCGCTGATCGGTTAGGCGCGCTGTTTCTTTGGAAATTGAGTTTCGCTTTTCTTCGGGCGGTAATCACGGGTTGGCTCCTGGCTTCGTGGGTCTGTTTGTTTCGCCAGTGCAAAACCGGCCGTATCAGCGGCGAGAAATGGATTCAGTATTAAAAAAACCGCCTTGAGCAGATCAACCGTGAACGCAGCGACGATTACCCGCCAAAGCAAATCAAATCTCGCTCTTGCGTTTGTTTCCTTGGGGCGCGAGCGAAAACGCGACATTACTGTCTTTTATGCTTTCTGCCGTGTCATCGACGACATTGCCGATTCTTCACAGCTAACCGTGGTTGAAAAGCGAGTGCGCCTTGCGAAATGGCGCCAGATGCTTCATGCGCCGGTCCCGGATGAGCCTGTTCTCGCGCGCGACGTAAGGCAATTGATCGCCAAATACTCGCTGCCAACGGGCATGCTGGAGGAAATCATCGCCGGTGTCGAAATGGACCTGAGCACGCTGCGCTATCCCACTTTCGATGAGCTCAGGGTCTATTGCTATCGAGTCGCCAGCGCGGTCGGTCTGGTAAGCATCGAGATTTTTGGCTACCGAAACCAGCGCTGTAAACAATATGCAATCGAACTGGGGCTGGCTTTGCAGACCACGAACATCATCCGTGACGTCGGCAAGGATATGCAGAATGGACGGATCTATTTGCCGCAGGAGGATATGGCGAGATTCCATTATTTTGAAAACGAACTGCTGCAACGGAATTACAACGAGCGGTTTGTTCAATTGATGGAGTTCCAGGCGCAGCGAGCGCGTCACTTTTTCGCTAACGCGGCCGCGATTCTACCTGATGAAGACCGCAAGGCCATGACGCCGGCTGAAATCATGGGTTCGGTTTACCGAGGCTTGCTCCGACGAATTGAACTGGACAAGTTTCGCGTCTTCGAAAAAGATTATCACCTAAGCAAAATGGAGAAGACAGGTCGGATCGCCGCGCAACTGTTCAAATCTTTTTTTTGAATGCGCCGCGGCGGACATCCGTCTGACTTGTCGATTGCGAAACCTAACTACGAATATGAAAATAAATTCACTGAAAATTCTCGCTGCTGTTGTAACCGGGCTGTTTGTGGCAGGCACTACTTTGTACGCGCAAAGAGACGCGGTTGATACCCGAACGAGCCACGCGGTCATGACAGGGGAAGCGATCACGAAGGCGGATGCGGACAAAAAATATCCGGCGAAAGACGGACACTATCCTCCGGCTAACCGAAATCCGCATTATCCTTCGGGAGTCGTAGCGAGCCCATACCCGCCGTATCAACAATATGACTGCTCAAAGGTTGCACATGGCGGGCTGGTGCTGGACATACGCGCAAAGAAAGTATTTGTATATCCCTAACACGGGTTCGGGCGGATCACTGCCGTCTTGGGACATCCCCGCAACATCCGGTGGCCGGTGCGGTTTAATGGGCGACGGATTTGCACATGAAAAGGGGAATCGTTGTAGCTACAGCGGGCGTCGGGTTGATTATTTGTGCTCTGACTTCGTGTGACACGCCGGTTGGTCAGGGTGCGGCCTGGGGCGCTGCTACCGGTGCGATCATCGGCGGCGCGGCAACCGGTCATGTTCGGGCCGCATCAATTGGCGCAGCAGCGGGAGCCGCCGCCGGCGCATTAACCGGCGCAATTGTTCAAGAGAATCAAGCGGCGCGTTACGGGCCGCCGCCGCCAGGCGGCTTTCCGTACGCGCGATGGGCTGGGACACCAGGGTTTTATTACAGTCCTTACACGGGACGCGTCTATAATCTTCGGGGAGTTCCGCCCGGTGGGCTCACGCGCGACTTCGATACGGGTCAGCTGTTTCGCAAACCATAAGAAACCGGTAAAAACCGGATCAGCTCGCTTGCGCCCGGAGTGCATCTACCAGCGCTCGGGCTTCATCAGTCATCTTTAGCAACTCCGGCCAGGGACGGCGATGGTTTTCCCCAGGTAATTTGCGTGTCGCGTCAAACCCCATGTGCGTGCCGATGTTCTGCTCGCTTGGGGCGTGATCGAGGGAATCACTTGGATTTTTGATGATCGTGGTGTCCCGCGCGGGATCGGTGTTCGCACACAGCCTGAAGAGTACTTCGCTGGTGTTATGCACATCGCAATCTTCGTCCACAGCCACGATGTATTTGCTAAACATCATCTGGCCCATGCCCCACAGGCCGTGCATCACTTTAAAAGCTTGGTAAGGATATTGTTTCCGAATGCTGACGAAGACCAGGTTGTGAAAAACACCTTCGGGCGGCAGCGTCATATCCACAATTTCCGGAAAGTTCATTTTGAAGACCGGCAGCAAGATACGCACACTGGCATCTCCGATGTAATAATCTTCCATTGGCGGGATGCCGACAATCGTTGTTGGATAAATTGCGTCACGTCGCTGCGTGAGTGCCGTTAAATGGAAGACTGGATAATCCTCGATGGCCGTGTAGTAACCGGTATGGTCACCGAAAGGTCCCTCCGGACGCAGTTCGCCAGGCTGTACGTAGCCTTCAAGAACAAAGTCGACGTCCGCCGGCACCTCGATGTCGATAGTCTTGCAGCGAACAAGCTCGATTGATTTTCTTCGCAGAAAACCAGCGAACAGAAGCTCGTCCAACCCGTCCGGCAGCGGTGCAGTTGCAGCAAACGTATACACCGGATCGCCACCCAGCGTGACTGCCACCGGCATGCGCTCTCCGCGTTCGTAATAACGTTTGCCGTGACGCGCGCCAACCTTGTGAAGCTGCCAATGCATTCCAGCCGTATGTCCATCGTAAATTTGCATCCGGTAGATCCCGACGTTGCGGGCGCCGCTCTCGGGATCCCGCGTGTGCACATTTGCCAGCGTGATGAAACGGCCGCCGTCTTTAGGCCAGCATTGAAGAATCGGCAGATCGTTCAACGAAAACTTGTCTCCATTTTCAATGCGATGCAGGACTTCCTGACATGGCGCCTCACGCACGGATTTTGGGCGCGCATGCAAAAGATGAATTCCCTGTTTAAGCAAATTCCAGCCTTCGCGGAGATCGGTAGGCGGTTTTGCTTTTAGAATGAGTTGAATTTCCCGCGCGACGTCTTCGATGTCCGGGACCTGCAACGCGAGCGCCATTCGGCGGCGCGATCCCATCGTGTTGATTGCGACCGGAATTTCGATTTTTCTTCCATCAACAACAGGCTGTTCGAACAGAAGAGCCTTTCCACCGCCGGTCGACTTCATTTCGCGATCCGCCCATTCTGCGATCAGCAGATTGGTGTCGACGGGGATTGAAATGCGTTTTAACTCGTCCGCCTTTTCAAGCGCGTCGAGGAAGCTGCGAAATGAGCGATATGCCATTGCTGAGGCGTCGCGCTACACTGATTCGTTTCCTGGCGGAATGCGAACGAAATCGCTTAAACGCTCATAGCGGTGGCGGCGCCGGTAAATGGCGGAAGAAAACCACCCTGCCGTCGGCGAAGGTCACTCCCTTGGAGGGATAAGGGAACTTTGGCGGAATATATGACCAATCGAAGGGTCCATAGTAGTACGGCCCACCGTAACTGGGAGGTGTCGCGTAACGCAGATAGACCCATGTCTCGGTAGGACGCCCACGTCCAAAGCCCGGAATTTTTTGCTCTGGTGTGCCCCAGGCGAGCCATACCGCGTCCATCGTCATACCCAGGCGAATTCGCCCCTGACTTACCAGCGCCTGGTCCGGCGAAGAGAGCCCCTGGTAAATGTCCGGATGTTGTGAAATGCGCGTTCCAGGCGTGCCACAACTTGTGAAAAGCAACGTGGCTGCTGCTATCCCGAATGGCAGCGCCACACGTTTCAGTCCGCCCGCTTGTTCAAGGGCGCCAATTGAATTTCTAAAAAACGAGTAAACCATTGGTTAGGCAGACTGCGATATTGCTTTGCGCATCTGTGAAGTGCTCCAGAATTTCCATCCCCTCTAGTTCGACGCCATGTATTGAAAGGACATAACCCGACTGCCGACGAAAGTCACCACCTTGCCTGGATAGGGAATACTTGGCGGAATGTACGACCAATAGAATGGGTCGTAAAAGGGGCTTCCGAAAAACACGAATGTCCGACCGCCGTGATGATGCATGCTCCCGCCTGCCACGCCGACGCCGGCGTGTCCGCCGGCCACCCCAACCCTGGTATATCCCAGGCTGTAGCCTGGGCCTGAATCATTAGAAGCCCAGGGACCCCAAGGCCCAGCCCCGTAGTACGGGTAGTATGGGTAGCTCGTGTAATAGATATAGATCCAAGTCTCCGTTGGAGTGCCCGCCATGTTGCCGACGACCTTTTGATCGGGCGAACCCCATGCCAGCCACACTGCGCTGCGCGACATTCCGTAACGGATTTGTCCCTGAGTGACCAGTGCCTGGTCTCTGGACGATAGACTTTGGAAAAGGTCGGGATGGTCTGAAATTCGCGTCTGCGGTGTTGAACAACTGGCGAGGATTGAGACGGCCGCGATACCCAGAATCGATGCGCCACAAGGGAATCGACGCGTCATAATGCGGGGAAATCTTAGCGCCACAAAATCGCCAGTCAAACCATGCGGTTTCTTGATTCACCATCGCCCTGCCCGTAACGTTCCAGTGCATGCAAGATCGTTATGGTCACCGGATTTCTTACCTGCGGGTCTCGGTCACGGATCGTTGCAATGAGCGTTGCACGTATTGTATGCCCCAGGAATTGCAGGAATGGTTGCCGCGCGAGGAGATTCTTACGTTCGAAGAGACACTGCGTCTCGTTGGAATTGCAGCGGAGTTGGGTGTTTCCAAAGTGCGAATCACCGGTGGCGAACCGTTGACGCGACGCGACGTCGTCGAATTCATCCGGCGAATCCCTGAAATACCAGGGATCAGGAGTGTTGGTCTGTCCACGAACGGAACATTACTCGCGCGTGAAATCGCTCCGGGAAAATCAATGGCCTGCGCATTACGCGCGGCTGGTGTGGGATCCGTTAATATTTCACTCGATACCTTGGATCGAGAAGTCTATTCGCGAATTACCGGACGCGATTTTCATGAGCAGGTTTTGTGTGGAATCGATGCAGCGATTACCGCAGGCTTCGAACAGATCAAACTGAACGCCGTCCTGATGCGCGGACGCAATGAAGACCAGCTCATACCGTTGATAGAGTTTGCGGCGAAGCGCGATCTGATTCTCCGTTTCATTGAGCTCATGCCTGTCAGCACAACCGAGGTGCTCAGCGATAATAACTTTATGCCGGTGAATGAGGCAAAGAGGGTGATTGAATCCCGCTATGGTCGTCTGATTCCTGAGGTCGAGTTTAGAACGAATGGTCCCGCCACTTACTATCAAATCCCCGGGCGCCGGCAGCGTATCGGCTTTATTGGAGCCATGACCAACCTCCATTTCTGCGAAAGCTGTAACAAGCTTCGTCTTACGTGCGACGGAAAATTGCGTCCGTGCCTCGGGAGTTATCTGGAGTTCGACATCATGAAACCACTCCGTGCCGGAGCCAGCGACCAGGAGCTCAGGCAATTCCTGCTCGACGTTGTCGATCGAAAACCGGAGCAACACGATTTTCGCCAGAACTACCAACCGAATCGCAGGATGATAGCCATCGGCGGCTGAAAGTGAAACGTCTCACGCATATCGGCATGGATGGTCGTGCGCAGATGGTCGATGTATCGGCCAAACCAATGATTTGGAGAAAGGCTGTCGCCAGCGGAAAAATCCAGCTCCAACGCAAAACGATCGAATTAATTACGAAAGATCGAATCGCGAAGGGGAACGTGTTAGCCACTGCGCGGATTGCCGGAATTCAAGCTGCGAAACAGACCGCACAACTAGTTCCACTTTGCCATACGTTGCCACTCGGGGACGTTAAAATCGATATTGTTACATCCGACCAACACGCAGAGGTGACGTGCGCGGCGCAAACAGTTGCGCAGACCGGTGTAGAGATGGAAGCGCTGGTTGGCGTTACAATTGCATTGCTGGCGATTTACGACATGTGCAAGGGGATTGATAAGGCGATGGAAATTTCAAACGTACATTTGGTCGAAAAGACGAAACGCGCTCTGGAGGCGGTCGATGGGCGCCGAAGTAAGAAACGGCGGCGCTCATAGAAATTCTTCGCAGTAAGATGCAAATTCAGGTCGGTATCATCACAATTTCGGATCGCGCCAGTGCAGGTGATTATGAGGACCTTGGCGGGCCAGCGCTACGAGAGGCAGCGCAAAAAACAGGATGGCAAGTCCTGGCGGAAGCAATTGTCCCCGACCACGTGGCGCGCATTCAAGACACGATCCGTTCGTTTTCAGAGCAAGGCTGCGGCTTGATTTTGACCACCGGCGGTACGGGTATCGGCCCGCGCGACGTTACGCCGGAAGCGATTCGCGAAATCATGCGCGTCGAGTTACCGGGTTTCGGCGAAGTCATGCGCGCAGAATCCATGAAGATCACGGCCAATTCCATCCTGTCGCGCAGCCTGGCAGCAGTGGTCGATCTTTCCCTTGTGATTGCGCTTCCGGGAAAACCGAGTGGCGCCGTGGAATGTCTCGGGTTTGTGCAAGGCGCAATTCCGCACGCCGTTGCCCTTGCACAGCGCAAACAAACCTCGTGCTGACGCGTTAGTCAGGCCAGGTCAGCAATCGCATCAATTGCGTACCGTAATCCGTGAGACGCGCATTTGCGCCGTGCCCTGAAACGATGTCGCGCGTCAGATGGGAATAATTTACCGAACTTTTTTTGACATAACTCAGCTCGGGCTGCGTCACGCTTTTGTCGTTCGATTGAATGCGAAGAGGCACCCCGGACTGCGCAAAAGAGATTTCCCAGGAAGCTTTTTCGTTTCGGCTCCCTGTCGCGAGCATCCAGGAATAAAGCTTTGCCAAATCGAAATGCCGCGATTTAGGAACCGTTACTTTATAGAACGTTTGTTCGCGGCTGAGGAATTCGGGAATAGTCAGTGAGGGATCCTTGTGCAGCGCAAGGTATAGCCGCGCGATATCGAGCCCTGCGAGATTCATGCCATTGTAAATGCCATTATGGTTGGGATCGTTCCTAAAGAATGCGTTGTACCACGACTCGAATTCACGACTAAGCATGAGATTCAATTCCAAGTGCAGATGCGCGCGTTCCCTGTTTAGACCGGTTCCCGTGTAACCCATCACGGCGATGCGCTGCCCGCGTTGCACAGTGTCGCCGGGTTGGACGGCAAGCGAACTCAGATGTCCATACAAGCTATAGTAATTTGAGCCGCCCCAGTGATGCTCAATGACGATGTATTTCCCATAGTTTGAGTAACCCGGGACGGGGTTAACGTGTACCACTTTGCCAGCGGCGATGGCGTGTATTTCGTCGAGCGGTTCACCGTGCGCATCGCGATGCAGCGGGCGAATATCGATCCCTTCGTGAAAACGGGTGTAAACAACGCCACCCGCTGTGTCGGTTGGATCCCGGACAAAACCGTATTGTCCGCCTTCCCAAGGAGTTGATTTTACGCCCTTAAAGTTGCGCTCGATGTACTGGTAAAATGCGGCGCCGCCTCCTGAAAACAGGGCGTCATTATCCGTTGGCAAAGCGAGATCGAGAGCCTGATTTTCTGGCATCGCCGTGGTGCAAATCAAGGCGAACGCGAAAAGTACCACTGTTAAAAAACGATTCATTTGTTATGGCAGCCGGTGGTAGGCAACAGGGAGGATGTTATCGCTTTCGTTGTCCGATCTGGCGCCAGTCTTTTTTCATCACCTCAATATCTGCAGTGGTTAGCCCGGAAGGGACGTAGATTTTTCCGTCGGAGACGCGCTTGTCGATTTGAAGTTCGGTAATTGGTCGACCATTGATGAACACGAAAAGCAAGCTGCCGCGATGCTCAACGCTCAGGGTATCAAGCACGACTCGCCCGTGCTCGTCGAGTTGAAACAGGGCTCCATACGTTCCGTCCGCGGCGGGATAGGGAGAAAACGCCACGACGTCGCGCTCGGATATCCAGGGGACCTTTTCAATTGCCACAGTTTTCCCGGAGACCTGGGCGCGAACAGATGTCGCGAATACCTCCGTATCTCGAGGGTTTGCTTGTGCGTGCACTCGGAACGTGCAATGTCGTTGCTTTGCCACGCTTCCAGCCGCGGCGAAAACGAGGCAAAACGCAAATGCACATAGAGTTTTCATGCCGATTGGATAAAGGGTTTGACAGGGTTTTTGCAACCTCGAAAGCTTTCGGGTCTGTTTAATCCGCTCATGAAGCGACGAACAGTTCTGCATATTCTGATATTTTTCGTAGTCGGGAGCATGTTTGCTCAAGACACGATGCCGACCGCCACACCTGCACGCAGGCGCGGTTGGTTGAGCCGCATTCTCCATCCATTTTCTCCCGACGCAGTTCCCCAATATAAGGATGCCAGACTTCGCGGCCTCACGGTCGACCTGCAAATTTCACCGCAGACTGTCAAGCTGTCTGAAGTCCGGCAACTTGGCATCAAGTTGACCCTCGCAAACATATCCAAGCGCCCTGTGACGCTCGATTTTCCGACGAACCAGCGGATTGAAATTTATCTGATGAGTTCCGAAGGAAATGTCCTCACAAAATGGTCCGACAATCATGCGATCTCAGAAAAACCGGCCACGATTTTGATTAACCCGCAGGAGCGGATTGAGTACAACGAAACGATCGCTACACGCGACCTTACGCCAAACAAGGTGTTTACTGCGGAGGTGTTTTTCCCTCAGTACCCGGAGTTGCGTGCTCGGCAAAAATTTCTGGCTGTACCGTGAGCGGTTGATAGTCGATAGCTGATAGTTGATAGAGTTGAGCCGTGTCCGTCGATCAACTATCAACTACAAACTATCAACTTTTCTCCGATTACCATACTCATCCGCAGGGACACCGGGTGCAGCGTTACACGTCAGCATTGCTCCAGCCCTGGATCGATTCGGCAACCAAGTTCGGGTTAACCGACATCGCATTCACGGATCATGATCGTTATCACGCCGGAATCGACTTCGATGAAATCGAGCGTTTGAGGGAAAGAAATCCTCAGCTGAGAGTCCGCGCTGGAATTGAGCTCGATAACGATCCTGTTCACTCGGAAGCCGGCCGAAAGTGGGTGGAGAAGCATTGGGGCAAACTCGATTTTGTTCTCGGCTCGGTGCACTTCCTTAGTCGCGCTGATCAAATGTTCGACAGCGTGCCAGTTGGGGCGGAGCAATTTGAAGGGCGTGACGTCGATGCAATTTATGCCGATTATTTTCGGCGCGTTCGCGAGATGGCGGCTACGGAGTTGGTCGATTGCCTTGCTCACCTTGACCTTGTCAAAATTCATGGTCATCGCCCTGGCTCGGAGATCGGCCCGATTGTCAATGAAACGCTCGACCTTATTCGAGCGCGGGATCTGGCGATCGAGCTTTCCACGGCTGGCTGGCGCAAGCCGGTAAACGAACTTTATCCGGGCGATCGGATTATTGAACTGGCGATAGAGAAGGGAATTCCGTTTACGATTGCGTCCGACGCGCACTCGCATGTGCAACTTGGCGACAGTTACCCAAGGCTCGCGCAAAAAATGGCCGCCTTTGGCATTCGCCGCGTCGGCATTTACGACAAGCATCAGCGCGTCATGCGCGATGTTCGTGTCGAATCAGTTCTATAATTGAAGATCGAGCTGCGACCGGCTTTGCGCTGAGCTGGCTTGTTCCGTTTCAGAAGGCAGCATGACTTCAAAGCGCAAACGTTGGGCCAGACGTTGGCAGGTTTCAGGCGCAAACCCTTCGAAGTGATTGCTCACGAATGCCCACACATTGCGCACTTCGGAAAGATGCCGCTCAATCTTCAGCGACCAGCTTTCCA
>Ga0081455_10008789_pt1 | contig 10454 bp, 9 predicted proteins | sample TabmetS3T2R1_FD_70207 | JGI IMG/M metagenome (GOLD analysis project Ga0081455, IMG submission 70207) | Tabebuia heterophylla rhizosphere microbial communities from the University of Puerto Rico - S3T2R1 | ecosystem: Host-associated > Plants > Roots > Rhizosphere ... | reverse complement strand
TTCTTCCTCGGTTACGGCCTCATCTTCTTCTTTCAGCACGTGATCACGGTGGTCGGCGTCACGGTCGTCATGTTCTTCCTCGACTGGCGCCTTGCGCTCGCCGCCACCGCGATCACGCCGCTGATCGTGGCCGTCGCGTACCGCTACTCGACGGTCTCGCACCCCGTGCTTCGCGACGTCCAGCAGAAGATGGCCGACGTCGCCACCGTCGCCGAGGAGAACATCGTCGGGGTCCACGTCGTGAAGTCGTTCGCCCAGGAGCACAGCGAGAGCGGGAAGTTCACGCACCGCTCCGAGGGAGTGTTCGGACGCAGCGTCGACGCGAATCGGCAGCGGGCGCTCTACGTGCCGCTGCTCTCGTTCTTGCCGCTGCTTGCGCAGGCCATCGTCCTTCTGATGGGTGGGCGGATGGTCGTGAGCGGCGACCTCACGCTGGGCGCGTTCATCACGTTCAACGTGCTCGTCGCCATGCTCGTGATGCCGCTGCGGATGCTCGGCATGTGGATCGGACAGTCCCAGCGGGCGACGGCCTCCGGCGAGCGGATCTTCGAGGTGATGGACGAGCACGAAGACGTCGGCGATCGTCCCGACGCCGTCGAGCTCCCGCCCGGTGACGGACGTGTCGGCTTCGAGCAAGTCTCCTTTGGCTACGACGAGCGCCGTCCGGTCGTCCAGAACGTCGATCTCGAGCTGGAGCCGGGCAAGACGGTCGCGCTCATCGGGCATACGGGCTCCGGCAAGACGACGCTTTCAGCGCTCGTTCCCCGCTTCTACGACGTAACGGCCGGCCGGATCACGATCGACGGCCACGACGTGCGCGACGTGACGCTCGCCTCGCTTCGCCGCCAGATCGGCATCGTCGCCCAGGATCCGTTCCTCTTCTCGGCGACGGTACGAGAGAACATCGCCTTCGGCCGCCCCGATGCCACGGACGAGGAGGTCGAGGCAGCGGCCCGGCTCGCGCAGGCTGCGGACTTCATCGACGAGTTGCCGGAGGGCTACGAGACCGTGATCGGCGAGCGCGGGATCACGCTGTCGGGCGGCCAGCGGCAGCGGCTCGCGATCGCACGGGCGCTGCTCGTCGATCCGCGCATCCTGATCCTCGACGACGCAACCGCTTCCGTGGACGCGACCACCGAGGCGCGGATTCGGCTCGGGCTTCGGCAGGCGATGAAGGGGCGGACGACGATCATCATCGCTCACCGCCTGTCGACGCTGGCGCTGGCGGACGAGCTCGTCGTGCTCGATCGCGGCCGGATCGTCGCCCGTGGAACCCACGACGACCTGCTCGAGCACAGCCCGGTCTACCGTGAGATCTACGAACACGGCCTCCTGGAACGCGAGTTCGCAGAGCGGGTCGAGGCGCGGGCCGAGGCGACCGAGGCTGCAGAGACGGCGGAGGCCGCGGAGGCCACGGCGTGAGCGGGGTCTTGCTCCGGCGCGGCGGCTCCGGCCGTCACGAAGTCGGCGCACTCGCGTCACCCACGCTCGCGGATTTGGTCACTAGGCTCGCGCCATGGGTCGGGGAGGTGGGGTCTCCCAGGCGACACGCGCGTGTGCTTAGTGAGGGGCGCCGCGACCGGAGGCGAGGCACGTGAGGGTTTGGCAGCCCGGCTCTCACCTCTCGGCGCAGCGCGACTCCAGCGTGGAGGACTGGTCGTGGCAGCGAACCGCGCGCCGCATCTCCACGCTCGCGCGGCTGACTGCGCCGTACAAGCTGCGCACGGCACTCGCCGCCGCGTCGCTGCTCGCCGCGACACTCACGGCGCTCGCGCCTCCGTACCTGGCGAAGCTGGCGGTGGACGACGGCATTCGGAAGCAGGATCTCGAGGCGCTCAGCGTCATCGTGTTGCTCTTCCTCGTCGCCGGCATCGCGAGCCTCGCCACCTCTTCAGCTCAGACCTACTTCACCGGCTGGACGGGCGAGCGGATCCTCGCGGACCTCCGCATCAAGCTCTTCCGCCATCTGCAGCGCCTCTCCCTCGGCTTCTATGAGCGAAACCGCGCCGGTACGATCATCAGCCGCCTGACGAACGACGTCGAGGCGCTCGACCAGCTCGTCACCGACGGCGTCTCGACGCTCGTCCAGAACACCCTCATCCTCGTCGGCTCCGCCGCAGTGCTCTTCTATCTTGACTGGCGGCTCGCGCTGGCGACCCTCTCGGTCATTCCGGTGATGGCGCTCGCGACCGCGATCTTCCGCGTCCGCAGCTCGCGCGCCTACCGAGCGGTTCGCGAGCGGCTCGGCCTCGTTACCGCCACGTTGGCCGAGGACATCGCAGGCATGCGCGTCGTCCAGTCCTTCACACGCGAGCCGGCACGCCGCCGGAACTTCGAGGAGGTCAACGCCCACTACCGCGCCGCCAACCAGCAGACCGTCGTGAACAGCGGCGTCTACTTCCCGTTCGTCGACTTCCTCTCGTCCGTCGCTACCGCCGTCGTCCTGGGCTACGGCGGCTACATGGTCGCGGGCGGCGATATCTCGGTAGGAACGCTCTTCGCGTTCATCCTCTACGTGTCGAACTTCTTCGACCCGGTACAGCAGCTCTCCCAGCTCTACAACACGTTCCTGGCAGCCGTGGCCGCGCTGGACAAGATCATGGACGTGATGGACGAGGAGCCCGAGGTACTGGACCGACCCGGCGCAAGCGAACTCGGCCGCATCGAGGGCCGCGTCCGGCTCGACGACCTCCGATTCGGCTACGGGCGCGGCCCCGAGGTGCTCCACGGGATCGACCTCGACGTGCCGGCCGGAACCACCGTGGCGCTCGTCGGCCATACCGGTGCGGGGAAATCGACGATCGGCAAGCTCCTCGCCCGGTTCTACGACCCGCGCGAGGGCTCGATCACGATCGACGGCGCCGACCTCCGCGACGTGACGCAGGAGTCGCTCCGTCGTCAGCTCGGGATCGTCCCCCAGGAAGGTTTCCTGTTCGCGGGCTCGGTCCGCGAGAACATCGCCTTCGGACGTCCCGACGCGACGAACGAGCAGATCCGGACGGCCGCCGCCGCAGTCGGGGCGCACGAGTTCATCATGCGGCTCGAGGACGGCTACGAGACCGACGTCCAGGAGCGCGGGACCCGCCTGTCGCTCGGCCAGCGCCAGCTCGTCGCCTTCGCGAGAGCGCTCCTTGCCGATCCGCGGATCCTGATCCTGGACGAAGCGACTTCCTCGGTCGACATCGGCACCGAGCGCAGGATCGAGACCGCACTTCGGACGCTGCTTGCCGGCCGCACGGCGTTCGTGATCGCCCACCGGCTCTCGACCATCCGCGGCGCCGACCTGATCGTCGTGCTCGAGCACGGGAAGATCGTCGAGCAGGGGACGCATGACGAGCTCATGGCGCGGCAGGGCCTCTACACCGCCCTGTACGGCGACTGGGCGGCGGACGTCGCCTAGCGCTGCCGCGACATGGTGAGAGAGGTCGTGCGCGAGAGCTGGCGCCTGTTCCTCTCGCGTTTCTGGCGCACGCTGATCGTCGTCGCTCTCCTGCTCGCGCCTCTGGAGCTCGCGCTCGCCCTGATCGACCCGGAGGTCTCGCGCGGTTCCACCGGGTGGTGGCTCTGGGTTGCGTTCTCGTCGGCCGTCACGCTCGTAGCCTTCCCGTGGATCATCGGCGCGCTCGTTCACGACGTCGCCGCGGACGACCGGGCGCCGACCGAGCCCTACGCGCGAACCCGGGACCGTTTGCCCGATCTCCTGGTCTCGGCGGTCGTGACGACCGCCGGAATCCTGCTCGGATTGGTCGCGTTTCTCGTCCCGGGCCTGATCCTGCTCGCGCGCTGGGCGCTGATCGTCCCGCTGATCGTGCTCGAACGAGCCCCGTGGCGCTTGGCGCTCGCCCGATCGAACCAGCTGGTCCGGGGTCGGACCGTCGCCGTGCTGGGGATCTTCGTGCTCCTGACCGTGATCGGGATCGCACTGGTCGCGATCCCGGTCGCCGCGGGTTATTTCGTCTTGGGCGGGGTGATCGGAGCGTGGATCGCGACGATGGCGATCAACACCGTCTTCATCGCCTTTTATGCCTTCGCGCCCTTCGTCCTGTACCGGAAACTGACCGGAGAGCGGCTACAATCCGAGCCCCGTTGCGGGGTCGTCTAATGGTAGGACGCTCGGCTCTGGACCGAGTAGTCTAGGTTCGAATCCTAGCCCCGCAGCCTCTCTGAAACCGCTCAGGCTGCGGCGTTGAGCAGGGCGACGGCGACCACGCAAAACGCGATGAAGCTCGCCGCGAAGAACAGCTTCAGGGTGAGCAGATTCTCCCGCTCCATCGAAGCGGACCATGACACTGGACCGGCCGCCTCTCTACGGCCAAATGGCCAGTTTTTATGCCGTCCGACGCCCTCTCTAGCCTCTCGCGCGTGCTGAAGGATGGCGTCTGGCGCGGCGCAGCGGAATTCGTCGGGACATTTGCGCTCGTCTTCATCGGTGCCGGCGCGGTCCTCGCAGCCGGGCCGCTCCCCGAGTCGGGCATCGTCGCGATTGCATTCGCAAACGGCCTCGCGATGGCGGTCATGGTCTCGGCCGTCGGTCACATCACGGGCGGCCACTTCAACCCGGCGATCACGCTGGGCTTCCTCGTGACCGGAAGGCTCTCGCCGATCCTGTCTGTCGTCTACTGGGTCTTTCAGCTGAGCGCCGCCGTCGCGGCCGCAGCGCTCCTGCGCTGGATCTTCCCGAGCGACAGGGAGGGCAGCCTCGGCGCGCCGGCGCTGGGCCCGGGAATCCAGCCCGAGGTCGGGCTCGTGGTCGAGGCGATCCTGACGTTCTTCCTGATCTGGGTCGTGTTCGCGACCGCGGCCGATCCGCGTGGAACGTTCAAGTCGATCGCCGGGCTAGCGATCGGCCTCGTGATCACGATGGACACGCTGATGGGCGGCACCCTCACCGGCGCGATGATGAACCCGGCCAGGGCATTCGGGCCCCAGCTGCTCGCGAACGACTGGAGCGATTTCTGGATCTGGTACGTCGGGCCGTTGGCCGGCGGAGTGATCGCTGCAGTCGCCTACGAGATGCTCTATCTCCGCCCGCTCGGCCCCGCGGTCGTCGGCCCGCCCGAGACCGGCGTGGAAGAGCCGCGCCCGGGCGACACGGCGCTCTCCTAGCTCACTCCGGCCGATCCAGTTTGCGGCGGTCGTTCGTGCTCAGTCCTTCCTGTGGCGCCCCGCCCGGCCCGCTCATCACCGTGCCGCCCTCCTCGACGACGTCCCGCGGGTCGGCGTGGCGGTACTCCTCGCTCTGCGTCCCGCCGCGTGGGTCAGCAGGCCGGTCGAGCACCGTCGGGTCGCCCTGCCGGCGACCCGCGGTCGGCTCGTCATCGCTGCCAAAAAGCCGCTTCAACCACGCGAACGCCACAAGAGGCTGGTACCCGAAGGCCGCTACACTTATGCGTCCCGGCGCATTCGTCTAGTGGCCTAGGACGCCGCCCTCTCACGGCGGTAGCACGGGTTCGAATCCCGTATGCGCCTTGACTGCGATCCGGTTCGACGAGCGCGATCGCGTCGAAGGTTGGCGCTGAAGCGCCGACGGTACGGTTACGGTGCCCGCGTCGCGCATGCCACTCGTTCCGCCGGTCAGCGCCGATGATCCACACGTCGCCAGGCGAGCCGTCGCGGGGCTTCTCTCGATGTTCGTCCCGGGCGCCGGGCAGGCGTTCGCAGGCGCCTGGCGGCGCGGCCTCGTCCTTTTCGCGCTCTTCGCGTTCGGGACCGTGCCGGTCCTCGTCGCTGCCGCCGTGCCGGTCCGGGCGGCGGCTTGGCTACTGGAGGGCCGGCTGCTCCCAGCAGCGCTTGCGGTCAACATCTTCCTGCTCGCGCTGCGACTCTTCGCGGCGCTCGACGCTTGGCGCATGGGCCTGCTCGTCACGAGCGTTCCGGCACTCACGGCTGCCGGTGCGATCGCTGTGCTGACCGCGACACCGCACATCGCGGCCGGGTATGTGACCGTGCGGAGCGAGGTCACGCTGCAGCGCGTGTTCGCGGAGGAAGAGCCGTCGGACGTCCTGCCAGCGCGCGGTGTGTTCCTGCGTAGGCACGATCGCACCGCGCCCGGGGTTTGGCCCCGCGAGCTGCCCCGATCAGCGCCGCTTCCGGCCGGACGGCTCTCCGCGACGCGCGACGTTCTCGTTCAGACCAACACGCCGCTCGAGCGGCCGTGGGTAACGATCCTGCTGTTCGGAAGCGACGAGGGCCCCGGCCGGGTGGGCGACCGTACCGACACGATGATCCTCGCCGGCCTGGAGCGCGACACCGGCCGGGCGGTCGCGTTCGGTATTCCGCGCAACCTCGTCAACGTTCCGCTCGGCGGGCGCGCGGGAGAAAAGCTGCGCCGATTCCCCGACCTCCTCAACGCGCTGTACCGCTATGCGAACGAGGAGCGCCCCGACCTTTTTCCCGGCGGGCGAGATCCCGGCGCGACTGCGCTCAAGCAAACGATTTCGCTGCTGCTCGGCCTGCGCGTGGACTACTACGCGATGGTCGACCTGGACGGGTTCCGCGACCTCGTGGACGCGCTCGGCGGAGTGAAGATCCGGGTGCGCGAGCGCATCGTCGACGAAGTGACGCGACCAGCGTGGGGCGAGACAAACCCGCGAATCAACGTGTACCCGGGCCGGACCTACGACTTCGACGGGCGCACCGCGCTCGCGTACGTGCGCTCGCGCAAGGACTCGGACGACTACACGCGGATGCACCGCCAGCGCTGCTTCCTAACGACCATGGCGAACCAGCTCGATGTGGTCAGCGTGCTGCGCAACTTTGGCGCCTTGGCGTCGATCGTGGAATCGAGCGTGCGGACCGATATCCCGCGCGACCAGCTTCCCGACCTGATCCGCCTCGTCGGCCGGCTCGACCCCAAGCGGACTCTCACGGTCACGTTCGGCCGCCGCTACATCGCGCGCCGGCGCGCGCACGACCGCTTCCCGATCCCGAACGTCGGCGCGATGCGTACGACGGCGCGCGAGGCGATCCTGCAACTACGCCCGGACACCGGGCGAGACATCGAGACCGCCCGCCGCGCGTGCTGAGCGCGGCCATGCGCCCTTCTCTCGAGTCAGACCGCTCGAAGCAGCGCCGCCGTCGCCGCGCCGAGGAAGACGGCAGCCAGCATCGGCAGCCTTGCCAGGAAGGCAGCGCCCGCAACTCCCACTCCGGCCGTATGCGCGTCGACGCTCAGCTGTCCGTCGTCGGTGAACGTCCCCACGACGACGAGTGCCGTGAGGATCGCCGCCGCCAACAGCGCGATCACGTCGACGACGACCCGAGGCAGCTCGCGACCGCCCAATAGCACTGGTCCGGCGGCCTTGATCACGAAGTTCGCAACGGCCACCGCCGCGATCGACGTCCAGACCGCCGTCACCGCGCCCTCCGCAGGCCGACCAGCGCTCCCACGCAGGCCGCGATGATGGGAACTCCCGGCGGGACGAACGGGATCAGCACCAGTGCGACACCTGCGGCGATCCCGGCGGCCGCGATGTGCTCTCGGCCGCTGCGCAGCTCGTCGATCAGCAGGCCGAGGAAGAACGCCGGAAAGAGGACGTCGAGACCGAGCGCCTCCGGATCGATGCTGTCGCCGGCCGCGACGCCGACGACCGTGCCCCCCACCCAAGCTGCGTACTGCGGCAACGTGGCGCCGATGAGGATCTCGCGATCGAATCTCCCTCCACCGCGGTTGGCGAGAGCCCAAGAGGCGTCCACTGTCGCCTGCGACTCGATCGCGCGACGGAGCCGCCCTCCCTCGAGCGTGGACGCGATCGCAACGCCCATGACGGCGAACCGAGCATTGACCAGCACCGCGGCGAAGATCGCGGCCAGCGCGTTGCCTCCCGCGCCGAGCACATCGGCGAGCGCGAACTGGGCCGAGCCTGAAAAGACGACACCGGAGGCGACGATCGGAGCGACCACGCCCCAGTCGAGCGAGCGGGCGAGGACACCGAACGAGACGGCGAGAACGAACGTCGGAAATGCGAACCCGACGCCGGCCCTGAGCCCGTTGCGGAAGTTCGCACGCCGTTCCGCATGCGCGACGGCTATTGACACCGGCTCGGCCACGGACCCATTCTGGACACCGGGCTAGGGTCTGCAGATCCAGCGCGACGAGATGATCCTGCGCGCCGCCCGCGTGATCCCCGAGGGCCTCTGGACGGCCTACGGCGAGATCGGCCTCGCCGTGACCGGGACGAGACGAGCCGCCCGAATCGTTGCCGGAGTGGCGTCTCGGTCCAACACGTTTCCGAACGCCTGGCGCGTTATCCACGCCGACGGGTCGATCCCAGACGGCTGGGGCCTGGGCTGCGGCGGCCCGGAGCGCTGCCGTAGGCTGCTCGAAGCCGAAGGCGTCCGATTCGTCAACGGGCGCGCGGACCCCGAGAAGAAGATCCTCGCGGACGAGCTCGAGCTCCTCCTTGCGGAGGGAGCTACTCCAGTGTCAGCTCGCGTCTGAGCGTGCCGGCGCGCTGGTGCCGCGCCTCGATGCCGACCGACGAGCCCCGCGGCGACTGCACGACCCACTCCACCTTCGCCCGGTCACTCGTCGCGTCGCTCGTCGCCCACCAGAGCACGGAGCGCCGGTGGACCCGGCCGTCGAGCTGGCCGAGCTCGACCTTCCGCTCGCCGCCGACGACCTTGCCGCCCTCGGGCAGCGTGATCTCCGCTTCCAGCGGCCGCACGGCCTTCCGTTCGACCGCCTTCTCGGACACGCTCGTGGGCAACCAGCCGGTGTTCTCGAGGACGAGCCGGACGAGCCAGCGGTCGTCGCCGAGCGGCTCAGCGTCCAGCGACCGAATATCGAGACGCGGCGAGACGAGCAGCTGGTAGATCGCGAGCTCGGAATGCGGCGCGATCTCGCGCTCGAGGAACTGGGGCGGGATGTTGCCCCAGCAGTACATGAGGTCCCAACCGCCGAGCTCGACCTCACCCAGCTGGTCGTGCTCGAACGGGTACCAGTCGATGTAGCCCTTGCCGTCCAGCTGCTCGTCGCTCCAGCGCAGCAGCTTGAGGTCGTCCTCCGGCGGATGGTCACGGAGCCACTCGATGTACTGGTGGTCCTCGATCCCGGCCTCGCGCTGGGGGCTCCAGAACTCCGTCGTCCACGAGTAGAGGCCGAGGTGGTCGTAGAGCCAGTCGTTGGCGCCGCCCTTCACGGACTGCTTGGGGTCGTACTTGAAGTCGTGGAAGATCGAGATCGCCGGATACCCGGTGATGGCCGACGCAGCTTCGCCGAGCAGCTTGTAGGTGCGGAGATCGTTCGTGGGGAAGTGCTCGTCCGGGTAGCTCGAGTACGGCCGAAGGTGGACGGCGCTGAACGTGTGGTAGGCGATGTGGCCCGTGATGTTCGGGCGCTCGACGATCGCCTGCACGATCGCCCGGATCTCCGGCTCGGACGCGGGGTATGGGCCGGCCCCGTGCTGCTCGGCCTCGACGGCCCACTCCATCGGGAAGTTGCGGTTCAGGTCGAGGCCCTCGAGCGGCGGAGCGATCTTGATCGTCACGCCGTCGAAGTTGCGGATTCGGCCTTCCGAGAAGACCCGGTAGAAGTCGCCCTCCTGCTCGTCGGGCTCGCGGCGGACCAGCATCCGTGGCTCCTCGGAATGCGCCTTCCACGTGCCGTTCGGGTCGCGCATGCGCATCATCAGGATCCGGCCGTCCCCGTCGATGTCCTCCTCGTAGAGCCCGTCGACCTCCTCGGCCAGGGGCCACGGGCGGGTGCTCGAACGGATGAAGCGGGGCCGTTCGGCAAGCGCGAGCTCGGCACCGTCCGGATTCAGCCGCGGTACGACGTAGAAGACGCGCGTGTCGAGCGCCCGCGTGACGCGCTCGTCGGGCCCGTAGCCCGTGAGCAGCCGCTGGATCAGGTGCAGCGCCGCCGTCGCGCCGGTGACCTCGATCGCGTGGATGTTCGCCTCGATCAGGAGCGCCGGCTTCTCGAGGTCCGGCCCGGTCTCGGCGTTCGTGATCGTCGCAAGCCAGACATCACGGCCCTCGAACGAGCGGCCGATCGAGTCGAGCCGGAAGAGCTCGGGCCGTTCCCGGGCCCAGCTCTGGAGGATGTCAGTCAGCTCGTCGTACCGGTAGAACCGGTCGAAAGCGACGTCAGGCACCTAACTCGCTGAGCAGCGGCTTCGTGTCGTGCGGATCAAATCCGAGCCGGCCCGCGATCTCCTCACTCGTCGGCCGGGTGCCCTCGGTGAAGAGCGCGCGAAGGTGATCTCCGGTCTTGCGATCACGCCACCAGTCCTCGCCGACTTCGCTCTTCAGCCACTCACGCAGCTGCGCGGACCGGATCCAGGCACGGAGGTAGTCCGACGAGTAGAAGCCGGCGTCCATGTCGGCCAGGTACGCATCCGGGCGGTACGCGATTCCTGTGGCGCTCGTGAGTCGGTCGCGGTAACTCTCCGGCAGACCAGCGTCCTGCCCGAAGTTGCTCCAGAACTCGAGCTCGAACTCGAGCTTGGCGG
>Ga0081455_10008788_pt1 | contig 10454 bp, 6 predicted proteins | sample TabmetS3T2R1_FD_70207 | JGI IMG/M metagenome (GOLD analysis project Ga0081455, IMG submission 70207) | Tabebuia heterophylla rhizosphere microbial communities from the University of Puerto Rico - S3T2R1 | ecosystem: Host-associated > Plants > Roots > Rhizosphere ... | reverse complement strand
GCCTCGGCGAACACCGCGCGGATCTCGGCGGCACTGCCGTCCGACGCCGGGTTGGCGTCGTAGTGCGCGTCGATCAGCGCGGCGGCGCGCGACAGGACGCCGCGCGCGGCGGCGAGGTCGACCGCACTGTCGGCCACCTGTATGCGCTGGCGGGCATCGCCGTTGATGCGGCCGCGCCGGGCGACGGCGTCGGCCGCCTCGGCGATGCCCAGCGAGGCCGAGGCGTGAAACAGCCCGGCCACCAGGTTGCGCTCCATGAACGGCACCGGGTCGCCGGCCCGGAAGCCCCCGCGCACCGCGGACTCGGGCAGCTCGACGCCTTCGAAGGAGATCGAGTTGCTGCCCGAGGCGCGCATGCCCAGCGCGTCCCAGTCGTCGTGGATGACGAGCCCTTGCGCGTCGGCCGGCACCATCGCGTAGGCGTAGCGATCATCGTCGACGCAGGTGACGGCGACGTAGAGCTCGGTGGCCGCGGGAGACATCGTGCAGAACATCTTGCGGCCGTCGATCCGCCATCCGGTCGCGGTGCGGGTCGCCCGTGTGGCCGGCTGCGTGAGGTCCTGACCCGGTTCGCTGATCGCCGCCGCCAGGACGACGCCCTCACGGGCGATCCGCTCCAGCGATGCCGCGAAGGCGCGGGCACGGCGATCCGAGCCCGCGGCCACCGCGACGCGGCGGCGGCGCTCCATGTTGAGCACCGCCACGAGGTGCATGTTCACCCCGATCGCCACCGAGGCGTCGCCGCGCGCCAGGCGGCTCGACGCCACCACGAGGTCATGCGCCGACCCGACGTCGAGCCCCCCGAGCTCGACGGGAATCGGCGCGGCGAAGTACCCGGCGCCCTTCAACGCGTCGATCGCCTCGAACGGATACGTGCCGTCGCGATCGTGCTCGGCGGCACGCACCGCCAGCTCGTCGGCGAGCTGCTCCGCAATCGCCACGAGCAGCACGCCCGGGCCGGTGTGCGCGGCGAGCTCGATCAAGCCGTCGTCACCTCCACGGCAACCGGCACGCCGTTGGTGACCATGTCGTAGACGGCCGACCGCGCCTTGGCCCGCTCGACGACCTCGCGCAGCTTCTCGGGCGGCGCGTCACCCGTCAGCCGGAACGCGACGCCGATGCGCTCGAAGCCGTTGCGCGGCTCGTCGCTGACGCCGAGCGCCCCGCGCACGTCCATGTCGCCGGTCACCGTCGACTCGACCGACGTCAGCCGCACCTTCCGCGCGGCGGCCACGTACACGATCGACGTCGTCAGGCAGGCGGCGAGCGCATGGAGCAGGTACTCGGCCGGGTTGGGGCCGGTGTCGCTGCCGAGCAGGATCGCCGGCTCGCCCGCGTCGAGCCGGAATGCCTCGCCGCGGCTCTCGTCTTCGCCGCCCGCGGCGTAGAAGTCCTTGATCGCCGAGCGGTTGTGGGCGCCGTCGATCCAGCGGTTGGTGGCGCGGAACTGGAACCTCGCGAGCTCCGGCTGCGCCTTGATCAAGTCGAGCGTGGCGAACATCTTCTCCGTGTCCACGCCGTTGCGAAACGTGTCCGTGACTGCGCTCACTGCGAACCTCCTGATCGTTGCCTTCGACCAAGAGGCGTGACATCGCGCGCCACAGTTGTGACGTCAGAGCGCCCAGTGGGGCGGCGCCTCGCCCGGCGGGGCGTACGAGCAGAAGCGACCGGTATGGATCGAGGCGGCCAAGTGGGCGCCGAGGGGCGGGCAGTGGTTGTCGATCGCCCTGATCGTCGTCCTGATCGCCTTGGTCACGCTCACCCGCGCGCGCTCGGCAGGCGACGCCAGCTCGCGGTCGCGCCCACCGAGGCCGGCTGCCCTTGCGAGCTCGCCGGTGAGGGCCTCGATCTCGAGTTCGATGCGCGCGACGCGCTCGGGGTCCTCCCACGCGCGGGCCTGCTCGAGATCCTCGCCCAGGTCCTGGAGCCGGCGCCGGTAGGCGGCCTTGGCGGCCGCGTCGAGCACCGGCTCGGCCGCCGTGGGCGCGGGCGCCACGCCCTCCACGGCGCGCACCAGCTCGCCCGCGTGGATCTCCGAACCGGGCGCCGCGAGCAGGATCGCGATGTAGCGCAGCCCCTTGGCGTCGCGCATCCGGACGGTGTCGCCCGCGAAGGCGATCGTCCAGATGTCCCCTTCACGGCGAAACGCGGCGTCCGGCATCGACGTCGTCCCGACCACGTCGGCCAGCGCCTCGACGCGGTCGCGCACGCCGGGGATCCCGAGCTCGTCACAGAGGGCCGCGGCCTCGTCGAGGAGAGCGCCGGCCCGCGCCTCGTCATCGCCATGCGCGGCGAGCATCTTCGCGTGCTCGTACAGGACACGGGCGCTCACTGCTCGTGCGCCCACGTCGGAGCAGCGCTCGAGCGCGGCCGCGAAGTGGCGCTCCGCCTCGTCCCAGCGCTCCAGCGTGGTCGCGAGCATCCCGAGCCGGAGGGCCACGGGCCCGAACGGTTGCTGCGTCACGGACACGGCGTGGCGATCGGCGAAGGGGAGCAGCAGCTCGTAGAGGCGCTCGGCGCGTGGACGATCGGCGAGCAGCGCGCACGCCTCGGCGAGCGAGCAGAGGTGAAGGATCCACAGCCCGTCGCGGGGAAGCTCGGCGAAGTCGCGGCGGGCGCAGCGCTCGAGCTCCATGCGCGCCGTCCTGGCGTCGCCGAGCTCGGCCGCAGCCAACGCCTGCCGCCAATGCGGGATCCACGGGAAGCGCTCGACGTGCTCGCGGATGGCATCGCTCTCCTCCCCCAACCGGCCCTGAGCCCACCGGATGGCGACCGTCTGCGCGAACCGGAAGATGAAGTCGGCGTACTCGTTGTGCCGCACCATCCCGTGCGCCAGCGCGCTGTCGGCGAAGCGCTCGGCCTCGTCGAAGCGGCCGTCAAGCGTCGCGCGGACCACGCGAACGCAGTCGGCGTGCCACAGGTAGACGGGCTGGCGCGAGCGTTCGGCGAGCTGGGAGATCGCCTCGGTCTCGCGGGCGATCTGCTGCGCGTCGCCCAGCTCCATGAAGCAGTGAAAACGCGCGTTGTGGGCGAGGAAGGCGATCTCGTCGTCACCGGTCTGCGTCGCGACCTCGAGCATCTCGCGCGTGTTCGCCAGCCGGTCGTCCACCATGTCCGGAGCCCCGACGGCCCAGTGGCTGCAGTGAAACGCCGTCACGAGCGCCTCCGCGTCGCCGAGGCGCCGCGCCATCTCGATCGCCTCGCGGCTCAGCGCGAGGCGGCGCTCGCCGTCGTGCGAGAACACCATCTCCATCACCAGGTGGGCGAGCACATTGGCGCGCAGCCGGCTGTCGCTGCGCGGTAGCGCGGCCAGCGCCTCCTCCAGCAGCCCGATCCCTCTCGCGCCCGCTTCGACGCGCGCTGCGAGCAGGAATCCTCCCGACGCGATCACATAGCCGAGCGCGGCCTCGGCGAAGACCTCCGGCGCCTGAAGCAGCCGGGCCAGCCTGATGGCCTCGTCGAAGCTCGCGCTCGCGCGCCGGAGCTCTCCCGCACGCCACAAGGCATCCCCACTGCGCAGCAGCAACGCGCAGCGGCGGTCGCCGGGCACCTGCGCCACCGTCGCGAGGAGCTGCAGTGCGCGCTCGTAATGCGACGCCGCCTCCTCGTAGGCAAGCAGGGCTGAGGCGCGGTCGCCCGCGCGCGTGAGGTACTCCACGGCCTCGAGGGGGTCGCCGAGCGGGGCCGCCAGCGCGAGGTGATGAGCGATCTCCTCGAGCCGCGGATCAGGGTCGCCGCGATGCTGCTCCTCGATCGCCCGGGCGATGCGCAGGTGGGTCTCGAGGCGCTGCCCCGGGGGAAGGTCCTCGTACAGCGTTTCGCGCACGAGCTCGTGGATGAAGGTGAACTGCCCCGCGAGCGGCTCGGCGAGGGCGCCGGCGTCGATGCCCTCCGCGAGCAGGTCCAGGAGCACGCGCGGGCCGAGATCGCCGGCGAGCTCGAGGGTGCGCAGGTCGAAGCTGCGCCCGATCACCGCAGCGATGCGAAGGACCTCGATCGCCTCGGTCGACATGTGGGACACGCGGCGGCGAATCAGCGCACGGACCTCCTCCGGGACGCGCAGCGTCGGCGCGTCGAGCACGCCGTCGCGCGCGAGGAGCCCAACGATCTCGCCGAGGAAGAACGGATTGCCGCCGGTGATCGCGTGGAGCCTCGCCGCCGCCGATCGCGAGCCCCCCGAGCTCTCGAGGTAGGCCTCGACCTCCTCGGCGTTCAGTCCACGCAGCGAGATCCGGCGCGCGACGCGGGCGAGGCCCGCGAACGAATCCGCGAGCTCGCGGACGCGTCGCTCGCCCTCCCGGTAGGAGCCGACGACGAGGATCGGCGCGTCCGCGATCGCTTCGCCGAGGAAGCGCAGCAAGAGCAGCGACGGGGCATCGGCGGCATGGAGGTCGTCGAGCACGAGCAGCAGCGGCTGCCGTCGAGCGCCGTCGATGAGGAAGCGCGTCGCGGAGTCGAAGAGCGCGAAACGCCGGCTCTCGGGGTCGGCCGAGACCGGCGTGCCGGCGGGACCGGGCAGCTGCTCGAAGTCGCCGCCTGCCTCGCGCACGACTTGGATCCACGGCCAGTAGGCGGGCGCGCCCCCTTCCTCCCAGCAGCGGCCCACCAGCACGCGCCACCCCTGCTCCGATGCCCACCCGCCGACCTCCTGCATGAGCCGCGTCTTGCCGATCCCGGCCTCGCCGGTGACCAGCAGCACGCCGCCGCGCCCGGACGCTGCCTCCTGCATCGCGTCGTGCAGGAGCAGCAGCTCGGTCCTGCGGCCGACGAACGGGCGCGTCGAAGCTCCGCTTCGCCCTGCCGACGCCCCGCCGACGGCGTCGCGCACCAAGCGCTGGCCGCTCATCACGATGACAAGTCTCGTCCCTGCGCCGGGGCGTGTCTACGGGACCGCGCCGGGACGCGCGGGCGACCTGCCAGACGCCAGGAGCGCCGGGTCGAGATCGCCGACGATGCCCAGGAAGGCGTCGACGACCGCGGGATCGAAGTGGTGGCCGCGTTCGCGGCGCAGTTCCGCGAGCGCCTCCTCATACGGCCACGGGTCCTTGTAGGGCCGCTCGGAGAGCAGCGCGTCGAAGACGTCGCAGACCGCACAGATCCTGCCCGGCAGCGGGATCGCCTCGCCCGCGAGGCCCTGCGGGTAGCCGCGCCCGTCCCACCGCTCGTGGTGGGTCAGCGCGATCTGCTCGGCCATCTGCATCACCGGCGAGTTCGAGCCGGAGACGATCTTGGCGCCGACCGTCGTGTGGCGGCGCATGACCTCGCGATCCTCATCCGACAGCCCGCCGGGTTGCAGCAGGATCGCGTCGGGCACGCCGATCTTGCCGACGTCGTGGAGCAGGCTGGCGTTGCGCAGCGTCTCGGCCTCGGTTGGCGTCATCCCCATCGCGAGGCCGAGCTGCTCGCACAGGCGGCTGATGCGCTCGAGGTGCATCCCGGTCTCCTGGTCGCGCGACTCGGTCGCGTGCGCGAGCCGGCGAATGACCTCGAGCTGCGTGCTGCGCAGCTCGGCGGTGCGCTCGCGAACCGCCTCCTCGAGCTCGGCGTTGCGCCGCGTGACGAAGCCCCGTTGGCGGCGCTCGGCGACGTAGCCGGCGGAGATCGTGCTCACGGTCCCGAGCGAGAGCGCGAACAGCGGCACCGCCACCGGCAGGATGTGCCCGCGGTTGAAGGCGAACTGGGCGGCCAGGAGGTAGCCGATCGCGATGAGCGGTGCGGCCAGTGCCGCCGCGAGCGTGCGCAGCCGCAGGCTCAGCAGAGCGGGTAGGAAGCCGAGCGCGAGGACGATGAGCAGGTCGACCCAGGTCGGCGTGCCGTGCAGCGGGAAGCCGCGCAGGACGGTGTCGATCGCGTTGGCCTCGATCTCCGGACCGGACATGAGCTTGTTGCTCGTGGGCGTCGGATGGACGTCCTGGAGCGTCGGCGACGCCGCCCCGACGACGACGACGCGCCCCCGGACGCGGTCCGGATTGATGCGTCCTCGAAGCAGGTCGGAGAACGACACCGTGTCGATCGTCCCCGGCGGTCCGTGGAAGTCGATCCACGCGCCGCCGTCGGCGAAGTCCGACCGCGGCGACGGCTGGTGGAGGAGGCCTGCGGTGACCGTGGCGAGGGTCGGCAGCCCGCCGTGCTCGTACTCGACGCGCTGCAGCACGCCGCCGCGCCCTTCCGGCAGGTTGCTCGCGCCCACGCGCGCGCCGATGCTGCGGACCGTCTCGGCGCCGCCGAGCACGTTCGTGCGGCCATGCTCGTCGGTCTCGGCCGTCGCGAGCACGACGTTGTTGGGCGCGCGGTCGATCGCGGTGATGAGCGCGTTGTCCTCGCGGTCGGTCGTGCGCTCGGTGAACTGGACGTCGTAGACGATCGCCTTCGCCCCGTCGCGACTGAGGATGTCGATCGCCTGCCCGTGGCGGCTGCGCGGAAACGGCCATTGCGTGTCGAGATCGGAGAACGTCTTGTCGTCGATCGCGACGACGAGCACGTTCGGGGCGCGCTGGTCGCCGCGGCGCTCGAAGCGCTGCTGGATCGAGGTCTGCTCGACGCCGGGGAGGAGGTCGGCCTGGTTGGCCGCAGCCGCGGCGCCCGCCGCGATCAGGCCCGCGACGACGACGGCGACCGCGCGGCTGCGCCCCCGCCCCACGGCCTCACCGCTTCGCGCGCGCGAGGTAGCTGTGGCCGGCGTGGACGATCACGGTGACGCGCCGGGCCTTGTCGTAGACCGAGACGCGCCCGGAGCTGACGCGCGTCAGCGTGCCATCGCAGCGGTCCTCGACGTACCAGGCGGTCCCGCGCACGGTCGCCACGCTGTTGCCCCCGCGCGTGCGGAAGTTGCCGTGCTGGTCGCGGCCCCACAGCCGTTTGCGGGGCGGCTTGCGCTTGCGCGTCGCCGCGGTGCTCGCGCGGGCCCGCGCGCAGGCGGGCGGCGCACCGCGCAGCGCGAGTTCGGTGATCCCGGCCGCGGTCTGCCGGACGTCGAAGAGGCCGCCGTGGAAGATGCCGGCCTGCGTTCGGCCGTTGGGCAGTGCGCTGGTCAGCGTGATGTTGCCGGCGCGGGTGTCGATCAGCGAGCCGACCGGGATCGACGCCGCGCCGGTGAGCTTCTCGTACGCGGTCGCGCCGGGCGGCTTGATGCGCACGGTGCCGGAGCGCACGGCGACGCCGACGGTCTCGGCGAGTACCGGCGGGGCAAGCGAGAACGCGGTGGCCGGCGCTGGTTGGGGCGGCGGCGCGATCGCGGGCGGCGGCGTCGGCACGGCGGCCGCGGTGGTGGTGAACGTGACATCGTCGCCCCACGCCACGCCATGGCGGCCGAAGACGACGAGCCGCACGTGGTACGTCGTCTGGGGCTGCAGGCCCTCGATGCGTGCGCTCACGGGGCCGCCGCCGGCGACGGCGACCGGCGTGTGCGCGTTGTAGCGCGTGGTGCCGTAGACGAACGTGTACCGCGTGTCGCGGCCGGCGGGTGTCACGGCGCCGTTGAGCGTCGCCCCGGTCGGCCCGACCTCAGTCGCAGGCTGAGTGACCGCCGCGGGCCGTTCGTGGGCGATCGCCGGCGCTGCGGCAAGCGCCGCGCCTGCGAGGACGCAGGCGATTAGCGCGAGGAGCCTTTGCGGACTCACCATCGGTTGACGCTAACGCATCTCGGGACCCGTCCATGCGGGCACCTGCTAACTGATCACGTTCGTCGCGGCCAGCAGGATCACGATCACGCCGAGCACCATCCGGTAGCCGGCGAAGATCGCGATCGAGTGGTGCACGAGGTACCGCAGCAGGAACGCGATCGACGCGTAGCCGACGACGAAGGCGATGACCGTCGCCAGCGCGGTGGCGCCGGCGGGCGCGCCGCCGCTCTCGCCGACGTGGCGCAGCTCGAAGAGGCCGGAGAGCACGACCGCCGGCACCGAGAGCAGGAACGAGTAGCGCGCGGCCGCCGTGCGCTCGAAGTTCAGGAACAGGCCGGCGGAGATCGTCGCGCCCGAGCGCGACACGCCGGGCACCAGCGCAAGCGCCTGGGCACAGCCGATGATGAAGCCGTCGCGGCGCGTGATCTCGGTCAGCTCGCGGTCGCGCCGCGACGCCGCCTCGGCCCACAGCATCACGAGCGAGAACGCGATCAGGGCCGACCCGACGAGCTCGAGCGTGCGGAACTGGTTCTCGATCTGGTCCTTGAACGCGAGACCGAGGATGGCGATCGGGATCGTGCCGAGGATGATGTACCAGCCCAAGCGCGCGTTCTGATCCTGCGGCGCGCGCTCGCGCGCCCGCACCGAGCGCAGCCACGCCGACGCGATGTTCCAGAGGTCGTGGCGGAAGTACAGGAGGACCGCCGCCATCGTGCCGAGCTGGACGATCGCCGTGAACGCCGCACCCGGATCCTCCCAGCCGAAGAAGGCCGGGACGATGCGCAGGTGGGCGGTGCTCGAGACCGGCAGGAACTCCGTGAGCCCCTGCACGATCCCGAGGACGATGGCTTGGACAGCGTCCACGGGACGCCGCAGGGTACTCAGACGAGCTGCCGGGACGTCGCGGCGCTGGCCGAAAGACGGGCAACAGGATGGCCACGCGCCGGTCACCGGCAGGTAACCAGAATGGCGCGATTTGCAGCGAAAACGTGTGCCGAGATGCGGGTCGTCGCGATCGCCGGACTGGTGGTGCTCGGTGTGGCCTGCGTTCTGCGCCACGATGCGGTGGCCGCAGCGATCTCGGGCGTGCCGCCCGCCGTGACCGGCGCGTGGTGGGCGCCGCCCGCCGCGGCCGCCGCGCTGCTCGGCGTTCGCGGCGCTGGGCGTCTTCGGGCTCCTGCCGCTCGGCCCGTCGGCGCCGCCCGGCGCGTTGCTCGTCGTCAGCGGCGGCGCGGGCGCGCTCGCGGCCGGGCTGGCTCTCAGCGCGACCTCGATCGCGGCGGTGCTCGTGTACTTCGTCGCCCTAGGCGCTTATCGGGCCCAGGTTCGGCTCGAGGCCGTGCAGTTCGAACGCGCGGAAGCGGCTGAAGTGCGGGTGGTTGGGGCCGTGGAAGTCGGCCGAGCCGGTCACGAGCAGGCCGTCCTGCCCGCAGCGCTCGACGATGACGGCCGCGCGGACGGCGTCGTGGGTGGGGTAGAAGCCCTCGACCCCGTCGACCCCGAGCTTGACGAACCTGTCGATGCCGTCGAGGACGGCGTCGGGATGGTGGAAGTCCCAGAACGGGTGCGCCCACACGGCGACCCCGCCGGCGTCGTGGATGAGCGCGATCGCCTCGGCGACGGTCGGGGTCGTGCGGCGGCGGTAGGCGGGCGCGCCGGGGACGAGATAGGCCTCGAGAAGTTGCGAAGCGTTCACGATCTCCTCGGCTTCAAGGCGCATCCTGTTGGCTGGATGGTCGAACGCGGCCTGAGCCAGATGGGGGCGACCGATCGAGGGGCGCTGCGGAAGGTCGAGCGCGAGGCCGAGCCCGCGCAACGCTTCCGCCATGCGAAGCGCGCGCGCCGCGCGATCGGCGCGAAAGTCGATGAGCGCGTCGAGCAGCGCGGGCGCCCGGTGGTCGACGAGGTAGCCGAGGACATGGACGTCCTCGCGCTCCCCGTCGATGGCCGAGAGCTCGACGGCGGGCACGAGTCGGACGCCGCGAGCCGCGCTCGCCTCGAGCGCCTCGTCGACGCCGTCCACCGTGTCATGGTCGGTCAGCGCCAGCAGCTCGACACCCGCGTCGGCGGCCGCCGCGACCACCGCGCGCGGCGGTAACGCCCCGTCGGAGCACGTCGAATGTGATTGCAGGTCGAACGTCGGCGCCGCCATCGCCGCGACCCTAGCCGCGCGGGGGTACTTAGCGTGCTAACTATCTCTAGTCGTGGACGCGGATGCGCAGGCTGCGGGCGATGGGCTGAGCCCGGAGACCATGCGCGTGGCGATCGTCGTGATCGTCGGCGCGATCATGTCGATCCTCGATACGACGATCGTCAACGTCGCTTTGGAGACGCTGGCGCGCGACCTCCACGCGCCGCTGTCGACGATCCAGTGGGTCGCGACGGGTTACCTGCTCGCGCTGGCCACCGTCATCCCGCTGACCGGATGGGCCGCGGAGCGGTTCGGGCCGCGACGGGTGTGGATGACGGTCGTGGCGGGGTTCGTGGCGACGAGCGCGCTGTGCGGCGCGGCGTGGAGCGCGGAATCGCTGATCGCCTTCCGCTGCCTGCAGGGGCTCGCGGGCGGGATGATCATGCCGATCGGGATGATCACGCTGGCCCAGTCGGCCGGGCCCAAGCGGGTCGGCCGGGTGATGAGCGTGGTGGGCGTGCCGATGCTGCTCGGCCCGGCGCTCGGGCCGTTCATCGGCGGGGTCATCGTGACCAACCTGTCGTGGCGGTGGATCTTCTACGTCAACCTGCCGATCGGGCTGCTCGGGCTCGTGCTCGCGGCGAGGTTGCTGCCGCACGGGCGTGCACAGGGGCGCCACGAGGGGCCGGCTGAACTCGATT